>Ga0310690_10007010_pt1 | contig 14628 bp, 10 predicted proteins | sample AusTroGonzalo_MG_2_FD_207661 | JGI IMG/M metagenome (GOLD analysis project Ga0310690, IMG submission 207661) | Bovine rumen microbial communities from tropical cattle in Woodstock, Queensland, Australia - Gonzalo_04 (v2) (version 2) | ecosystem: Host-associated > Mammals > Digestive system >...
CCGGAGAAGTCGATGAGGATGAGCTTCCCCTCCTTGGCGGCCTGCTGCCGCGCCGCCTCGAAGTCCTCCGTCCATCCCTTCGGCACGCTCTTAGAGACGGCCGGAGCGTCGTCCGCCGCCTCGCCGCCCTCGTCACCCGTCTTAGACTTGAAGTCCAGATTCACCGCAGCCGTGGCTGCCTGCCACCCGTGCGGGAAGTCGTCCAGTTCCGGATCCGGATTGGTCTTCGCGGCAACAGTCTTCAAGGTGCATGCCGAGCCGTTCTCAAGCAGGGAGAGGAATCCGTATGCCGTTCCCTTCCCCTTGTACAGCGGCGAAGGATTGAACCCGAATCCGTATGCGTTCCGCCTCTCTTCGCGCGGCCATACCGTGTTCATCCATATGCGCGCAGAATATCCCTCCGGAAAGTCATATTCCACGCGGAAGAGGACGGTCTTGCCGAACGGAACTTCCAGCGGCGTCTCCGGAGGCACGAAATCGACGCCGTCCTTCTTGCCGCGCCGTTGCGAAGGCTCCACTACCGCCAAGCCGGTTATAACGGCCTTGAAGTCGTTCGTAGAAACGGGCGGCAATGCCGCACGCGCCGCGGCGATCTCGGCCGCCAGCTTCTCGTAGCCGACCTTGAAAAGCCGCTCCGCATCTTTGCCTTTGACCTTCTCGCCGTCTGCCCCGAGGATTCCGCGAAGCTTCTCAAGATACGGCTCGACCTTCATTCCGCCTCCGCCGATCGCCCCCAGCTTCTCTCCCTTGGCATTCATCACGAGCACATGCGGAACGCCGCCGCCGAACGGCAGCGACTTGACGATGAGCCTATTGTGCGCCTTCTGCTCCTTGCCGAGCGGATTGCGGTTCGGACTATCAAGGTAGACGAGCACCAACTTCTGGCTGGCGAACTTGGCGAATTCCGGCGTGTCCAGAACGTCGGCCTTCAGGCGCTTGCACCAGCCGCACCAGTCGCTCCCGGTGCTGAGCAGGAACAGCGCCTTGTTCGTCTTCCGCGCCTCAGCGAGCGCCTTGTCCCAATTTACGAACCATGCCTTGGAAGGCCCCCCGCGCCAACCTGCATCGTCTATCGCCGCGGCTACGCTGGCCGTCACCGCGAACGCGGCCATCGCCGCGATTCCAATCCATGCTCTCTTCATGTCATTCTCCTTTTTGTTTGCCGCCACGCTCAGCAGCGGGCGATGAAATCGTCGATGAGGCCGGCCATGAGGTTCTTGGCCACGGACGTGGCCTCAAGCACCTCCTCGTGGCAGAGCGGCTTCGACGAGATGCCGGCCGCCTGGTTCGAGACAAGCGCCACGCCGGCCACCTTCATGCCGCATGCGTGCGCGAACACCGCCTCTGGCACCGTGCTCATGCCCACTACGTCCGCTCCCATGCGCCCGTACGCGCGGATCTCTGCCGGCGTCTCGAACACCGGCCCCGCCGTGAACGCGTAGATGCCTTCCATCACGCGCAGCCCGCGCCGGTTGGCGACAGCGTGCAGCACGTCGCGCAGGTGCTGGGTGTAGATGTCCGACATGTCCGGGAAGCGCGGACCCCACACGGGGTTGTGCGGACCGATGAGCGGATTGATCCCCACCGTGTTGATGTGGTCCTTTAGTATGACGAGGTCGCCAGGCCGGAGCGCGGGATTGATTCCGCCGGAGGCGTTCGTGAGCAGCAGCTTGCCGCACCCCATCCTGCGCGCGAGCTCCACTGGCAGCACTACAGTCTCCCAGCCCACGCCTTCGTACCAGTGGCGACGGCCGCAGAATGCGGCGATGCGCTTCCCCGCGCGCTCGTACAGCTTGAACTCGCCCGCGTGCCCAACCACCGTGGCCGCGCCGAACCCGGGAATGTCCGAGTAGGAGAAGTTCACGAGAGTGCGGTCGGCTGTCAGCGACTCACCCCAGCCGCTGCCGAGGATGATGGCGAGATCTGGCGGCTTGCTGAAACACTCGTCAGGCAGGAAGTCTGCCGCCTTGTCAAAAATCATGCAGTTCATCGTGCGTCACCTTTCCGTTTAATACCGTCAGCACTGGCCACGCGGAGAAGCGCATCCCGGCGAACGGCTGGTTCCTTGATCTTGTCCTGAAAGCCGCAGGATCCACCTGCCGGTCCGCATGCAGGTCAATGACCGCGATGTTGTCCTCCGCCGACGCGGGCGTCTCGCCCAGAAGCGCGGCGGGACCGGTCGTCCAGCGCGCGATCCAGTCCGCAGGCGCCATGCCCTCCTCAACCACCATAGCCTGCCACGTGACGGCGGCGGCCGTCTCTAGCCCGACGATGCCGTTCGCCGCCACGCGGAAACCGCCCTGCTTCTTCGCAGCGGGATGCGGCGCGTGGTCTGTAGCGAAGAGTCCGAGAGTGCCGTCCTTCACGCCGGCGCGGATCGCCGCCACGTCCTCGCGGCTGCCGAGCGGCGGCGCCATCTTCCAGTTGGCGTCGTCCGCAGGAATGTCGTCGCAGGTGAGAAGCAGATGGTGCGGCGTCGCCTCGCCGGTGACCGGCAGTCCCTCGCGCCTAGCCGCGCGGATAAGCTCCACCGTCCCCGCGCAGGAGATGTGCTGCACGTGGAGCGCGCACCCCGTCACGCGGCATATCGCGATGTCGCGCCGCACGGCCTCCGTCTCGGCCTCTGGCGGCATCACGGGCATACCGAAGCGACGCGCCACCGCGCAGTCGCGCATCACGCCGCCCGCCAGCAGCGACGGCACTACGGCGTGCTGCATCACCGGCTTGCCGAGCTTCGCCGCGCGACGCATCGCCTCCTCCATCACGCGAGCGTCCTCAACGAACGAGCCGTCGTCCGTGAACGCCACGGCACCGGCGGCGGCAAGCCCTTCGAGGTCCGCAACCTCGCGTCCGAGGCGCCCCTTCGTGATGCAGGCAGAGGGAGCGATGCGCACCGGGAGCGACGCGTCCTCGATCTGCTCGCGCAGCCATCCGGCGCTGTCGCCAGCGGGCGTGGTGTTTGGCATGGTCGTGACGCACGTGAACCCGCCAGCGGCGGCGGCCTGCGCCCCCGTCGCGCGCGTTTCCGCCTCCGGCACGCCCGGATCGCGGAAATGGACATGCACGTCCCGCAGCCCGCCCGGCACGACAAGCCAACGCTCCGAACCTCCCAATCGCTTTTCTATCTCGGCTAGCATGTTCACATTGCACCACAACAGACGTTCTAGGCATTGCTGCCACGATAGCGGATGACGAGCTGCGTGCAGTCGTCCGCCTGGTCCGCTTCTGCGGCGTGGGCGGACACGCAGGCAAGGACGGACTGGAGAAGCTTGGACAAGTCGCCGTCTGCGCCCGCCTTTGAAATGGCCGCGAGCAGACGCTCCTCGCCGAGCAGCTCGCCGTTAGCATTGGGTTGCTCGGTTATGCCGTCGGTGTAGAGGTAGATGGCGTCGCCAGGAGCGAAGTCGATCTCCTGCGAGCGGTACTTGATGCCCGGCATCGCGCCGAGGACTAGTCCCGAACGGGTACGCAGGTAGTCGGCCGTGCCGTCCGCCCTCATGACGATCGGCGGATTGTGCCCGGCGTTCACGTACGCGATGCGGCCAGAAACGAGGTCGATCTCGCCGATCCACGCCGTAACGAACATGTTCGCGCCATTGCCTTCGCAGAGCGAGTCGTTCGCCTCCGTAACGACATCGGCGATCGGCTTGCCGGTCTGCGCAATGCTCTTGACAATGGTCTTCGCGCGCATCATGAAGAGGGCGGCGGGGACTCCCTTGTCGCTCACGTCCGCGATGAGGAACGTTATCTTCTGGGGGCCGGAGAAGTAGAAGTCGTAGAAGTCGCCGCCGACTTCCTTGGCCGTCTTCATGTTCGCGTATATGTCAACCCGCTTCTCCTCGGGGAATGGCGGGAACACGCGCGGTATGGCGCTCTCCTGGATGTCCGAGGCCATCTTCATCTCCTTCGCCCGCTGCGCGCTGATCTGCGAGCGCACGTACGCCGCGATGACGAGGCCCACAAGAACAGCGGCCAAGACTAGCGCCATGCCGTTGAGGAATGCGGAAGTGCCCACCAGCACGCGCCGCTCGACGATGGCCGTGCGCTTCGGGATGATGACATAGACCGGGAATCCTTCCACTTCGCGCCGCTGCCAGTAGCAGTCGTTGCCCGGATCGCGCCACTGTCCGCTCTCACGCTTCTCGTCTGGATGCGAGATGATAGTGCCGGATCCCGTGGTGATGACGATGTAGCCCGCCTCGCCGCTCACGTGGCGGTTGTGGGTAAGTCCCGTCAGAGCAGAGCGCGCGAGGTAACGCAGGTTGCCCTCGCGGCATCCGACCTGCACGAAGCCGCCCTCGGGCCGCCAGACGCCGACGTACTTGACCATTTCGCCGGCGCGCGTGTTGGGCATCAGCGACTGCGTGACCTCGGTCTCGTCGCGCAGGAGCGGCTTGAACCCCGCCGCCTGTCCCTTGATGTTGGTGAAGTCGAACCCGATGTCCAGCTCGTTCGCGCTATGCGTGAGAAGCCCCTTGCCGTCGATGACGCACAGCTCGTCCACATTGAGTTCGTTCGCCAAGTTGCGGAGCAGGGCGACCGACTTCTTCTTGTCGCTCCAGTCCGGATTCTTCTGCAGCTCTGGCAGCTTGTCACGGAAGAGCATCGCCTGCCGGATGAGCCGACGGTCCACCTTCTCTCTGATGACGCCAATCACGTCCTTGAAGGCGACGTCGATCAGCTTGTGCGCGTCACGCGCCATCATGCGATCGTGCAGCAACCACGTCAACCCCAAGGACGCCGCGAAGGCCACCGACACGGCCCAAGCGAGCCGAACCACAAGTTTCCTATGCGCCGTCATTTCTACTTCCTTTCCCTGATGACGGCATTGACCGCCTCGATGTAGTCGATCCGATCCTTGCGCACGACAATGCCGTAGTTCTCGCGCGTCTCGAGCGGCGACACCACCAGCTCCCCGCCGGAAGCCTTCGCCACCTCCGCAAGGGCAGGACGGTCGTAGAACACCGTGTCGACCTTGCGCGCCTTCAAGGCTTTGATCGCATCCTCGATCGTCCCGTAGCGGAACGGATCTATCCCGTGCCGGGTGAGGTAGAAGTCGTGCGTCATCGACTCGACTACGCCCACGTGCAGGCCCTCGACCCGGACCATGGACGGCATCAGTTCGCCTGAGCGGTACAGGAACGCCGCCCCCTCTTCCGCATACGGAATGGAGAATTCCACGTTTTGGCGACGTCCCTCCGTGATGGTGATCGCGCCGGCCGCAAAGTCGGCCTTGCGATCCTTTACGGAAGAAAGAAGATCCGCGAAATGCACCCGACGAATCTCGAGCGGGCGACCCAGCCGTTCAGCTGTGGCCTTGACTATGTCGACATCGATGCCGCATGTTTCGCCAGAGTTCGTGTCGACATAGGCGTAAGGGGGTATTTCCGGCATGACCGCCAGCACAAGCGGCCCATTCGTCCGCTCCTCCGCCACAGGTTTCGCATCGCGAGAATCCTTCCCGCATCCTACAAGAAGCGCCATGCCAGACAGGGCAATCACGCTCGCAATGACATTTGCTCGAACAACTTTCATCATGCCGTCTTTCTCCAAATACGCCCATTCAGGCACCCGCATGCCGCCCATGCGCCGATGCCAACCGTCATAAGGACAGAAAGCAGCGTCATCACCTGGGCCATACGATTCGCCGCAGGCTTGTCGTCCGTCGGCGCAGGTACGTTCTTCGCCTGCAGCAACACCAGAGCCGCCGCGTTCTGCGCCGCCTTCCTGACGCCTTGCCGCGACAGGGAGTAGAACCCCACAGGAACCAGCTCGCCTCTGCCCCAGCGTTCGCTCAATGCCTTGTCCTCTCGCAAGGTCTTCCCGGACGCGAGCACGAACCGCACGCCATCGGCCGCCCGGTCTTCGACCGTCTCCGCCAGATGCACGCCCATGGAATCGCGCACAAGCTGTCCGCCCTCCTGCGGCGGCATCGCCACGAACACCTTGCCGCCACCGGCCTTGACAACGTCCTCGGCGGCATCGTTCGGCACCTTATGGAACGACACGTCCTCGACCGCAAGGTACTTGCCGTCTACTCGCGCCAGGTCGATCACGTTCACGGCTGCCAGCACGCAAAGCGCCACGCTCACCCACGCACGCGTTGCCCCGAACCGCTCATGCACCCACGCGAACCCGTATCCCGCCAGCACCGCCACGCAGAACTCAAGAAGGTGGACGAACTTCACCGGCGCACGCAGATAGTCGCCGAACGGCAGGGCGAACACGAGCCTGTAGAATGGCGTGAAGCAGCCAAGCGCGCAGAGGTAGACTATGAGGGCTGAGATTGTCCAGAAAGGGACATCGGAGTAGATTGGGGGTGCTTGGTGCTTGGTGCTTGGTGCGGGAGGGACGCGCTCCTGCGCGTCCGACTTGCGCTTTTTCCACCAACCAACGACGCCAATTGCTGCAAAGACGACGGTCAATAGTCCGAAGTAGAGCGAATGCTGGCGATACGGGATCCAGATGCGGTCGCCGGGCTTCACGATCTCGCCCGTCACCGGATGCCGCCCGCCACGTCCAGGCGGCACAACCACCTGCTGTCCGAGCCGTCCGCGATACTGATCCTTCGGGCTCACGCGCGGGTCGTTCGAACCGCCGTGGATCTCCGCCGCCACGAATTCGAGCGTGTCCTCCGGCGGCAACGACCAGCTAGTGCAGAATTCCCAGCGCTTCTCGCGCGACACGTCGGCCTTGCCGTCTGCGGACGCCGACGCGCCAGACGAATCCGCGATCTGCTTGTCGCGGCTCGCCAGGTCATGGACAAGCGCACGCCCGAACTGCGGCGCACCAGTCAAGAGCACGACAACCGCGCACACGCCCACTCCCGCGAAAAGCCGTCCCCAGCGAAGATCGCCTGACTGCGCTCGGCCGCGCCACCCTCGCACGATGCACCACACGCCATATGAGAACGTAAGTACCGTGAAGAGAAGCCACATGTCCGATTGACGCGCGCCGGCCCACGCGAGCACAACTCCCAGGAGCGCCCAGTTCCGCCATTTCCCCTTCCGCACGCAACGGTCCACAAGCCCGAACGCGAACGGCCCGTACATGAGCCAGATGAACCAGCCAAGGTGACCAGCCGAGAAGAGCGTGAAGCAATAGCCCATCAGGCCATACGCCGCGCCACCGCCGTACGCGCCAACGAGCGGCACGCGCCGTCCGCGCAGGTAGAACACGACGCCGAGCGATGCAAGGTAGGCGGCGAGCGCGTACTGCAGCTCCTGCCAGAAGTACATGCCGCCAAGGACGCGCATCAGGTCTGACGGCACGAAGTCTCCGCCGGCGCACAAGGCGGCAAACCACCTCGCCGCGTCGTTGATCGGATAGAATATCGCGTTGTCCGGCTCCACAGGGGCCTTGTCAAGCGCCCAAGTGCCCCAGAACACGAACGCCATGCACGCGGCGTACAGCCCCGTGAACGCGAGGAACGCGATCGTCGAGGGGCTCCGGAAAAACTCTTTCATCTTCATCGTTTGCGGCATTATACCACAATCCGATGCAGATGTGGCCGAAAACCACGAATGGAACCAAACACCAGTTCTCTACCTGAAAATGACGGTGAGTCCGCTGCGCACGAGCGAAACCTCGCCCTGCGAACGGTTCACGCCTACCGTCCAGTTGCTCAGCAATGGCCGCGACGCGAAATTGCCGGACAGCGCGCCGATCGTCTTCAAGATGACAATCGGATCGGTACCCGTCAAGTTCTCGATTCCCGTCACGGCAATCTCCAGGCCAGACAGGTCGAGCGCGCTTGAGAGGTTCAGCCTGTCGCAGACACCGTTCGAACCGACATCGATCACAAGCGTTGTCCCGCTCGGACACGTCAGCGACGTCACATCCAGCGTGAGCGTCCCGACCGAACCGACGCCGCCCGGATAGATCGCGCCGCCCGCCGCCAGAGCAAGGGAACCGTTCGTCGCGCGCCCAGAACCAACAAGGTTGGCGAACGTCTGGCTTGTGCCGCCCAGATTGAGCGTACCGTCCGCCGCAAGGCGCAGGGTCGTCGCGGGGAGCGTCGCGCCCGAGTTGACGAGCAGCGTCCCCTCGTCCACCGCCGTCGCGCAGGGATAGGTGTTCGCGCCCGTAAGGCGGAGCGTGCCCGTTCCCTTCTTCACGAGGGCGGGCATCGTGTTGAACTGTTCGGGCGAATAGGCGATGGTCGGCTGGTTCGTCCAGCTCTCGATCGGCTGCGCCGCGTAGAGCGTGTACTGCTGCGTGTCGATCGTGCCGCCCTTCACGCCCATCCACACGTTCTTGATGTTGCGAAGGAAGCCCGAGCCGGTTGAATTGAGATCCGTCTCCGTGCGGGTTGCCGTCGTGCGGAACACGCCACCGTCCATAATGAACGTCGCGTACGCGCGGCTGTCCGTCTTCGCGTAGACGCCATATTTCGTGATGGCCGTTCCTCCGTCCAAGAGGCGTATCTCGCCATGCGAAAGGGTCGCGCTAATCGAATCGTTCCAGTGCGGCAGGATGGCGAGATACCCGTTCGGATTGTCAAGCACACCCGTACCCGAAATCTCGACATAACCGAAACCCGAGTTACCGACCGCGAGCGCCGCGTCATTATTGGAGAAGCTCAATCTGCCACCCCGTAGATAATAGTAGCCACGATCTGGGCGGAGATGACCACAGGTAAAACGTTCCTTTGCCACAATCTCGCCGCCAGTCTGCACCACCGTGCCCGTTGTGCTTTCCGTACCGATCTGAAACCAGTTGCCAGTCGCGAGCTTCCCCGACCGAAACTCCAGCCGACCGCCACGTACGTCCACGTAATACACGGAGTTCGTCTTCGCGGCGTCGAGAACGAGTGTCCCCTCGCCCTTTTTGTATAAGTTGCCGCCATTGCTCAAGGCTCCGTCAAGATAGGCCGTCCCTGCATCTGTCCGGAAAGTGATGTTTCCATTATTCATGTTGATCGGATTCTTGAACCGGATGTTACCCGTCGCCTGCGCGTCGTTGAGGATCAACGGATCGGGGAGGAATGCCCCACTGCGCGTAACGGTCGCCGCCGAGCCGCCGAGGTTGACCGTCAAGTCGCCGCCGACCGCGCTGAACCCGGCCGCGTTCGTAAGCGAGACCTGCCCGGCACCGGTTCCAACCGCCGCCGTGTACGAGCCCGCCGCGCCGAGACATCCGCCGGCGAGGATCGTGCGCCCGCCCACAAACGTGCCGTTGTTCCAGTCCGCCACAAGCGTGCCGTTGGACACCGACACGTCGACAAACGCATTCGCTCCCGTGAGCGAATAGGCAAAGGGACCTGTCTTGAACGCCTGTGCGATGGCATAGCTCGCGGCATCGGTCACGTTGGCCGTCGGCGCGTCAAACGTCACGGAGGAATCGGCAGCGATGATCGCGCCGCCCGGCTCCACTGTCGCCGCCGCCTGAAGCGCCGCGATGTCCGCCGCCGTCCAGTCCGATCCCAGCATGATGCGCGCGCCGGCCTTCACCACCACGCGCGGCACCGTGCCAGAAATCGGAATCGAGGCTGGTTTCTGCGCGAACAGCGTTCCCTCCTCGACGACGGTCGGCCCCGTGTACGTGTTCGCGCCGGAGAGCGACAATACACCGCTCCCCTTCTTCACAAGCCCGCCATCCGTCCCCTCCGTACCGGCGACGAGTGCGAACGCGGTGGCGACCGAATGGCTCCCCGTGTCCAGCACAAGCCCGCCCTCGCAGATGTCGATTTCCTTATGCCCGTCTCCGAAGAAAAGACTGGGGCAGTTGCCGTCTGCCTGGATCGTTCCGCCCTCGCAGTAGAACCGGGCCGTGCTCTTGTGCAGCTTGATGCAGCCGGCCGCTCCCGACAGCTGGGAGACGAGGATCTTTCCGCCCGACGCGAGATGTACGCTTCCCTCAAACAGGCACTCTTCATCCGTGTTGTTGAAATTGCCCACGATGTGCATGTAGGCGTCTCGGATGTCGGCAACGCCCGTGCCGGAAATCATGAGGTAACCATATCCCGCACTGCTCACGCAAAACGATTTGCTCGATGCCATCTTTACGGACCCGCCCGACAGATAGTAATAACCGCGTCCGCTGCCCCAGCGCCCAAGGATAAGATCGCCGCTCATCTGGAGGGTTCCGCCCGTCTGGACCACGCAGTTCGAGCAGTTCTCGCTCAAGCCTACGAAAAAGGACGACAGTCCCGGCACGTTCGCGGCAATGCGCATCGTGCCGCCGTTAGTGACGCACACGCCGTCTCCTGCGACTGGCGCCGCGTTCCCCTGCCATGAAGCCGCAGTCTGAAAATCTCCGTCCGCGACGTTCCAGTATCGCGTCGCCGCAGTAACAGCCATACTTGTCGCAACCGTCGCCAGCACCAAAAACATCTTCTTCATTTTCATGTACACGCTTCTCCTTGCAAAACGTGAGCATATTCTATCATTACCCCACCCCGTCGTGTCAATTGTGAATCTTACGACAATCTCACGACTTCTCGCCGGCGGCGGAAGCGGCCGCCTTCCTGACGGCGGCGGCGAGCGTCGCGCCGATGCCGGCCACGGCGGCGATCTCTTCTTCCGCCGCGCGCGCGATACCATATATGGAATGGAACCTCTTCAGCAGCGCCATCTTCTTGGCTGGTCCGATGCCGGGCACGTCATCGAGCGCCGATTCCCGGATCGTCCGCTCGCGCAGACTTCGGTGGTACGTGATCGCGAAGCGGTGCGCCTCGTCCCGGAGGCGCGTTACGACCATCAGGCCCTCGGAGTCGCGCGGCAGCAGGAGCGGTTCGCCGCCGTCGTCCGTCACCAGCTCCTCCATCCGCTTGGCGAGGCCCACCGTGGGGATGTCCGTGATGCCCAGCTCCGCGAAGACGGCACGGGCGGCGCGCAGCTGCGTGACGCCGCCGTCGCAGATGTAGAGGTCTGCGCGCGGACTCTTCGCGGTCAACGTAGAGTCCGGCCCGTAGCGGCGGCGCACCACTTCCGCCATCGCGCGCGGGTCGTCCGCGCCCTCGAACGACTCGATCTTGAAGTGCCGGTACCAGCGACGGTCCGGCAGGCCGTCCACCGCCACCACGAGCGACGCCACGTTGTGAGTGCCGAAGAGGTTGGAGATGTCCACGCACTCGATCACGCGCGGCGGCTTGGGAAGTCCGAGCGCGGCGGCAAGCTCGGCAAGGCCGCGCTTCGCGTCTTCGCGGCGCATCTCCGGGGACTTGCGCACGAAGTGGGCCTTCGTCATCTCCTTGAGCGCCGCCACCGTGTCGCGCAGGCGCGCGGCCTTCTGGAAGTCCTCCTTCGCGGCGGCCTCCTTCATCTCCTCCACCACCTCCGCGATCACCTCCTGCCTCTCGCCCTTCAGGAAGGCGCACGCCTCGTCGAAGCGCGTCCGGTAGTCGGCCGCGGAGATGTTGCCCAGACACGGCGCGGAGCAGAAGCGTATGACGTCCGCGTGGCAGTGCGTGTGCGCCTCCTCGTCCGGCGCGAGAGACGCACAGCCGCGCAGCCCCCAGCGCTTTTCCACAAAATCCTTCGCCGCGCGCACCACGGGAGCGGACGGAAACGGACCGAAGTAGAGCGCACCGTCGTCGCGCACGATGCGGCACGTGCGGAACGCCGGGAACGGCTCGTCCGGGTCGGCGCGGAGCGCGAGGTAGCGCTTGTCGTCGCGCATGAGGATGTTGAAGTGCGGCTTGTACTTCTTGATGAGCGACGCCTCGGTGAGCAGCGCCTCGGCGTCGTTGCGCACAGTCATGAACTCAAGGTCGGCGACGGAATTGACCATGGAGCGCACCTTGGGCGCGAGGTCGGCGCTCGGACGGAAGTACGAGAGGACGCGCCGACGCAGGTTCTTAGCCTTTCCGACATAGATTATGACGCCCCGGCGATCCCTCATCAGGTAGCAGCCGGGGCGGTTCGGAACGGTCTTGAGCCGTTCTCGAATGACGTCGTTCACGCTCGGTTACGCGTTGTCGTCTGACTTCTGCTCAAGCTTCCGGGGCTTGTCGTCGTCGGCAAGGAGCTGCTCTCCCTCCTGAGTGCCCTTCTTGAACTCGCCCTTCGCCTTGCCGAGAGCGCGCGCCAGCTCCGGCAGCTTCTTGCTGCCGAACACGAGCACGATCACCACGAGCAAAAGCACTATCTGCCAAGGTCCTGAAAACATTCTATTTCTCCTTTGAATTTGACAATACTTTACCGAAAAAACGCCGCGAAAGCAAGCGCAAAACTAGACCGTCACGCGCTCCATCAGGTCTGCAACCTTCGCGGCCGCGTCCGGAACAGACATCGCGAGCATCGCCGCGGACTTCTTCGCGAGCGATTCGGGATGCTCGATCTTGTTGAGAATGTAGTTCGCCAGCGCGCGCGGAGCCAGCGAATCCTGGATGCCCTCGTCGGCCGCGCCGGCCTGCACGAACGCCTGCGCGTTGAAGTGCTGGTGGTTGCGTACCGCGCTCGGGAGAGGGATGAAGAACGCGGGTTTCCCCACGCGCGCCAGCTCGAAGCAGGTCGACGCGCCGGCGCGCGCCACGACCATGTCGGCCGTCGCGAACGCACGCCCCATCTCCCTCTCGAAGGCATTCACGCGCGCCGGCAGCTGCATCGTCTCATAGCGCTGGCGCACCATCTCCTCGTCTGCGGCGCCCGTCTGGTGTATTACGAACAACCGCTTCCCCGGAAAGCGACGTTCCATTCCTGACTTGACGAGCGCCATGGCCTGGACCGCAAGCTCGTTCACACGGTGCGCCCCCTGGCTGCCGCCGGTCACGAACACGCAGAACGCGTCCGCCGGCACCTCGTCGAGGCGCGGCTGTCCGGCGATCTCGGCGCGCACCGGCAACCCGGTAAGCTCCACCTTGCGTCCCTTCAGGTATCCCTCCGTGGCGGCGAAAGATATGGCGACCGCCTTCGCCTTGCGCGCCAGCCAGTCTACCGCGCGTCCAGGCACCGTGTTCGCCTCGTGCAGCACCACCGGTACATGCCGCATAGACGCCGCCAGCACGGGCGCGAGGCTAGCGTACGACCCCATCGCCAGCAGCGCGTCCGGCTCGAACTTTTTCATCTCGCGCCTGCACCGCAGAAGCGAGAACATGTTCGCGAACACGTTGCGCAGGGAGAGCGGACGCGCGCCCGTCGAGAATACGGCACCGTCCCACGACTTCATCACCGAACCTTCGATCGAACGGCCCGATGCCCACACCACGACCTCGTGCCCGCGCGCGCGCAGCTCTTGAGCAACCGCCAGACCGGGGAAGGAATGTCCCCCCGTGCCGCCGCAAGCAACTATGAACTTCTTCGCCATGGCAGGATTATACCACACATTCACCACGTGCGGCGGACGGGGATGCCCGCCGCAGCCAGTTCGTCCTTGATCTGCGCGATCGTCCAGTCGCCCGTGTGCACCATGCCAGCCACGATCGCGGCGTCGGCATGCGCTACGTTGAACGCGTCGGCAAGATGCGACGGCTTGCCCGCCCCGCCAGATGCGACCACCGGCACCGGCACTGCCTCCGCGATCAGGCGCGTGACCGTCAGCTCGAATCCCGCACGCGTTCCGTCAGCGTCCACGCTGTTGACGACGATCTCCCCGGCCCCCAGCTCCACCGCGCGCTTCGCCCACTCCACCGCGTCCATGCCGGTGAACTCGCGGAACCCGCGCGTCGTCACCTCGTAGCCGCTCGGGCAGGCCGGGTTTCCGCTGTGCACTGGATCCATCCCCAGCACGATGCACTGCGCACCGAACTCCCGCGCTCCCTCGCCTATGATCTCGGGGTTGCGCACGGCGAGCGAGTTCACGCTCACCTTCTCCGCCCCCGCAAGGATGACACGCTCCATGTCCGCCACCGTCGAGATGCCGCCGCCCACCGCGAACGGGATGCGGATCGTACGCGCCACCGCCTCAACCATGCCGATGTCGATCGGACGACGCTCAGCCGACGCCGTGATGTCGTAGAACACCAGCTCGTCCGCTCCGCCGTCGGAATACGCCAGCGCCATCTCCACGGGATCGCCGAGGTCGATGTTGTTCTTGAACTTGACGCCCTTCGTCACGCGCCCCGCGCGGACGTCAAGGCATGGGATTATGCGCTTTGTAAGCATGGTTAAAAGGTTAAAAGATTAAAAGGTTAAAAGATTAAAGGGTTAAAAGGTTAGGGGGTTAGCGTAGGAATGACCGAAGGAGGGAGAGACCGAGACGGCCGGATTTTTCCGGGTGGAACTGGGTTGCGATAAGGTTGCCGCGCCGGACGGCGGAAGAGAACTCGACTCCCGCATATTCGGTGACGCCCAAAGTGTACGGGCCTTTTTCCGCATAGTAGGAATGGACGAAGTAGAACTCGCTCCCGTCCGGCACGCCTTCGATGCCCAGCCCCTTCACCTGGTTCCATCCGATTTCCGGCACCTTGCACCCTGGCACGTTCGGGAACCTGCGCACCTGGCCAGGCAGAATGCCCAGCAGATCCACACCCCCGTCCTCCTCGCTGTGCTCGAACAGTATCTGCATCCCGAGGCATATGCCGAGGAATGGACGCCCGTCCGTCGCCGCAGCCCGCACCACGTCGACCAGCCCCAGCGCGCGCAGGTTCTCCATGGCGGACGCCGCAGCACCCACGCCAGGAAACACGACTCTTGCCGCGCCGCGAACCGTGTCCGCGTCCGACGTCACGACCGTCTCGACCCCGAT
>Ga0310690_10007011_pt1 | contig 14627 bp, 10 predicted proteins | sample AusTroGonzalo_MG_2_FD_207661 | JGI IMG/M metagenome (GOLD analysis project Ga0310690, IMG submission 207661) | Bovine rumen microbial communities from tropical cattle in Woodstock, Queensland, Australia - Gonzalo_04 (v2) (version 2) | ecosystem: Host-associated > Mammals > Digestive system >...
CACGGGTGCAACAGGCCCTGCCAGCACATTTGCCAACGTTCCCGCCTCAGGCAAATGGCTCATGAGCACATACATGCTCATCGGACGTCTGGAAATCTTCACAGTTCTCTTCCTGCTGATGCCCAACTATTGGAAAGACAGGAAATAAAAGCACAGCCCTCAAGCCTTAACAAACTTCGGGAAAGCTATCGACACCGCTACATACCATAATATAATAAGGTGTAGGGAGCAGGGGGCAAGGCACAGGATGGGCAGGCATCCGATAAGGAAGATGTACCTCTGCTTATTGTCCGCCCAAGTGAAGTTCTTGAACTTCAAGGCCAGCATAGGCACTTCGCACACCAGCAACATGCAGAAAAGCAGCATGAAGAGGAAGAGGAAAACAACATTGAACTTCGGCGAAACCAGGAATGCATGTTCTCCTAACACGAGGCTGCCCCAGAAGAGGGCATTTGCTGGAGTGGGCAGTCCGATGAATTGCTGATGCTGACGTTCATCAAGATTGAACTTCGCAAGGCGCAAGGCAGAAAAGGCTGCCATGATGAATGCCGTATAGGGCAAGATACTCTTTATCGTTGAAAGTTGAAAGCTGAAAGTTGAAAGTTGCTCGGGGTATTGAACTTCATGAAAAAGGTAGAAGAGGATAGCACTTGGTGCAACACCGAAGGTAACGACATCAGCCAGAGAATCAAGTTCCTTACCTATATTTGAGGACACACCAAGGGCACGAGCCACCATACCGTCGAAGAAATCAAACACGGCACCAATGATAATCATCAGTACAGCCCATTGGTAATTACCATAGAAGGCACAACCAGTAGCCATGCATCCGCAGATAAGGTTGCAGCAGGTAAGGGAGTTGGGGATGTTTATATAATTCATAATTCATAATTGTTAATTCATAATTTTTAATTACCTCGTTTAATTCATTATTTATCGTTCTCCTTTCGCTTTATCGAGGAGCGCAACATAGTTATGAATTATGAATTAAGAATTATGAATTTGGTTCTAGTTTTGCTATGATTGTTTCATTGCCTACCGTCTTCTGTCCAAGCTGCACGCAAACTTCTGTTCCAAGGGGGAGGTAAAGGTCAACACGAGAACCGAACTTGATGAAACCCAGATGTTCATCGATATAGCAGTCCTCTCCCACAGAGGGATAGGTGACGATACGACGTGCCATAGCACCAGCTACCTGACGGGCAAGTATCTCTGTGCCGTCGGGTGTCTCAATAACAACCGTACTGCGCTCGTTCTCCTCGCTGGCCTTTGGCAACCAAGCCTTATGGAAATTGCCATCATGATGCTGCACCAGCTTGACCGTGCCGTCAACAGGAATCCAGTTGGCATGAACATTAAAGAGACTCATGAAGATACTTACCATCACCCGGCGGTCGTGGAAATAAGTATTCTCTTCCGTTTCCTCCACGACAACCACCTTGCCGTCGGCAGGAGCAACGACAACACCCTCCGTCTCACCCTCAAATGTGCGAATAGGACATTGGAAGAAGTTCAGCAGAATGCCATATAGGACAGCACTCACCGAAATACAAATGTCGAACGGAAGACGCGAATCGAAAAGATGCAGTATCGTGAAGTTAAACACCACCAACACGATTGCACTCCAGAGAAGCGTACTTTTTCCCTCGTGATGAAGACGTATTTTCTTTAGTTTCCTAAGTCTTTTACCCATGTTTTTTACATAATGCGCTTCAAAGTTAATACTTTTTCTTGAAACTGCAAGGACAAAAGAGACGTTTTTCTTCGTTGCAACAGAAAAAAGACGCAAATCCTTTGTTCATTATAGAAAAAAGTATTACCTTCGCCATCTCTTCTTTAACTTAAAGACGGACATGGAGGATTTTGTACATTTACACGTTCACTCACAGTATTCACTGCTCGACGGACAAGCGTCCATCAAGGGAATGGTGAAGAAAGCTATTGCCGATGGAATGCGAGGCATGGCACTCACAGACCATGGCAATATGTTTGGTGTCAAGGAATTGTACGACTATTGCAAGGACGTCAACAAGGACAGGAAGAAAAACGGACAGGAGCCCTTCAAGCCCATCTTCGGCTGCGAGATGTATGTGGCTCGTGGCGGTGACAAGAATGTTCACGAAGGTGGCAAGGAGTTTCAGTCGGGCTGGCATCTCATTGTTCTTGCCAAGAATCAGACAGGCTACCATAACCTCATTAAACTCGTGTCGCGCTCATGGGTGGACGGCTTCTACATGCGTCCCCGAACAGACCATAAGGACCTCGAGAAATTTCACGAAGGTCTCATCATCTGCTCTGCCTGCATCGGCGGCGAGGTGCCCAAGAAGATTGCACGGGGAGACATAGAGGGTGCCGAGCAAACGGTCAAATGGTTCCACGACATCTGGGGTGACGACTACTATCTGGAACTACAACGCCACGAAGTCACAAACCCTGCGCAACTGGCCAACCGCGAAACCTATGAAGTGCAGAAGAAGGTCAATCCCGTTCTCATAGAATTGGCACGCAAGTATGGCGTGAAACTCGTCTGATCCAACGACTCGCACTTCCTCGACGAAGACGATGCCGAGGCACACGACCTGCTTCTCTGTCTCTCCACAGGCAAGGACTTGGATGACATCAACCGTATGCGTTACAGCAAGCAGGAGTGGTTCAAGACGAAAGCCGAAATGAATGCCATCTTCGGAGATATCCCCGAAGCACTGGCCAACACGTGCGAGATACTGGACAAGGTGGAGCTTTACGACCTTGAGTCCAATCCCATCATGCCCTTCTTCCCCATTCCAGAAGACTTTGGAACAGAAGAGCTCTGGCGGCAAAAGTTCAGCGAGGAAGACCTTTTCAGGGAGTTTACCAGCGACGAAAACGGCGAGAACCCTTTGCCACGAGAAGAAGGAGAAAAGAAGATTGAGAAGTTAGGCGGCATCGACAAACTCTACAGAATCAAGTTCGAGGCCGACTATCTGGCAAAACTTGCCTACGAAGGTGCCGCACGCCTCTATGGCAAGGGGCAAGGGGCAAGTGACAAGGAGCAAGAGAGTAGCAAACAGACAGAAAGCGATAGCGAAAGTAATCTCTTACCCACTGCCCCCTGCTCCTTGCCCCAAGAGGTTGATGACCGCATCCGTTTCGAGCTCCACATCATGAAGACGATGGGCTTCCCCGGCTACTTCCTCATCGTGCAGGACTTCATCAACAGCGCCCGCAATGAGCTGGGTGTTTGGGTAGGACCAGGCCGAGGTTCGGCAGCAGGTTCTGTCGTTGCCTATTGTTTGGGCATCACAAGGCTCGACCCGCTCAAGTACGACCTTCTGTTCGAGCGTTTCCTCAATCCCGACCGCATCTCCCTGCCTGATATTGACACCGACTTCGACGATGATGGCAGAGGCAAGGTATTGCAATGGGTGATGGACAAGTATGGCGTAGAGAACTGCGCCCACATCATTACATACGGCGCTATGGCTGCCAAGAGTAGCCTCAAAGACGTAGGTCGTGTGGAGAAAGTACCCTTGGCAACGGTCAACGCCTGGTGCAAGGCTATGCCAGACCGTCTGCCAGACGGCAAGAAGCCGACGCTGGAGAACTATATCAACGCCACACCAGAATTGAAGGAGGCTCGCTTCTCGACAAACACAAAGGAGGCAGACACCATCAAATATGCCCTCAAACTCGAAGGAACAGTACGCAACACGGGCATTCATGCCTGCGGCTTCATCATCTGCCGCGACCCAATCAGCGACCACGTACCTGTCTCGACAGCCGACGACCCCGACTTCCCCGACCGCAAGACAGCCGTCACACAATACGACGGACACGTCATCGAGAGCACAGGCCTCATCAAGATGGACTTCCTCGGCCTCAAGACACTCTCACAGCTCAAGGAAGCCTGCCGCATCGTTAAGGAGGCTCACGGCATAGACATCGACATAGACAACATCCCCATCGACGACGAACTGACCTACAAGCTCTATCAGGAAGGAAGAACCGTCGGCACGTTCCAGTTCGAGTCGGCAGGCATGAGGAAGTATTTGAAGGAACTCCATCCTACGGTCTTCGAGGACCTCATCGCCATGAATGCCCTCTACCGCCCGGGGCCTATGGACTACATCCCGCAGTTCATCAAACGCAAGAACGGCATTGAGCCTATTACATACGACCTCGAAGCCTGCGAGGAATATCTTCGTGACACATACGGCATCACGGTCTATCAGGAGCAAGTCATGTTGCTTGCCCGCAAGCTTGCTGGCTTCACCAGAGGCGAGAGCGATGCTTTGCGTAAGGCGATGGGCAAGAAGAAGAAGGACATCGTTGACCAGATGAAGCCTAAGTTCATCGAAGGCGGCACACGCAACGGTCACGACCCCAAGGTACTCGAGAAGATATGGACCGACTGGGAGAAGTTCGCTTCCTATGCCTTCAACAAGTCACATGCTGCCTGCTACTCTTGGGTAGCCTACCAAACAGCCTACATGAAAGCCCACTATCCTGCTGAGTTCATGGCTGCCCTGCTGACACGCGGCAAGGATGATGTAAAGGAAGTGACGAAGCTCCTGGAGGAGTGCCATGCCATGAGGCTAGAAGTGCTTGGGCCGGATGTCAATGAATCGCATCGCGACTTCGGTGTCAACGACCGTCAGCAGATACGCTACGGCTTGACTGCCATCAAAGGATTGGGCGAGGCAGCCGTACAAGCAATTGTAGAAGAAAGAGAGAAGAATGGCCCATACCGCGACATCTTCAATTTTGCGGAACGTGTCAACATGTCAGCCATCAAGCGCAACGGCTTAGAGTGTCTTGCCATGAGCGGTGCCCTCGACAACATCGCCTCCGGCATCCGTCGCGAGCAATTCGTTGCGGCAAACCAGAAGGGCGAAGTTTTCCTTGACATGCTTGTTCGCTATGGCTCTCAATACCAGCAGGCACAGATGGAGGCACAGTTCTCTCTCTTCGGCATGGATGCTGTGGAGCTTAACAGACCTGCCGTACCCGAGGCTGCTGAGTGGTCGATACTGGAGCGACTGAATAAGGAACGCTCACTGGTGGGCATCTATCTCTCGGCACATCCGCTCGACGAGTATTTTGTCATCCTTCAGGATGTCTGCAACCTGAAGATGGCTGAAATGGAGTACCTCACAGCCTTTGCTGGGCAGAGTGTCCGTCTGGGCGGTATCGTCACGGAAGTTCGTACTGGTACGACAAAGAACGGCAAGCCCTTCGGTGTTGCCACCATCGAGGACTTCAGCGGCACAGGCGAGATAGCACTCTTTGGCGAGAACTGGGTGCAATGGGGAGGCTATCTGAGTGTGGACCGCTCGGTGCTCATCACGGGAAGCGTAGAGGCACATCGTTTCCGTCAGGGAGAATTTGAGTTGCGCATCGGACGCATCGACTGGCTTGCCGATGTTGGCGACAAGGTGGTGGAACGCATCTCTGTTACTGTCAACACAAACACATTGAAGAAAGACGACGTGGAGATGCTCACGCAATATGCAGAAGAGAACCCAGGGAACACAGCCCTGCAATTGGTGTTCGTCGATGCCACGAATCCCCACAATCAGCTGCACATGACATCCCGTTCTCACCATATCAAGGTAAAGCGGCAGTTCCTGGACGACATAGAGAACAGCGAGGCGCTGTCGTACAGTATAAATTAAGAATTAAGAGTGAAGTATTAAGAACTATTATAAAACGAAAAGTTATGGCACAAGTAATTAACACAGGTAATTTTGAGGCTCTGGTGGCAACCGGCAAGCCTCTGGTATTGGACTTTTGGGCAACATGGTGCGGCCCCTGCAAGCGTCTTGGCCCCATCATCGAGGAACTGGCTAAGGACTACGACGGCATAGCCATCGTGGGCAAATGCGACGTGGAGGAGGACGAAGACCTCTCTATGCGCTTTGGTGTACGCAACATCCCGACGGTCGTCTTCATCAAGGACGGCAAGGAAGTTGACCGCAGCGTAGGCTTGGTTCCCCGTCAGGTCCTTGAAGATAAAATCAAGGCACTCCTATAATTATGAATTATGAATTGATAATTATGAATTGAAGGCAATGGCTACCTTTGAAGAAGACCTCCTCAACGATGCTGAGGACGACCGCCTGACGGTTGAATACATTCAAAACTACCTGCCACAGGAACTCAAGGACAAGTTCACCGAGGAAGAGCTTTACTATTTCATCGACGTCATCGGCGAGTACTATGTCGATTTGCTCGAAAAGCATGGCGACAGCGAAGAAGTCGAAATCGATGTGGAGGAAGTGGCTAAGTACGTCGCCAAGCAAGCCAAGAAGGACAAGATGGGCGACTTCGACCCCGAAGACCTTCGCTGGGTTGTCGATGGCGAACTGGAGTATGGTGAAACACAAGAGTAATTAAGAATTAAGAATTAAGAGAGAAGAATTATGGAAGAACACTTCGCGTGGCATTCTGTCACAGCAATTCTTAATTCCTCTTTCTTAATTCTTAATTAAAAACGAATAGCAATGGATCAACCATTATTTATTTATAACACCCTGAGCCGGCAGAAGGAACTCTTCAAGCCGCTCAACCCTGGTCATGTGGGCATGTATGTCTGCGGACCGACGGTCTATGGTGATGCCCATCTCGGCCATGCCCGTCCTGCCATCACCTTCGACCTCCTCTTCCGCTACCTTCAGCACATCGGCTACAAGGTACGTTACGTGCGGAACATCACAGATGTCGGTCATTTGGAACATGATGCTGACGAGGGCGAGGACAAGATTGCCAAGAAAGCCCGACTGGAACAGCTCGAGCCGATGGAAGTAGCGCAATACTACACCAACCGCTTCCACCAGGCGATGGATGCACTTGGCTGTCTGCCGCCAAGCATCGAGCCTCATGCAACGGGACATATCATCGAGCAACAGGAACTTGTGAAGCAGATTCTCGACAAAGGCTATGCCTACGAGAGCAACGGAAGCATCTACTTCGACATCGAGAAGTACAACAAGGACCATCACTGGGGCATCCTCTCCGGACGTGACCTTGAGAACATCAAGGACGCAAGCCGCGACCTGGCAGGTGTAGGCGAGAAGAAGAATCAGGCGGACTTTGCCCTTTGGAAAGCCGCACAACCCGAGCACATCATGCGCTGGCCGAGTCCTTGGAGCAAAGGCTTCCCCGGCTGGCATTGTGAATGCACGGCTATGGGACGCAAGTACTTGGGCGACCACTTCGACATCCATGGCGGAGGCATGGACCTCATCTTCCCGCACCACGAATGCGAGATAGCTCAAGCCGTTGCCAGCCAAGGGAATCAGATGGTTCACTACTGGATGCACAACAACATGATTACCATCGACGGCAAGAAGATGGGCAAGTCCTACAACAACTTCATCACCCTCCCGCAGTTCTTCGATGGCAGTCATCCCCTGCTCAGTCAGGCCTATACGCCCATGACCATCCGCTTCTTCATCCTGCAGGCTCACTATCGCAGTACCGTCGATTTCGGCAACGAAGCCCTGCAAGCCGCAGAGAAGGGCCTTGCCCGCCTCATGGACGGATTGAAGAACCTGCGTCGCCTCCAAGAAGGACAAAAGGTGAAGGGACAGCCACAGGTCGAGATGAAGTTCGTCGATGAACTTCGCACGAAGCTCTACGACGCGATGAACGACGACCTGAACTCGCCCATCGTCATCAGCCACCTCTTTGATGCCTGCCGCACCATCAACACCTTGACGGACAAGAAGGCCAGCATCACAGCCGAAGTGGCACAGGCTCTGCTCCAGCTCATGGAAACCTTCACGACCGACATCCTCGGCCTTCGTCAGGACACAGGTGTCAGCAACAAGGCCCGCGAAGAAGCCTTCGGAGCTGTCGTGAACATGCTTCTGGAGCAACGCCAAACAGCCAAGGCAGAGAAGAACTGGGCGCTGAGCGACAAGATTCGCGACGACCTTGCTGCCCTCGGCTTTGAGGTCAAGGACACGAAGGACGGCTACTCCTGGACACTAAACAAATAGCCAGCAGCCCGTCCCGTTCCCCCAAAGAAGAGGATATCTAAACTATAAGACAACGGATATTGCCATTAGGTAAGTCCGTTGTCTTTTTCGTTTATGTTCTCTTGCAGGCGGAAGCTCCAACGCAGCAGGGCGTGTGAGCCATCATAACGTGCCGTGTGGGCCATCATAACGTGCCGTGTGAGCCATCATAACGTGCCGTGTAGCGGTTCACGGCCTGTTGTGTTTGCTGTATTATTATGCAGCTGTATTGTGCGCATAATGAAATCTTAAACGCCTTTTCCTGTGACAAAATGAGAGATTTAATTAAATTTTTTACAATTATTTAAGGTATATTTAAATTTTTTATATACTTTTGCCGTCGATTTAGCATCTTGTTACAACAAGAATAACAAAAAATACACATTATTAATTATTAATTAACAAACAACAACAAAATGGGTAAAAAGTTCCTATCATTCCTTGCTTGTGTGCTTATGACCACAAGCATGGCACTGGCCCAGAAGTCGATTTCGGGTACCGTCATCGATTCCGAGTCAGGCGAACCACTGATTGGAGTTGCCGTGCGCGTTCCCAACACTACTATTGGTGTGCTGACAGATGCCAACGGCAAGTTCACAGTCACACTTCCCGAAGGTCAGAAGAACCTTAGTTTCAGTTTTATGGGCATGAAGCCTGCTATCCTTGCAGCTCGTGACGGCATGAAAGTCCTTCTGGAGACAGAGACCAAGGCTATGGACGAAGTGATTGTCGTGGCTTATGGTACGCAGAAGAAATCATCGTTCACAGGTTCTGCCACTGTGGTGGGCGCTGCTGAACTTGACCAGCACGTAACTACAAACGTTGCCAATGCACTGTCAGGTTCTGTACCAGGCCTGCAGATTCGTGGTGGCTCGGGTGCTCCTGGTGCAGAAGAAGGTAAGATTAACATCCGTGGTATTGCCTCTATGTATGCCAGCACAGACCCTCTGATTATTGTTGACGGTGCTCCTTATCCTGCTTCGCTCAGCAATATCAACCAAGATGACATCGAGTCGGTAACTGTACTGAAGGATGCTGCTTCTGCCGCTCTGTATGGTGCCCGTGGTGCTGCCGGTGTTATTCTGATTACTACCAAGAAAGGCAATAAGCATGCTCCAAAGGTAAATGTAAACATGCGTTGGGGTGCCAATAGCCGTGCCGTACAGGAATATGAAAAGATTACGAGCCCTGCTCAGTACTACGAATTGGCCTATGCAGGATTGTACAACAACTATTTCTATGGTAGTGGTATGACAGCTGATGCAGCCAATGTTGCAGCTAATGCAGCCATGACAAAGTACCTGGGATATCAAGTATATACTGTACCCGACGGCCAGCAGCTTGTCGGCTTGGATGGTAAGTTGAATCCTAATGCTACTCTGGGTTTTGCACAGAAGGGTAGCAATGGCGAAACTTATTGGTATCAGCCTGATGATTGGACAGATGCCGCTTACAAGAGTGGCTTCCGTCAGGAATATGAGGTGAATATGAGTGGCGGTTCAGACAAGAGTGACTACTTTATTTCTGCAGGCTATCTGAATGAGGATGGTATTATTGATGACTCAAGCTATAAGCGTTTCAATGCTCGTCTGAAGGGTAACTATGACCTGACCAAGTGGTTACGTGTCGGTGCCAACGTTGGTTATGTAAAAAGCAAGACCATCAGCAATCCTAACAATGATGAGTATCAGCTTGGCTCTACCAACTTGAGCTACTACACAACTCGTATTGCTCCTATCTATCCAATCTTTGTCCGCGTGCTCGACGAAAACGGCAATCCTGTTATTCGTACCGATGGCAATGGCAATCCTCAGTACGACTACGGACGTCCTGGCCAGGACTATCCTAATGCACGTGCATTCCTGCAGACAGGTAACCCTCTTGGCTCAAACCTCTATAATGATGTCAATAGCTCATACAATCAGCTGAATGGTACAGGCTTGGCAGACATCCGTTTCACAGATTGGTTGCGTTTCAATGCTACCAGTACTATTACATGGGGACACACCAACTTCTCTGACTATGAGAGTCAACTCTATGGTCCAAAGGTTAGTGTGAATGGCGAAATTGGCAAGTCTCAGTCTGATTCTTACCGTCAGAACCATGTACAGACACTGAATTTCAACAAGCTGTTTGGTCTCCACTCGGTGCAGGCAACTGTCGGACATGAGTGGTATGATTCTAAGACCACATACTTGTCTGCAACCGCTCAGGGTCTCTTTACTCCTGATGTAAAGGAAATCAATGCTGCCGCCAACAACCAGTACAAGTCCAGCTCTTATACCTCAGAGTACAATGTTGAAGGTTACTTTGGCCGTGTATTATATAACTATGATGAGAAGTATTTTGCTGATGCTTCGTTCCGTCGTGATGCTTCTTCACGTTTCCATCCCGACAACCGCTGGGGTACTTTCTGGTCAGCAGGTGCAGCCTGGCTGATTAACAAGGAGAAGTGGTTCAAGGTTTCAGGGGTTGACCTGTTGAAGCTGAAGCTTTCTGTCGGACAGACAGGTAATGACGGACTTCCATTCTCATGGTCATATTCTGACATATATACACTCTCTGCTTCTTCTGCAACATCGATGACGCCTTCATTCTCGCGTATTGGTAACAAGGACATTACTTGGGAGACCACAACAGCGTGGAATGTCGGTGTTGACTTTGAGCTCTTCAAGGGCCGCCTCACTGGTAGCTTGGAATACTACAACAAGAAGACCACCGACCTGTTGTTCTGGTTCTCTGTTCCTGAGAGCTTTGGTGCTACAGGTTACTATTCTAACATTGGTAACAAACGCTCATCTGGCGTTGAGCTGACTCTGAGTGGCGACATTATCCGTACCAAGAATGTTACTTGGAATGTCAACTTTAATCTCACTCATAACAAGGAGAAGATCTTGAAGCTTCCCGAGAACAAGATTAGGGTTAACGGCGGTTTTGCCGAAACTTGGATTCCTGTTTCCAGTGGTGCTTCCAACGGTTCTGTACAGATGTGGTATGAAGAGGGTGGTTCGCTGTATCAGCCGTTCACTTATTCCTATGCCGGTGTGAATGACAAGGGTGAGGCTCTCTATTGGTACGATGAAGACCTGTCACCTCTTGGTGGTAAGGTAACAACCAACAATACCGCAAAGGCTGGTACAAAGAAGTCGGGAACAACGACCAATATCGGTGAAGCTACCCGTTATGCTGGTGACTCAATGCTGCCAAGTGCATACGGTGGCTTTGGTACAACACTGAAGGCTTACGGATTTGATGTATCACTGAATTTCGACTATCAGATTGGTGGTAAGATTTACGATACTCAGTACGCCGGTCTGATGCAAAACTGGGAAAACGACGGTGATGCCGGTTCTGCTTTCCATGTTGACCTGCTCAAGTCTTGGACTCCTAACAGCACTAGCAGCAACATTCCTCGCTTCCAATACGGCGACAAGTACACAGCTACTACCAGTGACCGCTTCGTTACTTCGGCTGCTTACTTGAACTTCAAGTCGTTTGCTGTTGGATACACGCTGCCAAAGAAATTGACCACGAAACTGTCTATCGATAAGGTTCGTGTCTATGTAACTGGTGAAAACCTCTGTTTCTGGAGTGCTCGCAAGGGTCTTGATCCACGTTATGACTATGGTGCTACAGAATCGCTGACACCTTACTCTCTGATGCGTACAGTTATGGGTGGTATCCAAGTGTCATTCTAAGTTATGAAGAAACAAGTAGTAAATAGAGAAAAGAATATTATGAAGACAATATATAAGTCATTTATGGCAACTGCTGTAGCTGTGCTGACATTGGCAACTACCAGCTGTATCAAGGAAATTGACCCACAGACAAGCTATGTTACTGCCGAACAGGCAGCCAATGCTCCGGAAGCATTCGAAAGCTTTGTTTCGTCACTTACCAGTTCGCTTAACGGACAATTTACCTATGGTGGTTCCAGTAATTATCCCTGGGACTTCGGTTATCCTTCTTTCTTCCTGCAGCGCGATGTTATGGGAATGGATATGGCTGCAGAATCAAGTGGTTCTGAATGGTACACGACATGGTACACCTGTGGTACTGGCTTAGGCCCGACCTATGCAGTCTGCCAGTTGCCTTGGCGCTACTATTATAAGTGGATTAAGAACTGTAATAATGTTATTTCATTAGCAGGCACTGAACCCAGTGCAGACAAGAAGGCAGGAGCAGGTATCGCTTATGCATTGCGTGCTATGTTCTATATGGATTTGGCTCGTATGTATGCTCCTGAGACTTATGCAAAGAATAAGGATGCGGAGACTGTACCCATCGTGACAGAAGAGACGATTGATCCGTCTAATCCACGTGCCACCAATCAGGTTATGTGGGACTTCATACTCTCTGATTTGAACAAGGCAGAATCATTGTTGGCAGACTATAAGCGCGATGATGTATATACTCCCAACCTTAGTGTGGTATATGGTCTGAAAGCTCGTGCATATCTGACGATGGAAGACTGGGCCAATGCCGAATTTTATGCAAAGAAGGCACAAGATGGCTACACGATGATGACCAAGGAAGAGTATTTGTCAAAGACGGACGGTTTCAATAAGCCCAACTCGTCTTGGATGTTTGGTTTGACATTCCGCTCAACCGACCCCAATATCACTGAAAACGATGCTGACTCAAGCTGGGGTTCGCAGATGATTATTGAGGTAAGTGCTTCTGGGTGTGGTTATTCTGCCAACTATGTTGGTCCGAAGCGTATTGATGCTCATCTCTTCAGCACCATTCCTGCAACAGACTTCCGTCGTATGTGCTGGATTGATCCTGCTATTGATAACACCCTTGCTTCCGTTGACCCAAGTACTCCGGAAGGAGAGGAAGCCATCACTAATGCTCTGAGTGCCTATACTGACGATCCTCTTGGTGTGTATAGTACAGGTTATTATGTTTCTGCTCGCGAAGCTGTGGGCTGTATGCCTCTTAAATTCCGTCCGAAGGATGGTGTGCACGACAACCAGTATACAGCCTTTACTGTTGCTGTTCCTTTGATGCGTGTAGAGGAGATGATGCTCATTGAGGCTGAGGCTGCAGGTATGCAGGATGTAGGTCGTGGTCAAACACTCTTGGAGACCTTTGCAAAGACACGTGATGCCAGCTATGAGTATGGTCAGCATCAAGAGGCTTACTACAACAACACTACTTCACAGTTCCAGAATGAGGTGTGGTGGCAGCGTCGTGTAGAGTTGTGGGGCGAAGGTTTTGCTACCTTCGATATCAAGCGTCTGCAGAAGGGTATCATCCGTTCTTATGAGGGAACAAACCACGTAGATGGTTATCAGTGGAACGTAGAATCTACTCCCGAGTGGATGAACCTTTGTATTGTGCAGACAGAGACTAACAATAACCCTGCATGTAGCAATAATCCTACCCCGATAGCTCCAAAAGGCAATTCACCGAAGTATGGATTCTAAGACAAATAATATTATTAGGAATAAACTTTATAAATGAACATCTGATATGAAAAGATATTTTGAAAGTTCCATAATTGCTCTCATCTCCTTGCTTGCTTTCACAGCTTGCTCAGAAGATGAGCAGGGCGTAGCCCCTGGAGGCGATGGTGCTCCCCACGTTGCTATTTATCAGCTGTCTGTCCAAGAGCCTTACGACTCTGACATCGACCAGAAACTTCGTCTGGCTGTCAACCAGCAGACTGAGGCCGTCTATTATCTGGCAGAGAAAACAGCAGAGATGGAAGCTCGCGCTATGAGTGATGATGAGTATTCTGAGTATGTCGCTTCCAACGGTACAAAGGCTGAACTGGTTGCCGATGCGCAGAATGGTGGTAAGTATGCTGATGTCATCGTCACTGGCTTGAAAGGTGCATATACCATTACAGCAGTTGCTGTCGGTGCAGGCCAGAAACAGATTTCGAAGGTTACGTTTGAAGGTCCCAACTGGTTGGATGTTGCCAAGGGTACCTATAATTTCAGTGCAAGAGCTCAAGGGCGTTTGGGCGTAGATGCTTCTAAGGCTGATGTGCTGTTCCAAAAACTGGAATCAGATCCAACGCTTTACCGCTTTAAGAACCTCTATGGCTTTGGCGCTTCCCTTTTGCTGCGCTTAACTGACAAAACAGATGAAGATAATAATGACAAGCTTCAGTACTTCCGTGTTGAGGCACAAACAACTCCGTTTTCTTATGGTTCTTATGGTATAATTAGTGTTCGTGACCTTGGTTATTGGCAGGAAGACGACAGCTATGCTTTCGATCCTAGCTTTGGCTGCTTTATGTACACAGACCAATTAAAGAATAATGTAGTTTTAGGTCTCCAGTTCTTTGTATCTGCAGGTAGCCTTGGCTATGGTTGGGACGAGTTCGTTCCAGACTAAGTGAAGTAATTCATAGCCAGATATTATTAGAGAAGCTTTGTCATCCGGCAAAGCTTCTCTTTTTCATTAATAATCAAAAACACTCTACACCAGGCCATACAAACATTCCCTATCCCTATTGTTTTTCCCGAAAAAAACCGTCAAACCGTCACCTTTTGAGATAATAAGATGATTATTAGTCTTTTGCGAGGTGACGGTTCGGGTGACGGAAAGTGACGGATATGATGGTTTTTGCCTGTTTTAGCCGATATTTTTGAAAAAATATCTGAACACAAA
>Ga0310690_10007013_pt1 | contig 14626 bp, 10 predicted proteins | sample AusTroGonzalo_MG_2_FD_207661 | JGI IMG/M metagenome (GOLD analysis project Ga0310690, IMG submission 207661) | Bovine rumen microbial communities from tropical cattle in Woodstock, Queensland, Australia - Gonzalo_04 (v2) (version 2) | ecosystem: Host-associated > Mammals > Digestive system >...
TTTGATAATTGGGTTTATGGAATTGCTTTCCACACCGTTTGATAATAAGGTTTAGGTCGTTTGATATTGTTTCTACCCATAGAATTCATCAAGAAATCCGTGCATAAATATACAAGAACGCACGAAAAACCCACATTTGGCAGGGCAGAACGAAAAACGAGGGAGAAAACGAGCGTTTCTCCCTCTCTATTGTCTGTTTTTTGCTATTTTTTTGCCCCACTATCGGCTTGGTTGCTCTGACTATCTAGTTATGCGCGCCGGCTACCCGCTTGGTTGCTCTGACTATCTAGTTATGACTTACCGCTAAGTTGCTCTGACTACCGACCGAGTAACGCTGACTACTACTTGTTTTGGCTTCGCGTCCTCGGAAGGACACTTGCCACTATTGCCGTACCTCGCTGACTTAGGTAGCGCACTTACTGCCCGATAAAACGGTTGACGACCTTCTCGAGAAGGGCAACCGAAATGTACATCGCGGCCGCCAAGACGCAGAGCAAAACGGTGGCGCACATGACGAGGCTAAGGTTGAACACTTGGCCGCCGTAGACGATAAGGTAACCGAGGCCCGCCTTGCTGACGAGGTACTCGCCCATGATGGTGCCCACCCAACTCATACCCACGCTGACCTTCAAACAGCTCATCACAGTGGGAAGATTGGCGGGAAAGACCAATTTCCACAAAATTTGCCACTTGGAGGCGTGCAACGTGCGCATCAAGAGCATTTTCTCCTGCGAAACGGATACGAAACCCGTCAACGTGTTGAGGGTGGTGATGACGACCGAGATGAGAATGGCCATGGTGACGATGGCTTTGACCCCTGCGCCCACCCAAATGATGATGATGGGACCTAAGGCAATCTTGGGCAAGGCGTTCAACACCACCAAATAGGGCTCGATGACGCGCCTCACCGTCTCGCTGAACCACAAAAGCACGGCGACGGTAGTGCCGATGACAAAGGACAACAAGAATCCGATGACCGTCTCATACAACGTAGTCCAAGCGTGGTGCCACAAGTCCCCGCCGCCCAAAGAGACGAAGGTCTCCCAAACTCGCCGAGGGGAGGACGTGATAAAGACGTCGACCACCCCCTTGTCCGCCAAGAGTTGCCACAAACCCAACAAAAAGACGAGCAAGGCGATTTGGGTGGCGCGAATGAGTATATTGTTAAGATTGCGGCGGTTGAGAAACCGACGATGTTCCTCCGAATAGGTTTTCTTCTTCATGTACATCTAACTCCTTCCAAATTCTTTTGAATAGTTGCGCATAGCCCGCCTCTTCTCGGCGGTCTAAGGTGTTGGGCGAGGTGAGGGGAATGTCCATAACCGTCTTGACGGTGGCGGGGCGACGGGTAAGCACGGCCACTCTATCGCAAAGGGATATGGCCTCGGAGATGTCGTGGGTGACCAAAACCGCCGTCAAACCCTCGTTCTTGATGATGGCGTGCACGTCCTCGGCGACCGATAATCGGGTCTGGAAATCCAACGCCGAAAACGGCTCGTCCAACAGGATGACGGAGGGTCTCAAGACCATGGTGCGAATAAGCGCGGCGCGCTGTCGCATACCGCCGGACAACTCGTGCGGGAAACGATTGCGGAACTCCCACAGCCCGTATTTGCGGAGCAATTCATCTGCATAGCCATACGCCTCTTGCGTGCGGTTATGCATAAGCTCAAGCCCCAACGTTACGTTGCGCATAATGGTGCGCCACTCGAAGAGTTGGTCCCTCTGAAGCATATAGCCCACGCTCCCTTTGGAGGGCGCTTTGCCCTCCAAAAGTACCTCGCCACGGGAGGGGGTAAGCACCCCCGCCATGATGCTGAGTAGCGTGGTTTTGCCTGAGCCGGACGGCCCGACTATCCCAAAAAACTCGCCGTCATTAACCATAAGGTTAATGTCGGACAAGGCCAACGTCTCGCCGCGCTTGCTGTGATAGGTGTGGGAAATACCCACCAACGATAAGCTGCCCATCAGGGTAAATAACTCAAATTGACCACGTCCGAATAGGTGGCGCGCTTGCTCATCACGCCCGCCTCGACGATGACGTCCTGCAAGCGCTCGAAGGCGGTTTGATTGAGCCGCATATCCGTGACGTATGCACCGATTGCTCGATAATTATTCACTGCCTTTTTGATGAGTTCGATATCGACCCCGGCGAAGGAAGGCGCCACCGCCGCGGCCACCTCGTCCACCGAATGGGTGGCCACGTAGTCCACGCCGCGACCTATCGCTCTTAGGAACGCCTTGACCTTATCCCCGTTCTTCTCGAGGTAGTTTTTGGTCGCGCAGAACGCCGTGTATGGTATCTCGCCGCACTCCTTGCCGACCGAGGCCAAGGTGTAGCCTTTGCCCTGTGCTTGGAAGGTGGCCGCCGCGGGCTCGAACATGGTACAGTAGTCGCCCACGCCGCCCTCGAAGGCCGCGGTAATCAGGTCGAACTGCACGTCATAGTTGAGGGTGACGTCGGTGCCGATGGTATAGCCGTTCTTCTTGAGACAATACTCCAACGCCATGGCGGGAACGCCGCCCTTACGGCCGCCGATAATCTCTTTGCCACGGAAAGAAGTGGCCCAGTCGAAGACCTCGTCGCTGCGGCCTATAATGAAGCTGCCGTCCATACGGGTGAGTTGGCCGATGACCTGCGGATAGTCGGCGCGACCCTCGTTGTAGACGTAGATGACCGCCTCGGGACCGCAGAAGCCCAAATCGACCTGACCCGACAAAACCGCGGTCATGACCTTGTCGGCGCCGCCGCCGTTGGTCAACTCGAGCGTGACGCCCTCCTCCTCGATATACCCCAAATTGATGGCCGCATAGAGGGGCGCGTAAAAGATAGAGTGCGTGACCTCCGAGAGCCGTATGACGTTGTCGGCCGTCTTGGTACACGCCGAAAGCGGCACCAACAAGCACGCCGATAGACAGATAATCAAAATGATGACGATAAATTGTTTCATAATACCTCCTTGTTTCGCCATAGTACAGTCTATGAGGCGGTGGGGATTTGTGCCATAGCGAGCGGGCGCAACACTGCCTATGCGCACGCCACGGATAGGCGCGCACACGATAAGCCGAGGCATATCCGCAGCGCGCAGTCGCGCAAAGCCGCGCGTAATTGCGGAGTTAACAAAAGATTTTAATTATATTTAATTGCATTATTCGCATACTTGTTGTACAATAGTGGTAATCCGAAAAAAGGAGAATATCCAAATGAAATTGACATTCACCAAAAAAGAACTGCTGAATATACCCAACATACTGTGCTATATTCGCTTGCTGTGCGTACCCGCCTTTGCTTTGGCTTTCTTCTTGACCCCGAGGGGTTTGGCCGCGCAAAACGCAGGTATCAACGAGTACAGCTTTATGTATATCTCGTTGGCCATCTTTGCCTTCGCGTCCCTGACCGACGTATTCGACGGCAAGATTGCCCGTAGGTTCCATATGGAATCGGCAGTAGGCGCCGCGCTGGACCCCCTGGCAGACAAACTGCTGCAACTGATGGCGGTCATCTGTTTGACCGTAAACGGCAACGTATTTTGGCTCTTCCCCGTGCTGATTGGCATCCGCGAATTGTACCAAATCATCGCCGCCAGTATGCTGGTCAACAAGAATATAGTTGGCAAAGCCAACTACTGGGGCAAATCCGCCGCGTTGGTGGTAGCTATCGGCATCATCTTGAGCACGTTGGGCACGACCTATACGCCCACCTTGCACATGGTAGACGGTATGTACGCCTCCAGCATGGTCGGCAGTTGGTTCGGCAGCAATTACTTCGAGATGGCCAAAGCATTGGGCATCTCCCTCTACTGGACCGCTTTCGCTTTCCTCTGCGTCGGCACCGTGTTGGGCTATATCGCCGCGAGCTCGTATACCCGCGTGATTTTGACCCAAGTGGGCGGCGTAAAGAAACTCAAGGACGCCGAAAATATGCGTATGGACTACTTCCATAACGATAGTGCGACGACCGAGAGCCGCGAGGAACTCAAGGCCCAAGAAGAGGCAAAAGCCCAAGAGGCGAGCGAAGTGACCGCCGAGAACATCGACGAGGCCGAAGCTCCCGAAACCAAGGAAAACGACACCAAAGACGAGGACTGATATGAATATACCCAAAACCTATCAACCACAGGATTTCGAAAAAGAAATCTATGATTTTTGGCTGAAAAACAAGTATTTTCACGCCGAACCCAATCCCGACAAAAAGCCCTTCACCATCGTGCTGCCGCCCCCCAACATCACGGGACAACTGCACATGGGACACGCCCTGAACCAAACGGTGCAGGACATCCTCATACGCTATAAGCGTATGCAGGGCTACGAGGCCCTGTGGCTACCCGGCACCGACCACGCGAGCATCGCCACCGAGGTGAAAATCGTGGAAGCCATGCGCAAGGAAGGGTTGACCAAAGAGAGCGTGGGCCGCGAGGGATTCCTCAAGCGCGCCTGGGCCTGGAAAGAGCAATACGGTAACCGCATCGTCACCCAAATGAAACGCTTGGGCTCCAGCTGCGACTGGGACCGCGAGGCGTTCACTATGGACGACAACCTGTCGAGGTCGGTGCGCAAGGTGTTCATCAACCTCTATAACAAGGGATTGATTTATCAAGGCGACCGCATCATCAACTGGTGCCCCTGCTGTAAGACCGCCCTATCGGACGCCGAGGTGGAGTACCAAGAGCAAGCCTCGTATCTGTGGCATATCCGCTATCCGTTGGCAGACGGCGAAGGCGGCATCGTGGTGGCGACCACCCGCCCCGAGACCATGCTGGGCGATACGGCCGTGGCCGTGCACCCCAACGACAAGCGCTATAAGGATTTGATTGGCAAAGAACTCATCCTGCCCCTTGTCAACAAGCGTATCCCCATCGTGGCGGACGAGTACGTCGAGATGGATTTCGGCTCGGGCGCAGTCAAAATCACGCCCGCACACGACCCCAACGACTACGAGGTGGGCAAGCGCCATAACCTCCCCGTCATCCGCGTGATGAACGACGACGGCACCATGAACGACGTGGTGAAAGAGTATGCGGGGTTGGACCGCTTCGAGGCGAGAAAACGCATCGAGGAAGACCTCAAAGCAGGCGGTTATTTGGTGGAAAAAGAGCCCTATACCCACAACGTGGGTACCTGCTACCGTTGCCACTCCACGGGAGAGACCATCATCAGCCGCCAGTGGTTTGTCAAAATGGAGCCCTTGGCCAAGCCCGCCATCGAGGCCGTGCGCCAAAAAGAGACGCGCTTCGTGCCCGACCGCTTCAGCAAAATCTACTTCAACTGGATGTGCAACATCAAGGATTGGTGTATCTCGCGCCAGCTGTGGTGGGGCCATCGTATCCCCGCCTACTATTGCGAGGCGTGCGGCAAGACCTACGTGGCCGAAGAAGCACCCAAAAAGTGCACGTGCGGCTGTACCTCTTTCCGCCAAGACGAGGACGTGCTGGACACCTGGTTCAGCTCGGCGTTGTGGCCCTTCTCGACGTTGGGTTGGCCGGATAAGACGCCGTCTCTCGACTACTTCTACCCCAACACCGTGCTGGTGACCGCGTACGACATCATTTTCTTCTGGGTGGCGCGTATGATTTTCTCGGGTATCGAGAACATGGGCAAGGTGCCCTTTGAGGACGTGTTGATTCACGGTATCGTGCGTGACGAACAGGGCCGCAAGATGAGCAAGAGCTTGGGCAACGGCATCGACCCATTGGAAATCATCGACACCTACGGCGCGGACGGGTTGCGCTTCTCCCTCGCCAACGGCATTGCGCCGGGTAGCGACACGCGCTTCTCCAAAGACCGTATCGAAAGCTGCCGCAACTTCATCAACAAGGTTTGGAACGCCAGCCGCTTCGTGATGATGAACGCCGAGAATATCGAGGTTAAGCCCATCGACGAGGTCAAAAAGACCATGGCCGACAAGTGGATATTGAGCAAGCTCAATAAGGTCATCCGCGAGGTCAGCCGCAACCTCGACAAGTACGAAATCGGTATCGCCGCGGGCAAGCTGTACGACTACGTGTGGGGCGACTTCTGCGACTGGTACATCGAGCTGATTAAGCCCGTGCTGTACAGCGACGACCAAGAGGCCAAACGCGACACCGTCAGCGTGCTGGTGCACGTGCTCAAAGAGACCCTCAAGCTGTTGCACCCCTACGTCCCCTTCGTGACCGAATATATCTACCGCACTCTGCCCGGCGCCGCCGAGACCATCATGACGCAACCCTGGCCCAAGGCCGACAGAAAATACGCCTACAGCCAAGCCGCCAAACAGATGGAAGGCGTGATGGAGATAGTGTCCGCTATCCGCAACGTGCGCGCCGAAGTGGGCGTGGCGCCCTCTAAGAAGGTGCACCTGATGTTGGTGACCGAAGAGAAAAAGACCATCGAGAATTGCCGCGCGTACATAGAGAAATTGGCCGGGGTGGAAAGTATCGCCCTCATCACCAAAGAGGAAGTGCCACAAAAGGTGTCGAGCAAGGTGACCGCCATCGCCGAGCTGTATATCCCCTTGGGAGACCTGGTCGATACCGAGAAAGAGATGGCGCGCCTCATGGGCGAAAAGGCCAAGTTGCAAAAGGAAATCGATAGAAGCCAAGGTATGCTCGGCAACGCGGGCTTTGTGGCGAGAGCGCCCCAAGCCGTGGTGGAGAAAGAGAAAGCTCTGCTCGCCGTCAACCTCGACAAGATGGCCAAACTGGACGAGCGTATCGCCGCGCTGAAATAACGAATAAAACCAAATGGAAAGCCCGTGGCTATCGCCGCGGGCTTTTTTCGCGGAAACCGCGAAGAGGATATATCGAATGAAGTAGCAAAGCTACGGAGTAGTATATGCAGAACGTGAAGTTTTTGCAACAGGCGAAAGTGAAGTTGCGGATAATCCATATGGCTCGCAAAGCGAGTGCGAGAGGTGCTTTGCACGCGATATATCCCAAAGGGACGCGATATATTTGTCATAGGCAAACGCGATATACCCTGCGGGCGCAAAGACAGGCTACGGAAGGGTGACGCGGAGGAGGTAGACGTCGGCGTCGCCTAAGGAGCCCGAGAAGTAGCCGTAGTCGAAGGTGGACACGCAAAGACAATAGAGATAGGCGCCTTTGGTGAAGACTTGGGGAGCGGTGGCTCCCGTAAAGGCGGCGATTTCGATGGCCGAGGAGGCGAACGGCGTGTAGGCGTAGAGGGTGGTGGACGTGGCTTGCGCGGTGGCGAAATAGAAGCGCCCCGAGCGATATTCGACGGCGGTGGAAAGCCTCGCGGGAGCGGTAAAGGCGTACTGTACGTCGCCGTGGTTGCACAATAGATACCCCGCGGAATCGGCGAGGAACAGCACGCCGTTATCGTAGGAAGACAAGGCGACCGTGCGCGTGCCCGCGGGTATGGGCATGGTGCCCGTACGCGTAAATCGATAATCCATAAAATAGAGGGTGGCATCGCTAAGGGAGGCGATGGCAAAACCGCCCGCATAGGGGGTGACGGCGGAGACGGAGGGTAAGACGGCGCGGGAGCGATAGCCTTGCTCATCGAAGACGTAGGCGCTGCCCGAGGTACCGTCGGCGCAGAGGGCGACGAAGGCGTCGTCGTAGGCGTAGAGGCCGACAAGGGACTGGGTGGTGGGCGTGGCGTGATACCACACCGTGCGGATATCCGAGTCGAGGGCCAGTAGGTGCAAGGTGTCGCCCGTGGCGCAGAGGACGTCCACCCCGTCCGCATAGACGAGTTTGGCGGCGGTGGCGACGTAGGGCAACGAGACCGTGCGTACGGCGAGATTGACGCTAACCGTCCAAACCCTAATGTCGCCGGAAGAGGCGGCGACCAACATGACGCCGTAGTCGTACATGGCCGAGGCGAGATAGGTATAGCCCGAGGAGCGAGGCAAAGTCACCGTATCGGTGAGGGTGCATGCCTCGTCGAACCGAGCGAGGGCGAGGGACGGGCCGGTGGCGCGGTAGTCGTCGCCATCGGTGGAGGTGGTGAGAATGGTGAAAATATAGCCGCCGAAGGCATAGTAATCCAACAAGGCCTCGGCGCCCGAGGTGCCCGTGACGCCCACCGTGACGCCGTCGTAGGTGTAGGATAGGCGGGGAAAGGCGCTGTAGGTAACGGCGGGGACGGAGGGCTCGGTGGGGGCTGAAGAAGAAGCGCCGTCCCATGTGGCGTCGGCAACCGAGCGGGTGGAAACGGTGGAGGGGACCAAATCCTTCTCGAAGACATAGCGGTAGACGTAGAGAATACCGAACGTAAGCGATAGAGTAAGACACACCATAATCAGCAATACGCGAGACGCTTTCATAGAAACTCCTTGGACTGATACCTTAGCACTTTTTTGAGTTTTTGCAGTCAAAATCGCAAAAAAACAGCGTTTTTGACAAAGTTTTTGCCTAAATAGTGCCGTTTTGGTGCGCAAAAAGGGCGTAAAACTCAAAAATGCCTATTGACAAGCCAAATTGATATGGTATAATTATAATGTCGCGATATGCGGCGTCATTCAAAGAAAATTTTTATAAAGGAGATTTATCTATGAGAAAAGCATTTATCTGTCCCACCAAGTACGTTCAAGGCGAAAACGAATTGCTCAATCTGGGCTACTTCGTCAAAACTTTCGGCAAGAAAGCGTTGTTGATTGCCGATCCCTTTGCCTTAGGTTTGGTTAAAGACAAGTTGGACGCGACCTCCAAGCAATACGGCATCGAGTTGATTACCGCCGGCGACATCTTCAAAGGCGAGTGCTCCAGAAACGTCGTAAAGAAATTGCAAGAGTTCGCCAAGGCCAACAAGTGCGCCTGCACCATCGGCTTGGGCGGCGGCAAAGCCATCGATACCTCTAAGTGCGTGGCGGCCGGCAATCCCCTCATCATCTGCCCCACCATCGCCGCGACCGATGCGCCCACCTCTCACAGCGCCGTGTTGTACACCGACGACCACGAGTTCGACGACTATGCCTACTTCCGTCAGAACCCCAGCGTGGTGTTGATTGACCTCAACGTCATCGCCAACGCCCCCGTGCGTTTCTTGGTCAGCGGTATGGGCGACGCCTTGAGCACCTACTTTGAGGCACGCGCCAACTTCAAGAGCGTCTCCAACGTCAACGCCGGTCTGCCCTGCGGCGCCAATCGTGCGAAAGGCACCCTCTTGGGCTACGGCACCCACACCGCCGCCGCTATCGGCGAGCTGTGCTATAAGAACTTGATTAGCGACGGCTACAAAGCCAAAATCGCCTGCGAAGCGCACGCCGTCACCGAGGCCTTTGAGAAAATCGTCGAGACTAACATCCTGCTGTCCGGTTTGGGCTTCGAGTCGGGCGGCTTGGCCGCTGCTCACGCCATCCACGACGGCTTGACCGTGGTGCACGACATCCACGCCTGCAAGATGCATGGTGAAATCGTCGCCTTCGGTACTCTGTGCCAGTTGGTGCTCGAGAATTCTCCCGAAGAAGAGCTCTTCGAGGTCTTGGACTTCTGCGACACCGTGGGCCTGCCTATGTGCCTCGAGGACCTCATGACCGACAAGAACGGCAACGTGCTGCGTAGCGCTCTGACCGATGAGGAATTGAAGGCCGTGGCCGACAAGACCTGCATCCCCGACGAGTCCATCCACAATATGCCCTTCAAAGTCACTCCCGAGATGGTCATCGCCGCCATCAAGACCGCCGACAAACTCGGCCGCGACTACAAAGGTTTGGACTAATCCACATATGTTAGCGTGTAGGCGCACCCCCGCGGTGCGCCTACCTATATAAAACTATAAGGAGAACGATTGCATGAAAAAAATAATGAATACCCCCGAAACTTTTGTGTACGATATGTGTCACGGCCTCGCCAAGGCGCATCCCGACCTCGAGTTTGTGGAAAAATTTAAGATTGTCAAGAAAAAAGATATCAACCCCGACAAAGTCAGCCTGATTTCGGGCGGTGGCAGCGGTCACGAGCCTGCGCACGCGGGTTTCGTCGGCAAAGGTATGTTGGACTGCGCGGTCTGCGGCGACGTGTTTGCCTCTCCCTCGCAAGTGCAAGTGTACAACGCCATCCAACAAGTGGCCACCGATAAGGGCGTGCTACTCATCATCAAGAACTACTCGGGCGACTGCATGAACTTCAACAACGCCATGTATGACGCGCAAGAGGACGGCCTCAACGTGGACGCCGTGTACGTCAACGACGACATCGCCGTGAAAGACAGCCTCTACACCGTCGGTCGCCGTGGCGTGGCCGGCACCGTGTTGGTGCACAAGTGCGCAGGCGCCGCCGCCGAGCAAGGCAAGAGCCTGGCTGAGGTCAAGGCCGTGGCCAACAAGGTGATTGAGAACGTCCGTAGCTTCGGCTTCGCTTTCACCAGCTGCACCGTGCCCGCGGCAGGTCACCCCACCTTCGAAATCGGTGACGACGAGATGGAATTCGGCGTAGGTATCCACGGCGAGCCCGGCCGCTTCCGCGAGAAAATCGACTACAGCAAGGGTACCTTTGCGGACGATTTGAGCCGTCGCATCGTGAGTGACCTCGAGGAAGACCTCGGTGTGAAGAAAGGCGACGAAGTGGTGCTCTTAATTAACGGTTTCGGCGGCAGCCCCCTGCAAGAGCTCTATATCCTCAACAACTCCGTGAGCAAGTGCTTGGAGGCCGACGGTATCGCCATCCATCGCACCATCGTGGGCAACTATATGACCTCTATCGATATGGCGGGCGCCTCCATCACCGTGTTGAAAGTGGACGCCGAACTCAAAGCCTTGGTCGACTATCCCGTGAACACTCCCGCTTTGACTTGGGGCGCCGCTATGGACGCACAAGCCGAGGCCGCCGTGGAGGCCATGAAGGCCATCGCCAAAGCCCTCAACATCACCCCCGTGGAAGCCAAAGCCGAAAGCAAGAAGAAAGCGGGCGTAGCCGCGAAAGCCGAAGAGGAAGAGAACGCCGTGTATGAAGTGGCGGGCGAGCCCAAAGTGGGTGAGACCATCAACACCGCGGCATTCGTGCAAATCGTGGATAAATTCGCCGACATCGTCATCGAGAACGAAGTCCCCTTCTGCGAGGCGGACCAAATGGGTGACGGCGACTTCGGTATGAGCATCGCCAAGGGCTTCAAACAACTGAAAGCCGACTGGGCGACCCGTAAGAAAGGCGACATCGGTCAATTCTTGATGAGCTGCAGCGAAATCATCAAAGAATACTGTGGCGGCGCCAGCGGTCCCATCTGGGGCAGCGCCTTCAAGTATTCGGGCAAAGCCATGGCCGGCAAGCAAGAAATCGACCTCAAAGACCTCGCTTTCTTGTTCCAAGAAGCCAACCGCGGCGTGTATGAGACGGGCAAGAAGAGTTTCGGCAAGGGCGCCGTGGTCGGCGATAAGACCCTTGTGGACGCTTTGAAACCCTGCGCGGACGCTTTGACCGCGGCCGCAGAAGCGGGCGACAAACTCCTCGAAGGTATGAAGAAAGGTGCCAAAGCCGCGCATGAAGGTGCAGAGGCCACCAAGACCCACAAGGCCACCTTGGGCCGCGCGGGCACCGTGGGCGAGAGAAGCATCGGCTTCCCCGACGCAGGCGCGCATGGCTTGGACGTCATCTTCAACGAGTTGGTCAAATATATCGAAAAGACCTTCTAATCGCAATACAACAAAAAATCGGTGCAACCCCAAAAAGGTTGCACCTTTTTTGTATCCCGAAAACCCTGCGATAGTCGCGGGGTTTTCGGGATACAAAAACACCCCACTATGGGAAGTATAGCGGGGCGTGTAATGATTAAACCTTATGTATTAAGTGCGGATTTGTGATGAATGAGAGGTTGTACAAACGAGTGAGAGTAAACCCAGTGTACTAGGGCGTACACGGTTTACGCGAACGAGCGGACAGCCTATAAAAACACCCCACTAAAAAGCGGGGTGTCATGATAATTAGAATCCACTTTCATTAAGCGCGGATTTTGAGATGAGGAAAGGGGTATGCTAACAGTTGAGATGAGCGCCTAGTGTACTAAGCGGTACACGACGCGAGCGAAACTGCGCATGCCCTTTTAATCGCTCAAAGGACGCGCTTAATAGTCCATGCCGCCACCGGGGGCGGGAGGCGCCGGAGGCTCGGGTTTGGACACCACCAAACTCTCGGTGGTAAGCAACGTACCCGCGACGGAAGCGGCGTTCTGCAGAGCGGAACGAGTGACCTTGGTGGGGTCGATGATGCCCGCCTCTATCATGTCGCAATACTCGTTAAGATAGGCGTTGAAGCCGTAGTTGGGATTGGCGGCGATGCCCTTCAAAACCTCGTTGACAATCACGGAAGCCTCCATGCCGGCGTTGGCCACGATTTGACGAATGGGCTCCTCCAAGGCGCGCAACACAATCAATGCGCCCGTCTTTTCATCCCCTTGCATAGCGTCGGCGACGGCCTTAAGAGCGGGGGTGATGGACAACAAAGCGGTGCCACCGCCTGCGACGATGCCCTCCTCTACGGCGGCGCGGGTCGCGTTCAGGGCGTCCTCGATGCGCAACTTCTTCTCCTTGGCCTCGACCTCGGTAGCGGCGCCCACTCTGATGTCGGCTACGCCGCCCGCCAACTTGGCGATACGCTCGGAGAGTTTCTCTTTCTCATAGTTGCTGGTCTCCACCTCGACCTGTGCGCGCAGAGCGGCGACACGGCGCTCGATGGCCTCTTTTTCGCCTGCACCATCTACGATGGTGGTGCTGTCTTTGTCCACCTTGACGGTCTTGGCGCGGCCCAGCATATTGACGGTGACGTCGGTGAGCTCCAAGCCGAAATCGGCAGAGATGACCTGACCGCCCGTGATGATGGCGATGTCCTCCAACATGGCCTTGCGTTTGTCGCCGAAACCGGGGGCTTTGACGGCGACCACGTTCAGGACGCCCTTCAACTTGTTGAGGACCAAGTTGCTAAGAGCCTCGCCCTCTACGTCGTCGGCGATGATGACCAAGCGCAAACCGTTGCGGCTGACGGTCTCCAACAAAGGCAAAATGTCTTGGATATTGCTGACCTTCTTATCCGTGATGAGGAGATACGCGTCCTCCATCTCCACCGACATCTTCTCGCCGTTGGTGACGAAGTAGGGGCTGGCGTATCCGCGGTCGAAACTCATACCGTCGACCACGTGCAATTCGGTCTTCATAGACTGGCCGTCGTTGATGTTGATGATGCCGTCCTTGCCGACCTTCTCCATGGCCTCGGAAATCAACTCGCCCACGGCCTCGTCGCCCGCCGAAATGGCGGCCACTTGGCTGATGCTCTTCTTGTCCGTGATGGGTTTGCTGATGGCGGCCAACTCTTTGACGGCGGCCTCGGTCATGGCGGACATACCCTTCTTGACCAACACGGGATTGGCGCCCGCGGTGATGTTCTTGATGCCCTCGTGAATCATGGCTTGGGCCAAAACCGCCGCGGTGGTGGTGCCGTCGCCCGCGACCTCGTTGGTCTTGACGGATACCTCGCGGATAAGCTGGGCGCCCAAGTTCTCAAACGGGTCCTCCAACTCAATCTCTTTGGCGATGGTCACACCGTCGTTGGTGATGAGGGGAGAACCGAATTTCTTCTCCAAAACAACGTTGCGACCCTTGGGGCCCAACGTGATTTTGACGGTGTCCGCTAAGGCGTTGACACCCGTTTCCAATGAGCGGCGCGCTTCCTCGCCGTATTGCAACATTTTAGACATAACACTACCTCCTTAGTCCTCGATGACTGCCAAAACGTCGTTTTGACGCAAAATCACGTACTCGACGCCTTCCAATTTGATTTCGTTGCCGGCATACTTGCCGTAGACCACTTTGTCGCCGACCTTGAGGACCATCTTGACCTCTTTGCCGTCGACCAAACCGCCCTCGCCGACCGCCTGCACAACGGCATAGGCGGGTTTCTCTTTGGCGGCGCCCGAAAGAATGATGCCACCTGCCGAAACCGTCTCGGCCTCGATGGGTTTAACGAGAATTTTGTCAAATAAAGGTTTGATATTCATAAACTACCTCCTGTATTGATACGTTTGAGTCAAGCAAGGGAGAATTAGCACTCTACCACCTTGACTGCTAACATTATAGACCTTCTGCCCTGTTTTGTCAAGGAATACCAACTCTTTTTTGCATATTTTTTGGGGATATTTGGGACATTTTGCCGCCTTGCTCTACCTATGGGCGGGAGGGGTAGGCGGCGTAGTTGCCCGCTCCTCTAATCATGGCGGGACCCACGAAAGACCTCGTAAACGTAACGCGCGATGGCAGCGTTGGGCGAGGACACGCCCGAGGAAGATGGCGCTTGTCTCAGCGCATCGAGCACGGCGTCGGCCAAGGCGTCCGCGGTAGCGGAGGACTGCTCGAATACGGCAAAGCCGTATTTGGCAGAAAAATAGGCGGCGTTCTCGGCTTGGTCTCCCCTCGACGTGCCCTTGGGAAGAGGCACGGTGACGGTGGGCTTATTCAAGGCCGCCAACTCAAACAACGTATTGGCGCCCGAGCGACACAAGACTACGTCGGCGCGGGCATAGTAGTCGGCGACGTGCTCGGCAAAGGGTACGCCTATATAATTGGGACGCGCGCACGCAACGGGCGAGCGACCGTAGAGATTGACTACGTTCCACCCCGTAAGGCGCTCGGCAAGCGACACCGCCATCTCGTTGAGCGCCAAAGCGCCCATGCTGCCCCCCATCACCAACAAGG
>Ga0310690_10007018_pt1 | contig 14619 bp, 7 predicted proteins | sample AusTroGonzalo_MG_2_FD_207661 | JGI IMG/M metagenome (GOLD analysis project Ga0310690, IMG submission 207661) | Bovine rumen microbial communities from tropical cattle in Woodstock, Queensland, Australia - Gonzalo_04 (v2) (version 2) | ecosystem: Host-associated > Mammals > Digestive system >...
CGCAAAGAGTATATGCTCAAATGTTGATTGATGTTATCAATCTTTTGAATGAAGAAAACCCTGGTAAATTGCAAGAATTGGCAGATAATTCTTTTTCATTCAGAAAAAGTGCAAAAGGTTATGTAAGTATTTCTAAAACTGCAGAAAGTTTTAGAAAACCTCAGCATATCCGAGATAGCATATTCATTGAAATCAATCTGTCTTCTGCAGAGATTCTTCGTTTTATCAAAGCTCTAATGAAAGAATACGCAATGGATGAATCCTTATTCTATATTTCTGTGGCCAGCGAAAAATCAGAATAATCGATCTTTGGAAGAGAATTACAGCTAAGATTTTTATTTATTTGAGTGATTTATAAAGTTAGGTTGGTTCACAAAAACAGAACCATTGATAATCAATGGTTCTGTAAAATTGGATTAATAAAAGGATTTAAACCTGAAGTTCCGGAATATTTTTAAATTCGTCCAATACCTCAGGGTTTGAAATTGAGTCTTTATTGACCACTTCTATTCCGTGAATCACATTTTTAACTGCGATTTCAATGAGTTTTCCGTTGTGGGTTTTTGGTACACCACTAACCTGGATAATTTTGCTAGGAACGTGTCTTGGAGTTGCGTTGTCTCGAATGACTTTCTTAATTTTATTCTTAAGTTCATCATCTAATTTGAGACCATCGCGCAATACTACGAACAGAACAATTCTTTCATCATTGTTCCATTTCTGCCCGACAGCACAGCATTCCAACACTTCATTAACTTTTTGAACCTGTGAGTAGATTTCAGCTGTTCCGATTCTTACTCCTGAAGGATTCAAAACGGCGTCCGCACGTCCGGAAATAAAGACTCCATCGTGTTCTGTTTTCTCGATCCAATCTCCGTGACACCAACAATTATTGAATTTCTCAAAATATGCTTTGATCAATTTCTTGTTATTTTCGTCATTCCAGAATTTTACAGGTTGAGATGCGAATGGAGTGACACAAGTCAATTCACCTTGCTTTCCCACAGGCATTTCATTTTGGTTGGCATCATAAATTTTTACATGCATTCCCAAACCGAATCCCTGCATTTCTCCGGAATATACAGGGGAAATTGGGTTTCCCATACAGAACGAAGAAACTATATCTGTTCCGCCTGAGAATGAATTTAAATGCAGATCTTTTTTGATATCGCGATACACGAAATCGCAAACTTCACTGCAAAGAGGGGATCCTGTTGATCCAATGGTTTTCAATTCTTTCAATTTATGAGTTTTTGAAGGAACGATATTTGAAGTTAAGATCGTATCAAGATATTTCGCCGAGGTTCCGAAGAAGGTCATGCCACATTCATCTGCAATATCGAACAGAATGTCTGTTTTCGGATACATCGGGTTACCTTCGTACTGAATAACTGTCGCTCCTTGAGAAAGAATCGAGGTAGTCCAATTCCACATCATCCAGCTGCAAGTAGTAAAGTAGAACACCATATCATTTTTCTTGATATCACAATGAATCAGCTGTTCTTTCTTGTGCTGCAACAGAGTTCCTCCCGCTCCATGTACAATACACTTAGGCACACCAGTTGTTCCGGAGGTAAATAATATATATATTGGGTGAGCAAACGGATATTTCTTAAAATGAAGCTCAGGGACTTCTCCTTTTGTGAGGAAATCATCAAATAGAACGGAGTCGGTACGGCAGTTCTCCGGAAGTCCAGCGTTTATCAATGGAATAATTATTGTTTTTTCAATGCTTGGAACTTGATCTACCACTTTCTGGATTTTCTCTAAGTTATTGAATACCTTGCTCTTGTAATAATATCCATCGACAGCGAAAAATAATTTCGGTTTTACCTGAGAAAATCTGTCCATAGCTCCTGGCACACCGAAATCAGGAGAACAAGATGACCAAATTGCTCCGATACTGATAGTTGCTAAAGCTGCCATTGTTGTTTCCGGCATGTTAGCAACATATCCGCTGACAACATCTCCTTCTTTTACTCCGGCTTTCTTCAAAGCGTCAGCCAATCGAGCTACTGTTTCGTAAAGCTGTTTCCAAGAATAGGTCTTTTTAATTTTATCTTCGCAGTAGAATATGATCGCAGGTTTATCGTCTCTTCTTTGAAGGAAATTCTCAGCGAAATTTAACTTAGCATCAGGGAAGTATCTGTACTCCCAAAACTTTTCTGCATCATTCGCTAATCTTCCGCCTTTATCTCCAATGACTTCTCCGAAATCCCATATCGCGTTCCAAAATTCTTTCGGATGAGTGACCGACCATCTCCATAAATCATTAAATGTCTTGCCATTATATCCATAAGTGTCTCTTACCAATCGAATAAATTTTATTGCATTACTATTTTGAATTCTTTCTTCTGTTGGTTTCCATAATAATTTGTGTGACATTTTTATTCCCTTCTTTTTTATTCAACCCTATTCTTCCTGTATTCTAAATATCATTAGTTAAAATATCGTTAATTTTGCTCATTAACTTTTATTTTTTTGGAATAGTTATTTTAAATTCCGCAAATTCTCCTTGTACTGAGTCAACTGATATATTTCCTTTTAGATCCTGAATAATTTCTAAAGATGTTGATAAACCTAATCCCGGGTTCATACCACCTTCTTTGGTTGTAAAAAACGGTTCGAAGATTCTTTCCTTAACATCACTTGATATACCGATTCCATTATCTCTTATAATTATTTCGATATCGTTCAAATGATCACTTACGGAGATTTTTATTTCGGATAATGACTGATCTTCAAACTTTTTCAATACAGAATATAAAGCGTTATCAAGTATGTTATAAATGACCTTACTGAAAGACTGAATTGACAGGATAATGTGAGGAATATTATTATTCAGCGTAGTTGCAATTTGCGGCAGATTTGTAATTCCCCTCGACTTGTAAGATGACATTAATATATTAATGGTTTGGCTAATGATTTTGTTTACATTTGCCGGATGCTTTTTACTATTATCAGTATTGGATTGATCTAACATGAACCTTATGATCTGGTCAGCATTTCTTCCATAATCGGATATTTTAGATACATTACTTTGGAATTTTTTTAAGTTCTCAAGAATGGCTCTTTGCGGTTCGTCGGCAAACAAATTATTTGCTTCTAAGTTTCGAATTAATTCTGAACAAATTTCTGAGCTAACCTTTGCGAAGTTTATAACGAAATTGAGAGGATTTTTTAATTCGTTCGAAATTGAAGATACCAGCATACCTACTGATGCCATTTTTTCTTGAGCTGCAATCTGTTTTTGCCCTTGTTTAATTTTTGCGAGATATTGTAACTCTTTATCGTAAGCTTCTTTTCGAGCTATACAATTTGATAATCGAGCCCTGAGAATTGTCTGATTCAAAGGCTTTACTAGGTAATCTTCTGCTCCCGCTTCGATACTTTTTACTAAAAGCTCAGTATCGTCGTTGCTGGAGATCATTATTATAGGAATATTTTGATAATCGCTATTACTTTTTAATTTTTCCAATAAATCAGCTGAATTTACTCCATTCAGGAACATATTTAAAAAAATCACGTCTACTGGATGGTCAGCTAAAACTTTAAGAGCTTCTTGCTGGTTTGCTGCTGCTACGACCTCATGTCCATACATAGCTAATCTTCTTTTTAACAAAGAACGGGCATTTTCGCTGTCATCTATAACCAATAATTTTGCAGGCTTATGTGCCGATATGTTATTCTCTTCCATGTTTACCCAACTTTTTGTGTCCATATTATGCTTTAATCGTTAAAATTTTTTTAAAATCTATAAATAATATTTGTGTGCTTGGTTTTACGAAATGTTAATTTTTTTGTAATAGGATGTCTTTGTAGAATAAGCATGAGGTTTAACGTGACTAAGGAAAAAGATGGCGAGATAACTGAAAAAAATGAAGAATCTAAAACGAAAGAGACTACCTCAGTTGGAAATACTTCAAATGTTGAGATTGGAAAATCGACAGAGAATTCTCAGGATATAAATCAAAATCTGAAAAATGTGAAACTTGAAGACCTTAACGACGAAGAAGATGAAGAAGCTTTGCAGGAAGATTTAGCGAAGAGTAGCGACGAAATCGAAGAACAAATTACTAATTTGATTGCTACAGGTCATATGTTTAAAGCTCACGTGATAGCAAAAAAAGCGTTTCAGAAGCATCCTGAAAATGTAAATATAGCACAAGCTTATTCTTTGGTGCTGTTGAAAACGGGAGCGTTGGATGAATCAAGGAAATTGCTTTATCCGATACTGGGAGTAACTCCTGTTTTGGATGAAGCGACAGGCGAAGAGATGATTACAGTTGAATCTCTATTAAATAGTCAATTTTTGCAAAACGGAAGACCTGATGTCATTGCAAATGTCGGACATATTTTTAAAGAATCTTGGAAATATTCGCGTCATTGTCGCGATTTGGAACTTGCGAAAGAATTATATTTAGCGTCTTTTAAGAGAGATCAGAAGACCAGTACGGGAATGAATGCCGCGTGGTTATCTTGGTTGACAGGAGATGATGATCAAGCTAAGCAGTTGGCAGCAGCAGTTTTGAGATTGTTACCTCCATATGGGCTTGATGCAAGTTTTTCTGAATTGATTGATTTGGCGGAAGCTCAGCTATTGCTTGGTCGAGATGATGATGCTTGCAAGTTGTATGAAGAAGCAATGAAATCAAAAGATCAGGTCAACTATATTTCTATAGTTGAGGCTAGACAGCAGTTGTATTTTTTGAGAGAAGCCGGGTTTAAAGTTCCGAATGCAGCTTTGGATATCCTGGTTCCTCCAACCATTGTTGTGTTTACGGGACATTCGATAGATCATCCGAGTTTTCAAGTTTCATTGTTTCCTCCGGATATAGAGGCAGATGTAAAACGTATTATTACAGAGAAACTTCAGTCTATAAATGCGAAAATCGGATACAGTTCAGCATCTTGTGGGGCAGATATTATATTTATAGAGGCTTTGCAGGAGTTGGGCGGAGAAGTCAACATAGTTTTGCCTTTCGCGATTCAAGATTTTATAGAAAATAATGTTCGACATGCCGGTCCTCGTTGGGAGAAGAGATTTGAAAGGGCTTTGGCTAATGCTCACTCGGTAAGTTTCTCTTGTGAAGATCGGTACTTGGGACATGATATGTTATACAGATTTTCTAACCACGTAATGCATGGAAGTGCCGTTATGAGGGGAAAATTCTTGACAACAGATCCTCATCTCATGGCGGTTTGGCATTCCAGAACAGATTCATTGCCGGGCGGACCTGCTGATTTCATAGATAGATGGTCGAATATCAGTACTTTGCATTTAATTGATCTTGATGAATTGACGAACGAGAACGGAGTTACGGAACAGATTGACACAACTTTCATAAAACCTCAAAAGACTTCGCTGTCGTTTGATCCTTTTGTTTCAAAATCTCCGGAAAGGGTCATAAAATCAATGATGTTTTCGGATTTGCATGGATATAGTAAATTGCAGGATGAACATGTTCCGTCGTTTTTGGATTTTCTTGAGAAATTGAATCAAGCAATGGAGAAAATTGATGCGGATTTAGATTCGGTTAATACATGGGGAGATGCGATTTTCGCAGTGGCTGATACAGCAACAAAAATAGCTGATTTCGGTTTGAGATATTGCGATATAATCGAAAATTTAGGAAGAAAATATCCAGAATTTCCATTTCCGATCAGAGCGAGAATTTCTCTGCATTCAGGACCTGTTTTTGTAGCTCAAGATCCTTTCATAAAGAAAGTGAATTTTTACGGAGGCCATATTAACAGGGCAGCGAGATTGGAGCCGGTCACTGCGGTAGGACAAGTTTACGCGACTCAGCAATTTGTTTCACTTTTGCACGGAGAAACAAGTGATGAACGTAACGAGTATATTCAAAAAGGTCTAAAATATTATGAAAGATATTCTACGGAATATGTAGGAATGATTGCTTTAGCGAAGAGTTTCGGTCAGCAGGAGGTATATCATTTGCGATGGAGATGATGATTGGTAATTTGATAAAGATTGGACTTTGCTCATGAAAGAATATATAATTCTGCCAAGTTTTAAGAGTGGTTCTAATCTTGGTGCTAAAAGAGAGAAGATATGTTAGATAAGATTTTTGATGCGAAGTCATTTGAAGGAAATTTTTCGTTTGATATGGAGGCCTCTACCAGAGTTCCAAACGGAGAACCGTTTATGGTTTTACTTCCTCCTCCGAATATTACAGGAAGTTTACATATTGGTCACGCTCTTTGCTTTACGCTTCAGGATGTTCTTGCTCGTTACAAAAGATTAAAAGGCTTTGATGTTTTATTTCAGCCAGGTATAGATCACGCAGGTATAGTGACTCAGTTGCTCGTGGAGAAACAACTTTATGCTTCGGGTGTTGAGAAGGGGACTTTGACTCGGGAGAAGTTACTGAAAGAGATTTGGTATTGGAAAGAAGATTCTGGTGGAACAATCATTAATCAGTTGAAAAAGTTAGGAATTTCTTGTGACTTTTCGAGACTTAGATTCACTTTGGATGAGAAGAGCAAGAAAGCTGTTGCGAAAATGTTTGTCAATTTGTATCGCAGCGGGTTGATCTATCGAGGGCAAAGGATGGTTAACTGGGATCCGTTAATAGGTTCGGCTATTTCTGATCTTGAGGTTATAGAAAGAGAAATTGACGGACATTTATGGCACATCAAGTATGAGTTGGAGAACGGAGGTGACCACATAGTTGTCGCTACCAGCCGTCCGGAGACGATTTTTGGAGATGTTGCGGTTGCAGTAAATCCGAAGGATCGTCGTTATAAAAAATTCGTAGGGAAGAAGGTCAAGATTCCTTTGATTGACAGGTTGATTCCTGTAATTGAGGATGAATATGCTGATCCTACAAAAGGAACAGGTGCTGTGAAGATAACTCCTGCTCACGATTTTAACGATTATGAAGTTGGAATAAGGAATAAGCTGCCGATTATTGATATTTTCAATGAAAGAGCAGAATTGAATAACGAAGTTCCGGAGATGTTCCGAGGAATGGATCGCTTTGAGGCTAGAAGTAAGGTTGTCGATATCTTAGAGAAAAAGGAATTGATAGTAAAAGTTGAGAATATTAAACAGACCTTGCCATTTGGAGATCGTTCAAGTGTGATCCTTGAACCAAGGATTACCTACCAGTGGTTTGTGAATGCTGAAAAGCTCGCGCGTCCTGCGATTAAAGCAGTAAGAGAGGGCAAGATTAGGTTTGTTCCGAAGCATTGGGAAAATCTTTACTTTGAGTGGTTGAAGAATATTCGTCCGTGGTGTATTTCTCGTCAGATTTGGTGGGGGCATAGGATTCCTGCATGGTATGGCACTGATGGGCAAGTATTCGTTGCGGAAACTGAAGAAGAAGCGAAAAAGCAGGCTGTGAAATTCTATGGAAAGCATGATGTGAAGTTGGTTCAGGACAATGATGTGTTGGATACATGGTTTTCGTCAGGAATGTGGCCGTTCGTAACTTTAGATTGGCCGGAGGACAGCGAGGATCTTCGCAGATTCTACTCAAATATGATTGTTGTGACAGGGTTTGATATCATCTTCTTCTGGGTTTCCCGTATGATCATGATGAGTATGTACGCAATGAAAGAAGTTCCTTTCAAAGAAGTTTACATTCATGGATTAGTTCGCGATAAGCGCGGAAATAAGATGTCAAAGTCTAAAGGAAATGTGATTGATCCGTTAGTTCTGTGTGATAAATACGGAGCAGATGCTGTTCGTTATACTTTGGCTTACATGTCTTCTCCGGGACGAGATCTGAAGATGAGCGATCAGGTTGTTGAAACAGGTCGAAACTTCCTGACAAAACTTTGGAATGTCGTTCGGTTTGCTCAGATGAATGGTTGTGTATACAACGAAAGTTTTGATCCAAATGAAGTTAGTCATCCGTTGAATAAATGGATTATTTTGGAGGTAAAGAAAACAGTTGAGGCTGTAGAGGAAGCTTACAAGAATTACAGATTTGATGATGCAGCAAGGTTTATCTATCAGGGAGTATGGAATTCTCTCTGCGATTGGCATATGGAGTTTGTAAAGCCACTTTTGCAACAGTCTGCATTAACGGATGAAAATAATTCCGGATATAATTTGAGCACAACTTTGTTGAAGAAAGATGTTCGTGATACGATGGCGTGGGCTGTAGTTCAGTTTATCAGAATTCTTTATCCTATTGCTCCGTTTATTTCAAAGAAATTGAGTGGAGAGTTGGGCGCAATGGATATTGTTTGGCCTAAAGTTGAGAATATTAATCTGGATTTCTCGGATTCCGTAAAGCAGGTCGGATTACTGAAGGAAGTTATCACGGCAGTGCGTTCTTTGAAACAAAGTTTTCGTATGCCGGTGAATGAGAAATTGAATGCAGTGTTGGATAGCAACAGTGTTAACTTTCAAGAGTTTGTTGAAAACTATAAAGAGATAGTCTACAGGATAGCGGGTGTTACTTTTGTTAACAATGTAGATCAAGGTGTGCCTGTTGTTTTGAACGGCGCAATTCTTAAAATTGGTGTAGATGGAAAGATAGATATCAAAAAGGAGATATCAAATCTTAAAAAAGAGATAGAAGATTGTACCAAAATGAGAGATGCGGCTATGTTCCGATTGAATAACAAGGATTTCATAAATAAAGCATCAGAGGAAGTTGTTGCGGAGCATAACAAACGTGTTGAAGTTCTTTCAGATAAGATTTCAAAGTCTGAATATATTATTCGTAGCTTAGAATCTATGAAATAATGTATCGATATAAACTGATCGTAGAATATGACGGAACTCCGTTTTGCGGATGGCAGAGACAGGACGGAGTTCTTACGGTTCAGCGGTGTTTAGAGGAGGCAGTTCAGCCTTTAACTAAAGATTTAGTTGTGGTGAATGGATCCGGGCGGACAGACACTGGCGTTCATGCGTTGGGGCAGGTCTCGCATTTTGATACGGAAAAAGAGCTCGATGCGTTTCGAATTCAGGAGTGTATGAATGCTCATTTAGTGGATTATCCGATCAGTGTATTATCAGCGGAGCAAGTGGACGAAAATTTTCATTCTCGATTTAGTGCTGTTGAGAGATTTTATCTCTATAAAATAATAAATCGCAGATCGAAACTTGCTCTGGATATAAATCGAGCTTGGAGAATTTTACGTCCTATTGACGCGAAAAGAATGAATAATATCGCTCAGATTTTGGTGGGCAAACACGATTTTTCAGCTTTTCGGGCGACAGGATGTCAGTCCAATTCACCTGTGAAAACGTTAAACAGCATTTCGGTTGAAAGATTTGGAGATCAGGTGTTGATTAAGCTTTCTGCAAAATCATTTTTATATCATCAAGTCAGAAATATTGTTGGGTCACTGATAAAGGTTGGAACAGGGGAGTGGACAGAGGGTAAATTTCAAGAGGTTTTCGAATCAAAAGACAGAACTCAGGCAGCGGTTACTGCTCCCGCTTGCGGGTTATATTTTTGGAAAGTGAGATACTAGGTTGCACCTAGAGACAGTGTTTTTGAGAAGTACTTTTGTAATCAAGTTAATATTATTTTAAATGGGATTTTTTGTGCTGTAGTTGATAAGTAGTTATATCACTGCTTGTGGATGCTATCCGCTTGAAGATTCCATCCAAAAAATTTACATTTATTAATATTTTAACTATTATTTAATTAAATTATATTACTTAATTAATAGGTATTTAAATAATCTGATAAGGAGATAAAAAATGGATCCTATAGTGATAGTTTCTGCAGCGAGAACACCATTAGGTGCTTTCAATGGTAAGTTTAAGTCGACCTCTACGGTGGAATTGGGTTCAACTGTAATAAAAAAAGTCGTTGAAGATTTTAATGTTAAGATAGACAGTGTTTATATGGGATGTGTTTTGCCTGCAGGATTGGGACAATCTCCGGCGAGGCAGGCAGCTCTGAGCGCAGGTCTGGACAAGGCTGTGAACTGCGTCAATATCAACAAGATTTGTGGTTCCGGAATGGCTGCGATAATGTTCGGAAAGAATGCTATTCTCGCAGGCGAAAATGAAATCGTTGTTGCAGGAGGAATGGAGAATATGACAAAAGCTCCGTACCTTTTGGAAAAGGCTCGTTCGGGATATCGTTATGGAGATGGTCAGATCATTGATCATATGGTCCGTGATGGATTGCTGGACGCTTATGGAAAGTGTGTTATGGGTGCTTACGCTGAGGAAACCGCTGAGGAATATGGATTTACTCGTGATCAGCAGGACGAATACGCGTTAAAATCTTTCTTGAAAGCGAGAAAAGCTGTTGAAAACGGTTGGTTCAAGAACGAAATAGCTCCTGTTACCGTAAAAGACAGAAAAGGAGACATTATTGTTGATACGGATGAAGTTCCTTTCTCAGTTGATCTTGAAAAAATGCCGAAATTGAGAGCTGCTTTTAAGCAAGGCGGAACAATTACAGCGGCGTCCGCGAGTTCTATCTCTGATGGAGCAGCTGCTATGCTGATAATGAAAGAATCCACTGCGAGAAAGTTAAATCTTGAGCCGATTGCAAGAATTGTTGCTCATGGAAGTCATTCTCAGGAGCCGAGTCGTTTCACAACAGCTCCGGTGGGAGCAATAAGAAAAGCTCTTGAAAAGTCAAATTGGTCTGTAAACGATGTAGATATTTTTGAAATAAATGAAGCATTTGCTGTAGTTTCGATGGCGGCGATAAAAGATTGCTCAATTGATCCTGATAAAGTAAATATTTTCGGGGGAGCTTGTGCCTTAGGGCATCCTTTGGGAGCAAGCGGCGCTCGTATTGTCGTAACTCTATTAAATGCCATGCGTATGAGAAATGCAAAAAAAGGTCTGGCAACGCTCTGCGTCGGAGGAGGTGAGGGAGTAGCTATGACTTTCGAAATGTATTAAATCTATCTTTTATTAAACAACAAGCGTTTCCGGGTGAAAATAATTCCCGGGAACGGTTTGGATTTATTCAAAGATTCCTCACGCATTAATCATAATTGATATAGATTACAAAACACGCACGTTAATAACAAAAGTGATGAGCTATTAAACACAACTGGCGTCCCCGACGAGATTCGAACTCGTGTTGCCGCCGTGAAAGGGCGATGTCCTAGGCCTCTAGACGACGGGGACGTTGTGTTACTTTCTAATATATTTCGTAAAAAAAGTCAACAAGATTTTTGTTGCAGAATTTGAGTTTCGGTAAGTGATATTCGTTAAAAAATCAACTTTAAAATCGAGGGTACTTCTCCTATACTTAGTGTGTTCACAGTTAGGTATCAATCATGGAAGATAATCTCCTTTACTATAAAGCATTAAAAGAATCAACTCCGATGATGTCTCAGTATTTCAAGGCTAAAGCAGAATGTGTGGATAGTTTGTTGCTATTTCGATTGGGAGATTTTTATGAATTGTTTTTCGAAGATGCGAAAATTGCTTCCTCTGCATTAAACATTGTGCTGACTCACAGGGGTAAGACACAAGATGGTGAGGATATTCCGATGTGTGGAATTCCTGTCGCTACCGTTGATAATTATGTCAGTAGGTTAATCAAGGCTGGGTATAAGGTTGCCGTCTGCGAACAACTGGAAGATCCAAAAGATGCAAAAAAAAGAGGATATAAAGCCGTTGTAAAAAGAGCTGTTACGAGAATTATTTCTGCCGGAACTTTGATTGAAGATGATTTGCTTATCTATAACAAAAATAATTTTTTGATGTCAGTGGTTCCGATTTGTAAAAAGAAAAAGGATAAAATCGATCAGGTGAGTTTTGCTCTTATTGATATTTCTACCGGTGATTTCCTGGTTAATACTGTGGATTATTCGGAAATCAGTTCTGTATTAGAAAATTATGCTCCGAAGGAGATTTTGGTATCTTCGGATTTTGAGGATTTAGCGAAATACATTAACAAATTTACGGATGCTACTATTACGAAGTTACCTTCCTCTAAGTTTAATCCGACAATTGAGAAAGCTCGATTGGAGCGATATTTTAATGTCTCAACACTTGATAGTTTTGAATTAAGTTTGGGATCTGAATTAGCATGTTGCGGATCTGTTTTGGAATATTTGATTATCACACAAAAAGATAATTTGAGTGTTCTGCCGATTCCAAAGAAGATTTTGATGAATAATTATCTTGTCATCGATTCGGATACCAGTAAAAGCTTGGAAATCATGAGCACTAACGGATTGGAGTCGAAATATACTCTTATTCAAGCGTTAGATAAGACAAAAACGGCTTTCGGAGCAAGAATGCTTGCTTCTCGTATAGCTATGCCGATAATCGATGTTAATCTACTTAATAAAAGACAAGAATGTGTGAAATTTTTTATTGAAAATAAAGACTTATTGAATAACTTAAGAGAGATTTTATCACAATGTCCTGATTTTGAGAGATCTATTAATAGAATAAGATTCAATAAATTCTCTCCGCGGGATATGGAAAATATTCGTGATGCTCTGATTGTGAGTGAGCAAATAAGGGAGATTGTCGCAGTTAGAGATATACCTTATGAAAGAGATCACGATTTTAAGTCTTTGCATGATTTTTCAAAATTAAGAGATCGTCTTCAAAAGTCACTTGTAGATAAATATCAGCCGAACGGTGATTTAATTGCTGAAGGATGTTCTCCTGAGCTGGACAAACTTAGATATACGAAAACTCACAGTGAAGATCTTATGATAAAACTTCAAGAGAAGTATATCTATCAGACAGGAATAAACACGCTGAAAATCAGAAACAATGCCATAATCGGATGGTATATCGAGATTCCGCTTTCTCAGAAAAGTAAGATATTACCGAAGTTTACCCATCGCCAAACTCTCGTTAACAATATTAGATATACGACTGAGGAAATTTTGGATTTACAAGACGATATATTTCGAGCATCGGAAGATTTTTCTCAAATGGAGCGTCGTATATACAATGATTTGGTCAATGTTGTTTTATTGAATTATGAAACGATTTCTGAGACGATAAAGCTTCTTGCTCTGCTTGATGTTTATACGAACTTTGCATTGATCGCGATAGATCGCAACTATGTATGTCCCGAAATCGTTTCTGAGCCGGTATTGGATATAGAGAACGGACGTCACCCTGTATTGGAGTTGCTCCAAGATGATTTTACAGGGAACGATTGCGATTTAACGGTTGATTCGAGGGTTTGTCTGTTGACTGGTCCTAATATGGCCGGAAAAAGTACATATTTAAGACAGAACGCTTTGCTTATCGTGATGGCTCAAGTTGGAAGTTATATACCTGCAAAGAGAGCAAAGATCGGAATAGTTGATAGATTGTTTTCTCGTATTGGTGCATCTGACGATTTGGCTCGCGGAAGATCAACTTTTATGGTTGAAATGATTGAGACGGCGACAATCTTAAATCAAGCAACAGAAAAATCGTTTGTGATTCTTGATGAGGTCGGAAGAGGAACATCTACCTATGACGGATTATCCATTGCGTGGGCTGTGATTGAAAGCTTGTATAAGAACAATAGATGTCGCGTATTATTCGCAACTCATTATCGAGAACTGACAGCCTTGAGTGAGAAATTTCGGGATATAAAATGCAAAACGCTAAAAGTTCAGGAATGGGAAGGAAAAGTAATTTTTTATCACCGTATAATTGATGGGATTGCTGATAAATCATATGGCATACACGTTGCGAGCTTGGCTGGGGTTCCGAAAGATGTTATAAGAAGAGCAAAAGATCTTCTTGTTAAATTAGAATCTCAAAATGGTTCGCAGAGTTTGCCGATAGAATCCTTAGATCAAATTGAATTTAATTATAATCAGACTTCAGAAGTAGAAGAAAAATTGAAAATTATAAATGTGAATGAGTTAACACCATTGGATGCTTTGAATTTTTTATCTGATCTGAAAAAAATGGTAAATTAACTTTTCTTTAATGTTTTTCTTCTAAACTTGAACTGATGTTAGGAGATTAGCTATGGATAGAACAGTGAAGATCACTTTTGTGGTGGGATTATTTGTTTCTCTGGTATTTCTTTATGGATTTAAAACTGTAAGCAAGGCGATAAAGAGCAACGGTCAACCTGTTAATATTTCAACTTCAGGTTCCGCAGAGAAAACAGTAAAAGCGGATCTAGCTGAAGTGAAAATTGTTGTAAAAAATAAAGACGAGAATTTTTCGAAATTATACGATAAAAGAGTTGCAGACAAACAGAAGGTTTTAGATTTTCTGAAAACTTGCGGTTTGGATGAAAAAGATATAATTTCCGTGACAGTAAAGAGCGAAAATCGAGGTGAAAGAGCAAATTCTTGGGGAGGTGTGAAGATTTCTCATCAAGAAAAGGCCTATGCTGCAGAAGATACAATATTTATCAGAACTAAAAACTTTGAAAGTGTTGATAATATAAAAAATCAGATTATTCACTTGGCTTCTAAAGGGATAATTGTTTCATATGAGTGCATTTACAAAATACTAAACTTGGAAGACATAAAAGCCGAATTGCTAGCTGATGCCGCAAAGAATTCGGAAAAGAACGCAAATATTTTGCTCGCTCCATTCAACAAAAAAGTAAAGAAGCTTTTATCCATACATAACCATTCTTCAAATCTATCTGTAAAGGAAGAGACTGCTGTTAGTCGTTGGGAAAGTACTGAATCTTCTCCTACAAAAAAGGTAAAGATGAGTGTGTC
>Ga0310690_10007019_pt1 | contig 14618 bp, 9 predicted proteins | sample AusTroGonzalo_MG_2_FD_207661 | JGI IMG/M metagenome (GOLD analysis project Ga0310690, IMG submission 207661) | Bovine rumen microbial communities from tropical cattle in Woodstock, Queensland, Australia - Gonzalo_04 (v2) (version 2) | ecosystem: Host-associated > Mammals > Digestive system >...
GGCGACGCCGGGGCCGACCGACTTGCCGACGAGGAAGAGGCGGAGGGTGTTCATCACCTTGCCCATCGGCCAGGCGTTCTCGCGGATCAGGCCTTCGAGTGATTCGCCGATGTGCTCTTTTGTGAAGGGGTCGATGCCGGCGATGAAGTCGCGCACCCGCGGAATGATGGCCGGAATCTCGTCTTTCCAGAACTTGGCCACGGCGGCCGGATCGTATTCCTTCGGTGCTTCGAAGAAGAACCAGGTCGCTTCGCGGAACTCGGTGGGGAAATGGACGCGCTCGCGCATCAGCTCGAGCACGCCGCCGACGTATTCGTCGCTGAAGGCTGCGATGCGCTCGCCCTCAGAGGCCCGGAATTCGGCCACCAGCTTTTCGATGGGCCGCATCCGCAGGTATTCCTGGTTGAACCACTTGGCCTTGTCCGGATTGAACCGGGCGCCCGACTTGATGACGCGCTCCAGCGAGAACACCTTCACGAGCTCATCGAGCGAGAAGATCTCCTGCTCCGTGCCCGGATTCCAGCCCAGGAAAGCCAGCATGTTGACGAAAGCCTCGGGATAGTAGCCGTCCTCGCGGTAACCGCGCGACACCTCGCCCTCGGCGTTGACCCAGCGCAGCGGGAACACCGGGAAACCCAGGCGGTCGCCGTCGCGCTTCGAGAGCTTACCCTTGCCATCGGGCTTGAGCAGCAGTGACAGATGCGCGAAACGCGGCTGCGAATCCTGCCAGCCGAAGGCCTCGTAGAGCAGATAGTGCAGCGGCAGCGACGGCAGCCACTCCTCGCCGCGGATCACCTCGGTAATTTCCATCAGGTGGTCGTCGACGATGTTGGCCAGGTGGTAGGTCGGCAGCTCGTCGATGCGCTTCCAGAGCACCTTGTCGTCGAGCGTGTTGCTGTTGACCTCGATGTGACCGCGGATCAGGTCGTCCATCTTCACGATGCGGTTCTCCGGGATCTTGAACCGGATGGTCCAGCCCGTGTCTTCCGCCACGCGGCGTGCCACCTCGTCGGCCGGGAGCGTCAGCGAGTTCTTCATCGAACCCCGCGTTTCCCAGTTGTAGATGAAGGTCTTCTTCTCGGCCTCGGCCGCCGTGCGGAGTGCGGCGAGTTCTTCAGCCGTGTCGAAGGCATAGTAGGCGTAGCCCTTGGCGACGAGTTCTTCCGCATATTTGCGGTAGATGCCGCGGCGCTGCGACTGGCGGTACGGCGCGTGGGGATGCTTCGGCGAAGCGACCTCCACCACCTGGCCGTTCTCATCCACGCCCTCGTCGGGGAAGATGCCGCACCAGCGGAGCGACTCGATGATGTATTCCTCGGCCCCAGGCACAAAGCGCTGGGAGTCGGTGTCTTCGATGCGGAGGATGAAATCTCCGCCGGTCTGTTTGGCGTACAGGTAATTGTAAAGCGCCGTGCGGACGCCGCCCATGTGGAGCGGGCCCGTGGGACTGGGCGCGAAGCGGACTCTGCGTCTTCTTTCCATGGTTTTATTCGCTGGCGGGAGTCTCCTTGACTTCCGGGGTGATGGCTTTTTCGGGATTCAGCACCCGCTCGCGGCGGATGCAGGCGGGTTCGTCTTCCAGCTGCTTGATGAGCCGTACGTCCTCCACGATGAGGGACGGGATGCCCGTCACCCGTTTCTTGTTGAGCAGCTTGCCGTCGTCGGGGGCGATGGGCGTACCTTTCTTGCGCGAGTGGAACAGGTCTTTGCCGTAGGGGACCTCGATGCGGTTGCCGCGGTTGACCTCGTTCTCGTCGATGACCGGGAGCTGCCACATCTCGAAGCCGGTGGCGATGATGGTGACGCTGATCTTGCTGCCCATCTTCTCGTCGAACACGATGCCTCGCTTGAAGTTGATGGTGGCGCCGGTGTACTGCGAAGTGAAGTCCATGATCTGCGAGAGTTCCTCCATGGAGATACCGTTCTCTTCATCGGAACTCGAGGTGATGTTGATCAGGGCGTTCTTCACGCTGCGCAGGTTGAGGTCGTTCAGGAGCGGGGACTTGAGGGCCATCTCCACGGCCTTGATGGCGCGGTCTTCGCCCTCGGCCTCGCCGATACCCATGATGGCGACGCCGCTGTTCTTCATCACTTTCTTCACGTCGGCGAAGTCCACGTTGATGTAGCCGCTGCTGGTGATGATCTCGGCGATGCTCTTGACGGCGGTGGCCAGCACCTCGTCGGCCTTGTGGAAAGCCGTGAAGATGTTCATCTTGCCGTAGAGCTGGTAAAGTTTCTGGTTGTCGATCACCAGGATGCTGTCGACATGCTTGCTGAGCTCCTTGATGCCTTCGACGGCACGGTAGAGCGCTTCCTTGCCTTCATCGCGGAAGGGGACGGTGACCACGCCGACGGTCAGCATGCCCAGTTCCTTGGCCGTCTTGGCCACGAGGGGTGCCGCGCCGGTGCCGGTACCGCCGCCCATGCCGCAGGTCACGAACACCATCTGCGTGTCGCCCGCGAAGATTTTGCTGATCTCTTCGATCGATTCTTCGGCAGCCTGGCGGCCCACCGTATAGTCGGTGCCGGCGCCCAGGCCCTTGGTCAGGATGGGACCGATCTGGAGCTTGGCCGGAACGGGACTTTTCTGCAGCGCCTGGGTGTCGGTGTTGCAGATCACGAAATCGACATCCTTGAGTCCCAGGGAGTACATATACGAGACGGCATTGTTGCCACCGCCGCCCACACCGACGACGGTAATGATGTTGCCGCGTTTTTCCCAGCTGGTAGGTATCAAATCTGCGTCCATATCTTAAGCGTTGTTATTGTCAGAAAATAGCATATCAATGAAACTCGGCCCTTTCTTCTCTTTCTCCCGGGCTTCCCGGGCCGCCTGCTTGCGCGCTTCCTTGGCCCTGCGTTCCTCTTCCCTGGCCCTGCGTTCCTCTTCCTTGCGTTCGCGCTTGGAAAGCGGCCTTTCTTCCGGTTCCGTGACCTCGTCGAAAAGCGTTTCTACGTTACGTCCGGACTCCGACTGCTGGGCATTCTGTTCCGGTTTGTCGTTCAGGTCCAGGGCGTGCGAGAGCATCGGGTCGAGGGTCTCGAGCACGAGGCCTACGGCAGTCGAGGCATAGACGTCGTAGGCGTCTTCGACGCTGCCGTTGTCGATGGCACCCTGCGGGGCAGCGAGACGGACCTTCTGGCCGAGCAGTGCGCTGGCCAGCTGGAGCAGGTCTTCGTGGTGGCTGGCGCCGCCGGTGATGACCACGCCCGAGGCAATCCTGCCGGCATAGCCCGACTGCTCGATGACATAGCGAACAGCGTCGAGGATCTCGCTCAGACGGGCCTCGACGGTACGGATGAGCAGACTCATCTCGATTTCGCCTTCCACTGTTTCGTTCTCGCTCTTGAGCACCAGTTTCTTGTTTTCGACCGCATATTCTTCGCAGCAGCGGCCGTGGCGGAGCTTGACGGTCTCGGCCCATTCCCGCGTGATATTGGCCACGTTCTTGATGTCGCCGGTCACCGATTCGCCACCGAAGGGGATGATGGCCACGTGGCGGACGATGTTGTCCTTGACGATGGCCACTTCCGTGGAACCCTTGCCGATGTCGACCAGGGCCACGCCGTTCTCCATCTCGGGACGGCTCAGCACGGCACGGGCCGATGCGATGGGGGCGAGGATGGCTTTCCGCGGCGTGAGGCCGCATTTCTCGATGATGTTGACGCGGCGGTCGCGAAGACCCTTGCGCCCGAAGAAAATCTTGAAATCGGCGTCGATCTGGCCGCCCACCATGCCGATGAGTTCCTCGTGGGTAATGCCGATGCGGTCTTCGGTGCTGTATTTCTGCGGGACGGCCTCGAAGACGACCTCGTCGCCTTCCAGGTTGGCCTTGTACCGGGCCCGCGTGATCTGCCGCACTTCGTCTTCCAGGATGTAGGAATCCGGGTTGCGGCGGGTAATCTGGATGGGGAACTCCTTGCTGTGGAGCACCCGGCCCGAGAGGCCGAAACTGACCTCCGTGATCTCTTCCGGCAAATCGGCGCGTGCCTGCTCGACGAGGGCGCGGACCACCTCTTCAACCTTGAAGTCGTTGACGATCTCGCCGCTCTCGATGCCGGCCGAAGGGGCATCGTGGTAGCTCACGATACGTACGCCGGCGTCGGTCTTCTCACCGACCGCCAACGCCACTTTGGCGCTGCCGAAATCCAATGCTGCTGCGTATCTGCTCATAACTGCCTGCAAATTATCTGTTGGTTATACTTTAAATTAATAGTCCTGTAGGTTTTGCCTTTTTCGAGCTGGGGCTCGATGTTGCGCCACCAGGCTTCCAGTTTCTGGAATTTGGTGACGTAGTCGCCGCTGTCGCCGAAGATGATGCTGGGCCCGGGCTGGCGGGTGTAGAGGACGAGGTCGCCCTCGGGCGTCACGTCAATCTGTTCGATTTCGCGCCGCAGCACGGGCTTGCTGTCGATATAGCGGGCCAGCTCCACCACGCCGTCCATCCAGGCTTGCTCCTGCTCCGGTGCGAAGCCCTTGTAGGAGGCTTCCAGGGAAAGGGGGAGATGTCCGGTAACCAGGGGCACGTCCACTGCGTTGCGGACGGGGAAGAGATACCCTTCCGGGTCGGCATACCAGCGCGCTGTCCCGTTTTCCAGTCGGACTACCGGTCTGCGCTGGGTGATGCGGGCGGTGAGCGTCTGCCCGCCGGAGGTGTACACCTCGGCCCCCATCACCTCGCCGCGGCTGCGGAGATGGGTTTCGAGGGCATGGAGGTCGATGCTGTCGATGGGCCGGCCGATGCTTTTCCGGAGGAAGGCCTGTACCTCCTGCCTGTCCACGACCGAACTCTCGAGCGAGTCAGGCAGAAATACTTCTACCTGGCGGCAACGGTCCTGCTGCCCTCCTTTGCGGGCCAGTGCGCCCACAAAGTAGAAGTAGCAGCCGAGCAGTCCGCCCGACAGGAGCACGATCAGGGAGGTGAGGAGGATGCGCCGGATCATATGCGGGTCTTGAGGTAGGTTTCAATGGGACCGATGAAACGGTCGATGTCACCGGCGCCCAGGGTGACCAGGCAGTCGATGTCGCGGGTCTTCAGGTAGTCCATCAGCTGTTCCTTGGGAATCAGCACTTTGTCGCTGAGTTTCACCTGGTCGAAAATGAGTTCGGCGTTGACGCCCGGGATGGGTTCCTCCCGCGCCGGGTAGATGGGCAGGAGGATCAGTGCGTCGAGCCCGCTGAGGGCGTCGGCGAAGTCGGGCGCGAAGTCGCGGGTGCGGGTATAGAGGTGCGGCTGGAAGATGCCGAGCAGTTTCCGGCCGGGGAAGATGTTGCGCATCGAGCTGATGGCGGCCCGGATCTCGTTGGGATGGTGGGCGTAGTCGTCGATATAGGCGACGCGCGGAGTGTTGAGGTGGATGTCGAAGCGGCGTGCCACGCCCTGGAAGGTGGCCAGGGCCGAGCGGATGGCTTCGGGTGCGGTGCCGTGGAGCAGGGCGATGGCCGAAGCCGCCACGGCGTTTTCAACGTTGACCCAGCCCGGAATGCCGACCGTGCAGTGTTCGATGCGCCCGCCCGGGTGGTTGAGCGTAAAGTCGAAGCGCCCGCCCGCGAGCGGCGTGATGTCGGACGCATAGAAGTCGCAGGGCGTGTCGTAGGCGTAGCGCCAGACCTTGGCGGTGGTATCGGCCAGGGGCACGTCGACCCCGTGCTTGACGACCACGGCGCCGTCGGCGTCGACCTGGGCCGTGAACTGGCCGAAGGCCTCCACCACGTGGGCGTGGTCGTTGTAGATGTCGAGGTGGTCGGCATCGGTGGCGGTCACTACGGCGATATGGGGATGCAGCTGCAGGAAGGAACGGTCGAATTCGTCGGCCTCGGCCACCAGGACCGGGTTCCGGCTCAGCAGCAGGTTGGAGTTGTAGTTCTTCGAAATGCCGCCCAGGAAGGCGTTGCACCCTTCACCCGACTGGGTGAGGATGTGGGCGAGCAGGGTGCTGGTGGTCGTCTTGCCGTGGGTGCCCGACACGGCGAGACACTCCTGGCCGCGGGCGATCTCGCCCAGGGCTTTCGAGCGCTTGCACAGCGGGTAGCAGTGGCTGCGCACGTAGCGGAGCTCGTTGAGGTCGTCGGGAATCGCCGGGGTGTAGATTACAAAGGTATGGGCGATGTCTTTCGGAATGGCGTCGATGTCGTCCTCGTAGTGGACGGCAATGCCTTCCTCTTCCAGCGCATGGGTCAGCGCCGACGGCGTGCGGTCGTAGCCCGACACGGCGAAGCCCTGGTGCTTGAAGTACCGGGCGATGGCGCTCATGCCGATGCCCCCGATCCCTATGAAATAATAATGCGTATACATGTCCGTCATGCCGGGCTCCGACCCGGCATCTCCTTTTATTTTACCAATTTCAATACTTCTTTGGCAATCACTTCCGAAGCGTCCTTCTTGCCGAGCTTCAGGATGTTCGTCTCAAGGTCGGCCAGTCGGGCCTCGTCGGCCAGGAGCCCTTCGAACGTGTCGATGAGTTTCTCCTCCGCCTCGGCATCGCGCACCATCAACGCCGCGTTCTTGCCTACCAGCGCCATCGCATTGTGCGTCTGGTGGTCTTCCGACACGTTGGGCGAGGGGACGAAAATCGTGGCTTTCCCCGCCACGCAGAGCTCCGAGATGGTGCCGGCCCCCGCACGCGAAACCAGCAGGTCGGCCACGGCATAGGCCAGGTCCATCCGCTGGATGAAGTCGGTGTAGACCAGGTTGGGTACGTTGCGTCCCGCCATAAATTCGTCGATGCCGCTCTTGTAATACTTGCCGCATTGCCAGATCACCTGGTAATCGGCCTTCGCGGCACGCGTCTCCACCCATTGGCGCATCACCCGGTTGAGGGTGCCGCAGCCCAGGCTGCCGCCCACTACGAAGAGCGTCTTCCTGGCCGGGTCGAGCCCGTAGAAGCGATAACCATCCTCCCGCTGCTGCGGCGTGGCCGGGGCAATCTCCTTGCGGATGGGGTTGCCGGTGAGGATGATGCGGTCGGCCGGGAAGAAACGCTCCATGCCCTCATAGGCGGTGCAGATGCAGGCGGCGCGTTTCGCCAGGATCTTGTTGGTCAGGCCGGCATAGGAATTCTGCTCCTGGATGAGGCAGGGGATTCCCTTGTGCGAGGCGCTCCATAGCAGCGGAGCACTGGCATAGCCGCCCACGCCCACAGCGACGTCGGGCTTGAAATCCTTGATGATTTCGCCCGCCTTGCGGACGCTCCTGACGATTTTGGCCGGGAGAGCGAGATTCTTGGGCGAGAGCGAACGCTGCAGGCCTGCCACGGGCAGGCCGATGATCTTGTAACCGGCAGCCGGCACGCGTTCCATCTCCATCTTGCCTTCCGCCCCCACGAAGAGGATTTCCGCTTCGGGGCAGAGGTCCTTGATGGAGCCTGCGATCGACAGGGCGGGGAAGATGTGCCCGCCGGTGCCGCCGCCACTGATGATGATGCGTGGATTATTCATCGCTTGTCGTATAATTGAATTCGGTGGATTCGATGGTATTGGTCGAGACGGTCGCGGTGGTGGCCTCGGCAGCGGCGGCCGCCGCAGCTTTCTCCTGGGCGTCCTGTTTCTCCAGCTGCTTGTTGACCGAGAGGATCATGCCGAAGGCCCCGCTCAGCACGAGGTACGCCGTGCCGCCGTGGCTGATCAGCGGGAGGGTGTGGCCGGTGATGGGGAGGATGCGTACGTTGACCAGGATATGCAGGAAGGCCTGGGTGGTGATCAGGAACGAGAGGCCCGCGATCAGGACGCTGGAATAGGTGGCCTTGCACCGCTGGCAGAGCCGGATGCAGCGGAAGAGGAAGATCAAGTAGAGCAGGATGACGAACACCCCGCCCAGGAGGCCGTACTCTTCCACGATGAAGGCGTAGATGAAATCGGAGAAGGCCATCGACAGGGAGTAGCGCTGGGTGCTCTTGCCCGGACCCTTGCCAAAGATGCCGCCTTCGGAGATGGCGACCTTGGCGTTTTCGCTCTGGCGGTCCTTGTCCTTGAGCTCCTGCTGCTCCTGGCGGGAGAGGCTCTCAAAGTCCTGCTCCTCTTTCTGGAAGTGGGCGGTCAGACGTCCTTCCACCGTGCCGAAACGGTTGAAGATCTTGCCCACGCTCGATTCGAGCCGCTGCGGCCTACCGGCAAAGAAGGCATGGTAGGTGAGGAACATCAGCAGCAGGGCCGCCATCAGGATGCCCACCGTGATGCCCAGGTTCTTGAGGCTCACGTTCATGAAGAAGAGCACCAGGAAGCTGATCAGGCCGATCAGCAGGGCGGAGGAGAAACTGTTCTGCATGATGAGCAGGCAGACTGCGCCCACAGGCAACAGAATCTTCAGGGCGAACTGCTTGAAGTCGTCGAGGGTGTCGCCCCAAAGCTCGAGTGCGCGCGCCAGGTAGAGGATCACGCCGATCTTGGCGAACTCGAACACCTGGAACGTATGTCCGTGGATCTTGATGCCGCGGACGGCGCCGTTGATTTCCGCGCGGAGACCCGGGACGAAAAGCATCAGGAGCATCAGCACCGACGCGCCGTAGATGACGAAGGAGAAGGTGCGGTAGAAACGCAGCGGGATGAGGTAGCAGATCAGCAGGGCGAGGAAACCCATCAGCACCGACTTGGTCTGCTCCATGAAGATGGCGACCTTGCTGATGCCGCGCGAAGAAGCCAGGAAGCTGCTCGACGAGAAGACGGCGGCAATCGAGATCATCGCGAAGAACACCACGATGATCCAGATGACCCGGTCGCCTTTGAGTTTCCAGAACTGGTTCATGCTACAGCCTCCTTACCGCTTCCTTGAATTGGCGTCCGCGGTCTTCATAGTTCTTGAACAGGTCGAAGCTGGCGCAGCAGGGACTCAGCAGCACGGTGTCGCCCGAAACGGCCAGTTCGGCGCATTTGTTCACGCAGTCTTCGGCCGAAAGTGTCTCGTAGACGGGCACCATCGCGCCGAAGAAATCCTTGATCTTCTTGTTGTCCACGCCCAGGCAGACGATGGCTTTCACCTTCTCGCGCACCAGGTCGGCGATGGGTGCGTAGTCGTTGCCCTTGTCGGTGCCGCCCAGGATCAGGACGATCGGGGTCTGGACGCTCTCGAGCGCATACCAGGTGGAGTTGACGTTGGTGGCCTTCGAGTCGTTGACGTAGAGCACGCCGCCTACCGTCATCACCTTCTCCATACGGTGCTCCACCCCTTCGAAGGTGGTCAGCGACCGGCGGATGGTCTCGTTGGTGACGTTCATGATCTTGCCGGTGATGGCCGCGGCCATCGAATTGTAGACGTTGTGCTTGCCTTTGAGCGAGAGGTCACGCACCAGGATGTCGAACTCGTTGTCGTCGAAGCGCACCCGCAGGGTGTCGTCTTCGAGCCAGGCGCCTTCCTCCACCGTGCCGTTCTGGGTGAACGGCAGCTTGCGGGCCTGCAGCACGATCTTGTTGAGCTCGCCGATGGTCACCTCGTCGTCGGAGCAGAAGATGAAACAGTCTTCCGGCTTCATGTTGCGGGTGATGCGGAACTTGGCGTTGATATAGTTCTGGAAGCAGTGGTCGTAGCGGTCGAGGTGGTCGGGCGTGATGTTCATCAGCACGGCGATGTCGGCCTTGAAGTCATACATGCCGTCGAGCTGGAAGCTGCTGAGCTCCAGCACGTAGATGTCGTGCTTCTCGGTGGCCACCTGCAGGGCGTAGCTTTTGCCGATGTTGCCGCCCAGTCCCACGTTGAGGCCCGCGTTCTGCAGCAGGAAGTAGATCAGCGAGGTGGTCGTGGTCTTGCCGTTGCTGCCGGTAATGCAGATCTTCTTGGCCGTATCGTAGTAGCCGGCGAACTCGATCTCGGAGATGATGGGCGTGCCCTGTTCGCGCAGGCGCACCACCAGCGGTGCCGTCTCGGGGATGCCGGGGCTCTTGATCACGAGGTCCGCATCGAGGATCTTTTCGGGGGTGTGTCCGCCTTCTTCGAAGGGAATCTCCCATTTTTGCAGCTGACTGCGGAAATTGTCCTTGAGGGATCCGCTGTCCGAGAGGAAGGTGTCGAAGTGCTGCACTTTGGCCAGCACGGCTGCACCTACGCCGCTTTCGCCGCCGCCGAGGATGACTGCTTTTTTCATGCTTATCTGATTTTCAGGGTTACGATGGTCAAGACCGCGAGGATGATCGAAACGATCCAGAAACGCACGACGATCTTGTTTTCGGGTTGTATTTGTTTCGGGGACTGGATGAGCGCGTCGGGATTCTCCTTCTGGAAGTGGTGGTGGAGGGGAGACATCCGGAACACGCGCACGCCGGTGCCGGTTTTTTTCTTGGTGTATTTGAAATAATAACGCTGGATGATGACCGAGAGGCTCTCCACGAGGAACACGCCGCAGAGGATGGGCAGCAGCAGCTCCTTCCGGATGAGGATGGCCATCACGCCGATGATGCCGCCCAGGGCCAGCGAGCCCGTGTCGCCCATGAACACCTGGGCCGGGAAGGAATTGTACCACAGGAAGCCCAGGAGCGCTCCCACGAAGCAGCTCACGTAGACGGCCACTTCACCGCTGTTGGGGAGATACATGATGTTGAGGTATTCGGCGAAGCCCGTGTGGCCCGACACGTAGGCCAGCACGCCGATGGTCGCGCCCACGATGGCCGAAACGCCGGCCGCCAGGCCGTCCATGCCGTCGGTCAGGTTGGTGCCGTTGGAGCAGGCGGTGATGATGAAGGTGATCACGACCACGTAGAGGCCGCCCTGCAGCGCGCGCACCACGGGGCCCGAGAAGGGGATCAGCCACTTGTAGTCGAACTCATTGCCCTTGAAGAAGGGGATGGTGGTGCGGCTGTAGCTCACGCCCTGGTCGGCGGTCAGGTAGAGGGTCAGGCCCACGGCTACGCCCAGCAGCACCTGGCCCACGATCTTGTATTTGCCGTTGAGGCCTTCCTTGTTGTGCTTGAATACCTTGATGTAGTCGTCGATGAAACCCAGCGCGCCGAGCCAGACGGTGGTCAGGATCAGCAGCAGGATGTTGATGTTGGTCAGGTCGCCGAACAGCAGCACCGGCACCAGGATCGACAGCAGGATGATGATGCCGCCCATGGTCGGGGTGCCTTTCTTCTGCAGCTGGCCTTCGAGGCCGAGGTCGCGGATGGTCTCGCCGATCTGCTTCTTCTGCAGTTTGGCGATGATCGACTTGCCGATGAGCATGGAGGTGAGGATGGCCACCACCGCACAGCAGATGGACCGGAACGAGATGTATTGCATCAGGCCGGATCCGGGGAAGTCGATACCGGATTGTTCAAGATATTCAAACAGATGGTAGAGCATAGGTCAGGTTTTAGCGTCTAGGGTCAGTTTTGGCTCATTTCTTCGAAGGTTTCGGCGATCACTTCCTTGTCGTCGAAGTGGATCTTGGTGGTGCCGATGATCTGGTAATCTTCGTGTCCCTTGCCGGCCACCAGGATCACCGCTCCCTGCGGGGCGGTCATCAGGGCGGTGCGGATGGCTTCGCGCCGGTCGGTGATGAAGAGGCTCTTGGCCCGGGCGGCGGCATCCATGCCGGCACGGATCTCCCGGATGATGGCTTCGGGCTCTTCGGTGCGCGGGTTGTCGGAGGTCACCACCACGCGGTCGGCATATTTGGCGGCGATGACGCCCATTTCCGGGCGCTTGGTGCGGTCACGGTCGCCGCCGCAGCCGAACACGCACACCAGGCAGCGGTCCTGGCAGGTCTCGCGGAGCGTGCGGAGGGCATTTTCCAGGGCATCGGGCGTGTGGGAATAGTCCACCACGCCGGTCAGGTCGTTGCCGCCGCGGACGAAGTCGAGCCGTCCGGCGACCGGGCCCAGGGCGCTGAGCTGCACCAACACCTCTTCGGGGTTCGCCCCCAGCAGCACGGCGGTGCCGTAGACGGCCAACAGGTTGTAGGCGTTGTGCGCACCGATGAAGCGGGTCCAGACCTGGGTGCCGTCGATGCTTACCAGCATCCCCTCGAGGCTCTCCTCGATGATCTTGCAGCGGAAGTCGGCCATCCGCTTGCAGGCGTAGGTGCGCACCTGGGCGGCCGTGTTCTGCACCATCACCTCACCGTTGCGGTCGTCTACGTTGGTCAGGGCGAAAGCGGTCTTCGGCAGGCCGTCGAAGAAGCGTTTCTTGCAATCGCGGTAGGCGGCGAAGGTCTTGTGGTAGTCGAGGTGGTCGTGCGTCAGGTTGGAGAAGATGGCCACCTTGAACTCCAGGCCGGCGATGCGCTCCTGGTCGACGGAGTGCGAGCTCACCTCCATGAAGCAGTAGTTGCAGCCCTTCTCGACCATCCGCGCCAGCAGGGCGTTGAGTTCGATGGGGTCGGGGGTGGTATGGCTGGTCTCCAGCCGCTCGCCGTCGATGTAGTTGGCGATGGTCGAGATCAGGCCGCAGGCCCAGCCCAGCTGCGTGAACAGGTTGTAGAGCAAGGTGACGGTCGTGGTCTTGCCGTTGGTGCCGGTGATGCCCACCAGCGAGAGCTTCCCGGAAGGATGGCCGTACCAGTTGTCGGCGGCCAGGGCGAGGGCCTTTCGGCTGTCGGCCACTTTCACCAGGGTGGTGTCGCCCAGCCGGTCCAGTCCTTCGGTGTCGTTCTGGTAGATGACGGCGGAGGCGCCGGCTTCGACGGCCTTGGCAATGAATTTGTGCCCGTCGACGGCGGTCCCGGGGACGGCGATGAAGAGCGATCCCGGCTGGCAGCTGCGCGAGTCAAAGGTCAGGTGGCTGATCTCCCGCTGCAGGTCGCCTTGCGTCGCGACGAGGTCGATGCCTTTCAGTATGTCATTCAGTCTCATGGCTGTATTGTTCTTTCAGTTTGAGGGCGATATGGAGGTCCCGGGCGGTATCGCCGGCGGACGGTATCTGGCTTTCTACGATTCCCTTTCCTTCGAAGGAAACCTGGTAGCCGGCGTGTTCGAGCAAAGCGAGGGCATCGCGTAATCCCATTCCTTTCACGTTGGGAACCAACCCCTTATGAATGTCTTCCTGTCCCTGGAAGGACAGAAAGCCGTCGTCCTGGGGGAGGGAGCCCTTGCGTGGGATGGGCTCCTGCCAGTCGATGGCCGAGGCGTAGATGCCTTCGGCGACCTCCCGGAACACGGGGCCGCCGTAGGTGGCGCCGTAGAAGTTGGCGAAGGTAGGTTCGGAATAGACGACTACGATCATCGAGTATTTGGGCGACTCGTAGGGGAAGAAGCCCACGAAAGTGGCCTGGTGCATCTTGTGCCCGGCGCGGTCTTCATAGCGTCCGGTGTTGGGGAAGACGATACGGGCCGTACCGGTCTTGCCGGCCACGGCCACGGGGCAACCCTCGAAGCGCGTATAACCGGTGCCGCCTTTTGACGTGACCACGCCGCGCATCGCTTTCCACACTTCGTGTGCCGTCTCCTTGCTGCATACGGTACCGATCTTCTCGGGCTTGAACTCCTGGATGATCTGTCCTTCCTTCTGGTAGTTGCGCACCAGGTGGGGGCGCATCATCACACCTTCGTTGGCGATGGCGTTGTAGAAGTTCAGGGTGTGGAGCGGGGTGATCTCGACGGTATAGCCCATGGCGATCTGGGGAAGGTCTTTCATGTTCCAGGCGCCGCGGCCGGTCTTCATGTCGGGATCCTTGAGGTTGGCCTTGGCCATGCCCTTGAGCTCGAAGGGGAAGTTGTAGGTGATGCGGCGCTCGTTGTTGAGCTTGTCGAGGAATTCCTTCGGGTTCTTGTCGTAGTAACGGGCGGCCAGGATACGGAAGATGTTGTTCGAGGAGATCTCGAAGGCGCGCTTGACCGAGATGGTGGAGTAGCGGTCGAGATAGTGGTCCACGAAGGGTGCGCCGCCGCCGTAGTTCCAGGTCACGGTGGCGGGAAGTTCGGTGTCGAGGGTGATCTTCTTGTCTTCGAGCAGGGTGGTCAGTGTGGCGCATTTGAACACCGAACCCGGTTCGCCCTTTCGTCCGATGGCGTAGTTGTAGGTCTCGTCGTAACCGCCTTTGCCGTTCTTCTCGAGGTTGACCATCGCCTTGATCTCGCCGGTGGCCACCTCCATCACCACCACGGTGCCGGCGTGCAGTTCGCTGGTCTTGCCCAGGATGTGCATCAGGGCGTTCTGGGCCAGGTCCTGCATGTCGATGTCGAGCGTCAGCTGCACGTCGAGTCCGTCGATGGGAGCGATGGTCTCCCGGTCGGTGTCGACGATCCAGTTGCGTCCTTCGGTCAGTCGCATCGGCTGGAGGCCGTCCGTGCCGCGCAGGATGGAGTCACAGCTGCCTTCGATGCCGATGGTCGGAATCTCGCTCTGGTCCTTGATGTATCCGAGGGTGCGGAAGCCCAGGCGTCCGTAGGGATAGGTACGGTGGTCCACCTTCACCTCGTCGCGTCCGCCGCGTCCACGACCTTCCCGGAGGATGGGGAAGGACGAGACTTCCTTCATCTCCTGATAGGTGAGCAGGCGCCGGTTGAGGAAGAGGTAGCGGCGTCCGCCGTTCAGGCCTTCCTTGCGCCGGTCGACGATCTCCTTCTTGTATTGGGCGGCTTTCTTGTCCTTGTAGAAATTGGCCAGGCAGATAGCCAGCGAGTCGATGCCCTGGGCAAAGGTGGCCGAGTCGGGCTGGACGCAGTCCATGCCCATGCGGTATTCGGGAATCGAGAAGGCGAGGTAGCGCCCGTC
>Ga0310690_10007020_pt1 | contig 14617 bp, 16 predicted proteins | sample AusTroGonzalo_MG_2_FD_207661 | JGI IMG/M metagenome (GOLD analysis project Ga0310690, IMG submission 207661) | Bovine rumen microbial communities from tropical cattle in Woodstock, Queensland, Australia - Gonzalo_04 (v2) (version 2) | ecosystem: Host-associated > Mammals > Digestive system >...
GAATGAGCGGGAAGTAGAACATATCCACTACGCGACCGTAGAACCAATCGGCGTAACCAAATAGTTTGCCGTAGCACACGCAATCAATAATATTGCCTATAGCCCCCGCAATGACAAACGCCAAAGTTGCAATGAAACCCGTACGCGGTTTTTGCGTGTGAATCAGACGATGTATATACCATCCTAACAAGCCCACCACTACTACACGGAACAGGGTAAGCGCCAGTTTAGAGAACCACTCTATACCGAACGCCATCCCGTTATTTTCCACGTAGCAGATCCAAAACCACGACGTCACCGAATAACTCTGTCCCACTGCAAAATGCGTAGCGATAAAGAGTTTGATCGCTTGATCAATCAGCACTGCAATCAGTACGATGGCAGTCACTAACAGGTCCTGTTTGTGTGCTTGGCTCATAGTCCAAATGCGTGTTTCACTTCCTCAATACGGTCGAGCTTTTCCCATGTAAACAACTCCACTTCGCGGGTGTACTCATTGCCGTCCGAATCCAAGAAAGTCTTGGTTACTACTTCGTTCGTACGCCCTACATGTCCGTAACGTGCCGTCTCTTGATACATCGGTTGCGTCAGTTTCAGCGCCCGGATGATGGCTGCAGGGCGAAGGTCGAATAATTGTCCTACGCGTTCGGCTATCTCGGCATCCGAAAGGTGCACAAGGGCCGTACCGTTGGTGTTTACATACAGCGAAACGGGTTCGGCTACACCGATGGCGTAACTGACTTGCACCAGCGCCTCGTGTGCCACACCGGCTGCCACTAAATGTTTGGCGATCCAACGCGCGGCGTAAGCAGCTGAACGGTCTACTTTAGAAGGATCCTTTCCTGAGAAAGCGCCGCCTCCGTGAGCACCGCGGCCTCCGTACGTGTCCACGATAATCTTACGTCCCGTCAAACCGGTATCGCCATGAGGGCCGCCTATCACAAAATTACCAGTCGGGTTAACGAGCAACTTTGCCTTCGGATCTTTCAAAAAGTCCTCCAGCAGATGTCCGTAGCGCGAGTCTCGCGTCGCTACACGAGGAAGCAGAATCTCAATGATGTCCTTTTTAATCATCTGAGGGGTAACACCTTCATCGTGTTGTGTTGACAATACGATGGTAGCAATACGCACTGGACGGTGAAGCTCATCATATTCGATGGTTACCTGAGATTTACTGTCGGGACGAAGATAGGTCATCTGCTGTCCCTCTTTGCGTATACGCGCGAGCGTATAAACTAAGGTGTGGGCCAGATCGAGCGTTAACGGCATAAAATTATCCGTCTCGTCGGTAGCATAGCCAAACATCATACCTTGGTCTCCGGCACCTTGCTCTTCTGCATTGGCACGACTGACGCCCATGTTGATGTCTGCTGACTGCGCATGTAATGAGTTGAGAATTCCACAACTCTCCGCTTCAAATTTATACTCCGCCTTGGTGTAACCAATCTCAGCGATGGTTCGGCGCGCTATCAATTGCACATCCACCCAAGCTTTGCAGGTCACTTCACCCGCGATAATAACTTGTCCTGTTGTACACAAGGTCTCGCAGGCTACGTGAGCCTGCGGGTCTTGCGATAATATATTGTCCAAAATAGCGTCCGAAATCTGGTCGCTTACTTTGTCAGGGTGTCCTTCGGACACCGATTCACTGGTAAATAAATAATTCTTTGTCATTGTTTTTTAGCATTTTTGTGTGAGGTTGCAAGCAGCCAAATCTGTCCTCATACAGGGTTATTAATTGTTTTTACGTTTCTCTAATTGGCTCTCCAAAGCGTTGAGACAAGCATCCAGCGCTTCTTCGAATGAGTCCGCAGTCTTCTCTGCGAACAAGCCCGCAATGCGCACTTTCACTTCTTTGTTCAGATTCGTTTGTGGTTTAACCACCGACATGCGAATTTCTACTTTGTCGTCTGCACTTAAATGACGCGCAAAACGATTCATTTTCTTGTCAATAAAATCTTCTAATTGCTTAGCAATCTCGAAGTTTACAGCATTAATGGTCAGATTCATAGTAATATAAATTTAAAGGGTTCTATAAATGTTTTATCGATATTTAGTTTCTGTGCAGTCGCCTAAAATAGACAGATACGACTCGTATCTTGACAAACAGATTTGATCCTGTTCCACGGCCTCTATCACGGCGCAGCCAGGTTCGTTGGTATGGGTGCAATTACTGTAGCGGCAGTCTGCACCTACGCGGAAGATTTCCCGAAAATAATGTCCTACTTCTTCTCGCTCAAAGTCTATTGTACCAAATCCTTTGATGCCCGGTGTGTCAATGACTGCACCGCCTTCCGGTAGGAAATACATCTCCGAGAAAGTGGTGGTGTGCATACCTTTGTCATGGGCGTCAGAAATCTTGCCTGTACGCGTCATTTCTTTGCCAAAGAGCGCATTAAGCAGGGTACTTTTGCCTACACCTGAATTGCCGGAGAGTAGAGTGGTCTTATTCGCCAGTAAGGGCAGTATTTCTGCGGTGCTCAACTGTTTGGCACAGATGGCCAGTGTAGCATATCCAAGCGATTGGTAGAGGGAGCGGAGATCGGATAATTGATTGTCTTCTTCCTCTGTCAGCAGGTCTATCTTATTGAATATCAGCATAGCTGGTACACGATAGGCTTCACAGGTTGCCAGGAATCGGTCGATGAACGTGGTGCTCGTTATCGGATGATTGACCGTTACAATCAGGGCCACTTGGTCAATGTTCGCTGCCAATATATGGCTCTCTTTGCTAAGGTTGGTGGAGCGCCGAATGATATAGTTTTTTCGTTCTTCGACATCCGTTATCCATTCATCCGCTATTTGGACATAGTCGCCTACGGCGATAGGGTTCGTACTACGGATGCCTCGGATGCGAAAATTACCTTTGATTCGGCACTCTACATCCTTCCCATCGTCCAACCGAACGATGTAACTGCTGCCTGTGGATTTAATGACGAGACCTCTCACTATAATCTCTCACCTATAACCGTTACACGGTCATAATTTCCTTCTCTTTGGCGGCGTAGAGGGCGTCCACTTTGGCTACGTATTTGTCGTGCACTTTCTGGATGTCCTCTTCTGCATCTTTCTCCACGTCTTCGCTCAGACCGTTTTTGATGAGTTTTTTGAACTCTTCAATCGCTTCGCGACGTGCGTTACGGATAGACATTTTCGCGTTCTCCGCTTCTGCTTTACACTGTTTGCAGAGGTCGCGACGACGCTCTTCTGTCAGCGGCGGGAGAATCAAGCGAATCGTCTCACCGTTATTTGAGGGAGTTAGACCGATATTGGAGTTGATGATAGCCCGTTCGATCTCACCGATGAGTTTTTTCTCCCACGGTGTGATAGCGATGGTACGTGCGTCAGGAGTAGTAACCGTTGCGCAATTGGTCAGCGGTGACAATGCACCATAATAGTCAATCTTGATAGGGTCTAATAAACGCGGGTTAGCTTTTCCTGCACGAATATGCTGCAGCACGTCATCTAAGTGTGCTACGGCATTTTGCATTTGCTCTTCAGCAGTGCTTTGATACAATTCGAGTTCGTCTTCCATATGATTAGGGTGTTACGAGAGTTCCGATAGACTCTCCGTTAATTACTTTTTCTAAATTGCCGAGTTGATCCATGTTAAAGACATAGATCGGCAGACCGTTGTCTTTGCACATCACGATAGCGGTTAGATCCATCACTTTCAGTCCGCGACGAATGATTTCGTCGTACGTAATCTCTGCGAACTTAGTTGCTGTCGGGTCTTTCTCAGGGTCGGCAGTGTATATACCGTCCACACGCGTACCTTTCAACATTACGTCGGCTTTGATCTCCAACGCGCGCAAACTCGAACCCGTATCGGTTGTGAAATACGGTGCACCTGTTCCGCCGGCCAGAATAACAACGTTGCCTTTATCTAGCAATCGTTGTGCCTTAGCAGGGCTGTAGAAATCGCCGATAGGCTCCATGCGGATAGAGGTCAGCACACGAACCGGTTGACCGATGGCCTCCAAAGCCGATGCTAACGCTAAAGCGTTAATAACCGTGGCTAACATACCCATTTGGTCACCTTTCACACGGTCAAAACCTTTTTGGGCACCACTCAAGCCACGGAAGATATTTCCTCCACCGATGACGATTCCAATCTGCACGCCTTTCTGCGCGATGGCTTTTACTTGCTCAGCGTATTCCGCCAAACGCTGCGTATCAATACCTTGCTTGCTCGCTCCGGCCAAACTCTCACCGGAAAGTTTTAAAAGTATTCTCTTGAACATAACAGTTTAACGTTTTTATTTGTACCAACTCGCGTACATGGCATAATTGTTAGCAATCTTTTTATTGATCTCTGCGGTCTGTGCAGGGTCGGCTTTCTTGATGAACTTAGCCGGCACACCGCCCCATATCTCATGAGGCCCTATCTGCGTGTTCGATAGCACCAGTGCTCCTGCCGCTACAATCGCACCTTCTCCTACATGAGCGCCATCAAGTAGGGTAGCACCCATACCAATCAGCGCATAGTCATCAACGTCTGCGCCATGGATGGTGACGTTATGTCCTACTGACACATAGTCGCCTAAGGTGATGGTCGATTTCTGATACAGCGTGTGCAACACGGCGCCGTCCTGTATATTGCAATGCTTACCGATAGTAATCGTGTTTACATCACCGCGAAGTACTGCGTTGAACCACAAACTCGAACCTTCGCCCACTGTCACATCGCCAACAACGGTCGCGTTCTCTGCCATAAACACATCGTCAGCAATGCGCGGGGTAAGGATTTCTCCATTTCTATTTATCGCTTTTACCAAAGCCATAAATAATTTATGATTTCAAATTTCAAATTTATGATTTAACGAGCAGCGATGATAGCCAGGAATTTCTCTGCTACAAGGGCAGCGCCACCAATCAGACCACCGTCGATGTCCGGACAAACGAAGAGCTCAGCGGCGTTCTTCTCGTTGCAACTTCCGCCATAGAGGATAGTGGTATCTTCAGCTGCCTGTGCACCGAATTTGTCAGCTACAAGGCTACGGATATATGCATGGATCTCCTGTGCCTGTGCCGGTGTAGCGGTCAAACCCGTACCGATAGCCCAAACCGGCTCGTACGCCAATACGATATTCTTCCACTCCTCAGCGCTTAGACCGAATACCGAACCTTCCAGTTGTGCTTTTACCACCTCGTTCTGCTTGCCGGCCTCACGCTCTTCTTTCACTTCACCGATGCAGAAGATCACTTTCAAACCGTTAGCTAAAGCCAAACGAGTTTTCTCTGCCAACATCTCATAGCTCTCAGCGTAGTACTGACGACGCTCAGAGTGACCTAAGATAACGTACTCAGCGCCGGTCGATTTAACCATCTCTGCACTAACCTCACCGGTGTACGCACCTTTCTCGTGATCAGCGCAGTTCTCTGCTGCCACTTTGATGGGCGAATCCTTGAGCAGTTCTGCTACGGTAGCCAGATGAATAAACGGCGTACCGATAACTACGGCGCATTTCGGGTCCTTAACTGCTTCTTTCAACTCGGTAGCCAATGCTACACCTTCCTGCAGGTTCTTGTTCATTTTCCAGTTACCTGCAACCATTTTTGTTCTCATTGTTGTATCAATTTTATTTGTTTGTTGTTATTCGTTATTTGCTGGTCATACGCAGACAAACGCGTGTCGCGGGATATTTGCGATCGAATTCAAAATGCATTTTGCCGCTCTTGGAGATAGCTACAGAGTAGGTTACTTTGTTTTTTACATATGCGTACTTGACAGTGTTCGTCTCATCGGCTTTAGAGTAATAATTAGTATAGCTTGTGTAACCGTCATGATTCTCAGCCGTCAGGAAAATATAATTGCCATTCTTGCCAATTACTTTAAATCCATAGCCTGCCCACACCCACTGGCATTCTTTGCGGAGCTCTTTCCATTGTTCTTTGGTTGGAATACCTTTCACATCTTCCGAATAGTCATAACTGGTGCATCTATAGGCCCCGAATTTATCTGTCCTTGCCCATTTCGCGCCGCTTGGAAGACCCAAATCAACGAACTCACCAGACTGTTTGAAAGGCAGGTTCTGCGCTTCGCCACCCAACTTGGACGCTAAAAGAATATGGTAGCGATTACTGCGATCTTCAAAACTTTTACCCCAATAGAATTTGTGATTATATTCGTTCGGTTCTGCGCGCATAGCCTTGCGTTCGTCTGCTTCGTCTGCCAAGTTCGTCCAATATTCCTGATCAGGCACGAAGAGCTTACGTCCATTCTTTCCGGTAGCAATATAGCCCCGATGCCCCTCTACATTCACATACTCCCATGTGCAGTTCTCCTTCAGTTCCTCGAAGTCTTGCTTAGAAGGCAAATAATTCGCATACAGCAGATTAGCCATGTTAAACGAACACGTGTTAGGTTCCGCTTGTGCTTTCCATTTCATACCGCTGGGAAGTCCCAAATCGATATAACCGGTTTGCGAGGCAATACTATCCACCAAAATCTTACGAGCCGCTCTACGACGTTCTTCTGCCTGGCGATTCTTACGCTCACGCTCTGCAGCACGTTGACGTTTCTCCGCTTCGTAAGCCGCTTGACGACGCTCCTTCAGCACAGAAGCCTTCTCCTGATCGGTTACGAGTAACACGCGACCGCGTGGACTCTCTTTGGTGAAATATTTGTCATTTGGGTCCGCATAGCCGGCTGCTTTGATGATGGTTATCTCCTCGTTTGTCGGGATACGCCAAGTGTCGTAACCATATTGTTCACCGGAGTTAGTACGATTGATTACATCTTTCGGCTCGTAATCGAATACACCCAACTCGTGCGGGAAGATCTTCAGATAGCCCACTAAAGTGACCACACTATAACGCCGATAAATCTTCTGTCCTTTGTTCTCAACAGAATCTTTCTTGATAGCGTTATTCGTGTTCTGCGCCTCTGCGGGTGCTAACACGCACACCAACAGAGCGATAATCCACCATTTTTTCATATGCGTAACTATATGACATTAAAATTTGGCTACAAAATTACAAAAAAAATCCCATATACGCAAACAAAAGATGGCAAAAGTGTCTTTTTTTTGAAAAAATCGTAAAAATATTTGCATATATGGGAAAAAAGTCGTAACTTTGCACGCTTTTTCGATGGTAGGGTGTATTGTGCCCGCACGGAAAGGAATATTTATTAACTATTAACAATTTAAAACAATAGCAACTATTCCTCAAAGACCACCGCGTGGCGGTCGTGTTATCAAAGAAGACCTGCATCGTATCAACGATAAGATTCGCGGAGTCCTTCAAGTGCGCCTCGTAGGCGACAATGTAGAGCAAGGTATCTACACGTTTCAACAGGCTATGCATATAGCCGATGAGCAGAATCTTGACCTCGTCGAGATTGCTCCTACTGCTAACCCGCCTGTTTGTCGAGTCGTGGACTACCAGAAATTCCTCTACGACCAGAAGAAAAAGCAAAAAGAAGCGAAAGCGAACCAGAAGAAACAAGAGGTGAAGGAGATTCGGTTCGGTCCCCAAACGGATGACCACGATTATAACTTCAAACTCAAACATGCCATCGAGTTCCTCAAAGAGGGTAATAAAGTGAAGGCATATGTGTTCTTCCGCGGACGCTCGATCGTCTTCAAAGAGCAAGGAGAACTGTTGCTGGCACGCTTTGCTGCCGATCTAGAGGAGTACGGCCGGCCAGACAACGTTCCCAACCTCGAAGGCAAACGAATGATACTCTTCATTAGCCCGAAGAGCCAAAAAGGATAAGAGCAAATCAGACTAGCGAGACACAATCGAGACAGATTCGGATCGAGAGTGTATCGAGATAAAATCGAAAGCAAGTCGTAGGGCCTACCTTATCTTCACGCCGAGTGCGTGATGGCTGCCTGAGACTGCGTATTATTAACAAATTAAATTTTTATACAAAATGCCAAAGGTAAAGACTAATTCCGGTGCTAAAAAGCGTTTCGCGCTTACCGGAACCGGTAAAATTAAGCGTAAGCACGCTTACAAAAGTCACATTCTGACGAAGAAGACTAAAAAGCAAAAACGCAACTTAACTCATGTTGCTATTGTTGATCAGACGAACATGCGCTCCATCCGTGAGATGCTCCTGCTTCGTTAAGTACTAACCATTAAAGTGAAAGGACAGAACACATGCCAAGATCAGTAAATCACGTTGCTTCGCGCAACCGTCGTAAGAAGATCATGTCGCTCACCCGTGGTAACTTTGGTGGTCGTGCTAATGTATGGACCGTAGCAAAGAACACATGGGAGAAAGGTTTGCAATATGCTTACCGCGATCGTAAGAACAAAAAACGCACTTTCCGTGCTCTCTGGATCCAGCGTATCAACGCTGCTGCTCGCCTCGAAGGCCTGAGCTACAGCCAACTCATGGGTCTGCTCAAGAAAGCAGGAATCGTCATCAACCGCAAGGCACTTGCTGACCTCGCTATGAACCAACCCGCTGCTTTCAAAGCAGTAGTTGACCAAGCAAAGAAGAAAGCTGCTAAGTAAGATTTAATCGAGTAATCGCAGATTACGGGAAGAAACTTACGAAGTAAGGTTGAAATCTTACAAAAAAGGCTCGCATTTAGTTTGCGAGCTCTTTTTGTATCTGTGCGTTTAGTTTGGCAGAAGCCGGAACTAACGGAAGTCTCAGATAATTCTGTATAATCCCTTTTTGCGCCAGGACAGCCTTGATACCGACAGGATTACCTTCTGCGAACAAGAGACGAACCATCTCTGCGTACTTTGCCTGCAAAGCTTGGTCCTTTTTATGCACAATCGTCCTAAAATCTTCCGGAAAAGCGTTACTTGCCACGCTAATCAGTCCTGCGCCACCTGCTTCCATCACCTCACACGCAATACCGTCATCGCCACTTATAACGAGCAATTTACTATTTGCTAAATCGATCAGGTGTTTAATTTGTTCGAGATTGCCTGATGCTTCTTTGATGCCGATAATCTTATCTGGGTGCGCTTCGTAAATCCTCATCACAGTCTCCGGTATGAGGTTCACGCCCGTGCGCCCGGGAACATTATATAGTATAACAGGTATCGGACTTGCTTCCGCCACTTTGCAGAAATGTTGATACAGCCCCTCTTGATTAGGTTTGTTATAGTACGGACATACGGAAAGGATAGCTGTATAGTCTAGGATTAACTCGTTGTGCATCGCTTTTAGGTCCGTGATGACTCGGGCCGTATTATTGCCTCCCACACCAAGAATCAAAGGCAAACGACCATTCACGTACTTTACTATAAACTGCCGTACTTCGCGTTTCTCGTCCGCACTCATCGTAGCTGCTTCGCCCGTTGTACCCAATACAACGATATAATCTACAAAGCCAGTTAACTGCGTGTCTAACAGGCGCTTAAGCGATTCGTAGTCGACACTTCCATCCGCCTTGAACGGCGTGATAAGTGCTGTACCTAATCCTTTCATTCGTTCAGTCCTTCACTCGTTAATCGTTACTACGGATCGTTGTTAAATAGCGCATAATCTGGTCGAAGAGCCATGAGGCTTCGATGGCCGCTTCTTTGCCTTGTTCGGGATCAAAATCGGGTAGGGAGATCAACATATCATGTATTCCTTCGCCCAAATGCAGACCTGCTTTGAAATCCGCATTGGCATATAGCGCCAAGTAGCGTAGCGGCAATAACGGACGCGTAGTTAAATCTATTAACAAATCGTAGTGCTGCGCCGTCAGGTCTTTCAGCACATAGTCTCGCGGTTTGCCGAGCAGATTAAAATCGTTCAGACCTAATATACGACTTTGTGGCAAGATTAAGGTCGAAATCTCTTTCTTTTCCACATATCCCCACATGGTCACGTCCATTTGCCGACGCAACAGATCTTGCCGAATCGTTTTGATGGCATCATTGCGCTCCAGCACATCGCTCTCATAAATGACCAGTAGCGTAAGCGGTTTTTCCATATGCGGAAAGCGCGGTTCACGAACCGGTTGCCGCTTGGCCAAATAATCAAATATCTTTTGTTTTAATTTCATAACATTGCTAAAAATTCCTCTTCTGTTTTGAGCGGAATTCCTAAATCTTCCGCTTTCTTGCGTTTCTCGGGTCCCATATTATCGCCCGCCAGAATGAACGAAGTCTTCTTGCTGACCGAACCGCTGTTCTTGCCTCCGTGCGCTTCGATCATCGCCTTGTATTCGTCACGGCTATGCTGACTGAAGGTACCTGAGATAACAATCGTCTGACCTGCCAATTTATCCGAATGGCTATATGGCTCCGGAGCCTCTTCGGCCTCGAATTGCAGCCCTGCTTGACGTAAACGCTCCAGGATCTCCAAGTTGCGAATATCCTCAAAATACTTCACGATATTCTCGGCTATCTGCGGACCCACATCTTCGATGGCGCATAGTTGTTCTGCGGTTGCCCATTGCAGGCTATCGATCGAGTTATAACGTTTGGCTATTTTCTTAGCCGTTGTTTCGCCTACCATGCGGATACCGAGTGCAAACAGCACACGACTCCATGGAACACTCTTGCTGGCTTCGATGCCCGCTAACATATTCTGCGCACTCTTCTCGCCTAAGCGTTCTTGCGCAGCGATATCTTCGAGCCGCAGATTGTAAATATCGGCTATGTTATGGAGCAAACCCTGCCTGTACAAGAGGTCAATCGTCTCTTCTCCGAGACCGTCTATGTTCATCGCCTTACGGCTGACGAAATGCTCAATCTTACCTTTTATCTGGGGCGGACAGCCAGCCTCGTTCGGACACCGCCAAGCCGCTTCACCTTCCACACGAATCAGGGTTGCACCGCACTCAGGGCAAACGGTAGGAAAAATAAGGTCATTAGGGTCCTTAACGTCCTTAGGGTCTCTATCAGCTCGACCGGTTATCTTCGGTATAATCTCTCCGCCTTTCTCTACCCACACATCATCGCCTGGACGGATATCGAGACTCTTGATAAAATCTTCGTTATGAAGCGTCGCGCGTTGCACGATCGTGCCGCTTAACTGAATCGGCGCCAAATTTGCTACAGGCGTCACTACTCCTGTGCGACCTACTTGGTACGTGATGGACAATAAGCGCGTCACTTGTTTCTCGGCAGGGAACTTATACGCAATCGCCCAGCGAGGTGTCTTAGCCGTATAACCGAGTTCTTCCTGTTGTGCTAAATCATTCACTTTCAGCACAATACCGTCCGTCGCCACCGGCAAGTTACGGCGCTCTTTATCCCAATAAGCTATATACGCCATCACCTCATCGACGTTATGGCACACCTTAATGGCATCGCTTATAGGAAATCCCCATTCACGGGCAGTGTCCAGTCGCTCAAAATGAGTCTTACCGGGCAAGTTCTCGCCGAGCATATAATAGAGATACGCATCCAGTCCACGCCGTGCCACTTCCCGCGGATCTTGCAACTTAAGCGTACCACTTGCGGCATTGCGAGGATTGGCAAAAAGCGGTTCTTCTTGTTCCTCGCGCTCTTTATTGAGTGCCTCAAACCGCGTCCAGGGCAACAGCACTTCGCCTCTGAGTTCAAAGAATTCCGGCACATCTACGCGCTCAATCTTCCAGGGAATAGAAGGAATCGTTTTGATGTTGGCTATCACATCATCGCCTTGCTGTCCATCGCCTCGCGTGAGGGCGCGAACCAGCACGCCGTGCTCGTACCAAAGACTAATCGACAAACCGTCGTATTTGAGTTCGCAGACAATTTCTACCCCCGAAGGTAGTTTTCGCACCCAATCTTCTATCTCTTCGCGCGAATAAGTATTCGCCAACGATAACATCGGGTACTTATGCTTAACGGTCTCAAAGCCTTTTTTGCCGAGGTCCGAACCTACGTGTTGGGTAGGGGATTTGGGGTCGAACATGTCCGGAAAACGAGCTTCAAGGTCCTGCAGACGATGCATCTTTTCATCGAACTCCTGGTCCGACATAGTAGGCTGGTTGAGCACGTAGTACTTATAGTTCTGCTCCTCCAACTCTTTCCGCAAAGCCCGTATCTCCTCGCGCTCCGGTTCTTCTATTTCAGAAAACAAATCCACTATCTCACAATAAACTTATGCGGATAAACAGCACCTTGGTAATAGATATAAATGATATACACACCAGGCGCAGTAGGCTTCTGGATAACCTCCAAATTCGACTCAATCTTAATCGGTTTAGCAGACCATGCTATCGGTCGACCGCTGATATCATAGATGGCGTAATAACTGTCTGTGCCGTCTATGAACGCATTGCGGATGGTTAGTTCGGCAGTATTATCACTCATCACTTCCACGGTATTAATCGTTGGACTCGGATCGTAATTGAGTGTGCTATCCAGTTTCAAACCCACTAACACAGGGTCGTGGTCCGAACAACGGAACATCGTGTTGTCGCTGGATTTATCGTAGGTGTAATCATCTTTCTCATCCGAATTGATATGAAAACCGCACACGCCGGTTACCTGCGGGAAGAGAGTAGGGCTGCAAATGGCATGGTCGAGATAGCCCGCTAAACCACCAAACTGATAACTGTAACTCGTATCCGCGTGGAACTCGCGATGGAGGTCCAACATACCGTTTTTGAGGAACAACATGATCGGATCCTCTTTGCCGTACGCGTTCAAGTCGCCCATAATCAGAATATCTTTCTCACGTTTGATAGCCGCTTGCTTGCTATAGGCGGTATAGTGGTTGATGATTGCTTGTGCTTCGGCTACACGCGTAGCGTTAAACTGACCTTGACCGTCATTCTGGTTAGCATCGCCTCCGGCTGCTCCCGAACCGCTTTTGGCTTTGAAATGGTTCACGGAGAAGATGAAGTACTCACCTGTTTCTTTCTCTTTGAAGCAAATCATCTTCTTACGATTCGTCACTTTCTCGTTGATTTCTTGCAACTTACCAATCGGTTCCACTTTCTTGGCATCATAGACAAAACCTGCTTTGGTGAACGTCCCGTTGGGCGATGAACCATCGCTGATGATGGTATAACTGCGACCCGAAAGCGAACTGTTTAGGTCGTCAGCTATCTCCTGCAACGCCACATCGCCGCTCTCAATCTCTACAAAGCCATACACATCGGCAGCGATACGCGCCAAGGCTTTGCGAATCTTCGTCCGTTGTTTCTGGTGCTGAGCCGATGTGCTCGGCCCCATACCGCCTGAACCCGTTCCGGCAGCCAAATAGTACTCTAAGTTCATCGTACAGATCAGCAACCGATAATCGCCTAAGTCTTCCTCGGGTATACCGGCCTCTAACTCCGCTCGTGTATTACCGCGCCACTCACCACTGATGAACGACAAGCTACTCGTGCCATTCACTTTGGCCTTCAGATTATAAATCTTCTCGCCGCATCGGTGGTAACCGCTTACACCACTCAAACTCATCGCACCGTCTGCGTTCAGTTGATAAAATGGATTTTTTGATTGCGGAATACAAGGTATATGCTGGTTAGTAGGCGTGAACAAACGACGGGTTGAAACGGTATAACCGCTACTATTCGAACACACGTAGATAGGCACATCAAAAATGACCGTCTGACCAATATAGTCCTGCAACGAACTGGTCGACCAAGTGCTCGGATTATCCACCTTAATGTGCGTTTGCGCATATAGGCCCGCGCTCGCGAACAATACCCAAAAGAAGAGAGAAAAACGTGTCTTCATCGTAATTATATACTAATTTGCCGCAAAGTTACAAAAAAATTTTGATATATGCAAAAAAAAGTGTAACTTTGCACAAAATTTGAAAAATAATCGTTTTTTACGATAAGAAAATTTATTTTTATGGGTTTTTCTGAGTTTTGGCAACGCATACAAATTCGTAAATGGGGTAAATATGTGATTACGCTTCTCGTTTTTGCCGTCGTCTATCTGTTCATCGGCGACCAAAGTATGCTCCATTTTATGAAACGAGGCAAAGAGATTCGTCAGCTGGAGCAACAGCGAGATATGTATCGCGAAGGAGCGGAGAAAGCCCAACGGGAAATTCAAGTACTCCAGCATCCGGATAGCCTTGAACGCTTCGCGCGCGAACAATATTTTATGCACGAACCTAATGAGGACATCTACCTCGTGGAGGAATAAATCGTAAATAAATCGTACATCGTACATGAGATTATCGTCAATAATTTTAATCATCGGCCTTGTTATTTTGGCTGTAGGAGCTGCGCTGAGCGTGGCTAAAATCCAACCCTGGGCGGACTACGTACTGGTAGCCGGCGCCGTTGTAGTTATCATCCGCGGCTTCATCCGCAGCCACGAGAAAGACGATGAAAATCGTCAATAATATTAAATCGTCAATCAATCGTAAATCGTCAATCGTCCAATCGTCAATTATGATCGATTCTGTAAGAAGCGAGCATATAATATTGGGTGTCGATCCCGGAACATTGTTCATGGGTTACGCACTCTTGCATACCGTCGGCCAACAGGTTGAAATTCTGGACTTTGGCGCGTTCGATGTGCATAAACTGGAAGGTCAGTATCCTCGGCTGCAGAAGGAGTTTTTCTTCTTACAGGATTTGATCGAAAAATACCAGCCTTCCTGCCTCGCTATCGAGACCCAGTTCGTGGATAAGAACCCGCAGACGATGATCAAGATCGTCCATGCGCAAGGAGTCGCTATCGCTGCCGCTTTGTCCAAGGATGTGCCTATCTACGAGTACTCGCCGATGAAAATCAAAATGGCCATTAC
>Ga0310690_10007021_pt1 | contig 14617 bp, 15 predicted proteins | sample AusTroGonzalo_MG_2_FD_207661 | JGI IMG/M metagenome (GOLD analysis project Ga0310690, IMG submission 207661) | Bovine rumen microbial communities from tropical cattle in Woodstock, Queensland, Australia - Gonzalo_04 (v2) (version 2) | ecosystem: Host-associated > Mammals > Digestive system >...
GTTAGCTGTATTTGTTGCGCCTTGGATTAAGTTCTCCAAATCGCTGACGGAAGTAGAAGCAGTTACCTGTAAACCAGATACTGAGATTCCTATAGCATTTGCGTAAATATTAGCATAAGCCTGCTGATATTCAAGCAACATATCTTCTAATGCATTTGCCCTATCCCTTTCGGAATTAAGTGCTTGCTTAGAAGCTGTTATCTTAGCCTTAAGACCATCAATTTGCTCACCACGGTTTGATGCTTCTTTTGTTGCATTAGTGCTCGCTACAACAGTTTTGTCAAGTTCTAATTGCAACTCAGCAATTTGTGCATCTTTTGCTTCGATATCAGAAGAGGAACTCTCTATCTTCTGTTTATAAATAAGGTTGTTTTTATTAGCTGATTTTAATTTTTCAGATATTTCGGAATTTGATGCTTTGACGTCAGCTAATTCTTTGTTAAGTTTCTTATTTGCTGTTATTAATTTGACGTTTGATGCATTGACATCATCTAATTTCGATTGAATTAAATCTTGTTGACTTGCTGTTATTCTCTTAAGCGTTCTAATCTTTCTTCTAGACTGAGCACGAGTATCAGAAAGAATTGTTTGAGCAGAAGTTAACTTAGCTCTAAGCTTATCGTTCTCTTCTTTCTCGGCAAGATATAATTCAGTCATTGCTTTGATTTTCTTGCCCATTACTTCTTCTTTATCTTCATCGGTGCATTTAGGACATTCCTCATCTTTATCATCTTTATCATCAGGAATGTTCTGGTCTGCTACTCCGATATCTTCTTTCCTAGCTTCGAGCTTCTTGTATTGTTCAGAACCTTCTTTGAACTGCTCTTGCATTGCTTCGATTGTATGAATATCATTTACATCTTGGATATTCTTCTCGATAGCAGCACAAACTCTCTTGAATTTAACTTGGTCGTCTAAATTCTTAGAAGCAGCAATCTGCTGGAACTCAGGAACTGCGTCAGCATAAGCAGGAAAAGCTACGAGGTCAAATCCTCTAAATACAAATGTATCAGGGTCAACATTGCCCTGTGCATCTACATCTCCTGCACCCCTGATTGAAATTCCCCACTGTACTCCAGCATCGATAAAAGATTTAACAATGCGACCAACAGGAGTATCAATCAAATCAAATGTGCCATAAATTTCATCATCGTCTGTAATCTCCATTGAGGTCATTACAATACACGCATCTTGGAATGTTTGAGCACCTGGGTCTTCCGGATGGCCAAGATATCCGATGTAGTATCTGTGCTCCATCGCATCTTTATATTCATCAGAAGCAAGCAAGTGTTCAAATAATTCACGATTCAATTTCATATCGTTGTTATTGAACACTGCAGCGTCGCAACACTTGCCAGTAAATGTTCCGATGATAGATGATGTCTTTGGCATTTCAGTTGCTTTAATTGCAGTTTTCTTTGCCATTTATATCGCCTCCAAAATAAGAAATCAGAAATTATTTGTAGATTATTTGATATAATAAAGGTTAAATAATCAAAAATAATAGCAGGCGAGATAATTCTCGTCTGCTATAATCTATCTGCTACAGTAGATAGGGGCTACTGTTTAGATACTACTTTGGAATATCATTATATGCATCTTCTTGTGAAATATCATCGAGTACAGATACATAATATGCGTAATCCCATATTTGCTCATCAGTGAATCCAATTGCTTTAAGTAATGAAACAGTTGCACCAGAAGCTACAAGCATATCAATAACTTCTTCATACACTGTGCCATCTGCAATCATACCGTTGCAAAGATTATTTAATAAATCTAATAACTTTTGCTCCATAATATTATCTCAACTTTTCTACTAGATTCAATACTTCTTTATCAGTTATTTCTTTCCGCCACTGTCTCAACAAAACATCTTTATTTTGCTTTATCCATTTGATAATATCAGATTCATGTTTAACTTTCTTACGACTAGAAATAGCTTGTTTAGGGTTATCACTTATAGTATAAGGAATTAATTCTCCATCAACTTGAACTTTAAGCCTAGGAGAATTATGTCTAACATTTCTTCCCTCAGCTGCAGGGTCAATCCATATATCATAAGGAAGTCCAGAGAGATTTTTATCAATTACAGCCATGCCCATAATAGGTACAGCTACCGGATTTATATCCTTTTCACCTTTTAAGTATATTTTCATATTATTGCACCCCCTATGTGCATTTCTTATATGATACAATGACTATTTCTTAAAATCATCTCCAAGAACTTTACCAGTAAGCCTGACCATACCGCCTACTGCTAATGTCTTGAGTAATTCACTGATTATTCCGCCCTCTACAGGCTCTTCTTCAGGATTATCGATTTCAACACCGTCTTCACCTAACTCGGCATAAGCCTCATCAGCTACATCGGCGACCTCTTCAACTACTTCGTCAGGAACTTCAACATCTGAGGCCTGATTAGTATCAATTTCATAAGCAGATTCTCCGATTGTTACTACAATTGTTGAACCTGTTTCATCGATTGAAATATCCTTATCGGAAAGTTCGTCAATCTGTCTCAGGAAATCAAGTAATCCTGCTGTTGTGAATAAGATTTCATTGTTTTCCATTTTATATCACCTTCTTATTAAATATAAATCTCCATATCTGTATCAATAGTATCTAATATAGCATTTATACCTTCAACGATTGTTTTGAAAGTATTTTCATCGTTGATTTCATCATCACGAAAAGATACGCTATCAAATATAAACTTGATTGTTATATCTTCATCATAAGTGTAGACATCTAAGAAATAATGAATAAGGCCAAATGTACCATTAACTTCTACGAAGAAAGGTATAGAGTATTTGTCATCTACATCGGGTTCAATAGCATACGTTAGTATATTATGCGGAATTTTAATTTCGCTAATAATATCTTCAACTGCTTTTGTAACTCGTCTATCTAATTCGTATTCGTCCATATTATTTTTCCTTCAAAGCCTTGACAGTCAATTTAAGAGCTTCATTTATCTCGTCTATATCCTCTTGGTCATTAAGATTCCTATGGCTTCTTGATTAGTCATTGACTTGGAATCTTCGGAAACCTTTATGTAGTTGGTTGAGTATTTTCTAAATGCTCTTCCCATAACTATCTATTTCCTTGCTATGCCTTAAATCTGAGCATATTCACCTAACAACTGCTGATACTCATCAGTTGTTATTTTGCCTTTATCGACTAACTCTGAAAGATAATCTTCGATATCCTCCAAAATTACACCAGCCTCAATTGCCTTATCGATTTCAACACGGACATCATCTAAGGTGTTAACTGAAGTACTCCAGAATTCTGTGGCTCTAACATAACTTGAAGGATACTTAGTAAATGTTCTGCTGGAAGCATTTGTTGATTTATACTTTCTTTCGTAACAAACAGTGTCTGCAACTTCTTTTGCTAAATCAAGTCCGTAATCAGCTTTGAGCTCAGCTACAATACGTGACCAACCTAATCCAGAATCTCTGTATGCATCTACTAACTGGTCAAATACTTCAGCAGATATTTCTTCAGAAGCTTCTACATCTCCGCAAGCTTGAATTTCATCATTGCTATTCCAACCCTTTTCTTTAGCAAGTACAGCAACATCACCATATTCATCTTCATCAAAAAGCTTATCAATAGAATCACGGACAAACTTAGTGCCTGCAAATCGCATCTCTCTAGGTGCTTTACCTGAGCCGCAATACCCTTCATCGTACTTATTTACAAGAGATTCTTCATAAATAATTTGCTTTGCTTCTTCTAAAGAATCGGGAATGTACTCAGGACAACCATCTTGAATACAGTTATACCATTCACCTGTCAAGTTTTCAAAACAATGCTTGATATTTCTATAAGCAATAGCTTCGATACCATTCTGATTGAGGGCTGCTTTTACGTACTCTTGAAGATATTTAGTAGATGTTTTCTTCATGATTTGTATCTCCTTAACTTGATACGTTGATAAAAGGTTTATATCTTATGTTTAATATAACGATTTTAGTAAATAAAATCAGTGTAAACTAACTTGTCGCCTTTGAAGTATGTAGAATATGAAATGTCATCGCATCTACCGCACATGAATTTCTTTTCTTCTCTATCGTAATCATCTTTGATGTATACTTGCTTGTCTGTAGGTTCTGCTATCGGCTTGATTGTGAACCATGTTCCTTTCTTTAATGACTTCAGTGGAACAGGCTTGAATTCCCAATTACTATCGTCAAAAGATTCAGCAGCAGTTACATCGCAGGCTTCAATATCTCCTAAGCACGCTTGATATTCTCTATCAAATTTCTCCATTAATTCAGGAATGTATTTTTCTAAATCACGAGGAGCTCTGATTCTCCGCATATCAATCGGCTTATCTAGTTTGATATTAAAGAAACAGCCGTCTAATTCTACGTCTACATCTAACTCATTTCCATCTTCAATATAGCAACGAAGATTTACAGGTTCATCGATTTCAAGATTGTATGTCTCTCTAATCTTTTCCTCAAGGGGAATTTCAATGAATTCAATGCAATCATCTCGTGTAAAGAATCCATCTTCAATGCCAAATAAATCTTGGCATTCAATTTTCTGTCGCTCTTCCCACTCTTGTTGTCTCTTACCCATAGTAATATCTCCTATCTATTAGTGTGATGACCAAATATTCCAAACCTCTTCAGGATACTGAGAAGGATAGATATATCTTAGACCATTTAGTTGTTGCAATCCACCTAATTGAAGTTTCCATATAACTTGAGCCACTTGGTTCTTTCCGATTCTAAGAATACTTTGTTGAACTTTCTGCCTATTCTCTTCTTTAGTCATATCTTTCCAAGTGTACTCAGTGCTCGTTGTTGTATAAGTTACTACAATAGGTGCAGAAGCTTCTGGAGCTTCGCTAAATACAATGTTGTTATCAATCAAATCATAAGCGATGACTTGTTCACCCGATACTGTTACAGAGAGAATTTCATTTACATCTTCGTCGAGTTCAAATGTTGTTGTAACTCCATCACCTACGAATGATTGTTCTAACCTAACATCATATATCTCATCATCTGTAGGAAGGATTCTGTAGCCTGCTAGCAGTCCATTATCTCCGCTAGTGTCATAATAACTTCTAGACCACAAACCTGCTTCTGTTATATACACATAATCATTATCGCCTCTGTACTCTTTTAAAGCACCAGTTGAAATGAATGCAGAATATATAACGTCAAGTGTATTTGGAATTTCTGCCTGTACTTCAGGAATGATATTGCGGTATGTTATCTTACTGCGAAGTGTTGATGTTTTGATTAATTCACAATTTACTGCTTCACTACTTTCGACTTTATACTGAATCGCTATTCTTCCACTGTAAGAAGTTCCATCAGTTATTGTTACTTTAGTTCCTGAAGCATCGAGTGAATAGTTGCTAGCAGATATTCCTACTCTATTTATTGATGTATCATGCATATCTTGATTGATTACTCCGTCAGGATATACTATGATAGAAACAATGTTTGAAGCAGCTTTATCTAATACCGGAGAAGAAAGTGTATATGTATCTGAACCTGCATCTCCGAAATATTGTTCTACTTTTGCAGGTTTATCAGAATAAGGTAGACCTAATCCAAACCACTCACGGTCATTGTTAATGTTATCACTATAACCATCTGCCCCAAATCCAGGTGTCTGATTGACGTATTCTGTATATCTTAATACTGTGTTTAATTCTTGTTCAGTAGCAGTAGCTCCTGAAGGTGCTAAAGGAGTAGTACCTATACCGATAGGAAGATAATCTTCATCGGCATCTTGAGAAACTAATCCCATTGTACCTAATGAAATATATTGAGGAACCCAAGCAGAAAGAATATCTCCGCCCTGATTAAATACTCCATCACCCATGAGGTAATGAGCAATTCCAGTTAATAATGAATTAGTCGCAGAATTATGCCCTACGTGTTCTTGTACTACCTTACCTGTAGGTTCGTCAATAATACGAATCGTGACATTCTGTTTGACATCAAGTCTCTTAACTATATCTAAAGGATTCTCAATCATCACGGTATCTCCAAAGTATCTGAATTTTCATCATAGTAGAAATGTTCTACACCTCTGAATGAATTCATCCCTCCAACAAATACTGAATATTGGTCAGGAGAATTATTAGGAATAAGTAAATAATATACAATCTTTATCAAAGATTTATCGGCAGGAGCAGAAGTCAATGTAACTTGATTGTTCATGGAATCAAATGAATACTCAACATCCTGATTATTTACTTTTACTTCTACTACTTTTTCTATATCTGAATGATTAACAAGAGTGAAAGTTATAGTTTCGTCATCTCCTACAAACTGTTCTTCATGAAAATCAATTGAAAGGTCTCCAGGTAAATCATTGTTAACTCTTCGATGCAGATGAGGCTTTGTTATACCATCTTCGTCCCTTGCTATATCAGAATTAGAAGCAACTGCAAGAGGCCCTTGTGCATAACTTAAATCTTCTTTATAAGTTACTATGATTACTGCATCAGCTGCAGGGGCAGAGGTTAGAATTATTGTATCATTTTCTAAATCAAATGTATAATCAGAAGTTTCTGTACCATTTACAGACACAGAAATAATTTCAGTTGCAATCTTGCTTAACTGAAATTCAGTCTTTTCACCGTCACCTATGAATTCAGACTGAAACTGATATTCTTTAATTGGATTGTACAGTAAATCTTCTGCCATTTTCAGATTACCTCTAATGTAATTAAAGGTTTGTAGAGAAGATAAAAATTAAAGTCGAAAAGCAATGCATTTTGCGTCATAGAAATATGCAAGACCACTCGGCAGAGCAGGAGACTCCAAGGCACTTGATAGAATATGACACCACCAGTTATTTGCATTATTTCTATGCATACCTGCGGCTTCCATACACGGAAAATCAGATGGAGAATAACTAAATTTAGTATTATTATTTGTAACAAAATTAATAAGGCTCAAATTAGATAAATTTGCGTCTTTAATTACATATGCTTGCATACCATAAGCATTACTAGTATATACATTAGTATATGTAATGATATCTCCAACTGACGCTTGTATTTCGCCGCCAGCTATAGCTATTGATTTACTTGAAGTAAAATCTGTTGCTGTTGGGGTTAAAGCTGTTCCATTAAGTTCAATTGTAACATCGGAAGAAGTTCCATACGCATTATACTTCATCCACCAAGCATAATACTGAAATGTACCGCTTTCTGTGAATGTATATGTCAAAGTATTTGAAGCATTTATCGGTGTACTCATAGCGGCAATAAGTGTCGGATAAGTTGTACCACCACCTCCAGAACCTTTTTTATGACTTCTATACCAAGTCATTATGAAACCCTCACTTTCACACCTATATCGCTTTGTTGCGCGTCAAATGTTATAACTATCTGACCCGTAGTTACAGTAGCAGAATTATAATCAATATCACTGTCAGTATAAATATCTATCGTATTCGTAGTAGTAATTGATGCGTCTTGTAGCGTGATTGATGTACTACCTGCGGTAAGTGTACCTGTTACTTCTTTCCAAAGTGTTTGATTCACCCATTCGCTACCATCATATAATAAAGATTGACCCTGTGCTAATGTACCTGATGAAATTGTTACATCAGTCAAGTCATTAAGGGCAGAAGCCCCTCCCCCACCTGTAGGGGCATAAAGGTCAGTAGCAACGCTATCAACTGTAATTGTTGCAATTTTTGTACCAGTGGACTGAATTTGAGTTACTGATACTGTTGAGCCTGATGTTTCAGCAGTATTAACCCAATTTGTGCCATTGTATTTAAGAATATCTCCAGAGGTAAGTGAACTTATACTGACTTCACCTACGTTTGAAAGATTAGGGACTGCAGGTATTGTTACATTGTGGTCACTTATATTTGTCACATGTCCATAAGTATCAACAGTAACATACGGAACTTTAAATGTCCCTGAATATCCAGGTGTTTGTGCTGACGAATCACCATAACTGCCTGCTGTAGCCCCTGATGTTGAATGAGATAATGTTCTTGTACCACTCGTTGTAATTGCAGTAGAATCATCTATAGATATTGGGGAACTCGCCTGAATAGTAACACTTGTTACAGTTCCTCCGCCACCTGCAGGGGCATATAAATCTGTCCCGACACTGTCAACAGTTACTGTTGCGATTTTTGTCCCTGTGCTTTGAATCTGTGTTACAGATACGGTTGAACCTGTTGTTTCATTAGCATTAACCCAATTAGTGCCATTGTACTTTAATATCTGTCCATTAGATGCACTTGATATTGTTACGTTATCTAAATCTTGGATATCTTGTGGAACGTCAGAAGCGTCTGCTTTACTGCCTAAATCAGTTACTACTTCATCAATAGCATCTTGAACATTTGTAGCTGTTAATCCGGATGTTGTATTATCATATGAAACTTGGTCTGCAGATGACGAGCCGCCGCCATTTGGTGCATACAAATCTGTCCCAACGCTATCTACTGTAATCGTAGCTATCTTCGTTCCAGTAGACTGAACTTGTGTTACCGAAACTGTAGAACCTGTAGATTCATTTGCATTAATCCAATTTGTACCATTATATTTTAACACTTGCCCGTTAGTGGCAGACGAAATCGAAACATCCCCTAAATCAGATATGTCATCAGGAATAGTAGGCAAAGATTCATTCTTCCATTTGCTGTTGCTGTTATCATAAGTAAGAACTTGACCATTTGTAGCAGATGAAATTGTTACGTCGGTTAAATCATTAAGTGCTGATGCACCTCCACCGCCATTAGGAGCATACAAATCTGTGGAAGAGCCGTCTACACTGATTGTACCGATTTTAGTTCCCGTAGATTGTACCTGTGTGACAGATACTGATGAAACTCCACTCGGTGAATATAAATCTGTATTAACTCCGTCAACTCCAATAGTTGCTATCTTATTGCCTGTACTCTGAATCTGTGTGACTGTGACAGTTGAACCGCCACCACTCTCATTTGCATTCTCCCACTTTTGAGTATTGGAATTATATTTTGCTATCTGACCGTTCTGTAAACTTGAAAAACTTACATCAGATAACCCTGCAAAAGTAGATGAGCCTCCGCCACTCTCATTAGCATTCTCCCACTTCTGTGTTTGAGAATTATACTTCGGGACTTGCCCATTTTGAACATTAGTTATACTGACATCCGAAAGCCCTGCAAATGTAGAAGAGCCTCCACCACCGCCTTCGGCTAACTCATCAATAGCGTCTTTGACATTATCAGCAGACAAACCGCTATCGTGATTATCGTAAGGCAACATACTAGCGGAGCTAGGTATTGAAGTATATGAAATGTTGTTTTTAATTATCTTCGCCATTTCTTAATCCTTTATGTTGCAGGCGCTTCTACAAGAGTATTTGTACCGATTGCCATATAATTCTTATTGTTAATAGTTACAGTAGAAAATGGAGATACTACCGAGCAACTTCTGAAGTCGTCTAATAATGCAAAATTACCACCGCTTGTAGTTATGACATTTGCAGTTGAAAATAACACATAAGGAGAAATTAATTGCACGTTACATATTTTCTGAAAACCGTACCCAGAAACGTCCCCAATTCCATTAGTATTCATTCTATAAATATTTGTAAGAGCGTCTAGATTAGCCGTACTATTTCCTGACAATGATAGATATGCAGTATTATTATCTTTAATATATATAAACAAGACAAAACTACTAGAACTACTGGCTCTACATAAAAAACTATGTTCAGTAATTACTATTTTTGCGGTATAACTACCATTAAAACTCTGTGTACTACTGACAACGGCAGTATCTAATGGGTTTAAGTATCTCCATGTAGGGTTACCTGTACTACTCGAAGCGATTATATCAAGTTTAACCATGTTGTTAAAAACAATATAGCCTGTGCCAGATTCTACAGTAAACCTATTATCGAACTGATGAAAGCAATTATATAAGTTTGCTAAAGATGTATCTCTATCAGTTTTAATAAGTTGAAAAGACGATTCATAATATCTTGTTGCCATATACTATTACCTCAACTAACTACCGCAAAATCATCGTAAAGGTGAATGTCCATATCTACATAAAGTACACTACCACTACAAATAAATAATCCGTTGCTCTCTACTAATGTCTCGATAGCGTCTGCCATTTGAGAAACTTTCAATTGTTTTCCCAATGCGTTTGCTATGTTACTTACATCTCGTTCTACATATAATTTATTATCATTAGACGGAGAACCTACTGGATATACAATATCATTACCGTCTGCATATATCTTACCACCTTCGGCTGGAACCCAACTCACTAACTAATCCTCACTTTCACAGGCATATCTGAATTTTGTGCTTCAAATCCTAATGTAATCTCCCCATCAATGATTGACATTGATACAGGAGATACTCCGAAAAATGCACTATCTACGAACACATTTACAGTAGAACTTCGTGTAATCACCGAATTTAAAAATCTGATACTAGTTTGCCCTGTCATAAGTGTACCAGTCAAATCTGTCCAATACACATTAGTCGCTATTATTTCATCAATAGCGGACTGAACTGTAGTGGCTTCTAAATGTGAAGTAGTATTATTATACATTACTGCATCTGCGTTAAATGTTTGAGCAGGAGCGTCTGTAATATAGTAGACAGTGTTAGGGTCTTTATCTATGATAGCATCATATTCTGCCTGTGTACCTTCCCAGATATCTCCGCTACCGTCATCCGAATTTTCCCACTTTGATGTATTTTGATTATATCTAAGAACTTGACCCCCTTCTACAGAAGTGATATCTACGTCTTCAAGGTCGTCTAATTCTCCTACTGTACTTACGATACTGTTTATCCACTCACCTGATACAGAGTCATAAATCAAAGCCTGCCCTGCTTGAGGACTACTGATACTTACGTCTGTTAAAGCCTCAAGACTTGGAGTAACTACAGATGAATCTACATTCACCCAAGACATCTTATTAGCATTATATTGAAGTATCTGACCGTTAGTAGCACCTGAAATATCTACATTCTGTAAATCATCAATATCGCATTCACTAACATTTTCGACATCATAAATATAGCCATCAATACTGATAGCATAGAGGAGCCCTGCGGATTCACCTTGATAAATCTGAATGAAATAATCACGATTAGTGACGATATAGTCTTCACTGCTTGTGCCAAGTACATTATCAGGACCTACAAGAGGGTTGGCAATTACTACAGAGCCGCCACCATTTACTACATTATGAGTATTATGGGCAATAGGTCTTGCATAGAGTTCATTAATAGCAGCTACTAATGTATTTGCATTTGTATTTAATTGTGGAAACTTTGTAGCTAATCCACCGTACTTAAGAATAGTATCAGTATAATTCTTATTAGAGATATCATTAAGGTCAGGATTCTTAACTTTAGTAGATTTCTCAAGTGCAGGTAATTGTCTTCTATCTTTCATACTTACCTACCTCAATTATCCATTGAATCTCCTGACTGTAACATGATGCCGTTGACCTTAGGTACGGGTGCATTATAGTGTTGAGTTTCTTCTGTATTAAGTGTTTCAACAGGAAGTGTACCTTCAACAGCTTGCTGAGTATCCAAATCAATTGTTCTGTTATATCTAAGATTATACTTCGGGTCGTTCACATCAACCTCTGTTACTGTATCTACTGTAGGGCCGTAACCCAAGTCGAAAATAGGCTTACTGAATAAAGATTTAACTGTATGTTCATTATTAGCCATTTGGAGTGAGCTAAGAGCACGATAACCTGCATCTACACTTGGAGCAATTCCTTGACTTTCGTCATAAGCAGAATTTCTCGCATATACTTTATCTCGTGTATCACGAGTATCAAGAATAGGTGGATTATCATTTCTCATCTTCTGCATTCTTGCATAATCATTTCTAGAATAATGACCAACCTTAGTAGGTCCAATTATGCCAGTTGCGTCAGTAGCATTTGCTAATCTTGCATCTACAGAAATCTTTGTTAAAGAATCAATCCTTACACCTGCATGCTGGAAACAATACATGCCTAAAGGTCTAACATATTCAACACATGCGTCAGTAGGTTTCTCATCTGTAAAGTATATTATGTTAATGCACTTATCTTCAAGATTAGATTCAACGTAGACAGAATTAGCAGGAATTGATGTATCTTCTAATCTGTTATAGAGGATATCATTTTCTTTTCCGTAATCATTAATCGCTTTTTGTTTAAGATTAACTTCTGCGGCTAATGTAATCCCTAACTGACTACCTTTATACCTAATCATAGACATGAAGTATAGAATAACAAACCGATTGAATGCTGCACAAAATCTATCGTCATATTGATATCCGATAGTATCTCCGAGCATCCATAACAAATCTTTAGGACATCTCAGTGCGTCATACAAATCTACAGTATTTGTGATGTCATACTGTAATTTCGTCAATGCGTATTCAAACCAGCGAATGAAAAATCTGAAATCCGCTGATTTTTTGTACTCGTTCGGAACTGAGATATCGCTTATTTTCATATCTCACCTCATTGTATCAAGCATTCAGGTGCAATCCTGATTGATGTACTTGCATTAGAAGGTTCGTTGAATCTTGCGAATGAGATGTAATTGAACGCTTCAATATCGCAACCATTCCACTTGATTACAGGATTGCTAGGGCTACCTGCATCAAAATAAGATATTCTATCATCGCAGTTTTGAATGATATTAACTACTTCCATGACTGTTGGCTTCTGGTTAAAACTTCTATTAGCTGGAGCAAAGTAAAGTGATAATGCTTCCTTAGCTTTTGCGATGATTATTGAACCTACATCAGATGTAACAGGTCTATTTGTGTAGATTTGACCTACAACGTAGAAATCAAATACTCTGCAATAACCAAATTGCAAATCTGTTGTCATAGCCTGAAGAGGCCTGAAATCAGCTATGATGTTATCAATGAACATTTGCGGAGGCTTGTATCTCACATATCCGGGTAAATTAGAAATTTGAACTGTGTCTGTTTGTCCGTGGCCCCAAGTGTCATCCTTGAAGTCATTATGAATAGCAAAACACATTGCAGTTGAAGTTTGGAAATTTACTGCAAATGGAAGCTCTTTCTTATTTGATAAGTTTACTATTTCATCATCAAGAATATCTCTCCAGTACAACGAGGAATTTTCACTAGCCGGAAAATCTTTGTTGGTTATGTACATCTTTGATTTCTGGCCTTCAGACAGATTTTTGTCTTTGTATATCGCAAGATTAATCTCAAGAGCTTTCTGACAATCTAATACAATGCCGCAATCTACCCCTGCTTCACGCTTCAAGAACCGTGTGTAGTCAGGAAGTGTAACAAGACTGTCCCATGTATTGATATAATTTCTACTATTGTGATAAGCTTCTTTTGCCGTTTCAGGAGACCTACCTGTTACTGTATAGGTATGAGGCATTTCTACTGTATTAGACAAATTACTTAAAGAAATTTCTCCTGAATCATAATTAGGATTTCCGTTTGAAATCGACTTAGCATAAATCAGATTAGTAAGTACATTTGCACCAACACATCCAATTACACCAGAACAATCAACCCAAAGAATAGTTAATACATAATCCTCATAATTAGATAACTGATTGAGATAATTAGAAATTGTTACTTGCGCATTTGAATAATTATCATAAGTAACGCAATATCTTGGTTCTGCTGTGTTGAATTCGGCAACATTTGCTACCTGAACCCACTGAGTTTTATCAAATGTAGTAGCAGATAAAGAATTCTTACCTCTTACCCATACAGCTGTAGTATCAACATGCTGAGAAGGAAGTGTGATGATATAGTTATTTTGAATAACTTCTTTTACTGATACAGAATAGCTTCTTAAGTCGCCTTCAATTGCTACTCTTGTGCAAGATTCACCAGGTCCAAGTGTAACTGTATCATATTCAGCGAATACGTCAACATAATCAGTTAAAACACTTCTCCTATTTCTGCTTTCATTATCACCATAACTGCTTGTCATAGGCAGAATGTTATATGTAATTACTCTGCTTGTATTAGTGATATCTGTATAAGCATTTACAGTGCAGAAATTAGAACCATTGAATCCGAAATCAAGATTTGTAGTTCCTGATAATGTATTTGTGAATGTTACTTCGGTTCTTGCTGCAGTATAGAAACCTAAATCATATCCAATTAATCCGAATATCTTCTCTGCGTCTTTTCGCTGAACTACAGAAGGAGCAAAGAGCTCGCTGGCTAAATAATCAATGTTTACTCCAAGAACATCGGCAGTACTTGCCAATAATTTTTCTAATACTACACCAGGGTCAGCATCAGCTTCAGGCTTCCACAAATCAGTGAGCTTAGGGACTAATGCTTCAAACTCTTTCATGAGAGATTGATAATCTTTACTTGCGTAATTGACAAGACCACGGTTTGAATCTGCCATCTATATTTCTCCTCAATTAATTACATTTACTTATATATATAAGGTAGTAATGTTATGCCTCTTCAATGACCCATCCTTGAGCATTAACTGTTAATGTAGCGTTTTGTTTTGGCTCTGAATTTAATTCTAATGAAATTTCTTTTCCAAATGTAGTTACTAGTGCAACTGTCATATTGAGTTCATTAGCTTGATTAACATAGTTTAAACTAGAGTCT
>Ga0310690_10007022_pt1 | contig 14616 bp, 11 predicted proteins | sample AusTroGonzalo_MG_2_FD_207661 | JGI IMG/M metagenome (GOLD analysis project Ga0310690, IMG submission 207661) | Bovine rumen microbial communities from tropical cattle in Woodstock, Queensland, Australia - Gonzalo_04 (v2) (version 2) | ecosystem: Host-associated > Mammals > Digestive system >...
AATAAAACTATGACATCCCCTCTCGTTTCATGACGAAAGGGGATGAAAAATCAATGCTGAAGGAAAACGAGGGACAAACGTCGGTCTGCTACATCTTGATAATCTTTCGGCTCCAACGTTGTCCGTCTTGCGTGACGACGATGTTGTACACGCCAGAGGGCTTGCCCTTCAGGCTGATAACACGTGCGTCTTTTTCTGACAGGACGAGTCGTCCACTCTCATCAAAGACTTGCACCGAGAAATGCCCCTCTTGCTCTATATCAATACTGATTTGGTCGGTGGTGGGGTTGGGGTGCAAGGTCAGCGGGTTATCGGTTTGCTCGGCGGTCTTGTCTAAGTAGGGTGGTAGCGTGATGTAGTCAATCCAGGCGCAGTCGTCGCCGCTTGACACTGAATAGTCTTTGAGATAAGTCCAGTGGAACTCGTGCCGTCCCGGAGTTACTTCGTAGGAATGTTCGTACCATGCCGCCGAGCCTGACCAGCGGATCATCTCTTCATCATCGATGGAAAAGATGAGGAAGTCGTAGTTGTACTCCGACGATACCTTGCTATAGAAAGAAATGGCTCCTTCCTCATTTGAAGTGTAGGTAAAGGTGAGCTGCGACGACTCATTGTGAGTGATGGTGGTGTCTGACTGGGCGCAATACTCGCCGTCAATGGCACCTTCGTTGATGATTTGCCAAGGGTGTTCGGGGTCGTTGGTCCAATATCCAGTGTTGAATACTCCAGTCTCGAAGCTTTCCACCGAAAAGCCTATCGAGCATGTGATGGCGTTTTCCATCACGAGGTTGCCACAAGTGGCGTTGAGTGCGAACTGAATGGAGGGCGCTTCACCGGCGAGGTACTCAACATAGATGTCAAAAGAAATCTCAGTTGAGGCTCCGATGGCCATGTCGGATATTGTCGTTTCGGGTGTGATGATTCTGGCATAGCCTTCATTGTTCAGCAAAACAATGCTTGGCGTTGCGGCATTATAGTGCCCGATGTTGGTAAGGCGGAATCTGAGTCTTGCATATTCACCCGCGTCAAGGTATCCGTTGCCGTTGCCAGCTTGGTCGTCAATGTCGATGAGTTCAGCCAAAATGCGTGGTGCATCGACAGTTAAGTCAAACTCGCGCTCAAAGTTTTGCCCGTTGAATTGGGTCGTGATGGTGAAAGGCACGCGGCTTCCGTCGGGGATGTCGTCAGTGAGGCTGAATTGGAATGCGTCTTCAATTAAAAGGTTTTCGTCAGGTGATAAGGGGGTGAATGAGGCTTGTCCTTGCGTGATTTGCATTTGTCCTGTGGCGTTGGCAAGGATGGCTGTTCCGGCTTCGTTGGCTGTCGAGCCTACGTTGCGGACATTGACGTCCACCGTGGCAGATTCTCCATAGTGCAAATGGCCGGCACCATTGTTAATGGCGACACTGTCGGCAACGACGAAAGGCCCGCTGATGGGAATTAGCGGTAGGTCTTCTTCTTGGCGGAGGTAGTTCAGGCCTGTCATGGTCAGATGCACAACGTTGTTTGGCACGTAATCCATGACATAAAGGGTTTGTTCTTCGCCTGTTCCAGTGGCGGTGGCCAGAAGGTGGACCTTTCCGCCATATTCGGTGCTCAGTGCGATTTGCACGCCTTCGGGTGCTGTGATGTGGAATGGAGAGAAACAGGTGATGGTGGTGTCGTAAGTGGCTTGTATGCTTTGCGGCATTTCCGTAAAGACTCTCAGGAAAGCATCGCAATGCGAATGGAAAGCATTGTCGATGGTGATGCGCATATCCTCGTTGGTGTTGGGGAAGATAAGGGCATCGAGGCAGTACTTGCCTGCCACTGTGGCAAATGCGGGCATCCACTCTGCAATATGGTGGTTGCTGTAGGGACCGTAATCGGGGAGAAATTCGGGGTCAAAATGATCCCAAATGCCCCAAAGGAAAATGTCATTGGCAAAGGAGAAGGTTTGTCCAGACGGACTGATAGCGCCCACAATACCAGCATTTTGGCCGTCGCGCGTCATTCGTATCAAGCCTTCCGTGAAGCAGTTCCCATTGAGGTCGTATTGTCCCGTCTTGCAGTTGACGGAGATCATGAAAGGCATCTTTCCAGGATTGTTGATGGCGTTGAAGTCGCTGACTTGTATCAAGGGCTGGTACCATTTCTGTGACCAGCCATGGTCGCGGTGTTGTACGAGGTAAGCACCTCGATTGAAAGCACTGACGACATCTTGGGCCGTTGCACCTGTCCATCCGCCGAGTTCTCCTGGAGTGGCGGGGATGTACCCCACGCCGTTGGGGCCAAAATAATTGACAACGTAGTTGGTATTGCTGGCCGATGACCATTGCTCGCTCAATTCGCCGCTATGGATTTCGCTGAGACGGGTGGGAAGCTTGCCGTGTTGGTTGAGATAGCCGTAAATGGTCGTGATGGTGAGTTGGAACCAAAGGTTGGTTTGCCATGCTGAAGCCGTCAATGGGTGGTCGTAATAATATTGGTGCATGCATGGGTTGGTGTACTCATACTCCATTTGCTTGCCTATGAAAACGTTCAGCTCCGACTCGTTTTGTGCGACAAGGCGCGAGAAACAGATGTCAGGGAGATGGTCGTCGTTGATGTCAGCATAAGGGTTGTCGGAAGAGATGAAACCGTCCTTGATGCTTTGTGTGCGGAAGGCAGGCACATATTGGTTGGTGTTGGATCCATGGTCGCCGAGCATGCATATTGCCACAGGGGGAATATCCCAATTTTCGTAAATGTCTCTGACCCACAATCTGAATAGACCGGTTGTGGTGGCTCCCGTTTCTCCAATCGACATCACGTTGGTGAGGATGCCTTGGCGTGTACGGTAGTCAGCCAACTCTTGTGCGGCGTTGACGAAAGCATCGTTGTTGGGTGTGATGATGAGGTATTCACAGCCAATAGCGCGGTTTCTCGTCCATTCCTGTCGGCGGGCGTCATAGTCGATGGGGGCGAGGCAGTCGTAGTTGAGGATGTTGTTCTTCAAGATGGGATCCCAATAGGGAGAGCGCAGACGGTCGTCGCCGAAATGTCCGTTGCCGCCCTCAAAGCGGATTTCAATGTCTAATTGGCGGCTGACAGCGATTTCCTGTCTCACAGGGTTGAACTGCACGGGACAGAGACCCAAGTGGATGACATCCACGCCGCGCAGTTGTTGCGGCTCGGCTACGACATACGACGTTTCAGGATAAAGCGCGTCTATGGAGTAGGCTTTCGTGTCCTTTTTGAGGGGCGGGACAGGGTCGTTTTCGGCTTGGCTCCCTTGGGAGGGCGCAATGTTGATGCCCGTCATTCGCTCGTCGCGAGAGGTTCTCACTTGTACCACGGCTTTTGCGCCTTGCGGGATGGCAATGAAACGGTTGAAGGTGGGCAAGTTAGGCAGGCCGTATTCGTTGGGCGCAATGATGCCTTTCGTTGAGATGGTATGCATCAACTCGCCTTCGCAACGGATGGTGTCGATGCTGAAATCGTTAAGTTCGAATCTGAGACTCAAATGGTGTGCGTCCGATTCCAAAATGGTGAAGTCTTGTGCGATGGAAAAAATCGGCAGCGCAAAAAGCAAAGCAAATAAGAGTATCTTTTTCATAGTGAGTTTTTTAGGGTTGAATGACTACTTTCTTTGAAATGGTGCCTTCTTTTCCAGTGACAATGAAGAAATAGATGCCTTCAGCTTGGCGCTTCATGTCGTAAGGCAATGCATTGGATCCGACTGAGTTGTATGTCTCGAAACTGTCGAGGAGGTTGCCACGCATGTCATACACCTTGACGTTGACTTTGCCGGTCAAGTTTTCAAATTGGAGGGTCATCTGTCCGTTGTTGGGGTTGGGCACAACATTGAAGTCGGCATGATTTTCGGGGTGTTCGTCAGTGCCATAGAACGAGCAAACGAACCAGTATTTTCGCTCAATACCTTCTGCTCCAGAACAATTGTTGATGGCTTTAGCCTTAAGCCAGATGGTGTCTTCGACGTAGTTGAGTACGTACATCTTGCAACACGAACCTTTGATTCCAAAAGGTTCAAGCAGCCAATCGACATCATTTTCAAGTCCCCAACTTACGGTATCCCAATCGCAGCTTGGATTGTTGTCCCAGAAATAGAAATCATAGCTGTTGATTTGGAACTCGGTGGACGTTATCACCCAGTGTGGTACAGCATTGTTGGGATCCATCGGATAGATGGGTGTTGGGTCGGGTGTGTAAAGGAAATGCATGTGCATTGAGACTACACTGTCGCAACCATGTATGTCAGAATAGTTTCTGTGATAAGTATTTGAAATAGAGTAGGTGTGGTCCGCGGGGTCGAAGGAGTCTTGTGTGGTGTAGCTGTGTCCGTATGGGTCCCAAACGTATTGGTCGCAGGAGTCGATGATGTACACGTCGGTTTCTTGGTTGGGTTCCCAGTGGCTCAGGTGAAGGATGATGGTACTATCGCAGTGATATTGGGTCTGCAAGGTGTGGGTGTAAGTGCCTTCTGCATTGATGACCTGTCCGTAGAAATTGTAGGTGTCAGTAGTACAAATGGACTCAAAGATGTGTTTTTCTTCTTTGGGATGCACGATGATGTCCACGCTAACAGTCTGTGAGACAATGCCATCACTGACGATGCAGGTGAAGGTGGTCGTGCCAACGGGAGGTGTGGCTACGGGATTTTGTATGGTGGTGTTGTTGAGCAGGTTGGCGGGCGACCAGCTGTATGTGTAGTTTTCAGTGCCATTCAGGGGGTGGGCGTGGAGCGTGGTAGAGCCATCTTCGCAAATCTCATAATAATCGGCGGTGGCTGTGGCGGTCAGGTTGGAGCCACCCATGATGGCAGTGGCTTGTGCCGTGCTGCTGCAATCGCCATCTGCGTTGGTAACGGTGCAGGTGTAATTCACGGTTTCGGTGAGTGGCACGGTTTGTGTGGTTTGGCTGTTGGGGTTAGTGACCATGTTGGCCGGTTCCCAATGGTAAATGAAGTTGCCTTCGACACCTGGATCGGCGGTGAGGGTAGCCACGCCACCGTATTGTACTGAGGTGGGGTTGACCGTTATTGTAGGCACAGGCATGGCGAGTACGACAACATCTTGTGTGATTTCGTCTTCACACCTGCGACCGGTTGTCACCCTATGGGTGACGGTGTAGGTGCCAGCTGCGGCATAGGTGTGTGTTGCGTCTTGGGTTTCAGCTGTCTCGCCATCGCCGAAGTCCCAATGGTAACCAGTAATCTCGTGGCCTACAGGAGCGGTGGAGGCCGTGCTGGTGAATTGGGTGGTTTCGCCTTCGCATACGGTGGTGAAATCGAAGTTGGCTACAGGTTCTGCAAATATAATCACGTCGGTGGTACCCGTAGTGGTCTGTGAATTGACAGTGGTGACGCATGTGTAGATGCCCCCCATCTCGTAGGTGCAATTAGGGATGGTGGGATTCTGAGAGTTGGAGGTGAAGCCATTCGGTCCCGTCCAGCTGTATGTGGCGCCAGCTTGTGAATTGACGTTCAGAGTGATAGTTTCGCCAACGCAATATGGGCCACCGTTGCTGGCAATGCCAGGCAGAATGCCGCAGTCGGTTTCGCCAGGGCCAGAACCTTCCGTTTTGGTGAACGAAATGGTGCAGGGTTGCTGCGAAAAGTTGGTAATCATCAAGATGTAATACTCTCCGATTTCAGGAACATGATAGTTGATATCTCCGTGAGAAGTGTTGTGATGATGGTCTCCTTCAAGATAACCTAAATAAATATCTTCCGTGTAACTGGATGAATAGCAGCAGTCGATGATTTTGTTGGATGTCAGTTGAGCTACACAAGGTGACGTCGGGTTGTCGTATGGCCCCCAGATACAGAAGTCAATGTCTCTGTTCGTGCCATTGTTGGGGTCGTGACCCTCCATGTGAATGACGAACTGTCCTGGGATGTTGATTCTCATGTGATACCATGAGGGATTATAGGAACTGCCAATGCAGCCATCGTCAAAATCATAGCCTTCCAGCTGGTTTGCCGTTTGGCTAGAGCTGGCAGCGTCGAAAGTGATTACGTCAGATGTACAGAACGGGTCGGAATTCGCGCAAAGGCTGTTGTCGGTAATAGCTCTTCTCAAAACGACATCCATCGTGATCGAGGTGAAATACATGGATGTAACATTCTCTTTCCACCTGGGGACAAGATTAAACCGGTCAGCCTTTTCGATAAAACCATAGTCAGCGAGGGTGCTGTTGTAGAATGACTCAAATGTGTCGAAAAAGTTGCCGTTGAATGTGTTTTCGCTCGGATTGATAATGAATTGGCCATACTCTTCTTCCGCGAGTAGCGAGAATCTTTCATCATGCTCCATGTTATTCAACAGGTAGAGCCTGAAGTCGAGGTCGTCGATTTCGAAGAAATTGAGCATGATGCCGTCTTCGGCATATTGCCTGTACGGTTGTTGAGCAATGTTTTTCAAGGGGATAAGCAGGAGCAACAAGGCTGCCAGCATCATTTTTGTATTGTTTTTCATGGCGAAATAATGTTATGCTTAAATTAAACCGCCAAATTTAGGAATTATTTTTTGACAAATCGCAAAAAAAAGCCGTATAGGAGAAATTTTCCATAACGGCACAAAAAAAAGCCACCAAACGGCGGCTTTTTTTCGATTCAGTCCCAGAGGGGCGATGGATATTAAGCAGGTGGTAAAACGTATCGCAATTCCTGCTTTTACACAGCGTCACTCGGTCAAACAATTCCAGTGAATCCCATAAATGCCATGGCCAGAATGCCAGCGGTAATCAGGGCGATGGGAGTGCCTTTCATGCCTTTGGGAGGCTCCATCAGGTCGATGTGCTCACGAATGCCAGCGAAAATGACCAAGGCCATCGCAAAACCGAGGGCAATGCCAACGGCATAGACGATGGATTCGCCAAGACTCAACATGTGGGCAACTCCGCCATAGTTGAACTCCTTGGTAACCACGGTCAACGACACACCAAGGACGGCGCAGTTGGTCGTAATCAGAGGGAGGAACACACCCAAGGCGGTGTACAAAGCCGGGCTAATCTTTTTCAAGATAATCTCCACCATTTGCACCAAAGCGGCGATGATGAGGATGAAGGCGATGGTTTGCAGGAATTTGTCCAAACCCAAGGGGATGAGCAGGTATTGGTTCACGAGCCAAGTCACCAAGGTGGCCAAGGTCAGCACGAAGATGACGGCGGCACCCATACCCAAGGCTGTGGAAGTCTTCTTTGAAGTGCCAAGGAAAGGACAAATGCCCAAGAACTGGCTGAAGATCACATTGTTGACCAAGATGGTCGATAGGATAATGATGAGGTATTTCATGGCTTAGTGACTTTCTTTTTTGAATTGGTTGACGATAGCGATAACGAAACCGAGGCAGATGAACGCGCCTGGAGGCAGGATGAACACCAGGATATTGGCCGTCTCGGGCAGGATGGTGAGGCCAAAGATGGAACCGCTGCCTAGGAATTCACGGATGCAGCCCAACAGCGTGAGGGCGAGAGTGAAGCCCAAGCCCATGCCGAGGCCGTCCAACAGAGACGGGAACACAGGGTTCTTCGAGGCGAAAGCCTCAGCGCGACCCAACACGATGCAGTTCACCACGATGAGGGGAATGAACAGACCTAGGGTCTCATAGATGTCGGGCACGTAAGCCTGCATCAGCAGTTGCACCAAGGTCACGAACGAAGCGATGACGACGATGAAGCAGGGGATACGTACCTTGTCGGGAATGAAGCCCTTCAGCAGCGAGATGAAGATGTTGGACAGCACCAACACGAAGGTGGTGGCCAGACCCATCGACATACCGTTGATGGCACTGGTGGTCGTTGCCAAGGTCGGGCAGCAGCCCAACAGCAACACCAAGATGGGGTTCTCTTTGATGAGACCTTTGGTAAAGGTTTGCAAGTTGTTAATCATTGCTTTGTCCTCCTTCCATTTCATTGTTCTCCTCAGCAGGGATTTCTTCCATAACGGGAGCTTCTTCCTTTGCGGGAGCGTTGTTCATGAATTGTGCTTTGTTGGCTTCAAAAGCCTTATAAGCCTTATCGACTGCTTTCGAGAAAGCCCTCGAAGTGATGGTGGCAGCCGTAATGGCATCAACGTCACCGCCGTCTTTCTTCACAATCAGTTTGAAGTTAGCGGGGTTCTTATCGACGAATTGATCCTTGAACTTGCCAGTCATGTTGGCACCAAGGCCGGGAGTTTCGGCATGCGACAGCACCGAAGTGCCTTTGATGGTGCCATCGGCGAGGAAGCCGACCATCATGTCGATCTTGCCGCCGAAGCCACCTTCACTGGTTTTCACAGCCGCGCCTTGGAAATTGCCGTTGGCGTCAAAGGCAAGGTTGCAGGGGAAGATGCCGTCTTCAGTTTTCAGCGTGTCAGCTTTATAGGTGATTTCACCCTCCAAAGGCAAAACAGCTTGGATGGCAGCTTGGTTTTTCTTCATGTCAACTTCGGCGATGGCGTCTTTCGTCATGCCATAGACAAGGCCGAGCACACCGCCCGACACCGCAGTGATGACGAGCAGGGCAACGACCATATTAATTAAAGTGGATGGTTTCTTTGCCATGGCGATTACTTTTTAACGGGTTTGACAGCACCGAAAATGGTGGGTTTGCACACTTTGTTGATGAGCGGCGTAAGGGCGTTCATAATCAGGATGGCGAAAGAAACGCCTTCGGGATAGGCTCCCCACAGACGAATCACCACCGTAATTGCACCTACACCGAAACCGAACAGGATTTTGCCTTTTGTTGTCATGGGCGTGGTCACCATGTCAGTGGCCATGAAGAAGGCACCGAGGATGAGACCGCCATAGACGAGATGGTACCACGGAGCAATGAAATTGTTCGGGTTGATGAGCCAGCAAATGCCCGTGAAGACGAACACGGTGAGCAAGATGCTCAACGGCGTGGCAATGTCGATGACCTTGCGGGCGATGAGATAAATTGCGCCCAACAGCAAGGCGATGGCGCAAATCTCGCCGAAGGCACCGCCACGGTTGCCAAGCACCATGTCAAGGAACTGCATGTTACCAGCTTCGGCCAACGAACCCACGCCCGATTCCTTCAGGATGCCGAGTGGGGTAGGACCCGTAACGGCATCAGCGAAGAAACCTTTTTGGAAGATAGGTGCGGCTTGCGGCCAGGTGGTCATAGCAGTCGGGAACGACACGAGCATGAACACACGGCCTACCAAAGCAGGGTTGAAAGGGTTCTTGCCCAAGCCACCGAAGGCCATCTTGCCGATGCCGATAGCGACGATGCTGCCCACGATGACCATCCAAATGGGAAGGTTAGCAGGCACGTTGAAAGCAAGGAGCAGACCTGTTAGCGCAGCCGAGCCGTCGTTAATGGTTAAAGGACCCTTGATGAGGAATTTCTGAATGAGCCATTCGGTCAGCATACAGGCACCCACCGATACGATGGTCAGCCTCAAGGCATACCAGCCGAAATAGTAAATGGCCACAAGCAAGGCCGGAACCAAAGCGAGAAGGACACGGTACATGATCTTTCGCGTATTTTCCGTCGAATGCACATGCGGCGAACCTGAAATTGTATATTTGTTCATTGGTTGAAATGTTTATCGTTTAATTGTTGAATTGTTGTGTTGTAGGGACGCATCGAATGCGTCCGTTAATCGTTGATTTTTGCGGACGCACGCGGTGCGTCCCTACAAACGTCATTTCTGGTTTCGTGCCCTAATTATCGCGCCAGTCTTAGCCTTGCCGTAACGGATGTAGTCCAACAGCGGAATGTTGGCGGGACAGGTGAATTCGCAGGAACCGCATTCGATGCAGTCCATGATGTGGTTCGCCTCGGTCTCGTCGAAATTGTTCTGCTTGGCCACTTTGTGGAGCAGGAAAGGCTGCAAACCCATGGGGCAGACGCCAGCGCAACGACCGCAGCGGATGCAATTGGTCTGGCGACGGTCCTGAGCCTCGCGGAGGGTCATCAGCAAAATGCCTGAGGTGCCTTTCATCACGGGGAAGCTGGTGACTGACACCGACTTACCCATCATTGGGCCACCGTTAATGACATCGGTGATGTCTTCGGGAAGACCGCCAGCAGCCTCAATGAGGAGGTCGGCAGGCACTCCGAAACGCACACGGAAATTACCGGGATTCTTGACTGATTTGCCCGTTACGGTGACGATGCGCTCAATCAAAGGCTTGTTCTTTTGAACAGCCTCGTAAATCGCGTAGGTCGAAGCCACATTGACCACGACACAGCCCGTCTCGATAGGCAGTTTGCCCGACGGCACCTCGCGACCCGTAATGGCTTGAATGAGCTGCTTTTCACCGCCTTGAGGATACTTGGTCTTCAAAGGTTGGATGGTGATGCCAGCATATAAGTCCTTATGTTCGTTGACGGTCTTTTCAAGCAACTTGATGGCTTCCATCTTGTTTTCCTCGATGCCGATGATGCCCTTGTCGGTATTGACGGCTTTCATCAGAATCTTTACACCCATCAGGAATTCTTGCGTTTTTTCCAACAAAAGGCGGAAGTCGCAGGTCAGATAAGGCTCGCACTCGGCGGCATTAATAATAATGTATTCGGCTTTCTTGCCTTCGGGGACCATCAGCTTGACGTGAGTGGGGAAGGTGGCGCCGCCCATGCCGACGATGCCGCATTCTTTCACTTTGTCGATGATGGCCTTGGAATCCAATTTAATTTCGGTGAGGAGTTCATTGGTTTCGATGATGCCCTCAGCCCATTCGTCTTTTTCTTCTCTGTCGATAAAAACGGCGGGTTTGTAGTAGCCCGTGTGGTCCATCACCACGTCAATTTTGGCGACGGTGCCGGTAGCGGGCGAGTGGACATTGGCCGAGACGAAGCCCTTGGCAGTGCCGATGAGCTGACCCGTCAGCACGCGGTCGCCTTTGTTGACGATGCATTCAGCTGGTGCACCGAGGCATTGTCCGAGCGGGACAATGAGCTGCTTGGGCATCGGGAAGTCTTGTATGGGTTTGTCCGCCGAAAGCTTGTTCTCCTCCGGATGGACACCACCCCTTGTAAAAGTCTTTAACGGGTTCATGCTTTGTTGTTGTTTTCGGGTTTGACTTCGGTTTTGGCCTCCACAGGTTGAGGCTTCGCGACTGGCTCTGCACCTTGCAGGGCTGGAGTTTCCGCCTTAAGTGTCGGGAAGTTGATGGCGTGGATGCTGCCTCGCGGACATACTTTTGCGCACTTGCCGCAGACCTTGCACTTGGCTGGGTCGATGTAGGCGAGATTTCCACGCATTTCAATAGCTCCGAAGGGACATTCCTTCAAGCACTTCTGGCAACCGATGCAACCTACCGAGCAGTTTTTGACGACCAATGCGCCCTTGTCGGTGTTGGAGCAGCACACATAGATGCGACGGTCTTTCTTGCCGCGCGGACGGATTTCGATGATGCCACGAGGGCAAGTCTTGGCGCAAACGCCGCAGCCCACGCACTTGTCGGGATCAACGACAGGCAAGCCCGTTTCTTCATCGATGTGTAGTGCACCGAAGTTACACTTCTTCACGCAGTCACCGAGACCCATGCAGCCTTTCGAGCAGCCACCTTTGCCAGCGTAGAGCGTGCTTGCGAAAGCGCAAATGTCGGCACCTTCATAATGCACCTTAGCGGGCGAGTTTTGGCAGCTGCCGTTGCAGCGCACCACCGCAATTTTGGGTTCGAAAGCGGCAGCGGTCAGTCCAAGGACGGCGGCCACTTTGCCCATGTCAGTGCCAGGACAGGCCAGACCATCGATGTTGCCTTTTTCGGCGGCTTGCTTCACGCAAGCTTCGGCCAAGGCACGGCAGCCCGCGAAGCCGCAGCCACCACAGTTGGCGCCAGGCAGACAGGCCTCCGCTTCATCAATCAATGGGTTTTCTTCCACCTTGAACTTCTGTGCCACGAAGAACAGAATCACGGCCAAAACGCCGCCAAGGATTCCGAGAACCACGAGGGGAATAAGTAAAGTATTACTCATTAGAATAAAATTTTGAGTTTGTTTTCGATTTTAGAACCTGCAAAAATACGGAATCTACTTTTTTCGACAAAGGAAAAAATTTCCTTTTTTATTCGATGGTATATTCGAATGTCTTTTTAAGTTTGTCGCGGCGCAGATAAAGTACTATATAATAAGGTATCAGCGCGACAATGCTGATGAGGGCTGAGAGACCTTCATTTAAGCCAAGTCCGAGGCATACGAAAAGCACGGCCAACAATAGGATGATGGGAATAAGGTAGGCGAGTATTGCAGCTTTGTTGCCCTGCCCGATGGCCATCTTTACATTGACTTTTTGGTTGAGTTGGAATGATTGTCCTTTGGGTCGAGGCACGGTGAGGATTTTTTCGGCTTGTTCGCCCATGCCGCAAGCGCTCTTGGCATGGCATGCCGCACAGGCACTTTGCGCCAGTATCTTGATTTCCAGCTCGTCGTCGGTGATTTTTGTGACGATACCTTCGTGGGAGATGGTTTCTGTGTTATTCATGGGGAATGTGTTATTTGGGCGCAAAGGTAGGGATTTTTTTTGTTTTCATGTTGCTGCTGCCCAAGGTGTCGCTTTGCTCTGCCTTGGGTTAGGTTAATCTGCCCTTTCAGGGCGTGTGCCTATCGGGGTGCTGCCCAACGTTTCGCTACGCTTTGCGTTGGGTTGTACTAATCTGCCCTTACAGGGCGGTGCTTCACGATGGTGTTGAAGATAACGCCCTGAAAGGGCAGATTAACAATAGCGTCGGGCAAAGCGTAGCGGCACCCGACGCGATAATGGATGACGTGTCCAATTGCGCCCTGAAAGGGCAACTTAATCAGTCAGTGAACAGATAAGCCTCATTGTATTCCACACCATATTCTTTCAAGAAAGCGAGATATTCCTCCTTGAAGTCCTGTTTGTGGTGATGTTGTTCTTGGTTGAGAATGTATTTCTTGGTTCTCTCGACCACAGATTGACTGACAGAGAAGCAACCGTAACCGCCTTGCCAAGCGAAATTTTCATAATACTTGTCCTTCGTCTTGATCCATCGGCTGCTATGGCGTTTTACATCTTCCATCAGTTTGGCCAAAGCGATGTTTTTCGACATGATGCACAAGATATGAATATGGTCTTCTACACCTCCAATTTGGATGGGAGTGCAGCTCAACGAGTTGAGAATCTGTCCGATATAGGCGTATAATTCGTCAAATTCTTGTTTGCGGATAGGTACGCTTGTGCATTTGACATGAAACGTAGCGTGGATGTAAAGCTTTGATAATGATTGTGACATAATGATGGTATTTTCCATTGCAAAACTACAAATATTTCGCTGTTGTGTCAAAAACCTGTATTTTTGCACCGTAAAATCTTGATGATGTCGAGTCAGAACAAGAAGAAAGAACCCGGAAAACTGGCGACTTGGATGGAATCCAAAATCCAAGCCTTGAAGGATTGGTATAACCGTGACGAGAATGTCCTTCGAATGGTGCGTTTTCCAGGCACCAAGGTGCCGCTGATGGATGTGCTCATTGAGTTTTTTAAGTTGTTCACCAAAGGTCGTACCATGGACCGTGCCGCTGGCGTGGCCTTCAACTTTTTCGTGGCGTTGTTTCCGCTGATTCTTTTCTTCTTCACGTTGATTCCCTACATCCCGATACCGCACCTCTATGATCGTGTGATGTTGATTTTGGATGACTTTCTACTCCCATCTGGAACAATGGATTACGTAAAGAGTACCATCGATGGTATCATGAATCAGCCTCACGATGGGTTGCTTTCCTTGAGTATCATCCTCTGTCTCGTCTTCGGCTCTAGTGGTATCGTGGCCATCTTTAATGGTTTTCGTAATGTGTATGCCAACTTCTTGAGCGACAAAGATATAGGATTGAAAGGCTGGCTCCTCCAGCGGGCGTTTGCCATCCTTATGCTTATCATCATCGGGGTTTTGCTATTGCTGTCGGTGTTGCTGATTTCGTTGGGCGGTACGGCGTTGAAGTATCTGGTGATCCACGAAATTATCGTAGGGGGGTCGTTCACCTTCTTCCTTTTCAGTGTGTTGCGTTGGGTCATTGGTGTCTTTGCACTTTGCTTAGGCATCGCGTTGCTATACTATTTCGGTAATGTCACTTTCGATGAGCATTACCGAATCGAACGCAAACGGAAAGGACCGAATGAACAGACAATCTACCGTAACTTTGTGATCTTCAGTCCAGGTGCGATTCTTGCCACCACCTTGTTCGTGTTGGGTACGGTGGCGTTCAATACGTACATTTCCAACTTCTCGCGCTACAATGTGTTATATGGTTCCATCGGCACTCTCATCATCCTGTTGCTGTGGATTTGGATTGTCGCCATCTTGATTTTGGCGGGCAACGACCTGAATTCTGGCATTCGTCGCAATGCCGACAAACTGAGTGCGGGCGAGGATAATATTCGCCGTCGAGAAGTGGTCATCGAGGACTTGAAGAAGCACATTCGTGCCTATCAGGAGGCCAATGAGGTGCAGCAGGAAAAAATCAATAGCGCGAAAAAGACCATAGAGGAACAAAAGGCCTTGATTCAGAATCTGGAGGAACAAGTGAGGAACAACGAGCTGATTATCAAGGCATACATTGAATTTGTGGAGCTTGAGCAGGGAAAGGCTGCTTCATTGTATGAACCTAAAGATCCCTCGTCGATTCGTGATGAGAAAAACAAAGTTTGATACGTCA
>Ga0310690_10007023_pt1 | contig 14615 bp, 39 predicted proteins | sample AusTroGonzalo_MG_2_FD_207661 | JGI IMG/M metagenome (GOLD analysis project Ga0310690, IMG submission 207661) | Bovine rumen microbial communities from tropical cattle in Woodstock, Queensland, Australia - Gonzalo_04 (v2) (version 2) | ecosystem: Host-associated > Mammals > Digestive system >...
GTTTTCCAGCCTTGTACTCTTTTGGATAGATATAGACTGGATTGTTCTTGTCGAAGCCTCTTAAGATACGAGCTTGGTCTTTTCTGTTCCAAACCTTAACGATGAATATTCCACTCATATGCCAAGCCCTTTCTGCCCTCTGTTGTTGATTACGATATCGAGAATCTGAATCTTCTTACGCTCAGCCTTGATTCTCTTAACTGATTCATTACGGCATCTAATTAACTCGTCATAATCAGTAGGACGCTTGTATCCTTTCTTTGATGAAGACGAGATAATAAGTGTTTTGGGAGAAGCTGTTCTAAGCTTATGAAGCTCGTTTCTGATTGCTCTTCTTCCAATTCCTGTTGCACTTTCAAGCTCGTCAAGTGTGATGTAGCGATCAAACGGAATCAAATCAATAATATTCATACTTCCCCCTCGTATTTCTTTATGAGCATTTCCTCTCTTCTCATGTCGTAATATTCATCCTCGTCATACTCGTCTTTCTCTTCGATACCAGCCCATTCTTCGTAGGCTGATGAATCCTGAAGCCAAGAATCATAGTCATAACTCATACTTCTTAATCTCCTCTTTTAGCTCGTAGTACAGATTGTCGTAGTAACGAGCCGACTTCTTCATGGTGGCAAGAGCATAGTCACCAGCCGAAAGCTCTTTCTTTGCTTCCACGCTTCCTTTGCGAGCCAGTGACATAAGCTCAAGTCTTCTCACTCTCTGTTCACCTATACGCTTAACAAGATTCCAACGATACATAGGGATGTTCCCCGACATTCTCACATTGCAGATGGAGCACTGAGGCCACAGATTATCTGGTTCGGTTTCTGTAGCTCTGTCTGCTCGTGATATGTAATGTCCACCCTGCGTACTGGACTCACCAAGTATTAGGACTCTTCCACAAGAGATGCACTCAAGCCTTCCGTTCATTGCGTACTCTCTGTACTTGCACAACTTCTGTGCTAGTGAAAGGCATTGCACTCTTGTGTGGAGTTTCTTTTTTGTCGGTTTCAACTTGCTACGCTGCTTAGGTTTTTCCATGTACTACCTCGGTCAGAATACTAATGCTTTTCTTGCTTTTATCTGCTCAATGCACAAACCTTCTTTTACATGAGTAAAGTTGTGCATAATCCACCAAATGTTTCCGTGTGTACAGCCATATTCGTCTGCTAGCTTGTACCAGTTTTCACTTCTTCGTGACCTTATTTCCTCGGCAATCTCGGGAGTAATCTTTGTTGTACTCTTTCTTCTAGAGTTACTGCTTAATGTTACCCACCTGCAATTTGACGGCTCGTAATTGCCGTCGTTGTCGATTCTGTCAATTGTAAGTCCGTCTTCCCAGCCATTTGCCATAGCCCACTTCGCAAATCCGTCGATTGAAGACCACTCTTCGCAAATTTTTATTCCTCTGTGTCCATATCTTTTGAACTTTGGGTGATTTTTATTTAGGCATCTCTGCCTCATATTTATCCAACTGTTGTAAAGAGAATTTGGCTTTCCATCTTCTTTTAGAAAATCACTTTTTCTCATGCTGAATCCTTTTGGCCTTTTAACGACTTGCCAAGGTCATAAATCAAAAGGGATGTCAGTGAAGTCACTGTCAGAGAATGATTCCGGCCCATTCTCAGGAGCGATTCCTTCCCACTGGTACTTGTCATATTCATCGTCATTGTGGAAAGTGTGTCCGTTCTCTGTGTACGGATAAGTGAAGCCCCATTTGCTCTCACCACTAGCCGAAATAGGACTCTTAAGATCGTCACTTTCCTGTCTAACTTCAGAGACAAAGTTAATCTTGTCGGCTCGTATGACCTCATAGGTCTTTCCGTTGTAGTCATACCAGTCGGGTTCTCCGACTATGATTACGTACTTGCCTTTCTTCATATAAGGAAGAAGCTTTGTAGCTCTGTCTCCTGTCATTGAACAGTTGTAGAAGTGTGCATCTTTGTTCTTTCTGTTCCAGGCTATTGAGAAACGCATACTCTCTTTGCCTTCGGTATTAGCCTTGATTACTGCATCAGCAGTCAATCTTCCGTCAATCATGTATGTTGCCATGTGTCACCCCTTGACATCTTCAAGCACTACATCGTGGTCTAGTGCTATGATTCTTACTTGCTCCATTAGGATTTTGATTTGTCCTATGGTTGCATCCTTACTGCTAATCGGTACGAACTTGCCGTACTTCATAATCGGTTCGCCATCTTCATCTCTTTCGACTGGATATCCATAACCGACAGCTTTATCTTTTGCCATTTGCTTAAGTAGGTCGGTTGGTATTCCTGTCTGCTCCGAAGCTCTCTTTACCCATAACTGATATGTGTTGTTCTGAGCTTTTGTTCTTGGCAAGCAGTAAGGCTCTATGCTTATGCTTACTCCATTCGGATATTTCTTTGCGTATTGCCTTACCACATCCAAGAGCTTGGAAGGTGAATCACCTTTCTTAATTACCAGCTCCGTTCTCAATTAACGCCCCCAAAGCCTTATCAGCTTTATGGAAGATTTCTTCCGTGATTTCTTTCAGTGAAGCAGCTCCGGCTTTCTTGAGTTCTGACTTTACAAGAACCTCGTCCTTGTATTTCTCAAGCAGAGTGGAGTAGGCAGAGCCGACAGAGAAGACAGGCTTCGGCTCGTTCTTCTCAATTTCCTTGCCGATTGTGATTTTCTCTTCGGGTTTGTCCTGATTCAGCTTTGCGTTCTGAAGTTCCTCAAGAGAACAGACGGAAGTATCAATACCAAAACCAGCCATGCCCAAAGCTCTACCGACAGCCGATGTCTCACAGTTCTCGATATAGCTTGTCTTGTTGATGAAAGAGGAATTCTCTTTCTCATAAGCAGAACCAGTACCAAGTACCTGTCTTCCGAGTTCGTTGTAAACTCCACACTCAGCTTTGAAGATCACTACACCACCGTCGAGAGATACAATCTCAGTTGTGATATATCCGTCGGGATAAACCATGCGGAAAGCTTTTATTCTCTGAGCAACATCAACATAATCCTTGCCCTGTACTGGTGTGGTTTTCAATGAAGCATTAGCCTCAATTATTTGTCTGTAAAGTTCTTTCATTTCTGTCTCCTTTCAATGTTCTCTTTCCAAATGTAGGTGTGTCTCACTACCGAATATCTGCTGTTGTCTCTGAAGTATGCGTATGGATTTCTGAGATAAAATGCCAAGGCATACATGAACAAAGTCTCATTACTGTTCTTTGCCATTTTCTGTCTCCATCATTTTTTTGTAGTGAGGACAGAACTCTCTGACCTCGCAGAAATACTTGCAACGAAGTGATTCGCCACCGACCTCTAGGATTTTGTGGTCTTTGTCTGTAAACCCAGCTTTCTCAAAACCAACCTTGGCATCATATGCAGTAGCGTAGTTAGCGTGTCCGACTTCAGCAGTCTTCTTCCACTCGCCACTCTTTGTTTTGCCGTAAATTTTATATTTGGTTTCTGCGAATCTGTATTTGTCAGAGCAGATAGGAAGTTTGTTATCCTTGACCTTTGCAAGTTTCCTAACTTGACGAACCTTGTCGATATACTCGTCGATTAGTCTGTCAGTATCGGTTTGTGTAGGAAGACCATAGTGAAGGACTCTCCACTTATCTGTGCTCTTGCCAGTCTTTGCATTGCCAACAACGGAAAGGTCTGTTATGCGAGCATGAATCTGCATATCCTTGATTCCGTTGTACCAGTCTGGTTTGATTGTTTCCAACATTACTGCGTAGGCTGTAAGCTGTTTCTTCCATTCATCGTCCTGTCCACTGATCGCTTTGTTGACTGAAGCCTCTTTAGTGTTCTTGATATCTGCGAGGATTCCGTCACGATAAAGGTCTAGCTTTCCATACAGCGAGAAACGAGGGCCATTGTCGGGTTTGATACCAACCGACAGTTCTTTTTCTGTCTCCCATCCACACTCACGAGCTGACTCTTCAAGTGATTCGTGTACAGCCGTTCCAGCGTTAATATCTGCGAAGGCTTGAATGTCTCGCTGAATCTCGTTAGAATGTCTACGCTTTAGCACGATGGCAGTTGCGTCTCTGAGCAGTTCTGTAACGGAGAACTCATTTTCGCTCATAGATTTGTGACTGCCATTCATTTTTTCTGACCAAGAAGAAATGTAATCAAGTGTCATGCAAGAACCTCTGAATCAACGTTCATCTCGTCACGTATGACTTCTGCAAGAGCATCGAGAATCTTTGAGCATATGCCGACCTCTCCAAGTGCATAAGACCACTTGTCGTTGTTGTCATAACGCTCGTCTCTGTTTATCTGACGCTCTCTATCTGTCCTTGCTTCAAAGCTCTCTTTGAGCAATTCTCTAGACTTGTCAGAATAGACTCTGAGACCATCAACTTTCTCATGCCAAATCTTTCTGACAATTTCCTGTGCTGTTTCCAATCCATGTACCTTAGCCATGTCTACCATTGGAATCTCCTTTCAGAACGGATAACCGTCCTCTATGTCATCAAACGAATCTGCCTGTCGGCTGATATCCACATTCAGTGCCACCTCAAGTCTTTCGTCCAAACTTGGGATAGTCTCTGAATCAATCTCGTCCATGAACGCATCTTTAAGTCTCGCCATTTGTTTTCTCCTCCAGCTCGTCTAAAGATTTCATCAAGCACTCAATCTCCATTTCCTTAGACTTCACTCTGTTCTCGGTAGCCTTGAGCGTGTCGATCACATCAAGTACGAACCTAACGATCTTGGCTGTGTCTGAAGGACTCATTCTTCCAAGAACCTCAAGGAAGTCTCTGCCGTTGTCAGTGTCTATGACGAGCATCGAACTCCTCCTTGCACTTCTTCTTGCCTTTCTTGACAAGTTCCATGACATCGAAGTAGTACCACTCGGCATTTCTTCTGCCTTGCTGGTCTTCTCCGTCCGGCACTAGCCACGGACACTCGGAAAGTCTGTTTGGGCTAATGCCCCACATCTTTGCAACTTCTTTGCGATTGACTTTCTTCTGTCCTCTCTCTAGGTAGTCCTTCTCGTTCTGACTGATGATGTAGAAGGTGTTGCCGTGTAACTGAAATGAAGTCACTGTGTCACCTCGCAAGATGTGAGTATCCGTTTAGAGCCTTCAAGGAGAAGGAACTTTCTGAACTCACGATTTGAAAGCTTGTCTCCAGTGCGTCTGTTATGTTCGTTCTTTGCGTTACGAACCATAGCTCTTTCGTTTACAGACATTGGAGACACTGTTACAACCTCGTATCTAACTCCGTATTCTCCGTTCTTCATAGTTTCCGTTTGGATTCCTCCTAAGATTGATAGTATCACAATGGATACTTTTGGTCAATAAAAAGTTTGTACTTTTCAGAATTGTTGTTAACTTTACTGAAAAGGGGATGTAAGATTATGGCCATGAACAATTTAACCAATGAGTTTTGGAAACGTTTTTCAGAAACCAGGACAGATACACTATCCGTTGTCTCAGAGAAGACAGGTATTCCTTTGGCTACCATTAAAGGTTGGAACTCTAAAGGAAGATTGCCCAAGATTTCAGAAGCCATAAAGCTGGCAGAGTATCTAAACGTTAGTCTAGATTGGCTAATACTCGGTAAGGTTGCTGAGAGGGAAGGGAATGAGGCTAGTAGGGTACTACAAGCTTATCTCGGTAGTGATGAATACACTAAGGAACTTGTTCGTAGAGTACTAAACCTAAACTAAGATTATATCTCAAGTATTTCTAAGATAACTTAACTCTTAGAGTGAAATCACTCATATCATACTAACCGAAACTTAGTAATACCGAGATAAATGTAAGTTAACCATTACTCTCCCTTCTCCAAAGAAATAAATAAAGAAAGGTTCGTCCCTCTCGGCTCGGCTCAAACGGCTTTCTTAAACTTCTCATTCGCATACTCCATCCAATGTTCTCTGAACTCATCAAGCTCAGGCATCATCTTGTCTTTCTCTCCGTAGAGCTGAACAACATTCAGTCTGTTACTGACCTTCACCTCTGCCGTAGCAAATGGGGTTAGTACATCTGTGTCCTTTCTCACAAAACATATTACCGATTCACCATTAGCCATTCGTTTGTCATAGTCCATTCTGCCCACACAATGGTCTAGTGCAGAGCCTTCGTCTATCAGCTCCTCTTTCGTTCTTGCCACTATCACTTTGTAGCCGTCGATCAAACAGTTCAAGAACGAGAATCTATCTGCTGTCTCAAGCATCCTCGCTCCTCTTGTCTGAAGCTCTTTAGCTTCTTTCTTCTCCCAAGCTTTCATGGCTCGTCTGCGTTCTCTTCTCTGCCTCTCTGCCTCAATCCTGTCGTGCTCTCTCTTCCATTCTCCGTACTGCTCTGTATAGTTGTCGTGAACCTCTTTGAAGTTTCTAGGGAACAGTACTTTTGTATCTGAGAAGTCAAGCTTAAGCCAGTCACAAGCAACAAGATAGTCCATGTACGAACTCGGATTTATCTTGTTTTCTTTCTCCCACTTTACAAGCCTTTCTTGGGTAGTATGCTTCATTGCCTTCTCATAAACAGGTCTATTCCTTATTGCCAACTGCTTGCCACATTCAATGCGATATGACAACGACTTCTCATAATCATCAACACTTCCAGTCGGATTCTTCTTCCATGAGTTGTACACTGTCTGAAACGCTTTCCACCTCAGTTCCTCGTGATGTCTCTCCAAGTATCTGAAGAACGGCTGGTCTTTCTGAAGTTTCTTAAGATTGTTCTCAGATATCATCTTTGCGAGGTCGAACTTCATCAGCATTTCACACTCTTTCGGATACTTTCTGAACAGTCTTACATACGGCATCGGCTCAAGATAAGTGTGTTTGTAACAGCAATATTTCAGCTCCGAATCAAGTGTTGCCAATGTTTCGGGGTTTAAAACAACACGATGTATTCTGTCGAGGCAGAAATGTCTGTCAACAGGAACAAGGCTTGTATCATAATCGAATGTCTGTCCGTACACTGTATGGCTCTTCTTGGTGTATCCGTATGAATGAACTCCGGCACTCATTCCGTAGTTGTTGTAGTACATATTCCTCACATAGCCGTTCTTCTCTGTCTCCAAAGCTAGTAACTGTATGTATACAACTCCCTTAATTACCTTTCTTCCGTAGATAGCTTCGTACAGCTTTCCACATTTCTTGCCGAGTACAGATACATAACAAGGGTTTGAGCAATACTCAGGCTTGTACTCAAGAACCTCTTTCGGTATCTCTTCAAGATGTTTGTTAAAGTAGCTCAGAATGTTCATACCAACCTCAGAAATCAAATGTAAGCTGACCACTCAAGTCCTTCTGTGGAATGACTGGTGGAATAACTACGGGGTGTTCAGCCCTGTACTTCGCAAGGAAGTCTTCTGCCTCTTTCTTCTCACAGTCAAGAGAATCCTCAAGAATGTAATGTACTGCCCAACCATACACAGTCGGATCGTCAACCATAGCCATGTTCTTCTTGGCTAGTTCCTTTGCTTGACCATAGATGTACTTCATCACTCCGTCTATGGTCTTGTTCTCTTTCTGACAAGCCTTTTCCAAGTCCTTGTCCTGTTTGTTTCTCTCTGCGATATAGTTTGCTATCGCATCCTGTGCTGGGTTAATTCCAAGTGTCAAATCAACCATACTAACTCCTTTCACACTCCAAGTGTGATGTCCATTAACATTCCAGAAATCTTTGTGTGTATTCTTCTGACGGCTCTTTCCTCTTTACGCAGCTCTCTCTTCTCATTTTGGTCAGTACTAGCCATGATTTCTGAGAAGATGTTTCTACGCTCGTTGAAAAGAGCTTTCGCATTTAATCTGAGCTGTCTCTCAGTTAAATACAATGGATAAATTTTCTCCATGTTTACCTCTCGTTTAAGTACTCCTTTATTGCATTGAGTGCCATTGGGCTAATCCTCTCTATGCACCTTCTACAATCTACTGGCCTTCCACCAGTATTCTTCCTTGCCTCATTAAAAGAAGAGGCCATCGTATAGATGACCCACATTCTTCTTGACCTTCCGTCTTGATACCAAACCTCGTATCGTTCAAACATCGTTAACCTCTGTCGCATCTATAACACGTTTGTTAGTACTCTTCCATATTCTGTCCTGCTCGAAATCGTTCCAACCGTCGCACAGTTTGTTCGCAACAATACTCTTTGCTGAATCCTCGGACTCGGCATGTATGATAACATTGTACTTTGTTGAAATCTCGAACTCTACTTTATAATCCCTCTTCGAGTTGTCTGCGGTGTAGTAGTCGCCATATCGACCCCTCTTTATTACCTGAACATACTCGCCCTTGTCCCTGACAAACAACTCTCCATGTTTGTTCTCATACACAATCCTAAATACAGCAGTTCCATGATTGATAAGATAGACTCTCTGCTTCTCGGCTCTGCCAGTGAATGAGTTTATGTGTCCAATGGGTGTCATAATTACCTTCCTTTAGACCAATCTTCATAAGTCCAATCCTTTGTGTATTCATCTTCTCTAGGGTCTGGGATTTCATCTGAGACACACTGCTTACAAGACGCAACAATCTCAGCCCTTCTGCCGTTAATGCTTTCTTCCATCCCACAGACATTCCTGTAATAACAGTGTTCGCAGATGCTTTCTTCTGTTGTTATTCCGAAGAAATCGTGTGCCTCTTTGCTCTTGGCTTCATCTTCTTCCAAAGCCTTTTTGTATTCCTCTTCGGTTTCGTACAGTTCTCTGTCGAGTTCGTACCCATAGTAATAACTATTCTCGTACTTTATACGGTCGTTAGCTTCTTCAAATGTCATACTGCAAACTCCTTTTTGTATTCGTCGAAATATCCGTCTTTCTCTAGTCTGAAACCCTCCATAACACAGTCACGGATGATGTCATCGAAACTGCAATATGAAAGATCATCTACAAGAGACTCAACATCAGTCTGTTGGGTTAGTACCAGCTCATCGTCTATGTAATTCTTCCAACACATTGAATCCAAATCGAAGTTAATCTGAATCTCATGTGTGTACTTTGACTCTTTGTCGAACTCATAGGTTGTGAAACAAATTGGGATAGTGCCTTTGTCTGATATCTCTTCTGCATCCCCGTTGTATTCTCTTTGGCAGAAACTGTCGTATGCATCTTGAATTTTTTTCCTATCTTCTTCTGTCATACTGCAAATCTCCTCTTGTACCAGTCGTACTTCATCTTCTCCATAACCTTGCCATTGAAGTATCTTCTAGCCTCGGCTATTACATGAGTTTTCGGTATTCCATAATCGTTGGCTATTAGCTCTGCTTGTTTGTCAATCTCTCCAGCATATGAACCACGAATCGAATACCTACAAACATCACAACCATCCACGATGAAAAACATCCAATTGCCATTTAGTTTTCTAGTCATATCAGCCTACCTTTGGTATGAACTCAATGTGTTCGACAAGCACTTGAGTCTTTGATACTAACCCATGATGATTTATCATGTTGAATTGTCTAAGTTTCCCAACAAGTCTTATCTCAGAACCTTTTTTAAGAACTTTCATACAGGTTTCAGCAACATTTCCAGCAACCACTGCATTGAACTCAGAATCCTCGTCGTTAACTGTGTTTAATATAGTCATCTCACATACTCTATTTGCCAACATTTCTGGCTTGTTCTTCAGCTTACCTTCCAATAAAACTGTGTTAAGATTATTCGTCATCTTCTTCCTCGTCACTGTATTCAAGCTCCACATCCTCAGCTTCTTCATTCTCGTCAAGTTCGAAGCTCATTTCTCCCCATTCCTCGATTCCGTCAACAGACAACTCAACCTTGTATGTTGAATCATCATCTTCCCAATCATCACTTGGCTCATCAAAACCACAAGTTCCGCTACTGTATGTTTCAAACCTATATCTCATTGCATCCTCTGCAATTTCCAATGCCTCGTCCTCGTCATTCGCAACCACATACAAAGGCTGACAAATAGTCTGAATCAAATTAACCTTAAATCTCTTCATCTGTCTCTTCATATCATTCTCCTTGATAATAAAAATGCCCTACCATACGATAGGGCTAGTATTGTTAGATTTTCAGTTAGGCTGCGTTTTCCTTTTCGACACTTACCCCGAAGAACCACTCGCAAGCACTGTATGCTTGGTCACAGGCTCTTACAAGCTTTTTCGGGTCTTTTGAAATCCACCACGAATCAACATAAGCCGAATCATTCACGAAGTCTCCGTCAATACCCAATCTTTCCTGTGCGAACATCGAGAAGAACTGAGCAACCAATTCCTCTTCTGCATAGACCTCAAGCGACCTTGTGGAATCCTTAGTCTTCACAATTCCCTTTCTGCCTTTCCTTTTTTCTGCACCAGTAGAATGTCCAATCTCATGCAAAAGGGTAGAGTAGTATGCCACCTCATTAACGAATCTGTCCTTGTTCGACATTCTTATCTCGTCAAGTGACGGAACGTAGCACGATACAATATCCTCGTTATAGTGCTTTATAACAACACCCTCTTTTGCAACGTATGATGATACAGCAGACTCGGCATCGAAATTGTCCACGAACTTGACCTCTTCTGGAATCGGCTCGTTTTCTTTCCAGTTTTCTATGTCCTTCACATCGAACACATCATACCAAACCGTGAACCAGTACATCTTTGGAGTTCCGTCTTCATTAAACAACGGCTCGTGTGTGATTCTGTCCTTGCTCTGCTCCCACTTAGAGAATTTCACTGGATATCTGCGATATGACATCTTGGGCTTTCCTCCCTCAATCACTGGCTCTCCGTTTTTCTTGACCTCGAACAGTCTTGGCTTCGGAAGTAATTCACCAGTTTTTTCCTCGTAAGTCTTATATGCCTTTCTCCTTGCAATTGATATGGCTTTCCACTGTGCCTTTCTGTCAACTTTTCCCTTGTCCTTACCCTTCTTGATTACAAAATTCTCGTCTGCAAACTCCTCGGACTTCTGATTGAACTTGGCTTTGGCATCCTTGAGTGCCGTAAGCTGATTCTCAGTGATTGTCTTTCCAACTCCGAACAGCTTCAGCCAAAGTCGGTTAGTACCCTTGTAAACCACTCCAGTTACCACATTCATTGGATCTCCAACTGGGTTCTTGAGGTACATCTTGAAAATGCTTTTCTTTTCACTGTTATTAACCTCATTGAACCTGTCAATCATTCTCTGAACACTTGCGTTTTCAATATCAAACTTCTCTGCCATAATCTTTCTCCTTAGTCTGTTGTTGTGTAGTAATACTCGGCATCCTTGCCTGTGAGATTTTCACAGCACCATCTGTCTGCCTCTTTCCAAAGTGCATCGTACACTCTAGCCACTGCCTCATTGGTCTTGTACAAAGCCCATATTTTCCAATTGAGCACCATGACCAATTCTGTGAGATATACGATATTTGTTTTCCATTCGTTAAAAGCACGTTTGTACGTGTCTTTTATCGCTTCGATTCCGAATCTCTCTGCAATTGAGAAATCAGTCCAAAATGTTGTCTTAAACTCGTAATCGGGCATTACTCCACCTCTACATGAACACGGCTAATACCAGTCTCTCTCTTGTAATGTTGTTTAATATGCTTATTACCCAACTTTCCCCAAAATGTGTGACAATATCCGTTATTATCCCAAGCTTTCTTTGTTGCTGAATCAGCTTTCCAAATCGTCAATGTTCTCATTTTCCCCTCGCTATGTGTCCTGTTTCCAAAAGCTCGACCATGTTCATAACTGCATCAGCTATACTAGCCGTGTAGTCATCGTCATAGTCATCAACCCAAAGGAAGTACAAACCCGACTTCCAATCCTTGACCTCACACTGAATACTTATTTTTCTTCCCACGATCTGACCTCACATTGTTTTTATATATTCTGTCGTTGCTCTTGTAAGCATGGATTTAGGAATATCCATTCCATACATCTGAAGATATCTAGCCGAAAGAAACCCTCGGATAATCCGTCTGAAATCCCTTTCTCCCATGACTTTTCTACATGAGTAGTGATAATCCTCAAGACTTCTGTTTCTCGGCTCGTTCAGCCATGCTCTCACATACTTCAAAAACTCTTTCATGCTATTGCCCCTGCCATTCTCCCAGCTTGTATCTCGATGTCATTTGCGATAAGATAGTTGATGCTTTCACGTTCTGTGCAGAGGGCGTTTGCTCTTTCCTTTGCTTCGTCCTCTGTGCAGTACTGCAAGAAAACCCCAACAATTTGTTCTCCCTTGATAATCCTAAAGATGTAAACGTTCTTCATGCTCTGTCCTCTCTTTCAATAGAGCCGTTTATACAACCCTCGACCCAATCAGTATCAGCCGTTGATATCTGATAGCATCCTGTGAAATCGTCTGCTGTCAGTACGATATCTCCGTTCCGATACATCTTCTCGACTTTCTCCATAGCCTCTGCATCGTCCTTTGCATCAACTGGAATACATCTGCAAAGTGTTTCCTCAATGAATACGTTAATCATTCTCTTGCTCCTGTACTGACCAATTCGATGACACTCTCTGCTGTTGTCCAAATATCCTTGCTCATGCGTTCTCCTTTGCGAGTTCGTCCTCTAAGACGTCCAATTCTGCGTTCAAAACCACGAGGTTAAGAAACAATCCCAATAGTTCTGTGCTAGTAATCGGCATAATCTGTTCTCCTTTGCCTTTCCAAAATCTGCTGTCCTTAAGTACAAGGGCATGAAAAAACCCACCACAAATCGTGATGGGTTCTCCTATGACTTTGTTATCGGTTAGTTTATGAACGGATTGTGAATCTCAAGAACCTCAACCCATACATCAACGTACTGTTTTGACAGTTTTCCTTTGTTGTCTATCTCAATATATCCCGTGAATACAAACCCGATTTGTTCATCCCTCTTGTTGTACATAGGTTCTTTGCGGTTTAAAGATGTATTCGATATAACAACTCCATTGTTCTCCGCTATATCAGAAAACTTTTTCAATGCACCATCAACAGAATTTGCGGTTAGTCTTGGTGAACGTATTATGTCACTTGATACCCAATATTTCTTGCAGTTGTATGGCTTCATTTCAACGTGTGTTTTCAACAGATATTCCATAATCCCTTCTCCTATGACCTCGGTTAGTATTAACAAATCCCTTGTCCGTTGTACCAAGACATCTGAACATATATATCGTTCAGTTTGTCTATTAGCCGTTCTCGCCTTTGCTTTCCTGCTCTGTCAAGCTTGGCTAGTATCTTGTGAGCTATTCTGCAAATGTCCTTATACTCTGCCCACATCTGTTTTCTTGTCATATTGTCCTCACTTGTAAAATCGTATCAAATATGTGTCGCAAGCTAATCCAAAGGCAGGGTTAGTATCAAATTCGTTATGACTTTCCTCTACTTCACTTGGTATCGCTCCCATTAGTCCTTCTCTGTTGAGAAATCCGTCAATATTCTTCAAATCCTCGTCGGTTAGTCCGTCAGTATCTCCGTAGAAAAGATATGTCAGAGCGTATGACGGAATACGATATTCTCCCACCATTTTTGGCATAAAATCCTCTCCTTTGGGCATAATCATTCTCCTATGACCTTGGTCATTCACTATGCGAAATTGAAGTTGGGTGTTCTCACCTTCTTGTCACACTCCTTGTAGAACTCCCTTATCTTCGGATTGCAGTGCTTCTGCCCTGCCGTATATGTGCCATCCGAAAGCAATATGCCTTCATCTGTCTCAATCTGATGTATCTCAATCATTGATACATACTCGTTCTCAACATGGATTGAAGCAGTGTAAGTATCTTCCCTTGTCGGAAAGAATGACCTAGGATGTCCATCACAATTCCACTTGTCATAAACCCCATCACGGCTGAAAATCCAATCCTTGAATGATTCAAGGCTCGTGAAACTCATGTCGAAAGGTTGGTTTCTGTACCAACCACGTCCGATGTTCTCCATTCTGACCTTCATGTGTCACTCCTTCAAATGTATTCATTCATCAGCTTTCTAAGCGATTTGTTGTACAGTCCCTCGTCCTCTATCATCCCAATGAGATTGAGCCGTCCGCACACCAATTTCCTATCATGCCCCACGTTCTCCCAAAACGTGTCATATGAGCAGTACTCGTCCCACACCATGAACTTCAAGTCTCTATACGCTTGCAGTCCGTCATTGGTCAGTCCCACAACAGACTGTACTGTTCCTAAAATCTGTTCTCCTAGTGCCATGTTTTCTCCTTCTTTGGGCATAAAAATACCCACCGATTCAACGTGTTGTGTTAACTCGGTGGGTTAGTGCGAAAGCGAATCAATTTTGATCCGTTTTGTTTTCCATGTCTGCACGTATCAGTCCTTTGATGTAAGCCTGGATTGGTTTGTTCTTTTCCAAGTGTTCAATCATGTCTGATTCCGAGGCTCGTATCAGTCTGAAGTTGTACAGTTTCATGTGCTCTTTTTTCCATTTCTGTTTAATGTCTTGGTATCTGTCCTTTGCCATAGATACCATGTTAGCACCAGTTTCTGCTTGTGTCATGTCATTATCCTCTGCAATTTTTTTCCTTTGAGTCCGTGCTCGTCCCTAAATTTACGTTCAGCGTCCTTCAGTGAGTAACCCAAATACACTTCCTTGACATCTTCAGTGGTGATTTTGACACCACCACTGGGATGCAATTTCTCGATGATTATGTAGCTCATACTGCCTTAGCCTCGACTTCTTTCTGTTTTTTCTCAGCTGCCTTGATGTGTGAGTTGTGAACGGTCTTTGCT
>Ga0310690_10007024_pt1 | contig 14614 bp, 14 predicted proteins | sample AusTroGonzalo_MG_2_FD_207661 | JGI IMG/M metagenome (GOLD analysis project Ga0310690, IMG submission 207661) | Bovine rumen microbial communities from tropical cattle in Woodstock, Queensland, Australia - Gonzalo_04 (v2) (version 2) | ecosystem: Host-associated > Mammals > Digestive system >...
ATTCAAGTGCCTTCTCGTCTGTGTAGAAACGGTATATACAACCTTCGCTTGTTCCGAAGCATATCGTTTCGTCCGTCCACAGGCTGACCGCCGGTACGTTGTCACACAAGAACCCCGCATACTGTCTTGTTGCGTATGGCTCTGACTTGTCCGTTCTCGTTGCCTGTAAGCCGTCTAATACAAACAGTTTATTGTTGACTGCTAAAACGTACTGATTATCGTAAACAACCGCCTGTGCCGTATCGAGGTTCGGTTCTTTCCGTAATACTCCGTCAAGGTAGAACGATCTATTCTGTGAGTATTTTTCGCCTGTTATATCCTGTTCGGTAATCGCATATACGCCCGCTTTTGTGAGGAACAAAGGCTCGGTCTGCATATATCCAAAGGCATACGGCGATACAGCGCCTTCGCCCTGTAACGTATTTATAAGTTTGAAAACGGGTTCGGATGTCTTGCTTTTACCTTCTTCATCCTCTCCCATTTCAAGCATATCGCCTTCTCGGATGAATACTGACTGTGAAGGGTCGAATCCATCCTTGAACGTCGCTAAATAGTTGCTGACGATAGAATAGCCGTTGATCCTGCTCTGTTCAGATCCAAGCGTTGCATAGCCAATATCGGGGAAATATGTTGCGTCATTTCTCTGCGAATAAAAATCCCAGTTCGGGTGATCTTCATTTCCAGACAAGAAAATCCTATCGCCTGCGCCGCCGATACCAAACAAAGTACCGAAAGTGCATTTTGTCACTCGGCTTCTGTAATCCTCAATGGTTCTGTATGCAAGGATCTTGACACTCGGCTCTCCCGTAAGTGGCGTTGCGCCCGGTGCGGTTGTGAATGTAACCTCGCCCGTGGATCGATTTACTGTAAAGTCCGTGTTTTCTTCCTTGTGAATCCAGTTTGAATTGGAATCAAGTACCCACGCTTCACACTCTGTTTCATCAAGTTCGCCAAAGGTCAGACAATATTTTGTAACGCCTGCCTGCCCTATAAATGTTTCATAGAATCCCGGCTGCAATAAGTTGAACGCTTCGTAACTCTGACCGCCGCCCTGCGGTTCTTTCGCTATCGTAACAGTAGGAATGTAAGCGTTGTCCTGACCTATCTCCTCAAGATAACCGCCGTCCTCAATGGAATACTGATAAATGCTTTTTCCGTCAATGATATAGCACTTATTGCTCAACTGAAATGAACTACTCCGATGTTCGTTTGCGTCTTCAAAGACCTTTTCAAAGTTGTCCATTCCCTCACCCTTTAAGTAGAAGTCTTTTCCTACATGGTAGAGAAACCACTTTGGCGAAACAATATAACTGTCTTTGACGGAGTAAGTTTTCAATTTTAAGTTGCTGATGTCAATCTTTACTGTCGTTGCTGATTCGGTATCGAAGAAAACCCTTAACGCAGATATGTATTCATGTGGATAATCCACCTTGAAAAATGCGTCTATATGTTTTTTGCTGTAGTTTTCTTTAACATCGCTTATAAGTTCATAATCCGCCGAGTAAGGCTGATATACGACTTCAAGTGTAAGTCTATTCAGATCCACATTATTTGATGATGTCGTTATATCAAAAGATAGTCTTGCGTATTCTCCGGGTTGGTTGTCTTGATCTGCGATAATAAATTCTTTTGCGTACTGCGTATCTTGTGCCGTTGTATTGTGGGAGTCGCTAAAGGAATCACTTACCGCATAGTCTTTTGGCTTTACATTAACAATATCTGTCACATGGAACTTTTCGCCTATATCCTCTGGTGCAGGACTCCACGAATAGTTCTCGTCCTTTTCGTACAATACTGCGAAATTCTTTACTTTAAGAGTATGCCCGGAAATCACCCTAAAGAACTCGTTGTATCTGTAATTGAACTCTGTTACTGGAATTGTTTGACTAAAATGGACTATTTCGCCGTTGGTGTCGTCAAGATATAAAGAACGACCGCCAGATGTATCATACAAGCGTGTTCTGCCAGAAACACCATTTGTATCTAATGAGTAATCAAACTCTATATAAATAGTAGTTCCCATTGGCGGTTCTTCGCCTAAATCATACGCAAAGTCGTCTTCAATATCTGTAAGTTCGGAACTTGTTTTAAGCGCACGATTTGTATTTACAACACGATCGCCCTTAAATCCGTCATGTCCGTTCTTTAATATGTGACAACCATACACGGGATCGTTGGATTCTCTCTCAACGAAATACTTCGGAGCAGGAGACCATGCGTAAGACTCGCTCTTTTCCCGTACAATGGCAAACTCTTTGATGTAAATAGGCTGATCCGTAACGGACATGAACTCGATGTCAGATAATGTATCTGTGCTTTCAAACTCAACAGTACCGCTAAAGTGCGCCCATAATTCATCGTTTCTAGGATCTACTTCTTCACCGCTTGCCGTAACGCTTGTAGAATCATTGACTACATAGAAGTCTTCCGCAGACTGATAGTCGAACTCCACATAAAGGGTATAGTCCTGCTCGTCCTTGCTCTTGAGTTCCTGAATAAGGTCGTAGACTTTGATCCATGTATTCGTATGATCTATATCTACAAGCACTTCCTTGTATGCAGCAGACGCACCGCTTGCGTAGTTTACATCAACATCGCGACCGAACAGAACTTCCTTGTAGTAGCCCATGCGTTTGCGCACTTTCCCCGGTACGTCGCGCACCATGTTAGGCGCGTTCGGGGAGCGGTACGTTTCCATAGCGACGCCTGTGTTGGTAAGGTCAACGCCTAAAAAGGTATCAGTTGCATCTATATCTCGTTTTGGAGATTTTGGTACTTTGAAAGTAACAGCCATTATTAAATCCACCCACTACTGCTTGTAAACTTTTCGTATGCTGACAAATTTGCTGAATTGGTAAGTCGTTCAAACCCGACCTCAAATTCATTTCTATAAGAAGTGGCAACCCCCATATCGTCGTCTTTATACAGTTCTGACGCCATATAAAGCGGTAAGAGCGTATATACTTCGGTATCAATAGGTAACTCGTATGTGTCTTCCGTGTCTGCCGTTATCTGCTCTGGATAAGCACGGTAGTATATCGTAAAGTTTCCTATCATATCACGGTCTAATACAACCGTTTTTGTACCTTCTTGATAAAAGTCTGACGTTTGGAGATATTTCTGATATGCCCCTTCAAAGAAGATTCCTTGCGGGTCGATCATATAAAAGTCGGGTGCTAACGCCTTCATATCGTACTTAATCTTCTTTGTGAAGGGTACGACCGCATCAGCGTCAACAAAACTTTCTCTATAAATTGCTATATTCTTTAACCCCATCGGGTAAGACGTGATAAATTCAAACTTGACAGGCTTCTTCTCTGTGTTCGATATAAGACCCTTGAACGCTTCATATCCGTTCGCTTCGACAGTTATAGAGTCAAATAACGTGTCATCAACGTATATGTTGCAAGTGCCTGTGCCGGACACTTCAAAATAGAATGACTGACCTTCGTCTGTTTGGTATGAATATGAGTCAGAAAATTCGTGTATAGATTCTGATTCCGATTCCGCAACGAGATTAAGTATCTGCATCTGTGCGATTTTCACAGACTTCGTGATGAATTTCCCCGCCGTTGCAAGTAAAGCCAAGCCTTCGTTTGCACAATGCGGCATTGCGGCTATATAGCCGAGTGTCGATTCATCTTCTACTACTACGTCGTCTGCCGCAAACATTTTCTGTAATACGGCTAATTTAAGGTCATACCAAGTGTTCATATCATCCCTCTAACCTTGCGATAAGGTCTGCTTTCGAGCCTTTTGCATCAAGTCCTTTTTCTGCACACATTTTCTTCAACTGTGCATACTGTAATGACGAATAATCAACTTCGTCGGTTGTTTCGGTTTCTACATTGGCTTCTGTAATTTCCGAAGAAGCGGACGAGGTTTCCCCCGTCCACTCTGCTTCGGCTTTGTCGCCAACAACTTTAGTAACTCTGTAAACTAATTTCCCTTCAAGGATAATGTCGCCTACTTTAAGTTCTTTTGTTGTCATACGAACCCCCTTATGAAAGTACTGTACCGTTCTGCGCTCCACCGAGGATGTATGCCGACCAGTTGTTAAAGCCAGCACTCCATCTTGCGTAACCACTCCATTCAAGGTTGCGGCTCTTGTTAAGAACTTCGTTCGAAACGTCAAGCGCTACTCTGTCGAAGAATACGCCCGCATTGAGTTCTCTCTGTGCCTCTGAACTCATTATGATGTAAGGCTCTGTGCCTGTTGCTGCTTCCCAACGATGATCTACGATTAACTTCCACAGACCTTCCTGTGTGTTGATATCGTTGTTTGCGCTGTTCACGATCTGATGTGAATGGATGATTCTCTTTGCGAGGTCTTCCAGTCTCGGACAGTTGCCCGGGATGATAAGAGTATCAAAGGTATATCCCATTACGTTTCCGCTCTGGTTCTTGAAGTTTCTTCCGATATTCGCAAGAGTGTAAAGAACCGTAGCATCGTTACCAAACGCCTTTGTGAAGACGTTAGACTGTACGGGAACGCCTGTCTTCTTGCCGGGGTGGTCTGTTGCGAAAAGAGCCTTTCCGTCGCCAGTTGTCTTATCGTAAGACTTTCCACCGTAAACAAATTCTGAACCTTCTGTAACAAGTGCGTCAGAAGCGTACTGCGCTCTTGATCTCTTGTATGCACGAACGAAGTTAGCGGCTGTCTGCTTCATAAGGTCGATGTTTCCATCATCCCTTGCTTCTCTCGTACACATAAAGGTCTTGATGAACTGATGATGCTCGATAAGTTTCGAGAATCCCATTGAGTAATCATCAGCAATACCGTTATCGCCTTCTGTAACCTCGGAGAAGTTTCCGAACTCTGTCATAGAACCCTGTTTTTCTCCGAACTTCTTTGAAGTCTTAACGTTGAAAAGAGCCTTAACAAGTTCATCATCCTTGTTCTTCTCTGTGTCTGTGTCCTGTATTACCATCGACAACTCGGTGTCAATGACCTTCCAAGCCTCGTCATTCTGACCGCCGTGTTTACTAAACATAACTGCCATAGTATTATCCCCCTCTCAATTAAAAATCGAATCTTCCGACAACCTTTGAGCCGCTCGCGCCGCCCGGTGTAAGTAACTGGAAAATTCCGCTTGCGGTTGTAGCCGTAGCCTTTTCTCCGTCCGTAGTAACCTTTTCGCCGACTTTAAGGCTTGCGCCAGAAGCCGCAAGAAGGGTCTCCCACTCGTACTCGGGAAGAACAACCTGTACAGCCAGTTTGTCGCCCGTCTTTGCTACTATGTCTTTTCCTACATAAACAAACTCGGGGTTTGTCGTAGTAGTCGTTGCCGTTCCGTCTGCACCGAAGGAAACAAGGCAACCGTGCTTGTAAGTTGTGCCGTTAGTTGCTTCGATCTCTTTCTCGATAGGAGAAGAATCGTTTTCGGCTCTCAAAAATTCAAATGCCATATCTTTATCCCCCTTAACTAATGTGTAATTTACTTGCGACGCTCTTATAGAGTTCGCGTATCTGCTTTTCTGTCTTACCTTCTGACTTCCAACGACTCATAATGTCAGCGGGTACTTCTACGTATTCTTCGTTCTGTGCGACCCCTGTTCCCTGTGAAGCCAAATGGTCTTTCCCCCGCATTTGGTTTATTGCCTGTTGTCTTGCCGCGTCGTTCGTGTGTTGCATAAAGTTGTCGAAGTTTACCATCTTGTAAGCGTCAACAAGGTTTGCACCTCTCTGAACTCGGTCAAGAATTGCGGGAAAGTTGGGTAATGCCGCTAAATCGTTTATGCTCTTTATGTTCGGGTCATAGTTCGTAATAGCGGCTAAATCCCGTTGAAGCATAGCGTTCGCTTCGAACTGTTTTGTCTGTTCAATGACTTGCTGTGCTTGCATTACAACGGGGTTGGAAGCGATCATCCTGTCTATCATCGCGGGGTCAATGCCCTTTTCCTCTAACTCGGCTTCGCTTGCCTGTCTTTGCTGTATCTGCAAAGCGTCCATATAATCGCGGACATTAGTTATCGGCTCGCCCGTGACAGGGTGCGTGATTCCTTGACACATTGCGGCTATCTGCTGATTCAGTCCGTTTAACTCCCCTTCGTATCTACGACGGGCGTCTTCTTCGGCTCTGCGTCTGATAGCGGCGTAACGTGCGTTTTCCTCTGCGGACTGCGGTTGCGGCTCGGCGCTCTCCGTTGTTTCGCCTGTTTCTTCGCTCTCCGTTTCGGTAGTTTCTTCTGTCGGTTCGACGGTTTCCGACGCTTCTACGTCTGCAACCTCTTCCTCTCCAAAAAGTTGAAGGTCAAGGTCAAGAAGATTCTTTTTTTCCATATGCAATTTTCCTTTCTCGTAATTTTTTCGCGTTTACTTGCGGTATCTATGCACTAAAAAAGCACCCGAAGGTGCTTATTAGCCGATAGGTAATGGATTTTTGACTGTATGTACTACTTTCTCGTAGTTCGCACAGTTCTTATTCAGACAGGACATTTCCTGTTCCGTAAATAACTTTGTCGGTGTGTCCGGCGTGTCGTCGTTCTCTACGACATTACGCGAGCGGGTTATCCGCATTTCCACTTGGCATAACGGGCATTTCATTTGTCATTCCCCCTTGCATCTGCTGTTGCATCATCTGTTGTTCTTGCATCATTAGGTCAATCTGCGAAAGAACGTCTCCCGCATTTGGATAATGATTCTTTTCCATCAGACTCCAGTACAGTCTCATTGTCTCTAATGAGCCTAACTGTCCGAACGCTCCGCTCTGTAACTTCATATCTATCTGTTGCCACATCGCTTCACGGTTCGCCATCATCGTTGAGGTCGGGTCTGTCTCGAACATAAACTCGTCATTCCAGTAATACTGACCCGCTACGTCCTGTTGGATAAAGTCTTTCTTATCAAGAATGTCGAATTGCTGTTCGCCCTTTGCTCCGATTCCTGTTATCGGTAATGGGTCGTCGGAATATGCTAACCAAAACTTGAACATATACTCGTAAAGTTTTGCGTAAGCGTCGTTCTTCATCACACGCTTGGATTCAAGACGCCCCGCCGCTTGGTTAATGGAATACTGTTTTGCAGTACCCGAAACGGCTGACGGGTCGTACTTACCTTGAAATGCGTCCGTGATACCCAAAGTCGAACGGGCGTCTTCGTATGCCTTATTAACCATCTGCATATCTTGGTTAATGTTTACTTGCATATTCAGAACGTCTATCATCGACTTTTGATCTGGACTATCAAGACGTGCTATCTTTAACTCTTGGTCGGTAGTTTCAAGTTTTACACCTCTCGGAAGGGTTACGATAGAACCGCCCTTTAAGGTCTTTTCTGCCGCCTTTGAGCCGACTTTCTTTATTAAATCCTGTTGGTCTTCAATGACCTTTACGTCCGAGAAGCCTAACACCGAATTAACCTTCGACACGTTCTTTCTGACTATCAAAGGGTAAACATTAGGCTTGTAGTAATCTATCGTTATGACTTCTTCGGCTTCCACTTCTATCGGGGCGGCGGTTATAGGGTCGAATCCCGACTCTTGCATAACGGGTATTCTGATTTCCTGTACCTCGTCTACGGTCTTTTCGAATTTTTTAGATCCACAGACAGGACATTCTTTTTCCTCTGTGACATATCCGCACTCTTTACACTTACGCGTCATACGTGCTTGGTAGTCTTCGAGGTCTTCTAATGTGTAGTCGTCACACCACACAAAACGCCCTATTTTGCCGTCATTCTTGTAGTAGACGGTATTTACCGTGACTAAATCCGTATCGAGGCTTGAATCGCCCTGTGCGCCGCGAATTTCCTTATATTCTTCGTGGGCGTCTTCTACATCAACACCGTACTTGTCTTTGACGTTCTGCTTCGTCTGTGCGGTCTGTACGAAGATATAGTCCATTTCCTCTATATTAGAAACGCCCGGTTGAGGTATAACTTGCCTCGGGTTCATTTCCCTTACGTTCACATCGCCGTAATTTGAGTGAAAACCGAGCGAATTATCCCACTCAACCAAGAAGAAGTCGCCGCCCTGTACGGGTACGATTCTCTCCATTTGGTCGTTTATAATAGAGAGTTTCAGCATCTTGACCTTGTTGACTAACGCCTTTTCAATGGAACGTGCTAAATCCTCGTCGCCTCCGTGTATCGCCGTGACTTTCGGCATAGGAATTGACGAGTCAACCTGTGATTCTATCAATTCATACGCAATATTACGGACATTCACGGATAAATCTCTCGCGGGTGCGTTGGTGTTCGGGTTTCCGTTGACTTCTCGCGTACCTTCATAGACCGCTTGGTTCTTCGATATCTCCGCTAATGTCTTTGAGTAAGCGATTCTCGCGTTTTCAAGTTTTCCGCGCCACTTATCTCTCTTTTTGTCTTCGGGTGTAGGTGCAATAGTCTTTTTTGCCTTATCCATTAACTTTTTTAACCTCATATAGGTTCTCCGTACTTCTGTAACAAGTATTCCCTGTCTTCGCCGGTTGCGTTTTCTATGTCTTCAAGTATCGAACTATGCTGTTTCGTCTCTATCTTTTCGAAGTCGATCTCTGGACTTCTGACCCACCAAACACAAAAAGACCTCAACGAGTCAACATCGTGGGTTAAATCGTGCGGGTCTTTAGCGTAGATATTAGGTCTTTTCTTGTCTTTTTGGATTTTCTGCAAGCATCTATACAGATTAGGTGCGCAACCTTCTAAAATCGTCAATTTCGGCGGCGTATCGCCCGCTTTTAACCATTCTTTCATCGACGCGCACCCCGCGGGAAAGTCTCGACTCGTTTTTGTAAGGTTAATTCCGTTTTCAGAGAACAAAATCGCCCTACTTTTACCCGTTTCTTGGCTTCGAGACCATAAATCCGACGGTGCAAGCCAGTATTCTATCTTTTCGTCAGCAGATAACGACCGTAAAATGTCACACGCCGCACCTATTGTCTTGTCGGGAGCGTCATATTCACGGTAAATCTGTGCGTTTCCTTTTGTATCAACTTGAATCCAATGTGCCGACAGCATATCTAAACCGTAATCAAGGGCGACATACCGCCGTAATTTGCCTTCAAGTTCCTTATTGACTATGTGAGTCTCTCTTTTTACCTCGGGGAAGAACGCCCCGCCCGGTACGGTCAAGGCTTCCTCAACCGTAGCCGGGTACTCTTGCGTTATCATATCCCCCATAGTACGTTTGGTATTCTCGTACCACGCTTCGTCTCGTCGCGGGTCGGCATACCACGGAATAAAAATCTTATTAAACCCGTTGTCGGGGTCTGTAAATACTTGCTCAAAGAACGAGCCACGCTCTATTGTTGATAATCCCACTACTTGACCGCCCGTAGGTCTGTTTATAGTAGGAAAACCCGCTTTCCAAATGTCTTCTGCGAACTGCTGAAACGCCCACTCGTCAAATATTATTAAGTCAGCCGTGAACGATCGAGCCGCATTGGGCGAACTCGGGAAGCATTTGAAGACAGAATCGGGTTGTGAGGGAAAATGGATAGTGAGGATAAGAGAAGTGTTCTCCCACGTAGCATTGACCCAGTTGATCGGCTGATCGTTCTTCGGCGCAAACAAGGAGCGCATATTATCAAGAATGACCGACATTCGTCTGACAAGTTCCTGTGCTTCGTCTTCTGTCCTCGATAATCCTATGACTGTTCGCCCGGGGTTTATCAATTTCCACAAAGCATAATGAAGAACAAGCCACGTAATGCCTAACTGTCTCGCTTTAAGAATTACGTTCAATTTGTTGTCTCGGAACTGCCTTAACGCACTCCGCTGTTCATCCCATAGGTCAAACGGCTGTATTAAGACTTCCGCATCCTTGTCCTCTATGTGTCCGTACTTTTCTACAAAGTATTCAAGATGCTCTCGACAGTACTTATATTCAATTTCGCGTAATTCACTTGGATTGTATTTTTCTAAATTCATAAACATCAAAAGAGCGCCGATGCCGGTCAGCGCCCTTTCTTTAGGAGAAGTACAAGTATGAAAAACATACTCTATATTATAGATCGCGCCAATGAATTTTGGACGTGTCTCTATAATCCAACACTTTTTCTATCGCTTCGGGAAGTTTCTTAACATCCGATTCTATCAACTCGGTGCTGATTCTTATTACTTGCCACTTCCCGCCACGTTCTTCTTCTAACGTCCGCACTATCTGTTCGTCTCGGACGCTATCTGAACCTTTTTTGTGTTTATGTCTGTCGCCGTCTATTTCCAACGCTACGCACTGGTCGGGCAACAGAAAATCAACTTGATAAGGCTTTACCTTAAATTGCGGTTTTACGTGATAATGGTTGTGTATGAGGATAATCGCCGCCATTATCTCGTCGGAACTGTCGAACTTTCCGTCGTTGTTCTCGTTATACTCTCCGACGGTCTTTATGGCTTCCTCGTAGTCCGCAAAGTTGAATTTTTGACGTTCAAGTTTATCTAATGCGTTTTCGTAAAGTCTCTTTCGCCGTAGTTTGATATATAACTCGTTTTCCTCTTTCAGTTCTTTCATATGCGCGTCGTAGCACTCGTCACAGTAGCACCTTTGATGCTCTGCTCTGATAGGCTTCCGTCTCGGCATTTCAAAGAATCTGGTATATGGGTTCGAGATATTCCGTGTTACGGTCGCGTTATCTTTACCGCATCTCCAACATTTCATACTACACCCCCGTGTTTACAGTATGCTCTGTGTACTCCTACACCACTTCGACTACCATCTTATAACGGGATATTTTGAATTACTATGAAGTAAACGCATTTTTTTAAGAAATTTTCGCATATTCGTCTAACGCCGTACAGAATAGTTCGTATGTCCACCTCGGGGTCTTGTCGATGATCTCCGAGATTTCCTCGATAGTCTTCCCTTGAAAGTAGTATAAGATAAGGAACTTCTGCAACGACGCCGGTTCGATTTTCTGTATCTTGTTCAGACACTTGTTCTTATAGTCAAGGCTTCTTATCGTGACTCCAAGTAAACGCCTTTTGTATGCGTCTATCTTTATCACGGCTTCCTCGATTTTGTTTAACGGCGTTCCAGACACACGATCTCCGTTATAGTTCGGCGTCATATTTGTAGCCACAGCCATTAGACGCTCGATTTCAAGTTCGTATGTCTTTATGTCCGCTTCCATATCCTTTATCGGTCGTAGTTCGTTCTTTGCTCCCTTTCTTGTCATTTACTCCCCTTTCAAAAAACTTTATCAAACACCGTTCGTCTACTTCGTATATCAGATACTCTAACTCCGCTATGTCCGCTAACAGGGTCTCCGTGTCCTCTTTTATCCGCTTCAATATCTGGATCGCATCTGATCGCTCGTCGGCTATTCTCATATTATCTCCTATAAATATGGTCTTGCTGTTTGTGAAGTCTGGCTGCATAGTCGTTCGCCTGTTCCACGGTTTTGAACTTTCCGAGATATTCCCCCGTGTTGTAGTACCTATTTATCGCTTCATCATCCGACATGACATACGGTTTACCGGCGTCATCAAATGCTATCGTCGGTACAAGTATCTCTCCGTTCCCGTCGTTAAAACTCATACTCCGCACCGTCGAAACTGATCCGTCCATATTCCTAAACTGCGGTCTATTGTAAAGGTCTATATTTCCCAGACCGTGACGACCTATTCCAAATAACTGCATAAGTTCTTGCTCGTTGATATTCATCCTCTTTTCCCTTTCTCGCGTAAGCGACGATTTTTGTAACAATTTTGTAATATTTACGTTTGAAATAGCAATAATTCGGTATAATCCCCGTATTTTTTGATACTTTATTACTAATTATTGCTGTTACTTTAGTCCGCTAAAGCGACTTGTTTTTTACATAAAATTTGTTAGCGAGGATAAGGTATCCTCTGGGAGCCGGTGCGCGTGCCACGGGTGGGGGGCGGTATTTACATCGGACGGCGTAAAAACGGCGAAAAATCGCAACATCTCAAAAAAAAATTCACACACACACGTGTAAAAAACGTCGGGTATATGTCACATACACACATCACACACACGATATGATAATGAACGAACACGCCACAACCCTTGTGGTTACAGCGTTTGCAACCATTCGGAACTATTCGCGAAACGCGTCTTTGACGAATAGTTGTTACCTATGATAATGCAACACGCACGCGGGAAATGCCGTGTTTATGCGGGTTTGTTGGGGTTTTTACATATCAAAGCGTAAAAAACGCCGTCATCCCGTCCCCGTGTCCGTGGTTTTTACATCCGTCGGCGTAATATCTGCTACTATTTCGATACGTTCGGCGTTGTCCAGTCTGTCTGCTATCCTTTGCATAAGCGCCCTGTCCGCGTCTGTTGTCACGTTGTCGGTCACTTCTACCTTATCAACGGGCTTATCGCCGTGCGTGTCACGTACAAAGGTAGCGGCGGCAATGCTACCGCCTACCGCACGTCCTACCGCCACGAGGTTAATTAAATCGTATAGAGTAGCGTTCGGATTATCCCGTTTCAGCCGTTCGGCGATATCGGGCGATATGTTCGCCCCGTCGATGATATCATCCGTCAATTTAAGGGTTAATATCTTCTCTAATGACTGACGGGCGGTCTTTTTCTCACCGTGTAACTTGTGGACGGCTTCCGCCCCTTTTCGGCATATTTCCCGCCGTCGTTCGGCGTCCATTTGGTTAAATGACGTTCGCTTTTCAAGGTTTTTCCATCCCTTTTCCGACCCTTGCGGTTTTTCCATTCCCGCCTGTATTTTTTGGTATCGCGTCAACTCTTTTTTTCCATTGTCTTTTGTAATTTTCCCTTTTGCCATTTTTACACCTCAAAACGTAAAAAAGCGTGCTACCCAAACGGGCAACACGCCGATAATTACATTTGTCTATGTGATTTTTATTTTGTCCGTTCTATCTTTTCCTTGACTGCCTGTAACACGAACTCATTGACAGACATATTACAGGATAACGCAACCTTCTGTATATCTTCACGTGTGACGCCGTAACCGCCGTCTTTACGTAGTCGAAAGGTTATTTTATCAATGGCGTTGTGTTCGTATCTTGTGTTGTTTTGGTATTGTTTTCGTTTGTCCTTGTACATCGTGACGTCATTATACCATATCTTCTTATTAAATGCAAACACGGGATTTTGCCCCCGTTTTTTTCTTTTTTTGAAAAATCGAATTGTTTCACGATGTTTCACGGGTCTGGAAACCCGCGCCGATATCGGGTTTGGAAAATTTTTAAAAAAGTTGTTGACAAGTTATACGACGTCGTGATACCTTTTTCTTGCAAGGGGTCGACGTCGGACACCCCAACAACCAACAACAAACTTTGAAAAGGAAGGACACGAACTATGAGAAAAAACGCAAGGACAGAAAACAGACAAGTACAACAGGCAAATCTTCAAGCGTACCACGGCGCCAGACAAATGGGTGTTAATTACGCATTTTGTGGCTTTATGGAAAACAAGTACTTCACAAGTGACCGCGCAGTCAAGTGCGACGCCAACTTTAACCGTTGCGACGGTAAACCTATGAAGGGTTACGGACTTGAAATTGAAACGGGTTGGGCGCTGTCAAACGGGTCATCTACCGCGTACAACGTATTGTCGAACGTTTTACAGACCGCCGTTTTCCCTGTATTCCCCGCGGGACTGTTTAAACAACAAATGGATAGCACTATCACGGGTACGGAATGTATTACTCAAGTGATGACAAAAGAGTTTATCCGTAACCACTACAAGGACTTCAAGACGATGTATAACGATTTATTCCCTATGTTCGGTATACGTTGCGATGACGGTAATTGCGGTATGCACGTAAACATCAGCAACGGACTTTTAGGGACTACCGCAAAAGTACAGGAAACGTCGGTTCGCAAACTGTATTACATCATCAACAAACACTACGACTTTTTCAAAGTAGCGCTTTACAGGACGGGTTCGACGCGTTGGTGTGCAAAAATGGACTACCGCAACGCTAAAACAATGGACGTCTACAATATGCCGTCATCACACGGTAATTGCTTTAACGGGTCGCACTTCCGTGAAGGACGTATAGAGATAAGGCTTGTCGGCGGTCAGAAGAATTTCGCTTGTTTTCGTAACACTATGGAAGTCATCTTCCACGTAATCGGCGCTTTAAAGGGTTTATCGTGGACAGACTGTGACGACTTAACAAAGATTTTTGCGGGATGTAATCAGTACGTGTTCGACCGTATCAAGTCCAAATGTAAAGACGCGGGTACTATCTCACAAGCGGACGTTGACGCAATAGGCGCTACTGTCATTCGTGAAGATTTAATTTAAAACTACATAGCGGGGTGTAAAAACCCCGCGGGTTGTAAACATACCGACGGCGGTCACAAGTCCGCGTGTAAATGTGAGTGCAACCAACAACCAAAAACTACAAAGGAAGGTGTAAAAATGAGCAAACTTGAAATGGCAATTAGGAACGGCAATTTTACAACAGAAGACGTAAAAATCGACGGTATAAGGACGGGCGAAAAGGTTTACATCGTCACGGTACAGGGTTCACGTTTTCCGTACAAAGAGCGCATAAGTGAAGGTTGGTTCAACGACATCACGCGCCGTATCAAAAAAAGTGAGGAACGACGCGCACGCGTAGAGAATCACTTATGGACAGACCCCGCAAACGTAGAACATACGGCTTGTATGTCTGACATAATGGACGCCTACGCCGACTATAAAATGGCTATGGCTTT
>Ga0310690_10007025_pt1 | contig 14611 bp, 15 predicted proteins | sample AusTroGonzalo_MG_2_FD_207661 | JGI IMG/M metagenome (GOLD analysis project Ga0310690, IMG submission 207661) | Bovine rumen microbial communities from tropical cattle in Woodstock, Queensland, Australia - Gonzalo_04 (v2) (version 2) | ecosystem: Host-associated > Mammals > Digestive system >...
GCTATGCTCATCAAAAATCTAAAGCGTAAGTCCATTAACTGGCCCCATATTTTGACGTTCAAGAGTCAGACGGCCAGAACCTTTGAAAAAACGCTCTATCTTTCAAGGTTCCTCACCTTATTTGCCGTGGTGGGTTCATTGGTTTCAGCAATCGTGCTTTTTTTCTTTGGAACCATGAATGTTTACGTTGCTTTTAGAGCTTTCCTCAACAATCCTACAAGTACCGACCATTCGGATTTAGCACCGCTTCTTACCGTGTTTGTGTCATCTGTCGATGTCTATCTGTTTGCTATGGTACTCATCATATTTGGTATGGGTGTTTATGAGCTGTTTATCAGCAAGATGGATCCAGTTGAGACCAAACTGGATACTCGCCCATCATGGCTCCGTATTACCAGTATTGACGATTTGAAATCTTCTTTGGGAAGAGTTATCCTGATGGTGCTTATCGTTTCGGTGTTCGAACATTCGTTAAGCATCGACTACGACCAGTCTGTTGACTTATTATACGGTTCTGTTGCAGTTGTTTTGGTCGCTTTAGCCCTGTATATCACACATCTTTCGAATCACAACAGTGAGATGGAAAAGAAAGATCATCAACAGGAGGAAACCGAAGAGTTGTAAATCGGAATTATTATATGCTACACCGTGTAGTTGCAAAAATGATAGAAGATAACAGCCAGTGTTGGTGGAATGTGCGGTCCGCTCTTCAGCCAAATTGCAAGTATTTTGCTGTCCTGTCATTGAACAAAGGGTTGGATGAGGTGAAAATATGCAAGAATTAAGATTTCAAAGAATAACAAATCAGAAGTTGTGCCCGACACGAATCAAGGGTATATGAATTATGATAGACTACTTTATAACTATTATTATTTTTGTGATTCTCGAAGGTATTATGTACCTTATTGATTTGCCGTTTATAAACAGGATTAAGAACTCGGATAGCGTTGAATCGAGTTTAAAAACTCGAAAGAATCTAAAAGTAACAAGAATTGTATCCACGATATTACTAATTACACTACTATGTGTCGGAATAATATATATATGTGTGGAAAATAATACGATGGAATCTTTAGGTACATGCCTTGGCTTGATTATTGCATATGCTATTACAAAAGGATATAAAATGCTAACAGGCAATATTCAGACATATAGCAAAGAAAGATATTTGAATATATTTAAAAGCAACTTTGTCTTTTATCTTCGTTCCTTCGAATCAGATTTCTACACCACATCGAACAAGGCCTTCGGTTTGGAGTCGCAATTAGCCAAAGCCATAAAAAAGAGAGGTCTTGAGATTGCGGCAATTGGCATGACAAAAGAATTAGATGCGCCTGTAGGCGCTTCAAGGGTTTACGTTAGCGATAAAACATGGAAGGCCGATGTAGCAGAGATGATGCAAAATGCAAAAATGATATTTATTCTGATGAGTGACCGAGAGAGTTGCATTTGGGAGATTTCAAATGGAGCAGGGATGCTCAATAAGATATGCTTTATCATTGATAACACTGATAAATATGATAATATCAGGAAGAGCACTTCAGGCACTATTCACTTCCCTGAAATCGATGATTTGCTAGCCCAACTTGATAACAAAATTACTAAAGAAGTGATTAATGATGGTATGAGTCATGTTGGGTTTGTTATGAGCGGAAATGAATTTGACGTTTTTGACTTTTGTGCTACAGATAAACCAGCAAAAATAAATAAAAAAATAGACGAAGTGAAACAAAAAGGCCGAGCTTTTGCAAATATATAAAATGTATAATATAGAACGATTGATACAATAAAACAAATAGTTATTATGAAACAATCTAATGCAAAAGAAGTGAAGAACCAGGTGGTCCAGTGGATTCGTGACTGGTTCGAGGAGAACGGTAAAGGCTGTAATGCCGTGCTCGGCGTATCGGGCGGCAAGGACAGCAGTATTGTGGCAGCCCTCTGCGTGGAGGCTCTGGGCAAAGACCGCGTCATCGGCGTGACTATGCCCAATGGTGTGCAGAAGGACATATCCGACAGTATGCGTCTCATCAACCATTTGGGCATCCGCTATTGCAACGTGAACATCGGTGATACTTGTAAGACGCTGATGGCAACTGTAAAGGAGCAGTTGGGCACATTGGAAGCAGAGGTGAGTGAGCAGACTACCATCAATTTGCCTCCACGCATCCGAATGACGACGCTCTATGCCATTTCACAGTCAATGAACGGTCGTGTGGCTAATACTTGCAACCTCTCTGAGGACTGGGTGGGTTACAGTACCCGTTATGGTGATGCTGCTGGCGATTTTGCACCTCTTGGAGGACTTACAGTAGGTGAAGTGGTTGCTATAGGTTTGGAACTTGGATTGCCTCGTGACTTGGTTGTGAAGACTCCCGCTGACGGACTCTGTGGTAAGAGCGATGAGGACAACCTCGGCTTCACCTATGCAGCCCTCGACCATTACATCCGCACTGGTGAGTGTGATGATGTTAAGGTAAAAGCCGTCATTGATGACAAGCACATGAAGAATCTCTTCAAGCTGAGGCCCATTCCATACTTTGAGTACAAGTGAACGAGTAAGAAAATACAATAATTATTTAGAGGTTGCACCCGACACGGATTAAGGGTAACTACAAGATGGATACAATTACGTTGAAAGAAGACTGGAAGGCCCCATTTACCAGTTCTTCATATTTGAATACGTTAAAACAATTATTGCGTTTTTTCTTTTGGGGAGGACTAATCATTGGAATTGTTTTCTTTGTTATTAGCTTCGATACAAATGCAGTATTTGAAGGACTCAAAAGAGGAGGACTTTTACTTGTCCTTTGTATGTTAGGAGGACCTGCAGTCTTAATTGTTCTCTACATCTTTCTTATACCTATTATTCTGCTTTTTCAGATACCCAAAATTATCTCGCCTAACACGTATGAGTTTTGTGTAAGTGAAGGTCGTTTTTTGGTTAAGAAAAATAATAGTCCAATAATTGACATTACCTTGTATGATTATTTAGAACATGTATTTGTTGTTGTGAGAGTTAATGATATGGGGGGCAACGCATTAGGGAATGTGCTAAGAATTAAATATATAAAGAAGGGTAAAGAAAAAACAAAAGAAATCAATCTCAATTACTTCAACGATAAGGATAAGATATGCCTTCATCAATTTATGAATAGTGTTAATATGTATAAAATGAGAGGTCTTTGATCTGTCAGAAAAGAAGTGTATATGAAAAGGAGTTAAGAGAATGCCGAGAAAAAGTGATAAGGAAAAAGACCTTTTCTCATGATCTGGTGTTATAGAGGAAGGAATTATAGAATAAAAAGCATACAAGAAGTAGTGACCGACACAGAAGAAGGGTATAGGCGTATGATTGTTTATAGAATGAAATGCAAAAGGTATTTGTGGCTGATCGTCATAGGATTCGTTGCGGTAGTAACGGGATGTGGGAGTGCTAAGATGGAGCGTTCCAAGGACTTGGTTGTCGTTGAGCAGACAGATACCGTGTATGGAGGTAATGAGGATAATGGACATGAATGGGCTTCATTCACGGTTGATGTGCCTGTTAATGGCCCAGAGGTTTTGGCGGACTCCATTATGGCATTCGTCAACAAGGAACTATATGATGCCTGTGAGAGTAATGCTCATTTCGATGAGAAAGCCATATCATTCAGTCAGGACAAGGTGTTTACTAATGATGGCGAACGGTTGCTCAGTCATTATATGACGAAGTATAAGAGACCGCTTCAAGATAGTTTGTGGAGGGTGTTTGGCCTGACAATGAAGATGGAAGCACAGACGGAGAAATATGTTACATACGGGGTGGAGTTCTATTATTGCGGAGCAAGCTGTAGCTCGGAGAAACACTTCTATACTTTTGACAAGAAAGACGGACATCAGGTGAAGGAGGTTATCAGCCACGATAACCTTGTGCGTTTCTTTGAAGACTATCCAGAATATAGTACTATTGGGGCTGACCCTTGGTCTGGTGAACCTGAATGGAGGTTCTACCCTGAGTATGAATTTCATAATTCACACTATGGGTTGATGGATGACCTTTTCTTTCTTTCCATAGATGGTGTTGGTAATCACTACCAACTCACAGGCTTCCCCTATAGCCAGATTTTCTCCTATCTCTCGCCAGAAGTTCAGGCATTGGTGGAGCAGGAAGGGGAGGAAGAACCGATGCTTCCTGCCTATTTGCCGAAATATTCCGAGGATGGTCAGGTGTGGATGGAGTTGGACACCCTGAATCTTGCACTGATCAGTTGTCTCAGTGCTGCCGACACCCAGTATGTAGATACCCTGACTCGCTATGAAACGGTCATGGAGGTTTATCCTAAACGGGTGCATTCTATTGATGGTTCAGATGGTTCTGTACTCTATTTATTCATTTATTCCTATGGACATCTTCTACATTATGATGAGGCTCTGATATGTACTCTTGACGAGCATAGTATGACGCCTGTACCACTCTTCACGATTGATGGTGAGCGGGATAGTGTGATAAACTGCATGTGGTACGATCAGTTGGTGGAGGCCAGTGAAGGATTCCCATTTTATGAACTTGACGAGAACCGTTTCGGTATCTACTACGACAGCTTCACGAAGCGCCTGTATATCCCCATTATGGAGAATCATGAGAAAGGTTCTGGATATGAGAATTGCCTTCGTTATACAGGACGATATGATGTCCTTCAGTTTAAGGGCAAGGAGTTTGTGCCTGTGGGTACCGATGGTGCCTGGTGGCTGAATGCTGACATGCGCAACTATAAGCGTACCATTAGCAATAAAAAGACTGCTGACGGCATTGAACAGATAGACCTGATGCCTGATAATACCTACCGCCGATCCGTATGGAAAGGTGCCAAAACTCTCGATGACCTCCGCAAGAAACCTGATGAGGTGATGATTAGCAATAATAAAGATTTCAATGAAACGGATTGAGTACAGTTATGAAAACGAAAATATTTAATATCATTATTTGTGCGCTCATACCCATGTTTATGGGTTGTTGCACAATCCAAAAGGGAAGTGACCAACAATTCGTCACAAAAAACCATATGTGCGTCCTAAAGAACTACACACATATAACAACAGAGGTTATTCCTCTTTATATTTCCATCGACCTCCCTATAAAAGGACCCCAACCCCTTATGGACAGCTTGACGATTTTTTTGAATCAAACCCTATATCATTACTTCGATAATGGCGATGACAAGCATCTGCCATACGAAACAGTGTATTCAAAAGATGTTATTCATTTGGTGGAGCATTATCGGGACACATACAAGCGTTTCTTTCTTAACGACAGTACAACCGAACATGAATTCGAATCCGATTGTCTTAGTGTGACACTGTGTGCACAAACCGACAATTATGTGACATACGAGGTTGACAGACTCTTCTTCGGAGAAGGAGATGAAGTGTCAAAGGAATGGGTGACCTTTATTCTTCCAGACGGACATCGTCTGAAGGAGATAATCAGCAAAAAGAACTTGTTGAGGTTTTACGAAGAACATCCCGAACTAAGAAGCAACGACATCTGGGAACATATTCAGTCTCATGGCGAGGGAATAGATTTTGTCGGTGACGTCGGACTCCTAAATGATTCTGTTGCACATCAATATGTATATGCACCAGGCATTTTCGAGGATGTCAGATACCCTTTGGATGTCATCGCGCCTTATCTTTCAAAGAATGCGAGAAAACTGATTAAACAATAATAAGATGTAGCTAAGTAATAGGAATGGCAATTATGAAGAAGTTGATTATAATGTTTGTCGGGTTGTTGGTGATAATTGGCCAAATAAAGGCCAATCCAACATCTGAGAATCAGAGAATTCAAGAATTGGTTGATAGCGTGACACGTCAGGAGATGTCTAACAATGCCTATCATAGAGGTATAGTCTATGTCGTTGAGACAAAAACGGGAAGGCTAATAGCGCATACATCGCTTGAGAGTTCAGATAATCACATCGTTCCCTTTACTGACACTTTCTACAAAGAAGACGATTATATACAGGGCGCAGTGACATATCTTGCCTTGCTCTCTTCTGGGAAGGTTATGCCTGACACGGAGATTAATACTAAGAGTGGAATCTATGTGAAACCAAATGGCGAAGATGTCAGAGATCACAATTGGCGCAGAGGGGGCTATGGAAAGATGAGTCTGGAGTCAGTCCTTACGCATTGCTCTGTCGTTGGCCATACGATGGCTATCGACTCTGTATTTGGTAATAACATGGCCGATTATTTCTTAAAAAGGAGGGATTATACTGCAGGCATTCCTGAGACCTTGATGGGGTTATTGACGTTTTACAATGCCATAGCCAACGATGGATGTATGGTAAAAATATGTAACGCTGAGGATAGCACCGTTACTATTGTCAACGACCATATTGCATCCCCTGAACATATCCGTATGCTTCAGCAGGGATTAGAGCATTGCGTTTCTGAGGGACTGTTCGAGAAATCAGGAAATGAACAAGTTGACGTCGCTGCCTGTGGACGCAGGCTCCAAATTGCGGAAATGACATACAGGCTTGAACTTTGTGGTTACTTTCCAGTGCAGGATCCCCAATATACAATTATGGTAGTGCTTGAAAAAGAAAACATCCCAGCCAGTGCTGGAGGCATGTGCGGCCCGCTTTTCAGCCGGATTGTCAGTGGCCTGTTGTTTTGACATATGCATTGGAATCCATATAACTATCATCCTGGATTAGATTACGTCAAGATAGAGCTTTGGGATTGTGCTCGATTACTGCAAATCAGGGATGAAGCGTACTGGCGTTCGGAAGTTGATTAAAGTATGAGAGTTTATTGAAATGAATAAGAATAGAAATGATTACAATACAATGAAACTTTATTTCACCTGTGAGTACGGAACAAAAGAGACCTCGAGTAATTTTGTAGGATTAGATTTTGAAGTGAATCTTGAAGAAGACGAATTGTCTTTTATTCACAAGATTCTCTCTGTTGACAGAGACTTGCGCGACAATTTCCACCTTCTCAAACATCATGCCCCACAGCTTTATCGGAAAATCATGGATGCTGGCGTAATGGAGTTCGAACGGAAATACAAGGATTGTCGTTGTATATACCAAAGGAAAGTCGAGTGGACGTGGGATTTGTTGGATGCAACACGCTCAGAAGCAAGCAAGATGGTTTCCGACGACGACTGTGAACTGCTCTTCATTAAAGCGTGTGCATTGGCTTCAAGGGATTACAACTCAGATGATCCTGTCATCGACGAGAATACCATCTTTTCTTTAGATTACCTAAAGGTGCCGTCGGCTGAAGAGTATGTTTTTGCAAAGATGGCTGACATACCCTTTTTTGATTGGTCAAAGATGGCGAAGGAAGAGAGCGAACGCATCTATATCGACCTATTGAAAAACGACGAAGAACATCACAATGAAAAAATAGTTAACTCCTCAGGATGCAACGAATACCTCATTCTATTCTATATCGACTGGCAACAATTACAGCTGAAACAATACGAAGCCACTCTGACGAAGATTAATTCAAGGTTTGGAATCTGGATGAATGAAATAATTCACGCGGTTGCGCGTTCACTGAGAATAATCAACAGAAAGGGACAAGTTTGGAGTATGTTTTTGGATGATTTGAGCCACATGGAAAAGAGAGGTCACCATCGTTTGTGGCCAGATCAGTTCTCAAGCAAAACTAAATATGAAGCAACCCTTTATGAAGACCAAGACATTAATTCAAGGATTTTATCGGTGGAGGTGAGAGATTTTAGAGTCTGGGTAAATGAGGGTGATAGTGGCCCCGCATGTGTCATGATGAATGGAGGAAGCAGCTATGACCGAGATATCTATGATATTAATCTCTACGAATTGGCAGGTCTGCTCGGAGCAAGGACCTTGAGAGAGTTTTTTGCCGAGATGAAGAGACGGTTTGGCTTTTACGACGGGATGGACAGATTCCACGATTTTTTGAAAACTCACAATGTTAGATTTGCCGCTTATGCAGGATAGGAAGAATAATTGGAACGAGCTTTTTGACCATGCGCTGCAGATAGCCATCCAAGCCCACCGAGGTCAGAAGGACAAATCGGGACGTGAATACATCATGCATCCGATTCGAGTTGCTGAGCGGTGCAAAGATCCACGGGCGAAAATCGTTGCACTGTTGCATGACACCATTGAGGATACCAACGTAACAGCAGAATACCTGCGCTGTGAAGGGTTCCCAGACGAGATCATCAATGGCGTGTTGTCTGTGACGAAGCGGGAGGGAGAAACTTACGACGACTTTGTGCGCAGAGCAGCAGAGAATGTCATTGGTAGGGAAGTGAAGATTGCCGATTTGGAGGATAACATGGATATTCGTCGGTTGAAAGAAATTACAGCTGAAGATGTGGCTCGGCTTCAGAAATACCTTCGTGCTTGGCAATATTTGATTAAACTTGAATAGTAAGATTTATAATGCCGTTTTGTTGTTAATAGCTCGTTGTCTGGTATGCAAAAATCCTTGTGCTTTCTATATGCCGAATGCAGAAAAGTGGGTGGGAATGGTGTGCAATTCAAGAAAAATTGCTAATTTTGCAGCGATATTGAAAATTCAGAACGATGAAGAAATATATCCTTGACTTGAGAGTGAGGGCTTTGGAACGGATTAGCAAGAAGCATGTGCTGATACGGCTGACGGGAGAGGAGCCTTTGCCGGAGATGCTGCCAGGGCAGTTTGTGGAAGTGCGTGTGGACGGCTCGCCGACAACTTTCCTACGGCGTCCTATTTCCATTAATTTTGTCGACAGACAGCAGAATGAGCTGTGGCTGATGGTGGCCATGGTGGGTGACGGTACACGTCGGCTGGGAAGCCTGAAGGAGGGGGACCTGCTGAACTGTGTATTGCCGTTGGGTAATAGTTTTTCCATGCCGTCGTCACCTGATGAGAAAGTTTTGCTGGTAGGCGGTGGAGTAGGGGTGGCCCCGCTGCTCTATCTGGGCGCCATGTTGCATCAGAAAGGGGTTAAGCCAACGTTCCTGTTGGGGGGGCGCAGTGCAAAAGACCTGTTGGAGCTGGAGTTGTTTGAACAGTATGGCCGTGTGTGTGTGACTACTGAAGATGGTACGATGGGCGAAAAAGGGTTTGTAGTCCACCACAGCGTATTGGGTGAGACTTTCGACCGAATCTGTACCTGTGGTCCTACGCCCATGATGAAGGCTGTTGCCCGCTATGCCAATGAGCGTCAGATAGCATGTGAGGCTTCTTTGGAGAACCTGATGGCTTGCGGATTGGGTGCGTGCTTATGTTGTGTGGAGAAGACAACGGAAGGTAATCTCTGTGTCTGCAAGGAGGGTCCGGTGTTTAACATAAAACGATTGTTATGGCAGATTTAAGCGTTAAAATAGGTGCGTTGTCACTGAAGAATCCCGTCATGACGGCTTCGGGAACCTTTGGCTATGGCCTTGAGTTTCAGGACTTCATTCCCCTTGACGGCCTTGGTGGCATCATTGTGAAAGGTACCACGCTGCATCCCCGCGAGGGTAACGACTATCCTCGTATGGCAGAGACCGCCAGCGGTATGTTGAACTGTGTGGGCCTGCAGAACAAAGGTGTTGACTATTTCTGTGAGCATATCTATCCGCTGATTAAGGATATTGACACGAATATGATTGTCAATGTCAGTGGTTCGTCACCAGAGGACTATGCCGAGTGTGCCGCCCGCATTGATGGGTTGGAGCAGATTCCCGCTATCGAGCTGAATATTTCGTGTCCGAATGTCAGGGATGGCGGTATGGCTTTTGGTGTCACCTGTGCCGGAGCCGAGAGTGTGGTGAGGGCAGTGCGTGAACGCTATCATAAGACGCTGATCGTCAAGTTGTCACCTAATGTGACGGATATTGCCGAGATAGCCCGTGCATGTGAGGCTTCAGGAGCCGACAGCGTGTCGCTCATCAATACGTTAATGGGTATGGCCATTGATGTGGAGCACCGCCGTCCGTTGCTGAGTATTGGTACTGGTGGGCTGAGCGGTCCCTGCATCAAACCTGTAGCTCTACGTATGGTATGGCAGGTAGCCAGAGCGGTGAAGATTCCTGTGGTAGGCTTGGGTGGTATAGCTAACGCCACTGATGCCATAGAGTTCTTTATGGCAGGAGCTTCTGCCATTGAGATAGGCACAGCTAACTTCATCGACCCTGCTGTGACCATCAAGGTACGCGACGGCATTAGCCAGTGGCTCGATGCCCACGGCTGTCAGTCCATCCACGAAATCATCGGTTGTCTTTAGGGTATTGGTAAACAATTTGAGAGCGGTCAGAAGACCGCTCTCAACCAACACAAAAACTAAACTAGACTTAACTAAAGCACGTCAAGGATTTTCACAAACCCTATGATGCTGATGCAAAGATAGTACAAATATTTTAATTGACCATGCTTTTTTCGATTTTTTTTGCATTTTCATCCTAAAAAGTCATATTTTGACTGTTTTTGCCAGCAAATAGTAGTCTAAAATAGTCATTGCAGTCATTGCTTCTACTACAGGAACAGCTCTGGGAAGTACACAAGGGTCATGACGTCCGCGAGCGGTCAGTGTCGTTTCTTTACCTTCAAGGTCTACGGTGTGCTGTTCGCGCAACAATGTGGCAACAGGTTTGAAGGCCACCCTGAAATAGATGTCCTGACCGTTGGAAATACCGCCTTGGATGCCTCCGCTGTGGTTGGACTTAGTGGTAAGTGATGAGTGGTGAGTGGTGAGCGGCAAAAATTCGTCGTTTTGTTCGGAGCCACGGGCGGTGACACCGGCAAATCCTTCGCCATATTCGAATCCCTTGACTGCATTAATGCTGAGCATGGCTGCACCCAGTGCCGCATGCAGCTTGCCGGCTTCCGGTTCGCCAAGACCTGGCGGACAATCCTTCACGACGCAAGTAATCACTCCGCCGATGGTATCGCCCTCAGCCTTCACTTCCTCTATCAGCCGTTCCATAGCTGCTGCTTTCTCCTGATCAGGACAACGGACAACGTTGCGCTCTGTCTGCGTAAGGTCGTATTGGCGGTAGTCGCGGTCCAGGGCAATGTCTCCAACCTGTGAGGTATAGGCCGTGATGTTGATGCCCGTCTGTCTGAGGGCCAGTTTGGCCAGTGCTCCGGCTACACAGCGGCTGATAGTGACTCGTGCCGACGAACGTCCACCGCCCCGATGATCGCGCGTACCATATTTATAATGATACGTATAGTCGGCATGCGAGGGACGGAACAGGTTGCGCAGGTTGTCATAGTCATGAGAGTGCTGGTTGGTGTTGCGAACCAGGAAGCCGATGGGACAGCCTGTCGACTTTCCCTCAAATACGCCACTCAGCAGTTCTACCTGGTCTGGCTCGTTTCTGGCTGTCGTGATGTGGCTCTGTCCTGGCCGGCGGCGATTCAGCTCATGCTGTATGAAGTCCATGTCGATGTCGATGCCTGCCGGCATTCCGTCGACTACGCCTCCCACCGCCTCGCCGTGGCTCTCGCCGAACGTGGTCAGCCTGAATATATTTCCGAAGGTGTTCACTCTTTTTTCCTTATTTAACGTCAACGTGAACGTCAACTTTTTACTTTTTTACCTTTTTACCTTTTAATGGCAGTGTCCGCAGCCGCAGCCCTCGCCGTGCTCATGATGGTGATGGCCTTCGCAACCGCCATCGCAGTCCTCGCAACCACATCCACATCCGTCGTTGGTCATGCGGGCAATCATCGCGTCGATTTCTTCTACGGTGGCCTTCCGGTTTTCCAGCACCTTACCTGTAAAGTAGAGCGTCTCACCGGCCAGCGGGTGGTTCAGGTCCACCTTCACCCTTTCTTCGCCCACTTCCAGTACCCTTCCGTAGAAACGGTTGCCGTCCTCGTTCTGCAGGGGAATGACAGCATCGGGATAGATGTGACTATGGTCAAAGTGGCCGTTCACGGTGAATACGTCGCGCTCCAAGTCCAGAACATGTTCCAGTTCGTAGTCGCCGTAAGCTTCTTCTTTGGGAATGGAGAAGTCGAACTCCTCACCCTTCTCCATGTTGAGCACCTTGTCCTCGAAGGCATCGAGAGCAATGCCGAAACCACTGATAAAATGGAAGGGCTGTGCCACGGAAGTCTCCTCCACCAGCTCCTTTCCGTTGTCGCCGTCCACATACAGATGGTACTGAACGGCAATGTACTTGTTAGGTTTGTTTTCCATATAATTCTTGTTATGCTTAGTTTTGGTTGCAAAGGTAATAGAAAAAGGGCGAAACACCAAATTTATTGCCTAAAAACGGCTTGAACTGATAAAAATCAAGAGTTTGACTCAGGTCAAGAATTCATACTGTGTGCGCAAACAATTATTGGAAATGTTTGGTGGGTATCAGAATTTGCCGTACCTTTGCACCGTCAATCAGCGAGAGAGCTGGTTCGACTAAAGGATAACATTAATTAAAATTAGAGAAAGGGTAAAAGTTATGAAAAGATTGTTTTTGGTAGTTGTAGCCATGCTTAGCATGACAATGACATTTGCAGAGAATGAGAATGCAGCCAACCTCAACAGTGCTGAGGCTTACAACATGACAGTCAACATGAACAAACTCAGTCAGGCTCTCAGCCTGTCGAAAGACCAGATAGAGAGCGTTGCCGAGATTCACAAGACTTTCAGCGCAGAAATGCAGTTTGCTGCACAGTCAACAGGCGAGGAGCGTCAGAAGATGGTTGATAGTGCCATCAACAAGGATCTGGCTTGGATGAACTACATTCTGAACCGCGACCAGTACCGCAGGTATGTGATGCTGCTCAACATGACACTCCATAACCGTGGACTGAAATAATTAGAGGAAAGCATTATTTGGTAAAGTTTAAATGAGAAAGACTGCTGTCCGTGAGGGCGGCAGTTTTTTGTATGCTCAGCATTTGCTGACTTAAACCTAATATATGAACAGTTCAAGTCCTATCCTTTGAAGTCCTGATTTGCAAGAAAAGACAAAAAACAACCCAAAAGTTTCCGACTTTCAGATATTTGTTGTATCTTTGCAACGGAGTTTATATCATATCATCAACAAATAAAATGTCAGTTATGAAAAAGTATTTATTGATTCTTTTGTCTATATTATGCTTATGTCATTTGTCATCTTTTGGACAAAAGAAATATGAGATGACGATTGAGAAAAAAGATGGCACAAACATCGTTGTAGATGTTGATGATATAGTACGGACTTATTTTAAAGAGAAGGTTGAACCTGTTACACAGAAAATCATTGATCTTTCTCCTTTCACAGTAAACTTTGGAACGGTAAGTTTCGGTTCCAGCAAGACGGAACTTGTCGTGATAAGTAATGTGGGTACAGCTGACTTGACTTTCCGCATCCAAAAAGTGGATGACGACTTCATCATTGACGAAAGTGACATGGATATTGTTCTGCCCGCGGGTACTGAGAAGATTATCAAGGTGGTGTTCATGCCGAGACTGGCAGATCGGGAGTATGCTCAGACGGCTATGATTTACACGGATGCTGATAATGGTAATCAGACATTGACAATGTACGGTACGTCAGGTAAGGCACAGCCATAGGGCACTTTCGTTCGACAATAAAAACAAAAAAACGATTTTTTGTTTTGTATTGTTCTCACTTATTCGTACCTTTGCACTCGGATAGAAATAACTTATTCGTTACTGATTCACATATATGAAAATTGCAATTGTTGGAACAGGCTATGTAGGCCTTGTCAGTGGAACTTGTTTTGCAGAGATGGGTTCCCATGTTACCTGTGTCGATGTTGACCAGGAGAAGATAGATAAACTGAAGCGTGGCGAGATGCCGATCTACGAACCAGGATTGGAAGAGCTGGTACGTCGTAATGTCAGCTATGGCCGGTTGCAGTTTACCACCGACTTGACTGAGGTACTTGACGACGTGGAGGTCGTCTTCTCGGCAGTGGGTACGCCGCCCGATGAAGACGGCAGTGCCGACTTGAAGTATGTGTTGGCCGTAGCCCGTCAGTTCGGACAGAATATCAAGAAGTACACCATTCTGGTTACCAAGTCGACGGTGCCCGTCGGTACGGCCCAGAAGGTGAAGGCAGCCATTCAGGAAGAGTTAGACAAGCGTGGTGTCGACGTCCCGTTCGACGTGGCCAGCAATCCAGAGTTCCTGAAAGAAGGTGCTGCCATCAAGGACTTCATGTCGCCTGACCGTGTGGTGGTGGGCACTGAGTCCGACAAGGCTCGTGAGGTGATGACCCGTCTCTACCAGCCTTTCCTCATCCAGAATTTCCGTGTCATCTTCATGGATATTCCTTCTGCTGAGATGACTAAATATGCCGCTAACGCTATGCTGGCCACCCGTATCTCATTCATGAACGACATTGCCAACCTATGTGAGCGGGTGGGAGCCAACGTCGACAGTGTCCGTCAAGGCATAGGCCGTGACTCCCGTATCGGTCCTAAGTTCCTCTATGCCGGTTGTGGATATGGCGGCAGCTGTTTCCCCAAGGATGTGAAAGCCTTGTTGCATACGGGTATTGACAACGGCTACCACATGGAAGTCATTGAGGCCGTCGAGCGTGTCAACGAACGTCAGAAGGCTATTGTCTATGACAAGATTATTCGTGCCGTAGGCGATGTGAAGGGTAAGACAGTCGCTGTGCTTGGACT
>Ga0310690_10007026_pt1 | contig 14606 bp, 14 predicted proteins | sample AusTroGonzalo_MG_2_FD_207661 | JGI IMG/M metagenome (GOLD analysis project Ga0310690, IMG submission 207661) | Bovine rumen microbial communities from tropical cattle in Woodstock, Queensland, Australia - Gonzalo_04 (v2) (version 2) | ecosystem: Host-associated > Mammals > Digestive system >...
TTCATCAACGTAGGGAAAATCCCCACCCATCAATGCCCAATACTCAATGCTCATGACAAGCTCGTCCTGGTTGATGTGGTTAGGGTCGAGAGTCTTGTCGAGTTCACATGCCCTGTGCCAGAGCTTGTCAATCTGGTTTTCATCAAGCTCGTAGTCAATCCAGTTGCAGATGTTTGTGCGCGTGAATTCTTTCTTGTTCATGTTGTGCAGCCCCTTTCTACAGATACTTCGTCGTGTGTTCGTGGTTCTCTTCGTTTGCGACGAACACTGCGGTTGCCGTCTTGTAATGCTGACGAGCGTAGTTCACAGCGAACTTTGCGGTCGCTTCAAGGTCGGGGTCTCCCCAGATGTTTTTCTTGACGATAGCTTTGTTCTTTGCCGTGCGGAAGATGGTGATGGAGTAACGTGCCATAGTTCATAACCCCTTTCTAGTTATGTTTTGCTGATTTCGTGCTACTCGTGGTGGAAAAATTTTTTCCCCGTGCCGTGTACCGTGATGTAGACGTTGCGTTTTCTCCCATTGCAGAGACCGCAACGTTCACACTGCGCTCCGTTGTTAGACGGGCAGAGTACCTCGTTTTCAAGGTAGACGTTGTTGTCCTCTGGTACTACTCTGAACACTTTCCATCCGTCTGTGACTGCTTTTGCCATGTCAAGGATGGTTTCGCAGCTAGCCTGGAGGTAGTTTTTCCAAGGTTTCGCAAAGTCTTGTCTCCATTGGTGCGTGTATCCAGTCCATCGTTTAGCTACGTCGATGAACGGTTTCACCAGTTCAAAGGGTACAGCAGTCGGGTCTCCATAAGCGCCAAGTCTAAACAGTTCCTTCTTGGCTAGCTTTTCCAGTGCTTCGGGATACTCTGCAAGGGTCGGATACTTGCCGTTCTTATAGGCGCGATAGATTGCAAGCGGGGCTTGATGGAGTTGCACGTAGCAGACACGCTTGCCATTTTCCACTTTCCGCAAAGGGCAGTCACCGCATACGCATTTATCAGCGTCAATTTTCCATGCCTTGTGCGGTTCAATGCCGTCTGGTAAAATCCACAGATGAGCGGACTTTTTGCCAGTTTTGGGGTTTTTGGAGTCTCTTACCAATGCCGTAATGATTGCCACAATCGGCTTTCCATTGATGAGTGACGGTCCGCGATAAACCACAATACCGTTGGGTTTTGCTTTTCTTGCCATTGTTTTGCCGTCCTTTCGTTTGGTTTTACAACTGATTTTTGCCGCTTGCCGTGATAATGCCGTTTCAGCCTGGATTTGTTACTATTGTTCGTCGATTTTTCTCGCGCCAATCCAATGGTTTTTTCTCGTTCCGTTGCCGTTGTCATCGTAGTAATAGCAATCGATGTCCGCATTTTCGCGTTCATTGTCATGTTGCCGCGCTACATTGATTGAACTTGCGTTCACGTCAATATGTTCTTGAATCCACTGTTTAAAGGTTTTTTTGTTGCCTAACTTATTCAAGGCGATTTCGATAGCGTCAACGCCTGTTTCAGCCTTGATTCCGTTAAATTCACAGCGGAATTCATCATCATTTTCACGGATTGCGACGTTCCAAAGTTTTTTTGCCATTTAAACTTACCATCCTTTCAAAAGTTTGAAATGTGGCAAGCGGCAAAAATCAGTTGTAAAAAACCTTGCGGGATGTACTGAGTAATACATCCCGCCGCTACAGCCTAAGCACTTTAGAAATTAAAATAGGAATTCTGGGGATTCCCATTTACTCAAATTTCTAAAGTACCGAAATTGCCCCCAATAGCCTGTGTAGGCTATTCCCATATCGGACACGGAAAAGTGGACATGATAAAAATTACCATGCGGTCTTTCGACTTTCGCGCTAGAATTTATGCTGTTTACGCTGTGTTTTTCAGCATGCATTCATTACGGCGCTTATCTTTGTGCTGTATTCCGTGCTACCCCTTTTTGGCGTTTGATTCTCGAGGTCTTTTAAGTTGTCAAGGTTCTACTGTGCTAGTCACATCCCACTAAACACAGATTCGATTGAAAGGTTTTCCCGCTTTGGCCTTGTCCTTTTCCAGTGTCCTGTTCAGCGACGATACAGAGTCTAAAAAGGGGTGTACCAGAGCGCTAGCCTTTTCGTCTGTCAAGGTTCTGTGTGTCGTTCGCTGTGTCCCTTGCGTTCGACGGCTCAAATGATACGCCTTTTTTCGTAGCTTGCAAAGTGGTCAAGAATGAGGTCGTTACTGATTTATGCGCTATTTGTGATGATGCATGAATGCTGATGAACGCTATGCTGACGCATATTTGAAGTCTTAGAGTTTATCAAAATACCACATAATTTTTTCATGCAAAAAATCACGTCAAGTCAGTCGCTAGCAGGATATCGCATGCATGAAAGGAAGCGAAAATAAAAAGATGTAAAATTTCGACAATTCGAGAGCAAAAAATTGTATGAATGCAGGTAGGGACTGGCTTGACGTTGTTTTTGAACTGTTTTGAGCTGTGATGAACAAATGTTCAATCATGACGGCAGCGCAGACTTTTGTGACTATCTGCATGTTTTCAGTTGGTGATGTGATGAATACAGCAAAAGTTTACATTTTTGGATGTGATGTAAACAAAGGCCAGATATCCAAAAATACTACCATGTTTCAAACTTGAAAGTCTAGTCAGGTCTCGCACGTTACGCGCACATGTTTTAAAAGAAGGAAAAACACGCTGCTTGTAAACGCAACGAAACATATGAAAAAATGGGAACATATGAAACTTTGCAACATTTTGTACACTTCTGTTCACATCATACGCTGCGCTCATGCATAACACGCAACGCATAATGTAGGCGCTGCCTACTTCTTTTTCAACCGTAGCAATCAATCAACCACTTACAAAAGCAGGCAGTGACTGCATTCACGCTGCGCGGCGTTGAGTCAATCAGTCCCTGTCCCGTCCCGCAACTACGCGCACTTTAGAAGGATGAAGTCTGGCGGGCCTCACGGGGGGAACGCGCGCGGGCCAAATACGCTAAAAGGCTTCACATTTTTTCCCCAAAATTCTGCCCAGGCTAGAGCAATTTCAGAGCAATGTCACAAACCCGTCACACCAAACTCACTCCCATTCCCAAACATGCCCCTACATCGCCCTACAACACCATAAACTTTTCTTTTAGGTATAATCATATCAACCGTCACTTCGATTTCAATCTGACGCGAATATGGCCCCATTTTGGGCATTTTTGACAAAACAGGCATTTTGCTGTATACTTCAAGACAGAATTTCACTTCAAAAGGAGCTAAAGCATGGATAAACACGATTGTTTCCTTGTTCGCTTACTGCTTTTACCGTTTTATTTCCTTCTTCTCCTCATTCCTGCCATCATTTCCAAACCAGTTGCTCTGATTCCCATCGTAATCGGTGGAATATTGATATATTTGATAACCAAATTAATAAGATAAAAGAAATTCCCCCTAAAGCGTCAGCTGAAGGGGGAATTATTATTGCTAAAACAAGGTCATTAAACGGTCATAAACAGGTCTAGGTTCAGTAGGTGGAGTATTTGTCTTCATCTGATTCTCCCAAGTGTTCAATCTCATGTAGAACTTGGTCAAATCTGGGTGAGAACTCATGTATCTCTGAGCCGCAGCTTGTCTATATTCCAGAAGAATCCTGTTGATCTCTCTTTCCTTGTTCGGATTGATGCTCCCAACAGAAGGATCTGGGCCAAGACGGGAATAATTAGGTGATTTGATCAACTGTTCAATCGCTTCATAGACAGTTTTACCATTCAACCTCAATGTTCCCATCTCTCGACAGAATTCTGCATATGTTTGGTCATCAACATTGAAACCAAAGGCATTGTCCTGTGTAGGAGCATTGATATTTCTCATTTTAGCCAAGGTTGTAGCAACAACTTCACGTTCATTTTTACCTTTGGTCATGTTCCAGAACATAGGCTGAACATGAGGGCCAAATCCACCAGAGTAAGGCAGTTCAGCTGGCATACCATTAAGCCAAGAGAACTTCTCCGGCAAGGTATAAGACCCGAAAGGCAGCCTGTTAAGGATGGTATTGGCAAACTCTTCAAACGTGTTGCCACCAAATCCTCTGTCTCGTGTACCAACCTGTCTCTGATTGGGATCAATCATCTGTCTAGCTGTGCTCAAGAAGGCAGGAACAAATCCACCCGCTGTAGACATAGCAAGACGTTTCAAGGAACGTTCATCTTGCAGAGCATCAACAACATTACCGACAGTCTTCAGATAAGATTTGTCAGCAGCAAAGCTAATCATTGCATTAGCCGTGTCTCTGGCAAGGTCAAGCAAGTCTTTATTACTGAATGGATCATCCTTGTCTACCTTACGCCAGTTATCGACCAGATTTGCCATGATGATGAACGGGTCAGCAGCGGGGCCAATATCGTTCAGAGAGACGTAAGTATTACCGATATGGATAGAAGCAGGAATAATTCCTTGTGCTTGCCATGCTTCTCGTCCTGCTCGACTCATAGGGCCAGAACCAATGATCTTTCCAGACATGACAGCCGCAAAGGCTGTACCCCAAAGGACAAGACCTGTTGAAACTTCACCAAGAATCTGAGCACGAGCATTGGCATCAGTAGTATGGTTAAGCAGTCTAAGGATTCCCAGAGGGCCGTGGTAGTACAGCGTGTTCTTCATGAGGTTTGTGGGAGTAGACAGGAAAGGAACAAGGATAAATCCACCAGGAATTGCATCAACAACTTGTTTGATTCCTTGTGTAATCTTGCCCATATCCTGTTTAGCCAAGTCCCGAAGAGCAAGCTGATTGGCTTTAACCATGTCAATTCCAAAAGCAGTATTAACTGTGTTAGAAGCTGCTGCCTGTGTTAAGACTTGACCTGGAGCTACAGCAACGTCTCTAAACGGATTAGCTGTATTCATCCACTGTCTGCGAAGCATTTCAAGGTATTCACTGGAACGAGTATTAGTTCCCGCCATTCCTGCATTCCAGATTTTCTCACGTACTTTATTGGCGTGCATGAAGTCATAGAATTGAACTTCAAGATGTCCAAGACGTGCAGCATAACCAAGAGCTTGGTCTGAAGCTGTGTTAAGACGTGTAGGACTGCCCATGATCTTTTCATACAGATTCTTGGGAGAATTCATCATGTGAATGGCTTTACGTTCCTGTCCAGAAAAAGTGACAAGACCATCTACAACAGGATTACCTGTCTTCAGTGTTGCCCAGAAAATTTCTTTCTGTTTTTCCCACCCAGATGCCATACCACGGTAATAAGCCGCAGCACGGTCACGAGCACCTTGGAATCCTTGTCCTCTCCAAAGACCTTCAAACATTACATCAAGACCACGAGTGCCATAGACACTTGTACCTTCACCAACAACGTTGCGAATTACAGTACGAGGGCCAGACAGAAGAGCATTGTAGTAATAGAACTTCAGTTTCTGTCCAATTACTTCATACCATTTCATAGGCTGTACAGCCTGTTTTACCGTTTGATTGATAAAGGCGCTTATTGCTCCTACTGAAGTTCCTGCCATGCCTAATGTAGAGATACTGTTACCAAGTTCAATAAGGGCCGCATCATCAGCAAATGCAGAGTTAATCATCTTAACAAGCCCGTCTGAGACCTGGTCTGCAGCACTGTCAAGACCTTTCATCGGATCAATGGTTTTGAGAGAGCTATCCAGAGTTTTTACAAACTGGAGCAATCTACCAGAACGACCGACTGTTGCTCCCATCTGGTCGATTCCGTATAGAAGATGCGACAGTTCTTTAACATAGGCATCTTTGAAGTCGTTTACGTTGGGTGCTTTACCCATCATAGCAAGCTGCCAGTTCGTGAAAGCCATTGTTGTGTTAGGAAGCATATGCTTTTTAATAATGTCAGCTTGAATACGCATAGAATTGCGTAAATCAATTTCGGCTTTTGAACCGACATTAGCAAAATAATCAACAACGTCTTTATCGGTCATATTGCTGTTTAGCTGAAGGAATGATGCAAGTTCATCATCAGCTTCTTTCAACCATTTAGCATTAGACACGGTTCCCCTGTCTACTTTCATCTGTTCTGCCAGATCAATATAATCAGACAGTTTTGACTGCGGTGGACTGGGAAAAGCAGCAGCCATGATAACGTCTTCATCAATTTCATCAGCACGTGCTGCCATCTGCTTCAGCCATGCTTTTTCATCACGAGCATGTTGCCAACGCCAAGCAGCTTTAAGAGGTTTAACAAGAAAGAAATTGATTGCACCGTCAAGAACAAGGTTGTATCCGACGCTTTTTAAACGACGTTCCAATCCAGAATCGCTCTTGTCATAAGCAAGGTAATCAAGGACGGTGTCTTTCAGTTGAGGGAACGTATCAATAACGGTGTTAATCATATTGGTATTAGTCTCAGCCATATCAGTATTGATGAAATAAGACAGGGCATTAGAGAATACCTGTTGGGCTTTTGGCCCGATAGGCAGTTTACCAATAGCACCACCAGCCAATCTTCCCATCAAATAACTGCCATAAATGACTGAAACAATGGGAGCCATTTTCTGCATTTCAGCAGTATGAGGCTTAATCCAGTCTTTCATAGTGTCTGAGAGAAGAGCGTCTTCCAGATTGATTTTATCTGAGTTTAAAGCCCCACCCAGAAGAAAATCAGCAGTCTGTAGTCCTGCTTCTGCAATGTTCAGATATGTCTTTGCCACACCATAGACAGGAAGACGGAATAATGCGTCTCCTGCATATTCCTGGTGGGCTTTTTCAAGTTCTGGTCTGCCTTCAAAGACAGCCGGATCATTATCGCCAATCCAGTTTTCTGGATTAGTAGCGGTTTCAGCAGGATTGTCAATGGTGTCAATAGGATTAGGTGGAAGTTCTTCCTCTGTTCCTACCTTGCCCATTGCTTCTTCCTGCTCTTCTTGCTTTGGAGTTTTTACACCAGAATAAGGAGCACTTTCGGGAGTCTCAAGCGGGATTGTATTGTCAAGGAAGCTGTAATCATTAGGCGCTTTAACACCTAAGATATCAAAAATATGCGTCCCAGAACTTACATCACTGGTCTGTGAATCCGTTTTCAGTTGCTCTGTTGTAGAGTTCTTCAGCATTTGCTGTTACCTTTTCTTCTTTCTTTCGCTGTTCAGCTTTATATGTCGTGGCAGCACTTACACCAAGAGTAATAATCTGTCCCCAGTTTGTAATATCCGTACCGTCTGACAGCTTTAATTCAGCTTCAGCAAGGAATTTATTGTTAGTGCCTAAATTTGCCATAGATGTAAGAGTTGTACCTAAGACTTGATTTTCAATAAGGTCAGCTACAGATCCTTTAAAGATATCTTGTCCGTTGGCATAATTTGCACCAAGTGTCTGAATGACGTTAAAAATTGCGTCCAGTGCTGCTTTTTGTTTTGTATTTCTTTTTGCAGCTATACGAAGGTCATTCAGATATTTCAGTTCAGTGTTAGCTTTATCTCCATCAATCATGGTGATTGCTGTCTGTTTACGATATTCATCACGAATGATTTGAGGTGCTCTTGGCCCGTTTTCAACAGCCCATCTCTGATCTAATTCAGACAATACTCTTTGCTTTTCTTCTGAATTAGTAAAGTCAGCTTTATTTTGAGATGTAAGATATTGCTGTACACCGTTAGCTAACATATTACGGTGATCTCTCATCAACGCATTAGCTGCCATCAGTATATACGGTTCGGTCATGTTTTTCGTATCAAAACCTTCTTGTTTCATAATTACACCAAGTTGAGGTAATGAATCATACGACGCTGTTTCACTTGAATTTTTCTGTCCAAGAGTCATTTTGGCAAAATCTTTTTGAAGCGCTGATAAACGTGTGTTGTTTTGAATATCGTCTAATGTGTAACCGTCACGACCAACCATCTGAATGTACATAGAGAATTCATTGGCGTTCATTTTTACATCTGGCCCGACCGTTCTCATTGCGTGTAGACGATTAAGCAGAGCATTATTAAAGTCTTTATTACCTTGCTGTGTCAGTTTAAAAAGCTGTTCTTGAACTTGAGGATCATCAAGTTGTTCCCTTGTTAAACCTGCTAGAACTTTTTGAGCTTGGGCTTGAGCAACTTCTTCTTGACGGATACGTGCTTCCATACGTGCAGCACGAGCTTCAGCACGACGCTGTGCCTGTTCAAATTTGTATTGTCTGTCAGCATTGTTGTAGGCATTATCAATATTGGCTCTATACGTCGGGTCTTTATAGACTTCTGTCTGCTTCATCACGTCATACATACGCTTGAAATCATTAGGATTATTCGCATAGTTGAACATGGAGACCATATACTGTGCCGCAGCCTGTTTAGCTTCTGCTTCGCTCGTTGTTCCCGCCATAAGCTTGACAGCCTGTTCAATATGTTTAAGTGTATTAGCTTGCCATGCTCTGGGATTACGAGCATAATCAGCTGTACCAAACTTTTCACGAACTGTAGTGTCAAGATATCGAGACAGTGATTCTCTTGCTTCATTCAGTCTCATCTCAGCACGACCACTGAGATATTTACGGAAGATAGCAGAACGTGTCTCAGCAGCCTGTGGAGCATAGAGTTTCTGGAAGAGCTGGGCATCGTACTTTCCGTTTGTCTTTTCCTGCCAGAAAGCGCTTTCAGCCTGGTTATAGGCACGGTCAAATTCAAGAGGATCTGCAATGTCGGCAAGACGTTTTCCGTCTGGTGATCTCCAGTTTTCATACCAAATATTCATCTGTGCTGACATGCTTTCAGCAGCTTCAGACATCTGGAACACGTTGATACCATGCTCGTTATACTTGGTAAGCTTACGCAGTTCTGGTGCTTTACCTTCACGAACAAGCTCATGGAAATCAGCAAGATTCATGTCCTGTCCGGCGTATTTACGGGCAAGAGCATAACCTTCAGCTACTTCACTGCGATAACGCTTGTCTTCTTCCTGCGCGTGTAGACGGAGCAGAGTAGGATTAAAACTGCCTAAAGCCTTGCTCAAGTGTTCAAGAGCAGTGTTATCTCCTCGATAGTAAATAGGGACGTAGCTGTCTTGAATACGGGTATCAAGGATACCAAGATTACGCTGTTCAATATCATTGACCTTACGGGTCGCTTTGATGTTATCTGAGATACGCATTACAATGTTCCTCCGTAGGGCAATCTATGTGACCAACGGGTACTGGGGGTAGTGAAGTCCTGTCTCACAGTGTCATACTGGAAGAAACCGCCTGTACCCAGAGATTCTGTTCCTGCTTTGCCTGTATATCCAATAGGACTGCTAGTATCACGACCACCACTATTGATGTTGAGACCGCCAAGAGTGCCAAAGACGTTGCCAAGGCCAGACACAGCGGAAGAGAGAACTTTATTAGGATCGCCTGGTGAGACCTGGGCAACACGGTTTGCGTACTGTGACTGAATGGCATTAAGCTCTTCCTGCGATTGCTGAATCTTACGTCTTTCAGTAATGTCAGTAGTGGTAATGTTATTTGCAGTCTGTCTGGCAAGGTCTTGCAAAGTAAGATTTTCACTGATACCTTCATTCTGGGATGATGCCAAAGCTGTACCTTGTGCTCTCATACCTTCAATAAAGGATTGTCTTCGTGCCAAGGAAGCATCTTCAGCGTCAGCACGTTGACGAGCTAGAAGAGCACTGGACTGTTCCATAGCAGAATGCCCTGCTGCTGTAATGTTTTCAAGATACTTTGCGTGTTGTACAGAAGCTTCATTTGCAGCACCAACAACACCCATAACGGCTGAAGCTGCTGACGCAGCCGTGGCTAATGTGCCAGACATAGCACCAAGAGCTGCTACACTAACGCACATGATTAAACTTCCTTCTATTCGTCTTCAAGGAGACCGCTCTTAGGTTAGAACGACCATTCCCGCCACCTCTGTCCAAGGGACGGATATGATCTGCCTCACGGGGGTCTCCGACTTTCAAGCCAAGCTTACGACGGGCAGCATTACGCAATGCTCGTCTTTTCTTTTGTTCGGGCTTGGCATGATACATCTTGTATTCGCGTTCATAATCGCGAATCCTAAGTTTTTGCATACGTATTCATCGGGTCTGCCCAAACGCAGACATCTCCTTCTGTAAGTTGTAAAACCTTTTGACCGTCTCCTGTTAGGCAGAACATGTCAAAGATTGTGTCATTTGCTTTTGCCGGCATGGTGAATACCTTTACAGCTGCTTCCAGATCCGCTTTCTTCTGTTCAGATATCTGGGCATCTTGATCGACTCCCATGACCTCGACCCAATAGGCAACTGCTCCTGCAAGAGCGTCAAGACGGTCATCATGGATCAATGCGCCTCGTTCACGAGTAATGCGAGTCATCTGGTAACCAAGAAGGTATTCCCTTGCTCGTTCTTCTGGGTATTTCTGTATAGTTCTGTAGTCTTCCTCAATGACCGAGCGGTCAAAGATAAGACGATGCTGATTCATAACAGGTTCAAGCGTGTCGATGATTCTAAGCTCTTTCTGCTTGCTTGAACGCACTTCTTCTGTTGCGACAGGATATTCCTCGTTAAGGTATGGTCTCAATAATTCCTGGAACATACCATCACCAAAGTTAGATTCAATGAGAATTTGATTAACTTTGTTATCTTTCGCAACTTTAACAAGTTCCTTCATACCTTTTTCCGAATAGCCCTGGTTGTGACCGTTGCAAGCTGTAACGAACAATTGACCATTGAGCATCTTAACTACAGCATAAGCAGTTTCGTCCTTGCCTCGTCCAGACGGGTCAACAAACATGACAGAACCAGAGTATTCACGGAATTCACCTTGCACTGCCATAGGACGATGGTAACCGTCTCCTGTGAATCCTGCTGAAGGAAGGTCTTTGATAAGCAGCTCCGGCCCAGATGACCATACCACCTTTTCTGGAGCCATATCCTTGTCCAAGGGCATGACAGACAGGTCAGACAGGCGAAGGGGGAATCTCTCAGCGTCAGACAATGATGTATCAAGCATGAACTGAAGGGCAAAACCAGAACGTCCATAGGACGCTTCACGTTCACGTAAATCACCGTCAGAAAAGCGCTCTGGGTCGGTCGTATGACCCACATTGTCCATCTTGGAGATATAGGGAGCCAGACGTTCACCATAGATCAATCTCTTGGCGTTATCCGGCACTCTGGCGGGCCAAATACGGGTACTATAACCACGATCACGAAGAATGTTATACAGAGACATCTCGACCTGGGGTGTACCCAGATAGGTGATTTCAGTATTTCCTTCTGGTTTAAGAATTGCGTCAAACTCCTTAACAGCCTCACTGAGTTTGTCACGCATCATTTGGGTATAACTATTATTACTTATTTCGACGTCATCAGCGATTATGATGTCAGCACGACTACCAGTGATCTGACCGAAGATACCCGCACTTTTTACTGATGGAGCATGTGAGGCACGTGCAGGGCCAACATCAAAAGCAATTTTAGAAGCTCTCTGACCTCTGTTAAAATCCGGCATAAGCGGATTCAGAATCTCCATCTCAGAGATAAGACGCATGGTGAATGTGCTGAACGCATCAGCACGTTCCTTTGATGCAGAAACCACCAGGATGTTAAGCTGGGGATTCCAGTACAGTCTCCACAGGGTATAGGCAGACGTAATCCATGACTTGCCTACGCCACGGAAAGCTTCGATAATTTTTCTCTTTGGCCCTGTCTGCAAGTAATTCGCAATGTCATACTGCAAAGGAGTGGGGTCGGGAAGATTTAAGTGTTTCCAAACTACGTACAGGAATGAGCGGAAATCTCTGAGTTTAGGATTCTGCCACGGGTACGTAGGAGTAGTATTTGAATTTGTAGCCATTGATCGTAATATCTTTCAGAGGGTCATTCTTGAAGTGATACCAATGAAGAAGACGTTCAGCCTTGCCGTTACGTGCATCGGAGTAGCACCAAGGTTTAGTGCCTGTTGCTCTCATGAGCATCTCTGGCAGTGTCCGTGTTGCCTTGGCCCATTTAGCTCTCATGTGTGGTGATGTACCGACAGCTTCAACGTAGGTTACGGCTCCACTGGGGGACATACCAAAGACAGCCCTGGGGTTGCCATCTTCACTGTAAAAGGTCTGAGTATAGACGTTGTTTTCCAGTGATGTTTTCAGACACGCTTTGATGACACAGGCATTGATCTTAGATTTATCTTTACCAAGCTGTGCGGCAGTTTCTTCCAGATAGTTCTCAGCGAGACCGAAGCAAGCAATAGTTGTCAGCTCTGCTTCTGTCGGCATGGTGTAAAAAGGCAATGACTAGCACTCTCCTTCAACTTCTTCAAACTTAGGCAAGGTCAGTCCTTCAAGACCAAGGATTCCTCGCATGTCTTCGGTGGTACATTCAATGTTGTTGTCTTTAAGGAACTTAATGGCGTTAGCAATCAGACGGGGGTCTGGTTCAATCTCGCCATTCTTCATCTGCTTTAGCTGGGTGATAAGCAGTTCTGCGGTTAGGGCGTGTAAATCGCCTAGTCTTTGTTCTGTTGCTTTCATCAGAAAAGTCTCCATTCCAGACGTAACCCGACACGGTAGTCACAGTTGTACTGCCTACTGTTGAATCCCTCTGCAAATACATAGAGGTGCGGAAGTTTCTCCTGCCTCTCTTTTGCACGGAGTGCATCTCTGAGGGATCTAACTTCTGCGTCTCTCTCAGCGTCGAGATTAGATCTTGCAGTTGAGAGTTCGTCATAGGCGCGACGTTCTCTCTCAAGTGCTGTTCTAAGGTAGTCTGCTTCTTTAATCGCTTGTCTGATTTGATTGAGGTCATTTTTAGTAATCGATACGTGGTTCTCGTCGAGTTTCTTCGCGGCTGAGTAACCAACCGTTGAGCCAATCGACCAGAGGATCAATGTCAAGAGACTCAACTTTAGGAATGTTCTGGTCGGTCTCTTTACGGATTTCAATGATGTTCTGTTCAAGGTTCTTCACCTCTTGCTTGTGTTGTTCAACTACAGTTGTTATGTGTTTGGTAGGGGCATGAGTATCTGTACCAAACCAAAGATAAAGTAAAGCCGCTACTGCCAGAATTCCGACAATAGCGGCTCGTTGCGTTTTACTTAGACTTATCAAGTTCATTAGGTTTGGGTGGATCAATTTTCTTGCCAATAGCACTGGGCAGACGTTTCTGGATTGTCCTCATGATTTCACTAGCACAGCAACCTATTGCTCCTGCGATAGCATAATGGACGCTCAACGGGAAACCTGTCACCTCACTTAACAGACCACCTAATGTAGCAAAGAACGCACCTGTAATGATTCGTGTGAATACCAAACGCCAAGGTTCATTTTCATTGAGACTTCTGACAGCGCCACCTAGCCCCCCTAAGATAATGAATGGAATAAAGTCATTGAAGTCTTTCTGTTCAACCATTAGCTAAGACGGATCGCCAGACCCGTGAATCTTGTATTGGTGTAACTTCCGCTTCCGACCAGACCAGTTCCCGCAGTGGCAAACGCCATGTTGGAAATATCAGTACCGCCAGTAGCAAAGGCAAAGTCGAAGAATGACTCATTGTTAGAATCATCAGCACCCCACTCACGGTAGACAGTGCCAACGACAAGCCAATTACCACCAGAGGGAAGAGTAGTTACACTGCCAACTCCAGTTGAGGCTGCATTGCCATCGGGAGTACCAAATCTGATGATTTGACCCACACCAGAGGCAGACTGGGGCATAGGCATGTAATTGCCAACAATACCACCACCAGAACCAGTAACGACAGCAGGAAGCATGTTGATGGTGATGTCATCACTACCATCAAAATCAGCATAACCACCAATGGTATTACCATCAATGGACATCTGTACTGTAATACGCTGTGCTTCAGCAAGTTTTCCTGCGGTAGTGGCAGTAGCAGCACTGCCCGCAGTAGTAGCAGAATCAGCAGTCGTAGCATGTCCTGCACTGGTTGCACTGGTAGCAGTTGTAGCAGAATCAGCAGAATCAGCGTGTCCTGCGTTGGTAGCATAAGACACGCTATCGGGCATACCAGTGACCTGTGAGTAAGGAATGGTAACACCAGACGGGATTACTCCTGCATTAAGGCAAGACGGGTCAAGAGTAGCGTCATCACCAAAGTTGTACGTACCATTCTCGTCACCAAGAATAGCCTGTCCTGCACCACCATTGACAGATGCTTTAACAGCACCGTAGGTGGTAGCAGTAGCAATAGGCAGTACAGACGGGTCAACTTTACCGTTGGCTTTGGTCATGACACTGATGTTGTTACCAGTGTAAGCCTCAGTAACACCACCGTATTTCATCAGTTCAGAATACGGGTGTTCACCGTCTCCAATCACGTACTCCCTAGAGCCTTCAAAGATACGGTCATAGGTGATTGCAAAGACACCTTCGTCAAGGACAGGGTCAAGAGCAGTCCAGACCGTGTGAGGCCCACGAGTAGGAGCAAGGAGACGGGTAAGTCTACGTGAATTTAGAAAGTCTGCTTCTGTGAAGTCACAGCAGCGGTTACAACTACAACCACAGTTATTACCACAACTGTTATTGTTAGGAATAGAACAGTTACCACCGGGGCAAATATAGGTAGTCTGGGTCTGCTGATTACCACAGTGACACGTAAGACCACCTACACAGGTGTCACCGCAGTTGCAGTTTTCATTACAGTTTCCTGCTATTTGTATCACTCCTTGTTTCTAAAT
>Ga0310690_10007027_pt1 | contig 14605 bp, 8 predicted proteins | sample AusTroGonzalo_MG_2_FD_207661 | JGI IMG/M metagenome (GOLD analysis project Ga0310690, IMG submission 207661) | Bovine rumen microbial communities from tropical cattle in Woodstock, Queensland, Australia - Gonzalo_04 (v2) (version 2) | ecosystem: Host-associated > Mammals > Digestive system >...
AACAATGGGATGCCACGCTTCCCTATATACAGCAACAGCGTATGGAGAAAGAAACACACAACAAAACCATCCAGAAAGCCGTTGAGAGTTTCCGTATCGCGGACGAACAAAAAGCTTTGCTAAAAACCTTGCGGATTAAATAAGAAAGAGACCCGAAAGGTCTCTTCTTTGTTGCTCAACCAGGACTCGAACCCAGACAGACAGAACCAGAATCTGTAGTGCTACCATTACACCATTGAGCAGGGCTTTTTTTGAAAGCGGGTGCAAAGGTACTGCTTTTTTGCGATATATGCAAATTTTTCGGCAATTATTTTGCAAAAAAATGCAAAATTACTGCTTTTTCAGCTTTTCGTGGCACTGATTGATGTACATTTGGTTCGCTTCACGCATCCAACAGTACTCATATTGCGGGTCTTGAAAGAGCGGTTGCGCTTTCTCGAACCACGTCAGTGCATCGGCTTTGCTGCCAAAGGGTGCAGGCGCATAAAAAAGGCACGTACCGTAATAGGAAAGCACGATCGGATCGGAGGGTGCTAACTTAGTAGCCTCCTTGGCGAGCGACATCGCTTTGATAGGATGAATGGACTCATGCAACCTCAGTTCAAAGACGAGCACGGCACTCATGTACATCTCATAGTGCCCTGCGGGCATTTGAGATTTGAGATTTGAGATTTGAGATTTGAAACGCTGCACGTATCGCTTCGCTTCCGGCAACAAGTCTTCCTGTCCTTCTTTTTTTGCCTCTGCCACGATATAGCCGCAGTAGCCGTACTCGTAGGTGAGGTAATGGTTATTGGTTATTGGTGATTGGTGATTGTCCAAGAACTCCTTCCAGACGGTCATGTCTTCGTTTTGGTACGCAGACAGTAAGTCTCTATCGGACTGAGCCGATAGAGACAAACTGATGCATAGCGCGATGATTACTTGCCGCGCTCGAGCAGCAAGGTGCGTGTAGGCTGGTCGCATACTTCGCTCGGTCCGTAGTACTGAACAGGACCCGGATAGATGTAACTGGTGTTAGCGTCTGCCCACGCAGCACGATGGTCTTGAAGGTACTTGAACGGCTTGCCGTTGAGGTCTACAAGGGCCTTCTGGATAACGGGTTTCATCTTACCGTTACGTTTCTCCATATTCATCATCATCGTGATAGGTACACCGCCTGCGATCCATTCAGCAGCGGGTTTGGTGAGATTGCGCACGAGCGACATATATCCGGTCTTGCCTGCTGCGATGAGGTGGGTTGCGTTCACACCGATCGAGTAGCAGTAGTCGGCATCAAAGTTCGACGGGATAGCGCAGCGGCCTTCGTAGCCGAAGAAGTGGTTGAGGGCGCTGAACTTACCTTTGTACTCGCCGTTCGCTTTGAGGACAGCCAGACGTTTCTGAACCATTTCGATGAGCAGTTTCTCGGTCTCGATCTGGGATACCATCACGTTTCCGTGCGGGTCACGATCGAGGGTAAGCTGCTTGGCGATGCCCTTCGGCAGCGAGCGGAACAGTTCGCACGAAGCCGGGCTGAGTTTGGATTTAACGTACTCACGTTTAGCATCATCGCCGTCCAGACCGGTGAACTCGTCGTTGTTAGCGAGCATGTCGTTGAGCTCTTGGATGAGCACACGCATCGCCGGGATGAACTCGATGAGACCTTCCGGAATAAGCACGGTACCGAAGTTGAGTCCTGCGTTCGCGCGGGCAACGATGACCTTAACGATGTCCTCAACGATGTCGTTGAGCGTCATCTTCTTGGCTTCTACTTCCTCGGAGATAAGGCATATGTTCGGTTGTGCCTCGAGTGCGCACTCGAGCGCGATATGGCTTGCCGAACGACCCATGAGACGGATGAAGTGCCAGTATTTCTTAGCGGAGTTGGCATCACGCTGGATGTTACCGATGAGCTCGGAATAGACCTTACAAGCGGTGTCGAAACCGAAAGAGGTCTCGATCATCTCGTTCTTGAGGTCACCGTCGATGGTCTTCGGGCAGCCGATAACCTGAATGCCGCATTGTTTCTGCAGGTAGTACTCAGCCAGCACGCAAGCGTTCGTGTTCGAGTCGTCACCACCGATGATGACAATGGCTTTGATACCCAGTTGTTTGCAGATCTCGATACCGTTATCGAACTGCCAAGTCTCTTCCAGTTTGGTACGACCCGAACCGATGATATCGAAACCGCCGGTGTTACGGTAGTCGTCGATGATGGCACCCGTGAGCTCTTGATACTTACCGTCGATCAGACCGGAAGGACCACCGAGGAAACCGTACAATTTGTTCTTCGGGTTGAGTGCTTTGAGGCCGTCATAGAGACCGGAGATGACGTTATGACCGCCGGGAGCTTGACCACCGGAGAGGATGACACCCACGTTAAACGGTTCCGGACAAACGTTCTTACCCGTAGTGGGCTCCATCGTGATAAGAGGCAGACCATAGGTGTTCGGGAAGAGTTTCTTGATCTCTTCTTGATCTGCAACGGATTGTGTTTTCTCGCCTTCTACCAGGCGTACAGCGCCCTGAAGGGCAACAGGCATCTTCGGCTTATAGCTCTGACGCGCGATCTGTAATGGAGATTTTTGCATAGTTTTAATTATTTTGATTGTTAATTAGTTCCAATAGTTTTTCAACCGCCTCTTCTTGCGGGATGTTTTTGAGGACACACTCTTTGCCGCGGTAGAGGGAGATGCGGTCACGACCGGCGCCTACGTAACCGTAGTCAGCATCTGCCATTTCGCCCGGACCGTTGACGATACAACCCATGACGGCTATCTTGAGACCGGTCAGATGACTTGTGGCCTCTTTGACGCGACGGATGGTGTCTTCGAGATTGAACATCGTTCTGCCGCAACCCGGGCAGGAGATATACTCCGTTTTATATATACGCACGCGCGCGGCTTGCAGGATGTCTTTGCTCAGGAAATTGAGCTTCGTCTCCGAGAAATTCGGATTGATGAGTGTCAGTTCGGTGGCTTTGTAGTCCCACAGCAACCGACCGCATTCGGCAGCGGCTTGCAGGCAGAACAAGTCCCATTCGTTTTCATACGAGGTATAGCGTATCTCTGCATTGCCGCCTATGTTATCCCATACTTCCGCCAAGACAGAACCGTCATAACGGATCGACTCGTCATCGGCGAAATAGTCCACGAGCTCTTGTGCCACAGGGATCTCGTTCTCGGGTGCTTCGCTGAGACTGACACGAATGGTGTCGCCTATACCGTCCGCGAGTAACGCTCCAATGCCTACAGCCGACTTGATACGACCGTCTTCGCCTTCGCCCGCTTCGGTGACACCGAGGTGGAGCGGGAATGCCATATGCTCCTTGTCCATCGTCTTAACGAGCAGGCGTACGGTATCGACCATTACGCGCGTGTTGGAGGCCTTGACGGAGATAACGATATTGGGAAAATCGTGTGCCACGGCGATGCGCAGAAACTCCATCACGCTTTCCACCATGCCTCGCGGCGTGTCGCCGTACTTGTCCATCATGCGCTCGGAGAGCGAACCGTGGTTGACGCCGATACGAATAGCTGTCTCGTGTGCGCGGCATAGTTCGAGCAGGTGCACAAAACGCTCTTCCAGTTTGGAGGCATCCTTGCTGTAGTTGCCCGGGTTGATACGCACGGCTTCCACCACTTGCGCTGCGGCGTCTGCCACTTCGGAATTGAAATGCACATCCGCCACGAGCGGCACAGCTGTCAGTACCTGCGCATGGATCTCACGCAGCGATTCGACCTCACGCAGTCCTTGGGTTGTGAAACGCAACAGTTCGGTACCGGCTTCGATACAACGGCGCGCCTGATCGACCGAAGCATCGATATCATTGGTCGAAGTGTTCGCCATCGTCTGCACCCGAATAGGGTAGTCGGAACCGATAAAAATGTTCCCAACTTGTACATTTGAGGTCTTTCTGCGTCTATTTTCTAAATTTATTTGCATAAAAATGCTTTAAAATGCTATTTTTTTTCAAAATTATTTGCACAATTCAAAAAATTGTAGTACCTTTGCACCCGCTTTTGAAAAAAAGCATGGTAAATAGTTTTTGATCATAGGATGAATCAGTAGCTCAGCAGGTAGAGCACATCCCTTTTAAGGATGGGGTCCTGGGTTCGAGCCCCAGCTGGTTCACACAAGGGAGACGATGGGAATCGTCTCCCTTGATTTTTACACTACGATATTAACGATACGTCCGGGTACTACGATGACGCGCTTGGCTTGACCTCCGTTGAGGTACTTAGCGGTCTCTTCGGACGCCATCACTTGTTTCTCTACTTCTTCTTTCGGCGTGTCTTTGGGGCACTCGAAGGTGAAGCGTACTTTACCGTTGAACTGTACGGGGTACTTCTGGGTGTCCTCCACGAGGTAGGACTCGTCGCAAACGGGCCATGTTTCGTTTACCACAAACGACTCGTTGCCGCAACGATGCCACATCTCTTCGGCGATATGCGGGGCGTATGGTGCAAGCAGGATTGCGAACTGCTCGAGGATCGCACGTTTGTTGCACTTGAGGCTTGTCAGTTCATTCTGCGCGATCATGAACGCCGGGATAGAGGTGTTGAACGAGAAGTTCTCGATATCCCATGTGATCTTCCTGATGAGCTTATGCAGGCTGCGAAGTTCTTCTTTTGTGGGTGCCTCTTCGCTGATGTTCTCGTAGAGGTTCCATAGACGACGCAAGAAACGGTGTACGCCATCGATGCCGTTCGTGTCCCAGGGTTTGGACATCTCCAGCGGACCAAGGAACATCTCGTACAGACGCAACGTATCGGCACCGAACTTAGCGATGACGTCATCGGGGTTGACTACGTTGAACATCGACTTGGACATTTTCTCCACCGCCCAACCGCATATGTACTGCTTCGGACCGGCAAGGTAACCTGTCAGTTCGGAGGACGTACCGTCCGCAAAGACGAACTCGGCATTCTTGAATTCCGGCATCCATGCGCGGAAAGCGTTAATATCAAGTACGTCGTTCTCCACGATATTGACATTGACGTGGATCGGTTGTACTTTGTCTTTGTATTCGGGGTTCTCAATGAGGTTATAACTGATATAGAGGTTGCCCGTTGCACCTTCGCCTATATAGCGATAGACGAAGTTTGAGCGACCTTGTATCATACCTTGGTTGATCAGTTTCTTGAACGGTTCGTCCTCGCATACATATCCGAGGTCGTAGAGGAACTTATTCCAGAAACGGGAGTAGATCAGGTGTCCCGTAGCGTGCTCCGAACCACCAAGGTAGAGGTCCACCTGACGCCAGTAGTCGTTGGCTTGTTTGCCCACGAGAGCGGTGTCGTTATGCGGATCCATGTAACGCAGGTAGTAAGCCGATGAACCGGCAAAGCCCGGCATGGTGCAGAGTTCCAACGGATAACCGTTATAGGTCCAGTTTTCGGCGTTGCCCAATGGAGGACGACCGTCAGAGGTGGGTTTGAAGTCCGATACCTCCGGCAGTTGCAACGGCAGGTCTTTCTCATCCACCGTATAAGGCATACCGTCTTTGTAGTAGATCGGGAAGGGTTCGCCCCAATAACGTTGACGCGAGAAGATCGCATCACGCAGGCGGTAGTTGACCTTGACGCGACCGATGCCCGTGTTGGTGATGTATTCCTTCATTGCCTGAATGGCCTCTTTGACCTCCATGCCGTTGAGGAAACCCGAGTTGATCATCTTGCCTTCCTTGGCATCAAACGACTCTTCGCTCACGTCCGCGCCTTCAATAAGCGGGATGATAGGCAGGTTGAAGTGTTTGGCAAACGCATAGTCGCGGCTGTCGTGTGCCGGCACTGCCATGATAGCGCCTGTACCGTAACCCGCGAGCACATAATCGGATATATAAATCGGTATCTCACCTTGCGTGAGGGGGTTGATGGCATACGAGCCGGTGAACACACCCGTCACGCGCCGGTCGGCTATACGCTCGCGCTCCGTACGGTTCTTGCAGCGGGCGAGGTATGCTTCCACTTCTTCGCGTTGTTCATCGGTCACCACGCGTTGTACGTACTCGCTCTCCGGAGCCAGCACCATGAAGGTGACGCCGAAGATAGTGTCCGCACGGGTAGTGAAGATGGTGAAGGGTTCGTCTTGCCCTTTGATGGCAAACTGCATCTCCGCACCTTCTGAACGACCGATCCAGTTACGTTGGGTCTCTTTGAGCGAGTCGGTCCAGTCGATGCGGTCGAGTCCTTCGAGTAAGCGACCGGCGTACGCACTCACGCGCAAGCACCACTGACGCATCACGCGTTGCTCGACGGGGTAGCCGCCACGCACGGAGAGTCCTTCGGACACTTCATCGTTGGCAAGCACCGTGCCCAAAGCAGGGCACCAGTTGACCTTGGTGTCAGCCAGATACGCAATGCGGTAGTTCATCAAACGCTCTTGTTGTTCGCGTTCGGACATCGTCGCCCACTTCGGGTCATTGGCTTCGAACTCGGCAATGAGTTTGCTGATAGGTTGTGCCTTCTGCGTCTTGGGGTCGAAGTACGAGTTGAACATCTGCACGAATGCCCATTGGGTCCATTTATAGAACTTGGGATCGCAGGTGCGCACTTCGCGCTTCCAATCGTAACAGAAACCGATTTTCTTGAGCTGCGAGATATAGCGGTCGATGTTCTTGAAAGTCGTCTCCTCGGGATGTTTGCCTGTCTTGATCGCATATTGCTCTGCCGGCAGGCCATAACTGTCAAAACCCATCGGGTGCAGCACGTTAAAGCCTTTGAGACGTTTATAGCGGGAGTAGATATCCGACGCTATGTAACCGAGCGGGTGCCCGACGTGGAGGCCGGCTCCCGAAGGGTAGGGGAACATATCGAGCACGTAGTAATGGGGCTTATCGGACTCATTGGAAACGGTATAGACACCGTTCTCGTCCCATGCTTTTTGCCACTTTTGCTCTATGTCACTAAAATTGTAGTCCATTATAAGAGTTTTTTTACTTGTTCATATACATTTGCTGCGGTGAAGCCGAGTTTCTCGTCAAGCACTTTGTAGGGTGCGGAGAAACCAAAGGATTCGAGACCCCATATAGCACCGTTCTCACCCACGAGGCTCTCGAGGGTGCAGGGCAGTCCGGCGGTCATACCGAAACGCTTGATGCCCTTCGGGAGCACGGAGTCCTGATAGTCCTGGTCCTGCAAGCGGAAGAGTCCTTCAGACGGCACGCTGACTACCTGCAGGCGGACACCTTCTGCACGGAGCAGTTCGGCTCCGGCTAACAACGTGCTCACCTCACTACCCGAAGCCAGCAGTACGACCTGCGGGTTCTCGTCTTTGCTCACGATATACGCTCCTTTGCGGAAGCCCTCGAGATTGACGTTGGGCACCGGAGCTATGTCCTGACGGCTCAGGATGAGTGCGGTCGGGGTAGCGGTGTTCTCGATAGCGGCACGCCAAGCCAGCGTCGTCTCTTCGGCATCCGCCGGACGCAGCACGAGCATGGACGGTGCACCGTGGTGGTTATGCAGTTTCTCCATCAGACGGATCTGTGCTTCCTGCTCTACCGGTTCATGGGTCGGACCGTCCTCGCCTACGCGGAACGCATCGTGCGACCAGATGAACTTAACCGGCAGTTCCATGAGAGCAGCCATACGTACGGCTGGTTTCATGTAGTCGGAGAAGACGAAGAACGTACCGCAAGCGGGAATAATACCGCCATGCAGCGCCATACCGATCATGACGCAAGCCATCGTCAGTTCGCTCACACCGGCTTGCAAGAACTGACCGCTGAAATCACCTTTCTTGAACGCATGGGTCTTCTTGAGGAAACCGTCGGTCTTGTCGGAATTGGAGAGGTCGGCAGAAGAAACGATCATGTTGGCTACGTTCTCTGCGAGGAACGAGAGCACTTTACCGCTGGCATTACGCGTAGCGTCACCGGCTTTCTGTTCGATGAGCGACCAGTCGATGCAGGGCACTTCGCCGGACATGAAGGTCTCATATTCGTTCGCTGCCAGCGGGTTAGCCTGTTTCCAATCGTAGTAAGCGGCGTAGCGTTTGTTGCATAACTCACGCAGTTCGGCAGCACGGTCATCGTACAGTTTCTTTACTTCGGGGAAGATCTGGAACGGATCAGCAGGATCACCACCAAGGTGCTCAATCGTCTTCTCAAAGGAAGCACCGGCTTTGCTGAGCGGCGCACCGTGGGTGGAGCACTTACCTTCCCAGTTAGCTCCTTCGGCGGTCACGCAACCCTTACCCATGGTCGTATGACCGATGATGATAGACGGTTGACCTTTGTGTGCTTTGGCCTTGATGATCGCTTCGCGAATGGCGTCGGGGTCGTTACCCGGAATTTCCTGCACGAACCAGCCCCATGCGGCGTACTTGGCAGCTACATCTTCGGATGTCACTTCGCCGCAACCGGTGGATAACTGGATGGTGTTTGAGTCGTAGAACATAACGAGGTTATCCAGCCCGAGGTGACCGGCAAGACGACCTGCACCTTGCGAGATCTCTTCCTGTACACCACCGTCCGAGATGAAGGCATAGATAGTCGGGTTATGGATGGCACCGTAACGCTGGTTGAACCATTTGGCAGCGATCGCCGCACCGACAGCGAACGTATGTCCTTGACCGAGCGGGCCGGACGTGTTCTCTATCATGCGCTCTATCTCGCGTTCGGGGTGACCGGGAGTAACCGAACCCCACTGACGAAGGTTCTGCAGGTCTTCGAGGCTGAACTTACCTGCCAGACATAGTTGACCGTAGAGCATCGGCGCCATGTGTCCCGGGTCGAGGAAGAAACGGTCACGCGCTTCCCATGCGGCATTGTCGGGATCGTACTCAAGGAACTCCGAGAAGAGTACATTGATGAAGTCTGCACCACCCATGGCACCACCCGGGTGACCACTCTTTGCTTTCTCTACTGCTGCGGCAGCTAAGATACGAATATTATCCGCTGCACGATTCAATAACTGTGTTTTGTTCATATACTAGTTTTTTTTTTAGTCTTCTGGTCTACTGGTCGACTGGTCTTCTAAAACCGCCATCCCAGGAAATAATTTGCTCCCCATCCGATGTTGGCTCTTTCGCCGAAGCCGGGGATGTAGATGGGGTAGGCGTTGCCGTTCTTGTCTTCGGTGGCGCGGGTGAAGAGGAACTTGACTCGACCCATCCAACCCATGTAAAAAGCGGTGTTGCGCACTTCGGCTATACATACTTGGCATCCTGCCACTATCTCGCCCCAACAATCGGCTTTGTGCGCTTGGTAGCCGGAACCGATACGCAAGCCTACCAGCAATGCGTGCGGACTCTCCGGATGTTTCTTAAGCGGGTTGATGTCTGCGCCCACGCGGAAGAACCCTCCATGCCCGCTATAGGTGATGCTGTCGCTCTCGGTGATCCGGCCTCCGGTGTAACCCGCTTCGAGCGTAGGGTAGAACCGTTGTGCCAGCCTCACGTTGACGCCTAACTCATAGTGCTGCATCTTCCAGTTGTACAGCGCCGGCGTGAGGACGGGTGAGAGGATGTCCACTTTGATCTGCGTACTGTTATAGATCTGCTTCTTCTCTTTCTTCGGTGCCTCCACAGCTATTGAGTCCTCAGCGTAGGCAGGAACAAAGAGCAACAAGCAAAGAGCAAGGACCAATATGTTACATAAGCGATTTCGCTTCATCTTTGAGCATCTCGAGTGCTTTATCGGTAGGCGTCAGTCCGTTGGACGCATAAGCTGTCATGAGCATGGTGGCGTATGCCTGCGCATTCGCGTTCGGCGGCAGTTGTGCCGAGATAGCGATGATGAACGAACCCATTTGGTCGCGGGCACTGATGATCATGTCCCATACTTCGTCGGAGACGTACACCTGTTGGCTCTGGTTGTGGTCAAACTCCGCACGGATAGTCTGCAGCAGGTACTGTTGCACTTGTCCGACCGTCCAATCGGTCAGCGCATCGGGGTTGTTCTTACGCAGCTCCATGAGCATATGCTCGGGTTTGGTGCGTTCCAAAAGCAGCGCCAGACGCTCGTACGCACGCAGGCGAATAGGCGAGATCACACGTTGGGTGTCACGCTTGAGTTCCCAACTGCGTTTGCGCTCTTCGTTGCGGAATTGCGAATACTGCATGAACCAGAAGCCGAAGATCACCACGGCCACCGCCAGTATAATCAATAGTATTGTCGTTGTCATTGTTGTACCTCCTGTCCTTGGAGCGTGTATGTTTTCTCTCCGCGGAGAATGTATAATTGTCCGTTGATCAGTATTTTTGCGCTACCGCCATTCAGCAGTATGTCTTCCAATCCTTGGTCACCCGGCGTGTCGCCACCTTGTTGTTCTTCACCTCCTTGCTCTTCACCACCTTGTTCTTCGCCACCTTGTTGTTCTTCACCGCCTTGTTCTTCGCCACCTTGTTGTTCTTCACCGCCTTGTTGTTCTTCGCCTCCTTGTTCTTCTTCGCCTCCTTGTTCTTCTTCGCCACCTTGTTGTTCTTCACCTCCTTGTTGTTCTTCTTCTTCGCCGCCTTGTTCTTCCTCACCACCTTGTTCTTCACTGCCACCTTGCGAGCCGTGGTTGCCGGACTCTAATTCAAAGGGTTGCGGAGCCATGTCGTAACCTGTGTTCTTGTCGCGATCGATCCATTGGGCATAGACGTCAAGGTCTTTGTCCAGCGTCCATATTTTCTTGTTCGAATCGGTGAGCACCAGTTTGATGTGATAGACATAGGCATTCTCGTGTTGCGATTTGCCCACTTTAGTGATGGTCATGGTCGCAAGATTGATTGCAGCCTGTGTACCGCCTTCTTTGCTGGGGAAGATAAAGGTTGAGTGCTTCGAACCCGCTTGGCAGTTGATCCAATAACTCAGATTGGTCGATGAGTTAGGATTGCTTACCTGATCGGACTTGTAGGTTCCTGCGATCGAATACTGCGTGGGTGCGTAGATCTCCAAGTCCACGAACGGCACGGCACTCTCCGACTCATATTGCGCCAAACGAAGGTTGGTATAGAAATACTGGAAATAAGGGTTGTTGGAGGTAGGGAACTTACTGCCGTTTGCATACAAATCCGCTTGCGCATAGTTGATGTCGAGTTGGTTCTTCGGTTCTTCCATCTCGATCTCACCCAAGGCATAGAAGCATATATTCTTCAGGTCGGAGTCCTGCCATTTCTTGTTCTTGTCATAAAAGAACCGAAAACGATTAGTGCCGGAATTGGTGTTGTACAGGAAACGACAAGTGTTGGTGTTCGTCTCCAATATCGTGTAACTTCCGTTAGATGCAATCGTACACTCTCTGCCGCCGTTCGAGAACGTCAAGGTGTTCTTCTTGGCTTCGCTGCCTATATAGCCGTCTTTGGCTTTGACATAATACTTGTTACTGCCCTCTTTGCTGACCGTTATATGGTAGTCTTTCAAGTTCTCGGAAGTTATCTTTCCGTCCGCGATAGTCTCTATCTTATAGTTAGCGGAGTTATCCTCGCCGTTCCATACATACGCTTTGGTATCGGATAGTTCATACACGATGATATAGGTACCAGCCCAGCCGTTCTTTGGGGTGCCGGTAACTTTGGTGTAGATGGTTGATGTAGCCGCTTGTATGCCGGTCAGGCTCAACAAGCAAACAATAATGGATATAAAAGTTTTCTTCATGATGCAGTGTTATTTGGTTTCTTTTCCTTGTATGTCGTACATGCGTCCGTTGTATAGGATCAACAATTGTCCGTCGCGGAGCACCTTGGTTGGCTGCGTATTGTCAGCCTGCACGTCATTCAGACCCTTCGAGTCATCGTCTTGGTTGTCCTTATCGTCCTTGTCACCCTTGTCATCTTTGTCGCCCTTATCCCCGGAGCCGGAATCGGAACCTCCACCCGAATCGCCGCTTCCACCGGAACTCTCGTTCTGTTTGAACTGCGCTTTGATGGTGAGGTCGGACTTGACGATCTCGTACGACTTGTCCCATCCGGTGAACGTATAGCCGGAGCGGGTGGGGTTAGCCGGCGGCGTAGCGTCCTTGCCGTACTCGACGGTCTCTTTCTTCAACTCGGTATCGTTCCAGTTAACGAACGTGACGGTGAAGCTCTTCTGCTGGTACTGCGCTTTGATGACAAGGTCAGACTGGATATTGGTGTATGCCTTGTCCCAGCCGGTGAATGTATATCCTTCCACATTCGGTGCTTCGGGCGGTGTGGCGTTCTCTCCTTTCTGACGTTTCTCGGTTTTCAGTTCTTTGCCGTTCATGTCTTGGAAGACAACCGTATAGACAGGTTCCATCTCGACAATATTGAAATCGCCCCATACATCGGTCCCTTGATAGGCGGTTTTTGTTCCTGCCGGCACATAGAGGGTGACCTTGGCTTTGTCCGTAGCGCTCCATCCTTGGAACATTTCTTCTCCCAAATAAGGCTCCTCCATATAGTTGTATATGGTTTTCAAATACGTTATACTTTGATAATTGATAAAGCCTTTTCCGATATAAGTGATAGTGCTGGGCAGGGAAACGACTTGGAGCAGCTGCATCCAATCAATAGCTCCTTCGCAGATAGTGGTGACGCCTTCGGGAAGATGCACTTCCGTGATCGAATTGTCGCCGCCGAACGCATTGGCGGCAATGAGGCGTGTGCCGGCTTTTACCTCAAAGGGACCGTTGATATAGTCATGCTCATGATAAAGCAGAAGTCCGTTGAAATAAACAGCATGTTTCTCGTCCATATAGGATGTCCATATAGCGCTTTTATCAAAGGCCAGGTTGTAGAGGTAAGAGATCGTGGCGGGAATATTGATTTGATACACGTTCGTATTAGCGAAGGCGCGCACCGCGATTCTATCTATGTGTTCCGGCAGATTAACAATGCCGATGTTTTTCGCATTCATGAAAGCATAGCCGCCGATGGCATTGACTTTATATTGAACGCCATTATAATCAACGTAATCCGGAATAGTGATCTCGCCTACAAGGTCTTTGTAGTTATTTTCGTCACTGTACTTCTCATAGGTGACAGCAGCGGTCCAGTCGTCTTTGAGTTCGAAGTAGAAATCACCGATCTTTTCCGTGCCTGTGGCTGATTTCTCCTGTTTGTATGTGAAAGCGCTCCAATAGGTATCCGTCTCATAATCGCTTAACGATCCTGCCGGCACGTAGAGGTAGCAGTTGGTTACATCGATACCGTTGAACGTGGTGGCTTCCGCAGTCGGAGGAGTCGGGTTCATGGACCGCAGTGTCTCCAGGGTGGAGCAGCCGTCGAACACTTTGCCTTGTATCTCCGTGAGCGTGGACGGGAGCTGGAGCGTGGTCAAGATGGTTTGGGCAAAAGCGGATGCATAGATGCTACTGAGCCCTTCATTCAGATAGAGGTGGTTCATCTTGTTGCAACCGACGAAACAATGATCGGGGATGTATTTCACACCTCCCGGGATATTCATATACGTCAGCGAGGTGCAATTACCAAAAGCATATGAACCGATATGCTTGAGTGATGACGGCAGGGTAGGCGTTTCGAGAGACGAACAGCCATAAAAAGCGGACTCTATGATTGAATCCAATGCCGCGGAGAACGTGATGGTAGTCAGTGCGGAACAATTCATAAACGCAGCGGAAGGGATCTTCGTGACGGAGCCCGGCAATGCTACGGATGTGATCTTATTACAATCTTTGAAGACCTTGGGGGCTATTTTGTTGACATGATAGGTGTAATCACCGGAAGTCACTTCGCTTGGCACGCTGACCTTGCCGCTCAGGCTCAGGTAGGAGTCGTTATAGATGAGCGTGGCGGTCATGTCGTCCTGATGTAACTCGTAGTACAAATCACCGACCTGTTTTTCTCCGGAAGGAACAGCTTTCTCGCCTACTTCTATGATCTGACCGAATTTCTTCCATACGTTGGCATTCTTGTACGCCGTTTTGCTGCCCTTGGGTACGGTGAGCACGCAGAGCGACAAGTTCACGCCTTCGAACACGTTGGCGGAGATCGTTTGCGGAGTAGGACAGTAATTAGTTACCTCCCTTAAACCGCTATTCTTAAACGCATAGTCGTCTATCTTTTCCAGATTAGCCGGCAATTGAATGGACTTTAGACTCGAACAGCCGCTAAAGGCACCCATGCCTATTTTTTTCAGCGCAATAGTAAGTCTAATGGACTTCAATTTGGAACAACCGTAGAACGCCTCCATTTCCAGCGTATCCGCCCATACCAGTCCTAAAGGACCTTCTACGGTCTCCAGACCGGTACACCGGATGAAAGCACCCGAACGGATCTTGTGGACTGTGGCAGGGATATTGATCGTTGTCAGACTGGAGCACTCGTAAAAAGCATCGATCGGTATCTCTTTGAGCGTGGTCGGGATATAAACGGACGAAAGATGGTCGCATCCCTGAAAAACGCCTGAGCCCATTCTCGTGATTCCTTCGTTGAGGGTGACGCTGCGGAGTGAAGTCGCATTCCGAAAGGCATCATACTCGATGATGCGTACAGAACTGGGGAACGTGATGTGCGTCTCCGCGCCATGTTTCTTATTGGCAAAAGCTCCCGCGCCGATAACTCTAACCGGCCACTCCGATTTGCCGGATTTCACTGTGGCAGGAATGGAGATACTGCCTTTCAGGTACGAATAGTTATACTCGTCATCCGAGGACATACAGTGGTCATCGCTGGTTACATAAACACTGACGATTTTACCATCATTCTGAAT
>Ga0310690_10007028_pt1 | contig 14604 bp, 19 predicted proteins | sample AusTroGonzalo_MG_2_FD_207661 | JGI IMG/M metagenome (GOLD analysis project Ga0310690, IMG submission 207661) | Bovine rumen microbial communities from tropical cattle in Woodstock, Queensland, Australia - Gonzalo_04 (v2) (version 2) | ecosystem: Host-associated > Mammals > Digestive system >...
TTTCATATTAAAATGTTCCTTTCAACTCCGTTTCCATGTTTTCAAATTCATTTTTTAAATCTTCTAAAGCCATATCTTCATAACTTACATCTTGATTATCTGTATAAAGATCTTTAGCTTCCCAATACCCAGACCAGTTATCTACTCCAGCACATTCTAAAGCATTTAATTGATTTTCTTTTTCTAATAATTCTAATAATCTTTTTTCATTTATAATATAATATTTCATAGTTACCTCATTATAACAAGCTTGTCTGACGCGCGAGTGGCAGCTGTATAGAGCCATCGAGCGTGTTCTAGCTTATCAAAAGGGAAATTCTCTTCAATAACAAGAACTTTGTCCCACTCAGAACCTTGAGCTGCATGACAAGTCAAGGCATATCCATAAGTAGCTTGTTTAGGAAGAATATCTCCAATCTTATTCTTTAACTGACCAATCTTGTATGCCACCCTCCAATCGACACAAGGTTCCTCCGTAAGTAAGAAGTCCTTATCAATATCGAGGCTCTCAAAGGTCTCGCCTCCGTCTGGAGTAAAATTAGCTATAATAGTCGGAAGATCTCGTCTATTATTCTTAATGTAGGCGGGTATCCGCACAAAACTTTCAAATGGATTATCTACTTTGCCAACTGTTCCATTTACAAGTACATCACCTTCATCATTAAATAAATCCCAATAGTTGCGCTTAATGATAATTTTCTCACCTGTCTGAAGCACACCATTAAAACCAAGCAGCTGCCGCATTTGATTATTGATGTTATGTCTAGTTATATTTTTTGCACAAATGATTTGATCTGCCCACAAAAGATGACCAGTAACTAAATCTTTTTTAGGAATTACATATACTTCTTCTCCCTTTATATATTCAATGGGCTTACCTTCTCTAATTTGCATTGTTAATCTAATTATTTCTGACTCTTGTGCCTGACGCATAATTTCATCAAGAAAGATATGAGGCTTCTCAAGCAGATCATGTGTTTCATTTTTATCAATTTGCGGGAGCTGGAATGGGTCCCCGAGGAACAAGATATATACCTTAAAGGACATAAGTAGATCAATCATAGACTTAGGTACCATAGACACCTCATCTACCACGATAATGGTATAGTCAAGTTTCTTTTTAGGTACTCTAATAAAGCCTCCGCCAGGTCTGGGGAAACTATCATAAAGCAACCTATGAAGTGTCATAGCATTTTTATTTCCTTTTTTCTTTAGCACATCTGCCGCCTTACCAGTAAAAGCTGCATATGCCACTTTATCCTCATCTACATCAAGAGCCTGGATAATATATTGCACTAGGGTAGTCTTACCTGCACCTGCATATCCGCTGATAACAGTGTAGCGTTCTTTGTTTTTGTGACGCTCTAATGCAATTTTCAATCCTTCCTCTTGTTTAGCTGTTAATTCCATTTTTCATTCCTTTCAATTTCTAATAAAGAGCACCAACCTTCAAGATCTTCTTCTTTCCAAGCAGCATATTCTTCTCCACCAGCTTCTTCGTACATAGAACAACCCTCTACATAATCTACAACTCTTTTCACCACATAATATTTAACAGGATCGCTCTTCTTTATCTTTATTAAAATTTGTTCTCCTATTGCTGGTTTTAGATTTTCAAATTTATGAAAAAATATCATATGATTACTCCTCTCTTTATTTTTCTTATATAAATATTATAATATATTTTTTTACAAAAATCAAATAAGGGAGATTTTAATCTCCCTTAAAACCATTCAAAACTCTTACAATAAAGTGAGCATAGCGGCAAAATTTTTTAACTAATAATTCTTCAGAATTCATAAGCACATTTCCCCACTATTTCATAATCCTCTAATAATAACTGTGGATATTTATTTCCATTCCAATCATTAATTTGACATTTGCATACAGCATTTATAGCTACATATCCATTTTCTGAATACAATTTATTAAATTCTTCATCAGGAGTTCTAAATTTAATTAAAGAAACACCATTTGGTAATATAATTTTCATAGTATTAGATGCCATCATAACTAAATTATCTTTTGTAATCTTGATATCTTCAATAGCAACGATAGCTTCATTCATGTCTTTCCCATAATATGGGGCCATTTCTGCAATATCTATAATAGCTTGACTGTCAACTTTATTTTGTGACCAAATATAGTCTACATAATAAACAGGTTCAGATGCCATATCTTTTAATGCTTCATCTGTCTTTTTAATAAAAGCATCAATATTTTCTTTACGGATGCCTAGACCAAAGGCGCCTTGGTGTCCGACTGTATACTCGCATACCCCGGTTTCCGCACATATATCTTTAAACTCTGTTACTCCCACTTTGTCGCATCCACGCGCAGAACCTTCATAAGTAATATATTTCTCATCTTTTGAATGCACGATAGGGAAAATTGCTTTAGATGAATATTCTACTTCTCCGCCTTGATATTCATATTCTCGTTTTGTTAAAATACAACAAGGTCTTTGATACCTAGCCATAAGTTTATTCGCAATTAAACCTCTAATTTCAGGCTGAATCTGACCAGGTTCCATAAGAAATAGCAATACTTTATGATCCATCATATTATTATCTTTAATAAGATGTTCAACTAATGCAAGACTAACTTCCTCTGCTCTACTCTGTCTCTTCTTAACATTAGTACAAGTACGAGTAGCTTGATCTACAACTCTCTCCGTCTCCCCAAGTTTATGTCCTTGCTTGGTGGAGGGTACTACATTAAAAGCATCAAGCTTCAACATAGACCTAAAAATAAGCTCCTTTTCCTCTTGAGTACCAGATCTAGTTATTGCATTAACAAAAGGTACAATATAAAAGGTAACGCCCCAAGAAGTAGGATTATCACCAAGTTTAAACTTGCTCTTTTGCCACATTTCATACATAAATGGATTGCGGATATTCTCAGGTTTAAGTCCCTTTGAAATAAGGTATCTAGTTTCAAATGAACGAAGGCTCATCATATCTCCCGTAAGACCCAATGCCACCAAATCAAGATATTTGTCTGCATAATTAAGACCATGTTGTTTATCCATAAAACGACAAAATTGATATACTACTCCAACACCCGACAGTTCTTTATTTGGATAATTTCTAATTTGGCTATTGATAAGTATACATCTGCCATTGTAAGCACAATTATATATATTAGCTTTTTCATTATCACCTTCAACTTCATGGTGATCAAGAATAATAATATTCATACCACTTTCAACCAATTCTGTTAAAAATTGAATATCATTACTTCCAGCATCCGGAATAATTAATAAATCTGGAGAAATATCTTTCACCCATTCCATTGCATCTGAAAGACCATGCTGCTTACTATCATGGTGGAACCAAGAAATATTACTTTTAATATAATTTGGATCATTAACATAATCAGCAATATAATTAATCATGGTCGCGGCACTAGTATATCCATCGCAGTCACAGTCTACTAATACAGCAATACTTCCTCGTTTTTCACAAGTTTTATTTAATACTTCGGCTGCTTTATACATTTCATCAACACCGAGAGCCTCCGGAGGGTTTACATCATTTTCAGTTAAATTCATATAATGAGTTAATTCATATGCCTCAAGCCCGCGATTAATAAGAACTTGTTGTTTTGCATTTAAATTATTATTAACAGGTGCTATTAATTTGTATTTCATTTAATTTTTTCTCCAATTCTTCTATATAATCATAAACTATACTTAACTGTTCATTATATTTGCTATAACAATCAAAATCAAAAAGATAATCTAAAGCTTCTTCCACTTTTTCATCACGCATATAAATTTATCCTCCTTTTATATAATTCCATAAAAATTTCTTTATTTTTATCTATGGGGCTATCTTTATATCCTAATAAATTATCTTTATCAAACATATAAGAAATATTTACATATTGCCCATATTTTTTATGTATAGAAGTTAAATTCTTTGTTAATTTTTCAAATTCTTTATCACCAAGTTCTTTAAACTGTTTATCAAGGCATATAATAATTTCTTCTGCACCTTGATTAATCAATAGCCAAGCTTGATATGCAATAAATGAACTTCCGCAAACTGCCACAGACATATCATTCTCTTGTCCAAAATAAGATGCAAATTTTAAGCAACTTTTTTCACCTTCAAATACGAATGCTCTCTTATTTCTTTTTATAATATCTTTACTCATATTTAAATTATATAAATTAAAAGAAAGTGGATGGTTATATAATTGCTTACCAATTTTAGCTGGACGATATTTGCCAAATACTTCATTTTCTTTTATTAAAGTTCTTTCTCTGATTCCTACTAATCTATTGTTTATATCATAATGAGGAATAACAATGCCTTGATTTTTTGGATCATAACAAATTCCGTGAGAGTCCATAACTTCCTGTGAAATATCCTCATTTAACCAGGGCTGAATTTTTGGATGCGGGAGGTTATTTAAAACAGTAGAAGGATATTCTTTTAATTCTACTTCTTGAGTAGTTATATTAATATTATTTATTCTTTCATATTCATTAAATAAAATTAAATCTTTTGCGGTAGATGCTTCATCTTGAAATCCATTTTGTTTTTCATTTGGTTGAAAACCAAATTTTTGTGCTATATAATCAATAGCTTCAGGAAGATTCCAGTCTGAATCCTCCCTTGCTTTTGGCTGTTCTCTACTAAGCACCTTCCGCGTTAATTCAAATATATCAAAAGTTTCACTACAATCTGTATAGCATTTAAATAGATGAGTATTAGGATAATAATATAACTTATGCGAATTTCCACAATGACATATGGTGCGGGAAACAATTATTCCCCCTCTTTGTTCTGGTTCACCATGAAATTCAGTTAACACCTCTTCAATTTGTTCAGATGATAAACTCTCTTTAATTAAGTTCTTGTCATAAGTATATTCCATTTATTCACCACCTTAAAATGCGGATTGATCTTCCACTTTAATCTTTAAGTCTTCCATTTCTACTAATTCATAATTCCATTTAGTAACGAATACAGGATTAAATCTACAAATACCTCTATCCGCAGACACCCAAAGATAAATTCCTTTCCATCTTCCGCGTCTATTCTTATATACAGAAATCTTAATGTTTGGCATTTCAATTCCATATTTTACCAATAGAGGTTGTAGCGCTTCTTTATCTTTGGCTGTTGTTTCTAGCATAATCATACCGACATCAATCTTATCTGCGATAGACTTCGCACCTCTTAATAGGTTCTGGTCTGGAGTTTCTGATTCTACATAATCACTATTTAACTGTGTTGCAGAAAGAATAAACACACCATACTGATTGCATAAATCTTTCAATCTAATTGAGATCATAAACAAGATATTATCTTCTCTTAGGCGGACTCCGCCAGACCGCTTGGTTATCTCTTCCAAAATCTTCATTGATGTATGAATATAATCAAGAAAAATATATTTTACACCATTTTCTCTTATATTTCTAACAATATTGTTTTCAATATCTTTTAATGAAAAATCGGGTAAAGATTTAAAATAAATAGGACTGTTCTTAATAATTTGTGCAGCCTTTTGAACTCTTTCAAGTTCGCCTGCAAAATATTGTCCATTTAAAATATGATCTTCATCTACACCAGAAACAAAAGCCAACATCATAGTCTGAATTTCTCCAAGATCTTGTTCTGTTGCAATATATAATACTGGCTCTGACTTTCCTATACTGATCCATTTTTTTTCATTAGTATCATACATTTGAAAACAACCAATATAACATACATCCGCGGCAATGGCTCTAGATTTTCCTACACCGGTCGCCGCAGACCGCAAATAGAACTTTTTTAATCTTGCTCCCCTTACAACAGTATTTACAAACGAGCCATAGAGAGGATATCCTATTTCTGGAGTTTCAATAAATCCATTGATTAATTCATCAATACCTAATCCAGCTTGTTCGCATCCTTCAATTTCATTATCTGCATATTGAGACTTGATAATATTTATTTTATCAAGAATAGTATTTGCAATATCTACTAAAGAATGACTATCTATCCATTCTTCTTGCTCTTGTTTCTTTTTTACATCAAATAAATTATCAGGATCATACAGCCAGCTTAAATCCATACCAGCTTTTTCTTGAAATCCTCTAAATAAAGTCATTTTTTTCATTTTATTATAATAAACATCAAAACTAGCAATACTTGCATTTTCTGCACTTTTTAACAAATATTCCATTCCTTTGTTGGTATCAAAGATAGCCTTCTTTCGTGGTCTTGCTTCAAAATAATCATTGATTGCATTTAAAGTAAATTCTTTTGCACCAAGTTTATGCAAATTTATAAGGGGTTCTACTGCAATTTGATGAAATTCATCTACAAAATCATCTTCAATAAAAAAATATTTATCTTCAGCGTCTAATAATGCAGGATTATTAAAAATGTTTCCAATAACATTTGTTATTGCACTAATATCAATATATTTGCTACTCATGTTTCATCTTCTCCATCTTGATTAAAAAATTTTTCTTTCTTTTTAACTTCTGGCGGTTTTATAGTTATTTCTCTAACCTTAGAAGTTATTTGCTGAAAGTCTTTCTCTTCATTCCGACTTTGAGCAACAAATAATGAATAATAATAATTATAAGCATCTTGATAAGCATAAGGAATAATACCAACACCTTTGGATAGTTCTACATGATTTCCTTTTATTTCATAGAACCAAACCAAAGACTTTAGCATCCCACTATAAGTATATGCATATTCTTTTTTATATTGCTGAATTTGTTTCATAACAAGAGGCCATCTAACATTATTAGCTCCATATAAATGTTCTATATAAGCTTTTAATTTTTTTAAGTCTTCATCTTCTGTGGAAGCCTCTTTCTTTTTAGGCGGCGGAAGTGGCACTAATTCCCCATCAGGCTTGCACGTTTGATGTGCATATCGACGAGCCCCAGCTTTAACGGCCTGCACTATATCTCTATTAAAAACTTCTCCACAAACAGAACATTTTACTAAATGAGCCATTATACTTTATCTCCTTCATAACGCCATATATAACCTCCAGAAGTTTTTCTTTTACCCTTACCTTTTTCTTTACAAATTTCTCCAATACAATTTCCATTTGCACCAGTTTCTCTGGCAGCCTCAGATATAGAATTAAAAGTTTTTATAAAAACTCCTTCTTTTGTATATTGGCAAACTTTAATTAAATGTTTTCCTTGCTCACAAGTTCCTGTATGGCATTTTCTCTTATATGGTTCTTTTTTATCTTGGTATTCATAACTCCATATAAATTCTTTAGTTCTACCATTAGTTTTAGCAGCTCTAGAAATATTACTATTATCAATTTTTGTATCTCTTTCTGCATCACTTAAACTATCGTATTCTTTTATAAAATTACCATCTAAATCATAACAATAAATTTTTTTCTTAGTAACGGATATTGCTTGTAAATTATTTCCATCACCACCAGGATTTTGATTATAACCATCTAAATATGAATTATAATATTTTATCCAATAAGGTTCTTTATCATAAAGTTCTTCTTCTTTACATTCTTCTAATATTTCAAAAGAAAAATTATTTACTCCATAATTAAAAAAATCTTTATATAATTGTTTACTTCCCCTACCATTCAAATGTTCTTTCCATCTTTGCTCAATATGGATACTTACTCCTATATAACTTTTATTAGTAAGTAAATTTGTTATTTTATAAACACCACAACTCATTATATCAAACCTCCTTTGTTTTTCTATATAAATGTAAAAAATGATTTGATATAAGTTTAAAAAATTGTCCTTATTCTATCAAAAAAGTTAGTACATTTTATTTTCATATATAAATATTATAACATATTTTTTAATAAAAGTAAAGCAGAAGAATATTATTCTTCTGCTGCTGCTTTATTTATATAAAAATTATTCCTTCTCCGCCACGCAAACAAGCGGATGGTGCTATACATTCTTTTATTAAAAGTTCATACTCTTTTGTATTAAAACAACCATCAACATAAATAGTATGATAGCGTTTTCCGCAAGTAGGGAAAAATTCTTTTAAATCTCCAATAAAAATATCTATTATAGTATTGCTTCCCGCAAGAGTTTGACGAGATACTTTTTCACCTTGAATATAATAACATATTAATTTTTTCATTTCTTTTTTACAAGCTCTCTTAGATCATCTACAATAAGACTTAACTGCTCTACCTGCGCTCTTGTGCATTGAGAAACTTTCTTTCCTGCACCAAGATATCTGGTTGCAATCTCAGAAATACGAGGCGCCCAATAATCTTGAAATGTTTTGCCTTCTTCTGTTTCTCCACTCATATCACTAGAGCCTGGAATATTTGCTATAATAGTAGTAAACTCTGCCATTAATTCATCAAAATCAAGTTTAGATGTTGTATCAATATGAACATTTTCTCTTTGAGTAGTAAATAAAGAAGCATCTTCTTCTGCCATTTGTTTATCAATAGCTTCGCCAATAGCATTAACTAAGTTGTTATAACTTAAATCAATAAAATCTGGTGTATATTTAAATCGAGAACCAGCTTCAAATCGAGAAGTTCCTCTCATAAAACCAACAATTTTCTCTTTTCCACTATCTCCATCCGGTACGGAGCGAGTATACATAATAATATCGCACATTCTTGCAAGAACATTATTTGCTCTTTTATCAAGAGTAGGAACAATTTTATTAAATTCTGTTCCATTTTCACTCTTAAAGGTTTTATCAGTTTCATGTGAAATAACAACTAAACCATATCCAAGCTGAACAATTTGACGAAGACACTCATCAAATTCTTTTTCAACTAAACCATATCCTTTACCATAAGGAATATCACCTACCGCATCAACTCCATTATTACTGCATATATATTTAACACAATAATCATAAGCAATATCTGCAGTATCTACAATCCTTCATACCCTCAGTTTCCCGATATTTATTAGGGGAGTAGACTATATCATCACCCATTCCTATGGGGCCCAGTACTTCGATTTAAGGGATTCTCACCCACTTCTGAAAAGAAGCCCTACTCCTATAGTGGAAATTTCATCCACAAAATGGATAGTCGTTGAACCTTCCTCTGTTCGAGGCTCGGCTGCTGATTGCCCAATCTATATAATTTTCAAACCTTCACGCTTGATTATTTTTCATATCTACGTTGTGGTTTATATAGCTCTAAGGGTTTCCCAGCAATTCTCTGGGTTTGCTTAATTAATTACTTAATTAAGGGTCTTATAAATACTATATTTTCTATCTAATCTATTATTATCATTACTATTTTCATAAATTTTATCAAGAAAAACTTTTGCTTTTTTATTTCCTGTTACTTGAACATGAAATGTATATCTATCTTGAGTAATTTTATTTTCTATACCAAGAATTTTTTTAAATTGCTCAACACATTCTTGATTACCACTACAAAATTCTAAACTAATTTGTTGATGATTATTTATTCTTATACAACCATCTCCATCAATCAAACCTCTTATAAAATCCATCATATATTTATCAGGAATTTTATCTTCAGGAATAACATATGTTTTACTTTTATTTTGATAAATATTATATTCTTTTAAATAATTTATTAATTCATAAGAATTAATTTGTGTTTTAACGCAAGATACATTTAAATTATTAATTCTTTCTTTTATAGGATTTATATTTTCAAAAAATAGATTAAATTTTTCAAGATGTTTTTTATCAATATCTTTCAATTCAATAGATAGTGTATTATCTACAACAGCACCATCTGCTCCTAAAAAACCTAACCAATAATATTTATCATGACTATCTTGTTTAAATTTATCAAAATTAAAAGTATATAAACGAGCTTTCTTTTTTGCTCTAAAACCTTCTTTATAATCTAAATGTCTATAAAAATAACTCTTAGAGAGATTATTTTCTTGTAATATTGTAGTGATTGTTTTATCAGTATTATGATAATCATATAAAGCTTTATCTAATGAACCCATCAATCAAAAGCTCCTTTCGTATTTATTTTTTAAACCGTCTCAAATGCAGCTTTTGCTTTGTCGTCTTTAAGCTGACGAAGTACCTGTCTAAATTCAGACCATGAATTAATTGGTTGAGCCATTGCGCCAGGGATTGCAGAATAACCTTTCTCAAAAGCTAAAAGAAAGTGCTTAGGAAATTTTACTGCGGTTGTTGTCTTACCAGTTTTCCATCCACCATACATAAATACACTATAACCATGCATATCTCGACTTACTTGATGCGGCTGTATACTAAAAATATCTATATTTCCCATAGGTATATCTCCTTACTAATTTTGTAATTAAAAAATTCTAAACCACTTTTCGTTTTTGGATGGCGATTGATTGCGCTCCAAGCAGATATGTGATATATTAATTTAGAGTAAAAAATATTGGGGAGCAAAGTTCACTCCCCATTATTTATCAATTAAAAGTTAAAGCCACCTGCTGCGGCAGAAGCAGTAGCGATTGTAGCACCGCCCGCAGAGCTAGAAGTCTTTGAAGCTTTATAATCTTCAGCTCTCTTCTTCTCACCTGCAAGATAAACTTCTCTATCTGCAAGAGCTTTCTTTACTTCATCAGCAGTAATGCCGTTGTTCTCATCACCAATCTCATATACATTACTGGAAGCTGCGGTTCCAGTGATGAGATACTTCTTAATGGTATTGGTATATTCCTTTACAGAAGGAGCACCAAACTCAGAAGCCTCTTCCTTACGAGTTACAATAGTCTCGCTCTTAATCGCACCCCAAACCTTGGTGAAAGTAGGATTTGTAGGACTTGCATCAAGACCTTCAAAATACTTAATGCCTCTCTCATCTTCACAAGTGAATTCAACAGGAAGAATAGCCTTGTTATATGCGAATACTGCACCCTTAACTACAAGATAATCCTTGTCGATATTTTTCTCAGGATCGGCCTCAACATATCTGGTTCCATTGATAAGCATATCGCATTCAAAAGTGCTTCTCTTATCCTCGGCAGGGTTAAGAGACTTAACAATACTAATAAATCCACCCTGGTTTCTCTTAGCAGATACAAGCTGCCAATCACCGGTTTTATCTGTATAGAAATCATTAATAGCAAGTGAAGGATCTGCCTTTACCATAGTTGCATTTTCAATTCCGTCATTAAGAACAGTCTTTCCATTTGTCATAATCTCTTTAAGAGCATTAAAAGTGGAATTAGCCTTTCCAGTAGAAGTTGTAGGCTGCACAAATACATAATGAACCTGAACAATATTCAATCCAGCATCATCAGTAGCAATATCTACTGAACCAGAAATAAAATTCTTACCATAATACTTTGACTCTGTGTTTTCAACTGTCTTTTCTACCAAATCAAAATCATAAACTCTTCCTTCAATGTGTTCTTTGTTAATTGGATTTCTCATTATTCTTTTTCTCCTTAATTTTTATCTTATATAAATATTATATCATATTTTTTCTAAAAAGTCAACCCTACTCAGCTTCGGAGTTGGCTTCAAAAGTAGCATTCTCGCCTTTTGTTGTTATTGCATAAATAACAGGAGAGGTACCAATCTTCTCTACATATCCATCTGTAACAAGCTTCCGCATTCCACCTGAGACTGTTCGAGAAGAAATTTCAAGTTGTTCTCCAACCTCTTTTGCTTTAAAGAGATTGTTAAAAGTGTCTTTGTTTTCTTGCATAAATACTAAAATCTTTTTTCCATTCTCTGTAAATGCGGGCTTTGACTCGTCACCAGTTGCTCTAAGTGCATTCCAGTAATCCCAAGCATCATTATACTGTTCCATTATCATATAATCATAACCATTCTGATCTGCTACCTTCATTAAATCTTCTACAAACTTAATAAAACATTCCTTTTTCGTTGCCACTTTATTATTTCTCCTATTTATATATTTTCTTTATTTCTTTATATAAATATTATATCATATTTTTTATAAAAAGTCAATTAAGAAGTTTTTTGATTATAGAAAAGTAATTCATCAGCATATGGAAGTGTATGACACCAATCTATAAATGCACCCCACTCAGATAGCTTATGCCCCTCCCGCCAATGTATCATGTTACGGAGGACTGCATAATTAGCACTCCAGGTTCTAGTCTGAAGCCATGATTCTGGAAGCAAACGAATAAGCTCTTTCCAATATCTCTTATCTTTTGTTTCAAGATAAAGTTGTCTTAAAGATTCACAATGATTAATTATTTCTTCCCAAATATCATTTACTGTGAAACATTCTTGATAAGGTTCGTTATCATAAACAGTTAAATCACCATTATAATCATCCATTTCAAAACATTCAATAGTAATAGGAGTATCAGCTAATTTATGCATAGTGCTAGTGCTATTTGCTACGGTGGCTACTTTATAAGTATCTAGTTCTTTCCAAACGAACAATGGTGCGGTAATATCTACACTAACAAAGATCTGTCGCAAAAACTTATCATTAGGAGAACCAGCCTTGATCATGCGTTGTGCAAGCTCAAGATCATTTGGTCCTAAATAGATATATGTTCCATAATTTGCAAATTCACTATCTGATTTGGCATAACTTTCATAGGGATGTCTCAACCCTCTGAAAGCATTCTCCCATCCACCTGTCCAACTATGTTCAAATTTCATTCTTTATCCTTTCTAATTATACCTTTATGCCCTTTGTATATAAAATTATATTCTTCTCCTTCGACCCAATAAAAAGCATTAGGCTTCAAATTATGAATATTTGGAAAGGTTGCTATTTTTTCAGCTTCTTCTTGAGATAAATATAAGCAAGTGCTTCCTCTTTTATGAGCGTCAAGAATACTTAAAACACGATCAAAACAGCACTCTTTATCAAAAGGAGAATTTATTTTATCATAATATTTAAAAAAATCATTGATAGTTAAAATATTATCAATATTAAACATTAAATAAATTCCTCTAGCACTTCATCAGCAATACCCTTTTCAAGTGCTTCATCCGTATCATACCAAATGTCATCTTTTCTAATGGCATCATATTCTTCTTCATTAATTTTTGTATAATCAAGCACAATTTGCTTCAACTGGTTTAGCTGTTTCTTATAAAAAGCAGCGTAATTTGCAAACTGCGCTGCGGTTCCACCAGTTTCAGTTCTTCCTTCATGATATAAGAAAGATGCGTGCTTATAAGCAAGTCTTTTATGACAAGAGATGAAGATAAAGAAACCTCCCGAATAAGTACAACCAACAGCAATACCAATTACCGGAGTCTTACTATTTCTAATTGAGTCAATAATTGTTAATGAATCAGTAAGGCTACCTCCGCAAGAATCTATATAAATTTTAATTGGTTTTCTATCTTCAACAGGAATACCTTTGTCTTTTTTATTCCAGAAACGAATCATAGTATCTACACTAAGACCTACTCCATCAACAATACTCCCAAGAAAGATTTCTCTATTTAAGGCGCACTCTAAGTTTAAATAATCATCAAACCCTTTAGCGGCGTCCTTTTTTAATTCGGTAAGGACTTCTTCTTTTAATTCATCAAGTAATTCATCAATATTAGTATCGACTCTTTTTTCCATTTAGTAATTCTCCTTGTTATTTATTTCCAGCTGTACTATTATATCCAAATTCTTTTGATTGATATAATTGTATATAATATTTTTCTTTTTCATTTAATTGCTCTCTTGGACATTCTTCAAGAACTTCAAAAGAGAAATTATATAATCCATCCTCTATCATTGCTTGATATAATTTATTTCCTTGCGGGGTGTCTATCCCAAGTCCGCATTTAGCATGCTGTTTCCATCTTGTAGCAAGATCTACTGCCTGACCAATATAACATTGATTATTTAATTGATTGGTTATTTTATATATGCCAGTTTTAATAGAAGTCCCTATTATTTTATTACATAATGTTGTCATTGGTTTTTGATAAAAAGTACTCCAAATAAGCATTGATAAAATTCTAGGATTGTTTAAACGAGGTTTTATTTTTTCAAGCATCTCAATATCTTCTTTATCTTGAGAAGAAACTGTTAAACAATAGAAAGACAGATTCTGTTTTACTTGTTCTTCGCGGAGGCTCGCTTCGATAGTAGCAGCTCTAGTTTTCCGCATTTTTTCAAGTTCTTGTTCTATCTGCTCTTTTTCTTGTAAAAGAGAAGATTGAACTTGAAAATAAGATTCTTTTAAAATCTCTTCATTTTGAGTATATTCTATTTCTAACTCTTTATATTTATTTTCTAATATTTCGCAATAATTTTCAAATGCTTTATTAGAAAGTTTTTCTTTATCATTAATAACAGATTCAGTTTCTTTATGAAGATTATCTAGATTATTTATTGCATTAGCAATATCGTTTGTAACTAGACAATAATCACTTCTTGCTTTATTTAAATTGTTTTCTGTTTGCTTTAATTCTACTAATGCTTCTTCATTTTCTTTTTTTAATTGATTATTTTTTAATTCAATTTCTGTATTTATCTTATTTATATTTTTTATTTTATAAAAAGCAAAACAGCTAATAATAATACTAATAATTATTAAAAATATAGATAAGATTATCATATTAACCTCTGAATAATAAAAGAGGGAAGGGACCAAATCCCTTCCCTTAATACTCAAAAATATTATTCAGTTACTTCAGCCTTAGCTGCTGCATCCTGAGCCTGAGCTGCCTCATGATCATAAGCACGACC
>Ga0310690_10007029_pt1 | contig 14601 bp, 14 predicted proteins | sample AusTroGonzalo_MG_2_FD_207661 | JGI IMG/M metagenome (GOLD analysis project Ga0310690, IMG submission 207661) | Bovine rumen microbial communities from tropical cattle in Woodstock, Queensland, Australia - Gonzalo_04 (v2) (version 2) | ecosystem: Host-associated > Mammals > Digestive system >...
CTGAAAAATTACCCTCTCTGTATTTTAAAAACTGTCAAACCGAAAATGTTAAAATTTTACGGTTAATATATTTGACTTTTCATTATATTGCCTTATACTTAGTCTCGTACCGATAAGGTGTCGGTATGGGGTCTGAAAACCTCTTAGTCATAGCTGTTTGCCCGTTTTGGGCAGCGGTTTTCTTCCGGCTGAAAGGCTGGAAGGTTGCAAAATGAGTCATGATAAATTATGTACCAATATGCAGCACTATTCTCTATGACTAATAGTTTTCAGCTTCCAGTCTCCTTTTTTGGAGATTTTTTATTTTGTTTAATTCAAGATAAGGAGCTTGAAAAATGCCAAACTATAAGGAAAAATCAGCTCAATCCGGTCGTTCTATGATTGAAATGTTGGGTGTTTTGGCAATCGTCGGTGTACTTTCCGCCGGCGGTATTGCAGGCTATTCTATGGCGATGGAAGATTACAAAACAACAACCCTGATTGAAAGAATGAACTTAATTGTGGCAAGGGTTCAATCTCTTTACAAAAGCGGAGATTATACGGGAATAAACAGAGAAAATTTAATAAAATCCGGCAAACTGACGGCAAAAGATTTAGAAAATCCCTTTGGTGGTAACCTGTCTGTAGGTGTAGGAGGTGGCGGCAGCCATTATTTTGCCATGAACACAGGATCAAACAACATACCTGCCAATGCCTGTGTTGAGCTAGCAACGTTGGACTGGAACGGCAGACGCTATGCTCCTGTAGCAATAGTTAGTGAGGGCAGTTCACTAAACTCAACTCCGTATAAACAATGGGATAACGGGTTTCCATCTGTTGAAGAAGCTGCCACCGCCTGTTCCGGTGGTAATAAAAGACTTTATTGGTCATTTTATTGATTTAAGTTTCACACAAAGAATAAAATTACTTAAAAACAATATCAAAAAAGCCGACAGTACCTTTACAGGCATCTATGGCATCCGAAGCCGAAACAGGCCAAGTTCCGTCCGTGTATCTGAACGAATGTCCCGTCATATTAACACCTTCAAACACACCGGAACTGCCCCAATCGGTCTGCAAAACGTCCGTGCAAGTTTCAGAAGGCAAAGCACCCAAGCGTATAAAGAACATCATACCCGGTCCCCAAGTTGAATTTGCTATAACAAAATCACCGCCGAAAGGATTACTTTTATCGCTTATTTTCCCTGAATTTATCAGATTTTGAATGCTGATACCGTCATATTTACCTTTATAAACAACTCTCGCCGTTTGGGCAATAAGCTGAGTTTTTTCTATCAGTTGTGTTGTTTTATAACTTTGCATAGCCATAGAGTATCCAGCAATACCGCCTGCCGATAAAACACCGACGATTGCCAAAACACCTAACATTTCAATCATGGAACGACCCGATTGAATGTGTTTTTTACTTTGTTGTTGTGATTGTTTACCTAAAAACCCTAAGCGTCCGGCCTTAACCGTACGGAAGTAGTGAACATTTTTATTTCTAAAAAGCATTTCAAATATCCTTTTCAATATACCACCATTCCAAAGTAACATAGTCCCAAAAATTATACAGGCAAAAGCTCACCGCAAGCCTATTTCCCCTCTGTTTTAAAGGGGCGGGAGAGCAGAGCTTTTATCATATCATCAACGCTTGCCTGTCCTTGCAACACTTTATCAACCGCACTGCATATAGGCATTTCCACGCCAACTTTTTCTGCCATTTTACACACGGCGGAGGCGGTATAAACACCCTCTGCTACCGTAATTTTGCCCTGCATAATTTCTGCCAGCGACTTGCCCTGTCCCAGCTCAAAACCGACGGAATAATTACGGGATTGCTTGGAATTTGCCGTAAGCATTAAATCACCTATTCCGCTCATTCCCATCAAAGTTGTTTCTTTCGCACCCATAGCTTTTGCCAAGCGACAAACTTCCGCCAAGCCTCTGGTAATCAAGGCAGCACGGGTATTTTCACCAAGGTTTTTACCTTCCACCACACCTGCGGCTATGGCAAGCACGTTTTTAACTGCACCGCCGATTTGCACACCGACAACATCATCGGAATAATAAGGGCGAAAAGTCATTGAACCGAAAGATGAAACAAGATTCTTTCCGACTTCTTCATTACTGCAGGCAATGGTTACCAAGGTAGGCTTTCCGACAGCCGCCTCTGCCGCAAAAGACGGGCCTGACAACACGGCAATCTCCGCCATAGGCAATTCTTGTGATACAACCTCACTCATCAACAAACCGCCGGAAATTTCTATACCCTTGGAACATATAACCAAAGGAACACCCGACGGATAAAAGTCTTTCATTTGACGACAAACGTCCCTGACAAATTGAGCAGGAGTTACCATTAACACGGCTTCCGCACCGTTAAGTGCTTCTTGCAAAGACAAAGTAACCTTTATCGCTCCTTTAAACTTCACATTCGGCAAAAATACGGAATTTTCATTGTTATTCTTAATATCGTCCGCCACACTTTGTTCACGAGTCCTGAGCGTTACATCTTTACCGCCCGCAACCAACACTGCCGACAAAGCCGTTCCCCAAGCACCCGAACCTATAACCGCAAATTTATCCATTGAATCTATCCTTAATTTATCCTTACAATTTCATCATTCATCACATTTTGTTTTAATCATACAAAGCCCATCTGGGGCGAGGACGAAAGTCCAAAGAACTTTGCATACCTGCCTGCAAACGTTTCAGCCCCGTATAAGCTATCATTCCCGCATTATCCGTACACAAAGACAAAGGAGGAAAAGCAGGCTTTAATCCTTGTTCATTTGCCACATTTACAATCATCTGTCTGATGGTCTGATTAGCCGCCACACCACCCGCAACAACCAAATAGCGTCCGTTCGGACAATCTTCCTTAAATATGTCAACGGCTCGCAACAGGCGATTCTCCATCACATCGGCAACAGCCTCTTGAAAACAGGCGGACAAGTCTTGCTTATCCTGCAAAGTTATATTTTCGCCCAAGTTATCCCTTATCCTTAATACCGCCGTTTTCAAACCAGAAAAAGAAAAGTCGCAATTCGGCTTGCCTTTCATGGGTCTGGGTAAAGAAAAACGCTTTTTATCCCCAAAGGCGGCGGCTTTTTCAACATACGGTCCGCCCGGATACCCCAAATCAAGCATCTTGGCAACCTTATCAAAGGCTTCACCTGCGGAATCATCAATCGTCTTACCCAAAAGTTTATATTTTCCTATGCCCAAAGCCTCCAATATCTGACAATGTCCGCCCGACGTAAGCATAAGCAAAAAAGGAAAAGTCAAATCGGGATTATCTATAAAAGAGGCAAGAGCATGTCCTTCCAAATGATTCACGGCAATAAAAGGTATATTCAAAACGGCGGCAATCGCCTTTGCCGTCATCACACCGACAATAACTCCGCCGATAAGCCCCGGACCGCCTGCAACCGCAACAGCTGACAAATCCTCAAATCCGATATTTGCGTCCGACAAAGCCTTTTTGACAATCTCGTCCAGCTTTTCCAAATGAGCCCTTGCGGCAATTTCCGGCACAACTCCGCCGAATCTTTTATGTTCTTCAAGCTGTGTCCACACAACGGAAGAAAGCAGCTTTCCGCCTTCATCAATAACCGCCGCTGCCGTTTCATCACAACTTGATTCTATTCCCAAGACAAACATTACTTAAACTCTTTGCTTTATTGTTATTTTATGTTTATTATAAGCCAATATAACACCAATTTAGGAATAAGAGGTTAAATTATGAGTGATATTAAAGCAACTGAAAAAACTTCCGAAGATAAAAAAACGGAAAAATCTCCCGAAATTAAGAAAAAAGATAATGATGAAAAGAAAGAGCAATCAGCGGGTACCGTCTCTAAAGTACAGCACTTTTTATCATTTATACTGTTGTTGTTAATAGTAGCCGTTGCTGCTTTTCCCTTTATCTCTCCCGATAAATTTAATGAGCTTACATACAAGATTTTTTACGGCTCCGACAACAATTCCGCCATCATACAACAGCCTGTTGCAGTGGTGGAAGTAAGGGAAGAACCTGCTTTGACTCCTCCGCCCTCACAACCTGAAGTACCCGTTGCGGCAGAAGGCTTTACCTTGGTTGAAATTGACGAGCAAAAGCCCGAAACCGTGAAAAAGCAAGAGGAAGAAAAAGAACCGGAAGCAATACCAGAAGAAGTACCTGAGACTCCCGTTAAACAAGAAGTATATGAACCTGCAAATGAGGCGGAAATAAATATAACGGAAGAAAAAACATCTCCCGCAACAACGATTACGGAAACAGAATCTGAAAACAACCCCGCACCTGATTTTGCACCCGAAGCGGAAACGGAAAACTTAACTCAAGACATTGATAAGAGTATGGAATGGGCTCAAGCCGAACACAAATCTTTCAGCACGGAGATTAAAAAACTTCAAGAAAAAAACAATGTTTTGGAAGAAAGAGTTACATCTCTTGAAAAAATGCTTGCTTATTCCTCCTTTGATTCAAAAAGGCGGGCTTTTGCGGTTATTGCCGCAATGGAACTGCAAAAGGCAGTTTTACAAGGTAAAAACTTCCAAAAAGAGTTGGATAAACTTAACGCTTTATCTTCAACCGAGATACAGGAAAAACTCAATTCTCTGAAGTCCTTAAACAATAAAGTCAAATCCGATTATGCTCTGCAACAGGATTTTAAAGTGGCAATGAAAAAAGTCATCAGCCTGCCTACACAAAACAATTCCGACTCCTTCTGGGCAAAGGTGGAAAACATTTTCCGTTCTTTGATTGTTATTCGTAAAACAACCGACACGGCTCAAGATTTTCAATCCAAACTTAACAAAGCGGATAAGCTGGTGAATGAATACCTTTTCACCGATGCCGTAGCCGAATTAAAGAACGCACCTACGGAAGCACAAATAATCTTTAACCCTTGGAAAGAAGAAGTCGCAAATAAAGAAACGGCAAAGCAGATAATCAATGAAGTTTTAAACGATTCTTTGGTGAATTTCGGCGTATTCAATGCCACTCAACCCATGACGGAAAAGGAGTAAGCCCATGATAAGAGCCTTGTGTTATGCCTTACTTGCCGTGCTGATAACTTTTGCGGCAATCTGGCTGAAAGACAATCCCGCCGACATACAAATAAGCTGGCTCGGTTATGAAGTGTATTCCTCATTATGGGTATTACTTCTTGTTTTCCTTTTGTTATGGGTCGTCATAAAAATTTTATCCGCACCTTTTAATTTTCTGGACTTTTTGGAAAGAAAGCGAAAAGAACTTGCCAAGAAAAAAGAAAACAAATTATTGGTGGACTTTTTGACGGCAATAGGCACAAAAGACACGCTTAAATATAATTCTTTGGGCAGAAAGATAGATAACACCTTTGCCGACCGCCCGAAATTAAGGGACTTAATGTTGCTCAGCATTTCTGCCGGAGATACAAAACAGGAAGTTATAGAAAACTTGTCAAAAGAGAAAAATACAGGACTTTTGGCAATGAAATCCAAAATTGATATAGCGGAGGAAGATGACAACAAAGAAGAAACGCTTGCTCTTTATCTTGATGCTTTCAACAAATATCCGAAAGCGGATTTTATACCCGTAAAACTTATTTCCCTGTTAGCTCTGTTCAGTCGCTGGGACGAGGTAAAAGCCGTAACGGAACAAGCCCGCAAAAACGGCACTTTAAGCAAAGAACAAGCAGCACGCATTTTGTCTTCCGCTTTACTGGAACAAGGTATGTCCGAAGGCAACGACTCTATGATTAAGCAAGCGTATGAAACGGACAACGGAAACATCGCCGCCGTTATTAACGCCGCCCGCAGCTATGTTAAAGAAAAGAACAATAACAAGGCTTTTGATTTATTGAAAAAAGCATGGCGTACGGAACCTTGCTACGGTATTTATGAGGCGGCTTTGATGGTAACATCGGAAGAAGCGGAATACAAACGCCTGAAAAAAATCGTAAAATTGTTGAACTCAAACAAAGATTTTGAACTTTATGATTTATTGATGGCAGACATTCACGCCAAATCTCAAATATGGGGACAGGCGAAAGAATACTTGGCAAAATACGAAAGCTCGCACGCCTTATCACCTTTGTTGATGAGAGTAAAAGCCGATTTAGCCATGGGAGAAACTCCCGATACTCCCAATGCCAAAAATTTATTGGATTTATCCGCCGCAAATCCCCTGCCCGCTCCGTGGGAATGTGAACATTGCCATAACGGTTGCTTTGAATGGCATGGCATTTGTCCCAAGTGCGGCACATTCGGCGAAATATCGGCTTTATGATAATAAACACATAAAACATCAAAACGTTTTTTGTTTAATTAAAGATAGGAAGTTTGAAATGACAAAGACTTATTCAAAGAAAAATCAAAACGGCAGAAGTATGATTGAAATGCTGGGTGTTTTGGCAATAGTCGGCGTCTTATCCGCAGGCGGAATCGCAGGCTATAATATGGCAATGGAAAGTCATAAAACAAATCAACTGATTAACAAAATCCAACTTATGCAAACACAAGCACGTGCTTTGTTTAAATACAATAACTATACGGGTATTACTGCCAATGCACTGATTCAGGCAGGGAAAATAACTGATAACAACAACCCGTTTACAGGTTTATATTTTGATACCATTAACATGGGAAAAAATGATGATAATGGCTTTTTTATTCATTTTTGGGCTCCGAAAGATGCTTGTGTGGAGGTATTGACAACGTACTGGGGTCCTCAGGCTACTTTCGTTGCCGCAAGCATTAAAAACGGAACCACAACAGTAAGCTCTTTCGGTTACAGCAGCGGCACTTACCCTCCCGATACGGCAGCGGCAATTTCCGCATGTAATGGCGGCAACAAAGATATGTATTTATGGTTCAGGTAACTTATTTATTTTACCCCGCCGTCTAAAGGGTTAAAGAACAGGACAAGAGTCTTCCACACATCAAAATTTTGCGGATATTTGACAGCCAAGAATTTAAAGGGAGACTCTTCCTTATTATACTCGCAGATGAAAACGGCACGTCTGGCACTTTCGGCAACGGAGCGGAAAGAAGTATCGGTATTATATCTTGCCCTGTCGGCGATACGGACTTCTTCCACGCTACCGTCTTTTCTAAGGCTTACCCTTATTTCCACCACCATATTAACCGCACCCTTAACACCCGCATCAATGTTCCAGCAAGCACTTAAGCGTGAAGACAAGGCATCTTGTTCGCTGATAGTCAACTCACGCCTGTAATCACCCATCGTTCCGCCTTTTATCCCTTGCGTTACCTCATCTTCCTGCACGGCAGCTTTAAGTTGTTTTTTCTCCGCCTTTATTGCTTGTTCCTCTTTTTCCAATTTTTCCAAGGAAGCAAGAAGGCTTTTCATTTCTTCATCTTCTTGCGTCTGCTTTGTTTTCACTTGTTTGGACGGAGTAACCTTTTGTGCCTTTTTAACAACTTGTTTTGGTTTAGTTTCAGGTTGTTTTTCTTTCACGGCTGTTACGCCCTGTTTATTTTGCACTTGTTTAGGCTTTTGCGTAACAACGGGAGCAGGAGGAATCGGCGTCATTTGCGGCTTTTTCACAACTTCAACTTTGCTCATTTTAGGTTCGGGCGGATTGGGTTTGGGTTTAGCCTCCTCCACCACCTTTTTCGGCGGCTCTTTTTTTACGATTTCTTTTTTAACTGGCAAGTTGGTTTTGGGAGCAATCTCCACTTTGGATATATCAACAATGATTGGCGGAGGCACAAATCTGTCCTTCTTGGGTGCGGTGTACCAAAAAGGTATGTCCGCAAGCAAGATAATGAATGCCGCCAAATGCAAAGCGATAGATGCCAAAACGGGATTTTTCATCTTTTCCTTACTTACCTGCCTTTTTCTTATTCGGTGAAGTTATGCTTTCGGAATCCGTTTTAAGTCCGATTTTTGTAAAGCCGCCCTCACGCAACAGACCCATAACCTCAACAACATTACCGTAGGCGGAACTTTTATCTCCGCTTATAACAATCTGCATATCGGTATTAAGTGCCGTTATTGCTTTTACTTTTGCGACCACCAGATTTTTCGGATATTCCTTATCGGCAACAAAGACTTTTCCGTCGGCGGTTACGCTTATATCCAAAGTCTTTTCGTTACCGGTCATCATATTTCCGTCGGCTTTAGGTAATTCTATGCTTATGCCCGAAGTCAACAAAGGTGCCGTTACCATAAAGATGATAAGCAACACCAACATCACATCTACCATAGGTGTAACGTTAATATCGCTCATAACCCCGTAACGAGCCCTGCGGGCAGCACGCCTTTGTGAAAAAAAGTCATTGTTCATTATTTTGCCTTTTTGCCTGTTTAACTTTAATGGATTTAACTTCCAGCTGTCTGGATATAATGGTTGAAAATTCGCTGGCAAAACTTTCCATACGGAACGACACTTTTTCTATATCCCGTGAAAATTTATTGAAAGCCAAAACCGCAGGTATAGCCGCCGCCAAGCCCAAAGCCGTTGCAAACAAAGCCTCTGCAATACCGGGTGCAACCACGGCAAGAGAAGTATTGCCGGACATACCGATTGAATGAAAGCTGTTCATAATTCCCCATACCGTACCGAACAAACCGACAAAGGGAGCAACACTTCCTGTTGAAGCCAAGAAAGTAATCCTTGTTTCCAAAGCTCCCACTTCCTTGTCAAGAGCATTCTTCATAATCCTTTGGATTCTCTCATAACTGCTGAGGGCAAAGTCCTCTTTTCCGTCCGTTAAGGCAAGCGAGTTTTGCCATTCCGCCATAGCAGCCGAAAAAATGGAAACTATCGGATTATCTTGCTTATCCCTTAAATCGGCATAAAGCCTGTCCAGCGGAATACCCGACCAAAATTTTTCCTCAAATTGAGTGATACCCGCCTGCACTCTCCTTAACAACACAATCTTTTCAAAAATAATTGCCCAGCACCACACCGAAGCCGCAATCAACAGCAAAATAACGATTTTTACGATAAAATCAGCCTGCCAAAACAGCCCGAACAAAGACAAAGATTCGCCTCCGCTTGCCATATTTTGCACTACCACCGTATCCATCTTTTTTATTCTCCTTTATTTTCCATCATATATTCGGCGTACTTTTCCTTCAATTCCGGTACAAACCGTTTAGGACGCCCTGTTTTTGTATCTATCATTACCACTTTTATGGTCAAAGCGACAAGCAACTCATCTCCCCTTTTAAACTCTTGGTAAAAAGTTCCCGAAGCCCCGCCTAATTCCTTTGTCATACATACTATATCAATTTCATCATCAAGCAAAGCGGGTCGCAAATACTCCAGATTCACCGAGCGTATTACAAAGACCTCTCCCCTTGCCATCATATTGCGATTCGTATAATTGTCGTCAACCTGCAACTGCCAAGCGGTGCGAGCCTGCTCTGCCAAAGCCAAATAATTAGCGTGGTACACTATACCGCTTGCATCCGTGTCTTTAAAGCATATTCTGACGTGGTAAACAAAAGTTTTCAAAATATATCTCCGTAAAAAAGTAATAAGTTATTTACTATAAAGCAATAACCTTATATAAAAAGTTAATAAAATTTGCAAAGATTTAGGTTAGGTAAATGACAATGATGAAAAAATTTATTCTTACTTTATTGGCGATTATCGGTTTTTCAACCTGTGCAAAGGCAGAATTGCGTATTGACGTTACGGGTGCAAGGTTTGAGCCTATGCCGATAGCGATTCAGGATTTTGCCTCCGACTCCAACAATGCAAGACTGGCGGCGGACAAAATATACGAAGTGGTAAAAGCCGATTTGGAAGGAACGGGACTTTTTAAGCCCTTGAACAAGCAGGGTTTTATCCAAAAATTTTCCTCCGTCAACGAAAAGCCTAAATTTCAGGATTGGCAAGTCATAAACGCCGTTGCCCTTTTGCAAGGGGAAATAAATGAGCAATCCGACGGACGCTTAAAAGTTTCTTTCCGCTTGTGGGATACCTTTGCGGGTACGCAAATGGAAGGTAAGGTTATGACTACAAACGCAGATAATTGGCGAAGAATCGCCCACAAAATTGCGGACAGCGTATATTCCCGCATCACGGGCGAAGAAGGCTATTTTGACACCCGCATAGTCTATATTGCCGAAACTGGTCCGAAAGGAAACAGAATCAAAAGGCTTGCCATTATGGATTCGGACGGAGAAAACGAAAAGTTTTTGACCGACGGCAGCAATATGGTTTTGACTCCCCGCTTTTCTCCTAATATGCAACAAGTCGCTTACCTTTCCTATTACGGAAAGCAGCCGAGAGTCTATATCTACGACTTGCAAACGGGCAAACAAACCGTATTGGGAGACTTCCCCGGTATGACCTTTGCTCCTCGCTTTTCTCCCGACGGACAAAGCGTTATTATGAGTATGGCGTTAAACGGTAACAGCGATATTTACACCATGAATCTGCGAACAAAGAAAGTTACCCGCTTAACGAATCACCCTGCCATAGATACTTCTCCGTGTTATTCTCCCGACGGAAAATACATAACTTTCAACTCTGACCGCAGCGGTTCACAGCAACTTTACATCATGGACGCAGACGGTAAGAATGTGAAAAGAATCAGCTTCGGAGAGGGAAAATATGCAACTCCCGTGTGGTCTGTCAGAGGCGATTACATTGCCTTTACCAAGATTTTAAAAGGTAAATTTTATATCGGAGTTATGCTTACGGACGGAACGGGTGAGCGTTTAATTGCCGAATCTTATTTGGTGGAGGCACCGACTTGGTCGCCTAACGGCAGGCTTGTTGCCTTTTTCGGACAGCCTTCGGCGAACGGAAAAACCAAAATACATACAATAGACATCACGGGTTATAATGAAAAGATAATCAACACCACGACGGACGCTTCCGACCCCGCATGGTCACCGATTCTGCCGTTTTAATGTAGTATAGGTCTAATTTGTAAACCACCACTGCATCTTTTTATTTCCACCATTACAAGCAGAAATAGCTTGTTGCGTTGTCATAGGATACTTACCACTGTTGTATGAAAGTTCTACCGTTTGGTCTATTAAAAAACCGATGAACACGCTTTTTCCACCCCAATCGGCAGTAAGTATATCTACGCAAGATTCTGCAGGAATATTACTATCTCCAGTGGCAAGCCAAAAAGTTTCAGGTATAGATCCAGACCCACTACAACCGGCATTGAAAACACCTCCAAAAGGATTGTTTTTATCAGGGATTTTACCTATTGCAACCATATTATCCAAATTCAAACCGACATAATTGCCTTTATATGTAGACCTCGCTCTTGTCGCTATTAACTGCACTTTCTCAATTAAAGCGTTTGTTTTATAGCTTTGCATCGCCATACTGTAACCCGCGATTCCGCCTGCCGAAAGGACACCGACTATTGCAAGAACACCCAGCATTTCAATCATGGAACGACCGGATTGTTTTTGTTTTAAATACGTCCTTATCATTTACAACTCCCTTATTTTTGAATAACGCAAAAAAGAAAATCTCCCAAAAACAGGAGACTGGAAGTTCAAAGCTATCAATCACAGAAAAATAGTGTAGTATATTCAATCTATTTTACCACCCTCCAGCCTTTAAGCCGGAAGCTCTGTCTGCCCAAACCGAGCAAACAGCTGTGATTAGAGAGGCTTTGAAACCCCACATCCGTCCTTTTCCGAATGCGTTTTCAAACATAGTATAAAAGTATCGTAAAGTCAAACGTTTTTACTTACTTCTGGGGTGGGCGGATTTATAAACTTCGCTTATGTGTTTTTCGTCAAGTTGTGTATAGCGTTGCGTTGCCGCCAAAGAATCGTGTCCAAGCAACTCTTGTATCGTGCGTAAATCTCCGCCCGCCGTCAAAAGATGAGTTGCAAAGCTGTGTCTGAAAGCGTGAGGAGTCGCCGTTTCCGGCAATCCCAAAAAGCCACGCAAACGTTCCACCTGCCGTTGCACGACTCTGGGATTCAGCTGTTTTCCGCCCTTTCCCAAAAACAAAAAATCATCTTTATCGGCACGGTAAGGTCGCACTTCCATATACTCCCGCAAAAGCTGCACAACAAAAGGTAAAACGGGTACTTCTCTTTGCTTATTTCCCTTTCCCGTTATCCTCATAACATCTCCCGAGGGCAAGTCTTTTATCCGCAAGTTTAAAGCCTCCGATATACGCAAGCCGGAGCCGTACAACAATGCAAACAAAGCCTTATCCCTTTTGCCGAGCCAAAAATCATCTTTGCTGTGGTATTGTTTTTCATCATACCAACCGTCCGCCTGATTAACGGCGATAATGGCTTCATCTTTCGGTATGGGACGAGGCATAATCTTTGGCAGGCGAGGACTTCTTACCGCCTTCACGGACTTATTTTTGCCAAGTCCCGTTTTATCACACCACTTGAAAAAATTACGCAAGGCTGACATATTGCGTGCCAAAGATGATGAGATAATACCGTCTGCCGCCCTGTTCGCCAAAAAAGCCCTGAAATCCCGCAGTGAAAAGTCAAACAAAACCGGCAAAGTTACCTCACCTTTAAGGCTTTTCACAAACCTTAAAAACGCTTCCATATCATACCCGTAAGAAACAAAGGTATTGACGGACAAGTTCCTTTGCCCCCGCAGGTAAAGCTGCCAATCTTTGATAGCCTTTAAAACCTGTTCGTCCCCCTCATAATTTATTACGGGCATTTCCGATGAATTAACTTTTGCCATATTCCGACACTTCGTATATTATTAAACAAATTTAATTGTAGGCTTTTTTATGACGAATCAAAAGAAAATTTTAAAAGTTGCCATACCTGTTTGCATAGGGGATATTTACGACTACCTTTTCCCCGATACGAAAGACGTAAGCGAAGAAGTATGTGCGGGCGATATGCTGGAAGTCCCTTTCGGCGGCAGGTTGTTGCCGGCTTTGGTTATGGATACCGCAACGGATTCGCAAGTACCTCCTGAAAAGCTGAAAAAGCCGACAAAGTTACTTGCAAAGCAGCTGTTTTCCTCCGACTTACGTAAATTTATGCAAACCGCAAGTAATTATAATGTTATTACAATGGGACAAGTGCTGAAAATGTCCGTTCCCGTAAGTGATGCCTTCAAACAGATTCGTCAAACAAAGGCTTCAACTCCCGTGATTTTCGATGTTCCCGACACTTCCGCCAATCCCGTATCTTTAAACGAAAAACAGGCAAAAGCGGCGGATATTTTATGCGGCAAAATCGGCAAAGGCTATTCCTGTACTTTACTTAAAGGATTAACGGGTTCGGGCAAAACGGAAGTTTACTTTTACGCTATTGCACAGGCTTTGCGACAAGGCGGACAGGTTTTGGTAATGTTGCCCGAAATTATGCTTACGACTCAATGGTTGGAAAGGTTTAAGCGTACGTTTAAGGTTAATCCCGCCTGCTGGCACTCCTCACTTACTCCGAAAGTACGCAGAGAAACTTGGAAAGCCGTTGCCAACGGAGATGCAAAAGTTTTGGTCGGGGCAAGATCTGCCCTGTTTCTGCCGTTTAAAAATCTGCAACTGATTATTGTTGATGAAGAACACGATCAATCTTATAAGCAGGAAGAAGGCACGATTTATCAAGCCCGTGATATGGCTGTTTTGCGGGCAAATTGCGAAAAAATACCCGTGATTTTGTCGTCTGCAACCCCGTCAGTGGAAACTATCGCCAATGTGCAAAGCGGCAAATACGGCTTTGTGGAATTACCGCAAAGATATAAAGGTGCAACCCTCCCCCCGATTCAAATCGTTGATATGCGACAGGAAAAGGCAGAAAGAATCAATGGCGAAAAGGCTTGGATTTCTTCCGAACTTGCCGATGCCGTAAGCAAAGCACTTGAAAACAAGCAACAATCTTTACTTTTCCTGAACCGCAGAGGTTATGCCCCGCTTATGCTTTGTCGCACTTGCGGTCATAGAATCTGTTGTCCTAACTGTTCATCTTGGTTGGTTGCTCATCAAAACAGGGGAAAACTTATCTGTCATTATTGCAATTACAGCATACCGATTCCCGATACCTGTCCAGAATGTAATGAAGAAACGTTGGTTTTTTGCGGTCCGGGTACGGAAAGAATTTATGAAGAAGCCTGTCAACGCTGGCAAAATGCCAAAATAGCACTTGCTACCAGCGATACTCTTTCATCGGCAACCGCCGCCGCAAAATTGGTTGAAGACATAACCGAAAGAAAAATAGATATTCTTGTCGGTACGCAAATTTTAACAAAGGGTCATCACTTTCCTTTTCTTACCGTCATCGGGATAATTGATGCGGATTTAGGACTTGCCTCTGACGATATGCGTGCTGCCGAGCGAAGTTATCAACTGTTGAATCAGGCAGCAGGACGTGCAGGCAGAGGCGAGCTTGCAGGCAAGGTATATATGCAGACTTATATGCCGAATAACACCGTGTTACAGGCAATAGCCGCCCGTGATGAAAAGTCTTTTTTTGAATCGGAGATAGAATCAAGAAAAATGTTAAATCTTGCACCGTTCGGAAAGTCCGCCTCTGTTCTGATTACCGGTAAAGATGAAGCAAAAACCCTCGCCGCCGCCAAAAACATAGTCAAAGCAGCACCTCCCGCCTCTTACGGCTTGGAAGTTTTGGGACCGACCCCAGCGGGACTTTCCCGTCTGCAAGGACAATACCGTTTCCGCATTTTG
>Ga0310690_10007030_pt1 | contig 14601 bp, 10 predicted proteins | sample AusTroGonzalo_MG_2_FD_207661 | JGI IMG/M metagenome (GOLD analysis project Ga0310690, IMG submission 207661) | Bovine rumen microbial communities from tropical cattle in Woodstock, Queensland, Australia - Gonzalo_04 (v2) (version 2) | ecosystem: Host-associated > Mammals > Digestive system >...
ATGGATTACTACGTTTTGGTATCGTAAACGAAGAACCGCCGTATGCGGAACCGCACGTACGGTGGTGTGAGAGGTCGGAAAACGAAAGTAGGAAGAAAACTACTTCGTTTTCCTCCTACTCGATCGCATGAATTGCGACCTGCGCAACAGCGCCGACGACCATTCCCAGTGATGGAGGATGAGGATGTGATGGGGTAGGGGCTGCGGTGTTCTTGCTGCAGGATGTTACACGGAGGAGATTCCGCCAGCTCCTGTCGTCGCAGGCGGAATGGTGCATTTCGTTTGGGGTCAAAAGGGAAAAAGATGGGCGGCTGTAGGATTTCTGGCTACGGCACGCTTTTCTCCGCCGCCCATCTTTTTCCCCATTATCCCCCGTACACGTTGCACCATTCCGCGCAACGCGATAGCGTTGAGCGGAATCTCCCGCCGCCCATCTTTTCCCCCTTCCTCACCCGGCAAGACACACCATTCCGCCGCGAACGCAGTGAGCGAGCGGAATCTCCTACAAAAGCTCATGGGTACACGTTAGAGTTGCAGACCCGACGAGCGAGTGGAGAGCCAAGCCGGAGGCTTGAGCCATCCCGAAAATCATAAAAATTGTTAAAAATGCCCTTTACCTCTTGACAAAGGGCGTTTTTTGTTGTATATTTGCACATTGATTTCCGGATTCGGAATCATTGAAGTCGAATTCTGTAAACAGACGATTTCAAACGTTCTTTGACATATTGGAAGATAATATTTGAATGAATTATGGTTGGAATGGGGTGCGGTGTCTGAAAAAATTAGCTATTTTTGCAGCCGATATTTTTTGATTGTAAATCATTATGACAGGCTCAAAACTGACGACGTGGGAGTTCTTTCGGGATTTTATCGTGGACAACATCCATGTCATCCCGTCATGGATGTATTGGGCTGCGGCGCTCACCTTCGTCGGTGGCAGTGTGTTGTTCTGGACCATCGTTGGGAAGACAAAGGGCGTCGTGTATGCCGCCCGTCTGTTTTCCTTGCTCTACATCGTGTTGTTATTCAGTACGACCGTGATCTTTCGGGAGACGCATCTTGCGCCGGAGTGCAAATTCCAACCTTTTTGGCATTACAGGGATATACGACAGGGGATTAACGTGGAGGTTTTGCTGCCCGATGTGGTGCTGAACGTGTTAGTGTTCATCCCTGTCGGCTTAGCCCTCTGCCTGTCGTTCAACAAACACCGCTGGCTGATTCCGTTAATCGGTTTCTGTATCTCCGTTGCCATCGAGCTGCTCCAGTACCATTTTTTGAAAGGTTGTACGGATGTGGACGATGTGATTCACAATACGTTAGGCTGCCTCTTCGGCTGCGTCATCTATTGGGCGGCCGCAGCCTTATGTCGAAAATGTGCGCCCAAGAGCGCGAAATAAGATAATTCAAACAAAAAAATCATAATATGAACAAGACTGCATTAATTACCGGCATTACGGGTCAGGATGGTTCCTTCCTGGCCGAATTCCTTCTCGAAAAAGGCTATGACGTGCATGGCATCATCCGCCGCTCGTCATCGTTCAACACGGGCCGTATCGAGCACCTCTATCTCGATGAATGGGTGCGCGACATGAAGAACAAACGGCTGCTGACCCTGCACTATGGCGATATGACGGATTCGTCATCGCTGGTGCGCATTATCCAGAAGGTGCAACCCGATGAGATCTACAACCTCGCGGCACAGAGCCACGTGAAGGTCTCTTTCGACTGTCCCGAATATACCGCTGAGGCGGATGCTGTAGGCACCCTGCGTCTCTTGGAGGCTGTGCGCATTCTCGGTATGGACCACAAATGCCGTATCTACCAGGCTTCCACGTCGGAGCTGTTCGGCTTAGTGCAGGAGGTTCCCCAAAAGGAGACCACCCCGTTCTATCCGCGTTCCCCCTACGGCGTGGCCAAGCAGTACGGTTTCTGGATCACCAAGAACTACCGCGAGAGCTACGGCATGTACGCGGTGAACGGCATCCTCTTCAACCACGAGAGCGAGCGTCGTGGAGAGACTTTCGTGACCCGTAAGATCACCCTCGCGGCCGCCCGCATCGCGCAAGGGCATCAGGACAAGCTCTACCTCGGAAACCTCAACGCCCTCCGCGACTGGGGTTACGCCAAAGACTACGTGGAATGCATGTGGCTGATCCTGCAACAGGATGTGCCTGAGGATTTTGTGATTGCCACCGGCGAGTACCACACGGTGCGCGATTTCTGTACGTTAGCATTCCATCACGTGGGCATCGAACTGCGCTGGGAAGGCGAAGGCGTGGATGAGAAGGGCATCGACAAGGCCACCGGCAAGATTTTAGTGGAGGTGGATCCCCGCTTCTTCCGTCCCGCCGAGGTGGAACAGCTGCTCGGCGACCCCACCAAGGCCCGCACCAAATTAGGCTGGAACCCCCGCAAGACGAGTTTCGAGGAGCTGGTGAAAATCATGGTGGAACACGACATGGCTAAAGTCCGCAAGCTCTATATGCGTGAACATATCGATGAGTAATCAATAACATCTAATATTATAACATCTAGTTATATTATAACATCTAAAAACACGAAAGACACGAAAAAAATATTCCTAAAAAGGTATGTTAAGTAAAGACAGCAAAATTTACGTGGCGGGGCATAAGGGGTTAGTAGGTTCTGCCATCTGGAACAACTTGATGCAGCGTGGTTACAAAAACCTCGTGGGTCGCAGTCACAAAGAACTCGATCTCACTGACCAATATGCGGTGAAGAAATTCTTCGATGAAGAAAAGCCCGATGCGGTGGTGCTGGCGGCTGCCTTTGTAGGCGGTATCATGGCCAACATGCTCTATAGAGCTGACTTCATTATGATGAATATGAAGATACAGTGCAATGTGATTAGCGAAGCGTATGCGCACGGGGTAAAGAAACTGCTCTTCTTGGGCAGCACCTGCATCTACCCCAAGAATGCGCCTCAACCGATGAAGGAAGATTGTCTGCTGACCAGCCCGCTTGAATACACCAATGAGGAATACGCCATTGCCAAGATTGCCGGCCTCAAAATGTGCGAGAGCTACAACCTGCAGTACGGTACTAATTACATTGCCGTGATGCCCACCAACCTTTACGGTCCAAACGACAATTTCCATCTGGAAAACAGCCACGTGATGCCTGCCATGATGCGTAAGGTATATCTTGCCAAGCTTATCCACGACAATGCATGGGACAAGATCCGCCGTGACTTAACCATTCGACCCGTTGGGGCCAATATTAAAGAAAACGGTGAGCAGGTGCGTTACGTGATTGATGGCAACAGCGATGAGAGCCTTATACGAAAGATACTGGCTTGGTATGGTATTGAAGACAACAAGGTAACGCTCTGGGGAACTGGTACACCGCTACGTGAATTTCTCTGGAGTGAGGACATGGCTGATGCCTCGGTCCATATTTTGTTGAACGTTAATTTCAGTGATATTATTGGTGTGGAAAAATACTCTTCGGTGCATTATGGCGTAGCGGCTGATGGTGTAGTGGATCGTAACCATTCGACCGGTCGTGGCGGCTATATTCCATCGTTGGGTGAGATTCGTAATTGCCACATCAATGTCGGCACTGGAAAAGAACTCACTATTCGTGAGCTTTCAGAGCTCGTGGTGAAGGCTGTTGGATTTGAGGGTCAAGTTGAATTTGATGCCAGCAAGCCTGATGGCACCATGCGGAAACTCATTGATGTCTCGAAGTTGCATTCACTGGGATGGACGCATAAGGTCGAGATAGAGGATGGTGTACAACGGCTATTTGAATGGTACAAAGCTTCGCTTTAAGTTTAACATCTAAAAACACGAAATAAACGAATAAAAGGATGTTAGCCTTGAAAAAAAAGCCGCAAGGCTTTTAAAATTTCGTGTTTTTCGTGTTTTTAGATGTATAATAATTCGCCGCAGGCGAACTAAAGAATGATAGTTGTTATTCGCCGCAGGCGAAATGAAGAATGATAATATTAGTGTAAAGTATGAAAAAAGTATTCGTTAGTGGGTGTTACGACCTGCTACACAGCGGGCATGTGGAGTTCTTCCGGCAGGCTGCTGAGTATGGGGAATTGTACGTAGGTATAGGTTCCGATAAGACCATAGCGGAGTATAAGCACCATAAAACGGTCTATTCTGAACAAGAAAGACTCTTCATGGTGAAGAGCATCCGGTATGTGAAAGATGCCTACATCAATGCGGGGAGTGGAATACTGGACTTTTTGCCCACCTTGGACATCGTGAAGCCGGACATCCTCGTGGTGAACAGCGATGGAGGTTCAGAAGCAAAGCGCAAGGTCTGTGAGGAGCGCGGTATGGAATATGTGGTGCTCGACCGCATACCCCACGACGGCCTCACCCCCCGCAGCAGTACCGAGCTGAAGAAGACCGAGTGTCTGCTGCCGACGCGTCTGGACCTTGCCGGTACCTGGATAGACCAGCCTTACGTGAGCCAATACGCCCCCGGCTGGGCTCTGACGATCAGTCTGGAGCCCACGTTCGAGATTCGCGAGCGATGTGGGCTGAGTACTTCTACCCGCAATGTCATCAAGCGGATATGGCCCTACCAGCTGCCCAACATGGATCCTGAGACTTTAGCGCGACTGGTTTTCTGTTTCGAGAACCATCCTGAGCGCGAAGACGGTATCATCAGCGGGGCGCAGGATGCGATAGGAATCTGTATTCCAGGACTTTGCAGGCATTATTACGACAACCATTTCTGGCCCGAGAAGATTGAAACCTGCTACGATGAAGCCGTGTTGCAGTGGCTTGAGCAGCATCTGGTGATGATTCCCATGGAACCTCGAAAGCCTGGCTGCAGTGTGGTGGAAGGTAAGGACATCAATGAAACGAAGGTCAAGGCTCTTGCCAAAGCAGCTGACGACTGTTGGAATGCTATTTTGGCCCGTGACCTTAGAGCCTTTGCCAAGGCATACGCCGACAGCTTCAACGCCCAAACCGCGATGTTTCCCGCGATGATTCAAGGTTGCGTGCAGTCGTACATCGACCGTTACTCAGCCCTTGACGACGTTCTCGCTTGGAAGATGCCCGGTGCGGGCGGCGGTGGCTACCTCGCTTGTGTGGTTTCGGATGCAGAAGCGTTCTGCAAAGAACACCAAGATGCCATTGCATTGACTATCAGAAGATCCGGTCTGTAATCAACATTTTATTATTATATATTAACATCGAAAAACACTAAAAACTCGAATAAAACATCGCTTTTTTATTTCGTGTTTTTCGAGTTTTTAGATGTTATTAAAAGTAAGAGCCGCAGGCTCAAGATAATATGTTTTAGAAGAAAAGCACTAGAAACTCGAATAAAAGCATCGCTTTTCTTTATTTCGTGTTTTTCGAGTTTTTAGATGTTAAGAAAATAAGAGCCGCAGGCTCAAAATAAGTTTTAGAAGTAAACATATAAAGATGAAACGTTATTGCCAGACCTTAACCCTCGTCGATGACGAGCAGATGATAGCGAAGTATGTGGAAGTACACGCGCATGTGTGGCCCGAAATAATTGAAGGGCAATATGCGGTGGGCATCATTGAAATGCAGATTTACCGTCATGGGCGCCAGCTGTTCATGATTTGCGACACTGTCGATGATTTCGACTGGGATCGTGACATGGCGCGCCTTGCCAAATTGCCGCGTCAGGCGGAATGGGAAGCGTATGTGTCTCAATTCCAAGGTTGTGCCGCCGATGCCCGCAGTGACGAAAAGTGGCACTTAATGGAAAAAATCTTTCAATCATAGGTTGTTGATAATTTTGTCATTATACTGATAATCAACCGCTTATAGTATTCTCGGGGGGGGGTGGAAATTGACAGGAATCAAAACAAATTTGACAAAAAAACGTTTTTTTTGTGCATTGTAACTAATATTTTGTACTTTTGCACTTTCAAATGAGATATTATGCATTGGGAGATTCCATTAGTCCTCGAAGCCGTGATGTGCGCCTTGATAGCTTTTGTGACAGCCATTGTCATGAATCCGCTCATTATCAAGCTGTCGTTCAAAAAGCACCTCACCGATAACCCTAATTTTCGGAAACTGCAGAAAACCCCCGTGCCCGTCTTGGGCGGTATGAGTGTGTTCCTCTCGTTTGTGGTGGGACTCTTCTTCTGCAATATCTTCCATCCCACAGACCGTCTCTACGTGGTCATCGCGGCCATCTCTATCATGTTCTTCCTCGGGTTTTTCGACGATGTGTTGGATATCGACTACAAAATGAAGTTCCTGGTCCAGTTTGGGGTTGTCTTCATGCTTTGGACTTTCGGCTACCGTGTGGATACTTTCGTGGGACTGTTCGGAATCAATCACATCCCGAAGGCTGTGAGCCTGATTGTCTCGCTGCTCGCGGGCGTGGGGCTGATGAATGCGCTCAATATGGTGGATGGGGTGGATGGCCTGGCCTCGGGGCTGGGCATCATCTCAAGCTGCATCCTCGGTACCTTTTTCATCACGCACCATGACCCCCTGTTCGCCATGCTCTCCATCGTGTTTGCGGGCGCACTCATCCCGTTCTTTGTCTGCAACGTCTTCAGCCGCAAGTACAAGATGTTCATCGGCGATTCCGGATCGCTCATTATGGGCACCCTCGCCTACGTCTTCACTTGCCGCGTCATCCATACGCCCATCATGGACTGGAACGACCAGTATTGCGTGGCCATGATGTTCGCCATCTACTCACTGCCGGTGTTTGACACCCTGCGCGTGATGGCCGTCCGTCTTATGCATGGCAACTCGCCCTTCAAACCCGACCGCACACACCTGCACCACATGTTCGTGGATTTGGGCTATCCCCACGTGATGATTTCCACCATCCTGCACACCATTAACCTCACGGTGATTGCGGTTTGGTACATTACCAGTCTCTTCATGAAATCTATTGAAGGACAGTTCTTTGTGGTGATTGGTACCGCAGTCCTGCTGGTTCCTGGGCTCTATTTCGTGCTGAAGATCATTTCCTTGAAGAATCCCGATCTTTTCAAGCAGTTCAAGGAACATTCCAAGCGCGTCTCCAGCAAACCGATCAGTTTCCGCGACCACGTTTGCGATATAATTGATGGCGGAAAACGCCGCAGACGAAAAATCCAAAAGGCAAAAGAAAAGGCGGTAGCCACCGTCGCATAAATAAAAAGGGCTGACACCACGGTGTCAGCCTTGTTTGTATCCTCGCCATTTATCGATTACCGCCGCAAAATCTTCCGGCAATTCCGATTCAAACAGAATCTGTTTGCCGGTGATGGGGTGCTTGAAACCCAACGATTTGGCGTGCAGGGCCTGGCGGGGCATCAGCGAGAAACAGTTGCGGATGAACTGCTGGTATTTGGTGAAGGTGGTGCCCTTGAGGATGCGGTTTCCGCCGTAGGCTTCGTCATTGAAGAGCGGGTGGCCGATGTACTGCAGATGCACGCGAATCTGGTGCGTGCGGCCGGTTTCCAACTGGCACTCGATGAGGGTTACATATCCGAATCTTTCCACCACGCGCCAGTGCGTGACGGCATGTTTGCCTTGGTCGCTGCCCTCGGGGAAGACGGTCATCACCATGCGGTCTTTGGGGTTGCGCCCCACATTGCCCACAATGGTGCCGGAATCGCCGTCCATGTCGCCCCAGACCAGTGCCCAGTACTTGCGTTCCAGGTCGTGGTCGAAGAAGGTCTTTGCCAACCGCATCTGCGCTAACTCGTTTTTGGTCACCGCCAACAGCCCGGAGGTGTTCTTGTCGATACGATGCACCAACAGCGGTTTCATGGGGGAACCGTCCTCCAATTTCTGGTCGCGAAGGTAGTAGTATAGCGCGTTTACGAGCGTGCCGGTGTAGTTTCCGTAAGCCGGATGCACCACCATGCCTGCCTCTTTGTTGACGATCAGCAGGTCGTTGTCCTCATAAACGATGTTCAGGGGGATGTCCTCGGGCAGGATTTCGGTGTCGTTGGGCGGATTGGGCATCAGCACGGAGATGGTATCCCCGGGCCGCACTTTGTAGTTCTGCTTCACCGGATTTCCGTTCACCAGAATGCAGTCCGCTTTCGCCGCCTGCTGCACCTTGTTCCGCGAGGTGTTGGCAATCAGGTTGAAGAGGTACTTGTCGATGCGCAGCATTTCGGTGCCCGCTGTCACCTCGAACCGATAGTGCTCGTATAATTCGTCTTTTTCTGTTACCTGTTGCATGCTTTGCAGATGATCTTCTTAGCTTCCTCGTTCTCGAGGATGCAGGTCGGGAGCTTATCGACTAAACCGCAGAGGCGGGAGGGGTTCTTTTCGGCGGCAAGGCCGACGGCTTTGGTGAAAAGACCGCTGAGGTAGGTCTCCTCACGGTGCGCGGCGAGCGTCACGTAGGAGAAGATGAAGTCCTCAGAGATGGTCGGGTCGTCGAGGAACGGGGTCATCAGGGAGAGGGAATACATGTAATCGTAACGTTTGTTGAAGTAGGAAGCGAGCTTGAAGGCGTTCTTCCAGCTATCCAGCTTATCATTACGGATCTCCTTGATTTTCTGATAGGTTGCGGTGACCATCGCGGTGGTTTCCGGGGTGGCGGGCATCGTGTCCAAGTAGTTGATGACCTTGAACTGGTACTCCAAATTGAGGGCGTTCACGCGATCCTTCGGGATGGCGGGGATGGAGTAGAGCTTGTCGATGGCGGCCTGCGTCTTGGTGATGTCGGCCATGGTGTTGATTTTGGCGGCCAAAACATCGGCGACCGTCGTGTTGTAGAGCAACAGCTGGTTTGTGGGGTTGAGGTTGTAAATCTTCGTCATCTGCTCAGCCATCGCGGGCGTCAGCTTCGAACTCTTATAGTATTGAGCGTACAGCTTGTTGTTGAGCAGCGTCTGGTACTCTTTCTTGAACGGAATGTTCATTTTCTCCAAAGAGGAGGATGAGAATTTGCCGTTTTCGACCTGTTTGAGGATGTAATCCTCCACCGACATGGCAAATCCGAGTTGTTTCGGGTTCTTGACGGCGTTGTTGAATTTCCAGAGGGCGAATGCTTCCTCACCGGTTGGGGAGTCGGCATAGTAGGTCACGCTCTGACGCAGTTCCATCGTACGCAGCGGAGCCAGATAGTTGGTATCCAATACTTTGGCGGCATAGCGGTTATACATGCGCAGCTCTTTGGCACCCTCTTCCAACGTCTTGAAGCTCAAGTCGTAATACTCTTCGTGTTGGGTGATTTTCTCTTTGAACTCGTCCCAGCAGTAGTCATATTCGAGTTTGATGTCCATGCCGGGGAAATAGCGCTGCAGGTCTTTCTTGATGGCAGCGGCACGCTTCTCCTGGATGGTCTTATAGGCGGGATCCTGGTAGTAGTCGGGGGAGATGTGGGAGATGAGCGTCACGCTGTTGACTTTGTACGGCGGGAGGTCGGGATCGGTCTTGTCGAGGTTGAAGCCGGCGGCCGTGTAATCGGTCTTTTTGGCCTCATACGGGAACGTGAGCACGACTTCGCCATCTTCAGGGGAGATTGTCCATTCACCCGTACTCTTGATGCCCTTCTCATCCTTCACGAAGTTGATTTTTTCGGTATAGTCGGCACCCTTGCTTTCGATGTGCTTGGCGATGACGGAACGGCAAACGCGATTCCCCTCTTTCAGCACTAACACGATGAGATCCATGCCTTTGTTGTCGTTAACTTCCGCCGGAACATCCGCGATTTTGGCAATCAGCTTGCCGGATTTGAGGTTGGCGTTCTCGTTGGCGGCCATCAGCTTCTCAAAGGTGATCGGTTTGGTGACCGTGCCGCGATGCCAGAGGTCGTAATCCACCTGATGGTTGTCGCACTCATACTGACCTTCTTGTACAATGTCGATGACGATAGCGTCGCCCTCTTTACCGATGAGCCGCTTGATTTCCTTGTAATTGTCTGTGGTGAAGTAGATTTCGCCGTTCTTGTTCACGGAGACGCACTCGGAAAGGATCTCCAATGCGGGTTCGGTGGCGCATTTCTTGCACACCTTCTCGTCATAGCCCTTCAGGCTGGCCTGGCCCTTGGTGTAAGGGACATCTTTCTCGTTGTAGCCAGCTTTGTAGTGGTTGAAGGTGCGGTCGTTGCCCAACACGAGGGAGGTGTACATGCTCTTCATGGCCACGTCGGTATTGAAGCCGAAGCCCATGTAGGTGTATTTCTCGTCGAGCATCACGTCGGCGGTCTTCACGTTTTTGAGGATGGACTGGATGAGTGAGAGGCAGAGGTCGTAGTAGGTGTATTCGGCCTCGCCCATGTAGGCTTTCGCCTTGGCCACCAGCTCGTCGCCATTGCCCGCGAGCCCGTACTTGCGCAGCCGGAAGAAGGTGGTCTTGTACGGGGCGTTGTTCTCCAGGGTTTTCTCATCCTTGGAAGCCTGGAAGTCGGCTTGGAACTGCGCGGTGGAGTCCAGACTGATGTCATGTTTCAGCTTCGGCACATAGCGGAATTCGGCGCGAGCCATATCCACCATGTCGGTGAAACACTGGTACAGGATTTTCTCGTCGTAGTTGTTCGGCGCGAAATTCCGCACATATTTGGCATTTTCCTTCAGTGCCGCCGGATCGAACCTGCTGTATTGATTTTCGGTCTGCGCGTACGCAAAGACGCTGAAAACCAACAATATAGAAAAAATCGAAAAGGTATATTTTCTATTCATAAGCGGTATTTTTTAGATTGCAAAATAAACTTAGCAAAGGTACAATTTTTTGAATACGGATAAAAGAGTTGGGGGGAACTTTTTAAACTGGACTTATTCCTCCCTCTTCGCCCCGAGGTTCAAATACGGGTTGTCGCAATGCTTGTACAAATCGCGGTAATTGGATTTCGGGTGCTTGGGGATTTCGATCTCGTAGGATTTGCCGGTGGCGACCGTAAGTTTGTTGTTGCGGATCCAGGGGTTGAGGTTGCGTAACTCGCGATAGGTGACATTATGCTGCTCGGCAAAACGCGGCAGGCTGGGAATGGAGGTGGTGACCTTAACGGTCTTTGTTTCAATTGGATGGTACATCTGTGCAGGACAGAGTTTCACGCCATATTCCTGCGGATTTTCGAAAATGAGTTTGAAGGAGAGAATACGGTAAATGTAACGGGAGGTTTCATTGTTGAGCCACATATCCCAATATTCATGCACCTGCTGGTCATCAACCGCCGCTTGCAGACCACCGTCGCCCCGGTTGTAGCCGGCTGCGGCCATGGTCCAGCTGCCAAATTGATTTTTCATCTTTTTCAGGTACTTGCATGCGGCACGAGTGGATTTCTCCAGATTACATCGCTCATCCACATCGTTACTGACCTCCAACCCAAAAACCTTGGCAGTGGAGGGAATAAACTGCCAGTAACCGCCAGCACTGGCGGGCGAAGTCACATTTTCCAGACCGCTCTCCGCCACACAGAGGTATTTGAAATCATCGGGTACGCCCTCTTCCTTCAGAATCTTTTCAATAGTGGGGAAGACGCGGGCGGAAAGTTTGAGTATGCGCAGCGTCTTGGAATGCTGATAACAGTTCACTATGAGCTCGCGGTCAAGGGCTTCCCGCACCCAATAGACATCCAACGGCACCTCCTCACCGGCAAAGGTCAAGCTTTGCGGCAGCGGCGGTGCGGTAATCGTGTTTGCATATTGGTTCGGGGTGGGATCTGCCTCACTGCGCCCCTTGGTGATGGCCCAACAGCCGCTCACTGCCAACAAAGCCGTCACCACACAGACGGCGATGATAATCAGGTTCTTCCTCATAATGAAAGGGTTAAAAGGTTCTGATATAAAAAAAACGTACCTTTGTACAAAGGTGCAAAGGTACATTTTTTTGTAGAGACGCAGCGCGCTGCGTCTTTACATCGTTATCGATTCTCAATATCCTTGAAATACTTCACCGTGCCATATGTGATCTCATCGCAGGCGGCGTCGTCGCAGACGATGATGCCCTTGGGATGGAGCTGGAGCACGGAAACGGTACACATCTGGCTGACGGCACCCTCGATGGCGGCGGCCAAAGCGCGGGCTTTGCCATGACCGTTGGCCAAAATCATCACCTCGCGGGCGTCCATCACCGTGCCAACGCCGACCGTCAGGGCCGTTTTGGGCACTTGGTTGATGTCGTTGTCGAAGAAACGGGAGTTCGCAATCACCGTGTCCATTGTGAGGGTTTTCACGCGGGTGCGGGAGGTGAGTGAGGATCCCGGCTCGTTGAAGGCGATGTGGCCGTCGGGACCGATACCGCCCATGAACAGGTCGATTCCGCCGTAGGATTTGATCTTCGCCTCATAACGCTCGCATTCGGCTTCCAAATCCTCAGCGTTACCGTTCAGGATGTTGACATTTTCCTTCTTGATGTCGATGTGGCTGAAGAAGTTATTCCACATGAAGGAGTGGTAGCTCTCGGGATGGCTCTCGGGAATCTTCACATATTCGTCCATGTTGAAGGTCACCACGTGCGCGAAGGAGACTTTGCCCTCCTTGTGCAGACGGATGAGCTCCTTGTAGGTGCCAATTGGCGTTGAACCCGTTGGCAGACCGAGGATGAAGGGTCTTGCGTCTGTGGGCGCAAAGGCGTTGATGCGCTCAACAATGTGCTGCGCCGCCCATTTTGACATCTCGTCGTAATTGTTCTTGATAATAACTCTCATAGTGCTATTGTTTTTATTGTTGTTTATCGTCACTGCCTACCCCACACTGCGGCTTCGCCTTGTGTGGGGTTACTTGCACTTCGCGCGCCCCACATTGCGGCTATCGCCTTATGTGGGGTTAATTGCGCTTCGCGCGTGTTGTCCCTCCGGGACTGCTCAAGGAATATTAAACCTACCATTTTTTGTATTGCTCGACCATCGTCATGAATTCCTCGGTCTCGCGGCGGATTTGTTTCACGAAACTCACGTTGTCGATTTCCCCGATGACTGCGATTTTTTCGGCCTCGTTGCGGAAGGTGGCATTGCGGTATTCGTTGTCGTAGTCTTTCTTACGGGTGATATAGACCTGGTCGCAGATGAACTGCTGGATGCGTTTGGCCGCCTCCACCGACTGCCGCCAGATTTCGGGCGTGAGGGTGTCGGTCTCGTCCTTGTGCAGGAAAATGAGGGAGAGGTAGGCATGTCGGAGTTTCTCCATGGAGTAGCTCTTCCAAATCTCATCGTAGCGATGGTGGATATCGTCCCAGGTGTTCAGCACCCCGTAGTTGATATCGTGGATAAGACGCTCAATCTCATCGCCGTTCATCAGCTGACCGCCGAGGTTGACCCATTCGCGTTGGCGCTTGCTCTCGATTTCGCGGCAAAGGTCGTCCATCGTGAAGGAGGGGTTCTCCTTCAGGAAGCGGGTGATGTTGGTCACGGCGTAATAGACAAGCATGTCGCCGTATGCGTGGTAAGCCTGGCAGGCTTTGAGGATGCGCACTTTCCGGTGACCGCATTCCATCCCTTCGCCGAAAACTTCGAGGGTCTTGGCTGTTTCGGGATCGTGGTCAAGGAGCTCCTTGCCGATAACGCGCAGTTCCTTGAAATCCATAGCCGGGTCGAACTTTCCCTGTTTCAGCAGGAGGGCCTTGCCGGTCCAGCCTTCGAGGAGCTTGCGGGCCTCGATGGCCTCCTCCATGGTGTCGGGGGCGAAGGTCTCGAACTCGATATTCTGGATTTTGCGTTTCCGCTTGTCGCGTTGCTGGTATTTGGAGGTGTTGCGGGCAATGGCATACATGTTGTACATCCACCAGTAGGCGGGCATCACTTCCAGCTCGTCTTTCTTGGGATTGTTGTTCACCAAGCTGAAGGGCAGCATGATGTTGAGCTCGTGCGGGTAGTCGGACTTGGCCAACAGGGTGAAAGAAGCAAACTTGGAAGAATGCTTCACGCTGGTGCAGAGACCCGGCCAGAATCCGCGGCCGGCCACGATTTCGCCATCGGTGGCGCGGCTGTTGTGGTTGGAACCCACGGTGGCGCCGGCAGCCATATTGCTCTGTCCCATCACGCAAGCGGAGATGAGGAAGGAGTTGTTATGATGCTGTTCGTGCGACGGGAAAATGAGGTTGTTGAGCACCTCGCAGCAGGAAATCGTGGAGTTGTCGCCCAAGACCGAATGGATGACGCGCGCCCCGTATTTGAGGTTACAGTTGTCGCCCAAAACAAAGCGCGTAGCCGTGACTGAGTAGAAGATGTGGCAACCGTAGCCGGTGATGCCGTTCACCAAAATCACACCCTCGCCAATCTGCGTGGGCTCCTCTTCGGAGGAATTGATGGTGACGTTTTTCAGCTTGGAAGCGCCTTTGATATAACAGTGGGCACCCACTTTGGCGTCTTTGAGAATCCAGCAGTTTTTGATGACGCAGCCCTCGTCGATAGTGCCGTAAAAGCCGCGATGGTTGTCGATACTCTTTTGGGTGATCTCCTTGAGCCGCTCCTGCAGACGGGCATCATCCACGAATTTGGCCCACAGGTAGGCATCGGCGGTAATCATGCCGTCAAACGGGAGGATGGCACGACCGCCATTCTCGTTCATCACCTCCAACTTTACCCGTACATCCTCAGGTTCGCCCTCCTTCACCACACCGTTGCCGAATTTGGAGTGGTCGGTGGTGGAAAGCTCCTGGATGTTGAACAGGATGCAGCGGTCGCCGATGATGTAGTTGGCCATGTAGTGGACATCGTGAATGGCCA
>Ga0310690_10007031_pt1 | contig 14600 bp, 12 predicted proteins | sample AusTroGonzalo_MG_2_FD_207661 | JGI IMG/M metagenome (GOLD analysis project Ga0310690, IMG submission 207661) | Bovine rumen microbial communities from tropical cattle in Woodstock, Queensland, Australia - Gonzalo_04 (v2) (version 2) | ecosystem: Host-associated > Mammals > Digestive system >...
AGCGTTTTTTCTGTTCAGTATCCATTTGATTTTGAGAACCGAAGGAAGTGCATAAGTCTCAGGAACATTGATTTCTCAAGCAAACAACATTACATTGATTCGGTGTTTGACCTCAACAATTCGCGATACGACAAATATAGTCGCCATGACAGCAAGAATCCGCCTTTGAGCCGCGCGTTCTCAAGCAACAAAAGCATGACCGACGACCTGCTCAATTATCCTCTCACAAAATTGGACGGTGGCACGACCTCCATTGCTGAAAACGAAGGTTGGTTGTTGCTTAATTTTTGGAGCATCAACTGTGCGCCTTGCGTGGCACATTTGCAGGAAATGGGGCGAGAGAAAGATTCATTGGGCAATTACTATTTGGAAAGCCAAGGCGTGAAGATACTGGCCATCAACCACAGCTCCAACAACGAGGACCTGATTCGCTCCATCGCCGAAAAGACCAACACCCATGAAATCGTTTACCATGCAAACGGCATGGGCGGTGTCATCAACATTCCTATGCTTGGCTACTATTATCTCGTTTCGCCCGACAAGCAAATCGTTTACGAAACATACAATTTGGGCGACTACTCCGAACTCTTTGAAGCCAAAGCCAATTACGAAAAACAGCACAAAACTTGTGAGCCGTGATTGTCTTGAACCTTGACGTAATGCTCGCCAAGCGCAAAATGCGCTCCAACGAACTGGCCGAGCGTATCGGCCTCACCCAAGCCAACCTCTCTATCCTCAAAACGGGCAAGGCCAAGGCTATCCGCCTTACCACATTAGACGCCATTTGCCGTGAGTTGCAATGCACTCCGGGGGATATTTTGGAGTATCGGGAAGATGAAGAAAAGTGATTGAACCGTTTTTTTCCTAATTTTGTGGGGTCAATTCTGAAAACAAACACCATGAACACCCCAATTCCCAACCGTCTTTTCGTCCGCAATAGGGCGAACCTTGCGGCGCAACTGCCGCCCAAGTCTGTCGCCGTCTTCACTGCCAATGAGCCTATGCCGCGCAATGGCGACGAGTTCTATCCTTTCCGACAACAGTCTGATTTCTTTTATCTTACAGGTATCAATGAGGAGAACGCCTACCTCATTATAGCGCCCGACTATCCCGATGAAACCATGCGCGAAATGCTTTTCATTGAGCCTTACGACGAGGTGAAAGCCACCTGGCAGGGTGAAATGCTTGACGCGAAACAAGCTACCGAACTTTCGGGCATCAAGACCGTCAAAGGCAGCGACGATTTTTGGATGACTTTGAACGATATTGTCTTCTCGGGTTACGGCGACACGATTTTTCTCAATAGCTACGAATACCCGAAATATGAGTGCAATACGGAAACCATCCAGCAACGTTTCGTCAAGAAGATGAAGGAGATGTACCCGATGCACAACTATGGTCGCACCGCCCCGATACTCAACGCTTTGCGTATGGTGAAGTCGGAGGACGAAATCGCCATCACACAGCAGGCCTGCAACATCACCGCGAAGGCTTTCCGCCGTTGCTTGGAGACGGTCAAACCAGGCATGTACGAATACGAAGTGCAGGCTGAAATCGAATACATTTTCAAGAAAAACAACGCCACAGGTCACGCCTACGCGCCCATCATCGCGGGTGGCAAGAATGGCTGTTGCCTGCATTACTCGAAAAACCAAAGCCTGCTCCACGACGGCGACTTGATTCTCTTCGACATCGGCTGCGAACTGAAGAACTATTCCTCTGACCTCAGCCGTACCATCCCGATTAACGGCAAATTCACTAAAAGACAGAAAGATTGCTACAACGCTGTACGTCGCGTGATGAAGGAAATCACCAAACTTTACCGTCCTGGCGGGACCATCAACGAAATTAACGAGACGACCTACAAGTTGATGGAGCAAGAGATGATCCAACTTGGTTTGTTCACCGCTGAGGACGTGAAAAAACAAAACCCCGACAAGCCGCTTTACAAGAAATACCTCATGCACGGTATATCGCATCACATTGGCCTCGATGTTCACGACAGCATCAACAAGTTCAAGCCCTTTGAACCTGGCATGATACTGACCTGCGAGCCAGGGCTTTACATTCGCGAGGAAGGCATTGGCATCCGCATCGAGAACGACCTTTTGATTACTGAGGGCGAACCCATTAATTTGTTTGAAGGATTGCCAACTGAAATCGAGGAGATTGAAAAAGCAATGAAAAAATGATTATTTTTGCGGAATCATGGAAACACATAGATCCCATGCATTTCCATTAACTCGACAAACAAATAAAAATCAATATAATATGTTTACAAAAGACGTTTACAGTGGCCGTCGCGCCACATTGAAAAAGAAGATCTCGAAGGGCATCGCCTTCTTCCCGGCCAACAACGAAGCGCCCTTCAACTACCCGGACAACACATACATCTACCGTCAGGACAGCAACTTCTCCTATTTCTTCGGCCTCAACCACCCCGACTTGGTCGGTGTCATCGACTTTGAAACGGGCGAAGAAATCCTCTTCGGTGTAGATGTCACCATCGACGACGTGATTTGGTGCGGACCGCTGCCCTCATTGAAGGAACAAGGCGACAGCATCGGCATCACTGACTGCCGCGACTTCAACAAGTTCGGTGAATACATCCAGCAGGCCATTGCCAAAGGCCGCAAAATCCACATCCTGCCGACTTATCGTGCCGACACGAAAATCCAATGCTCCGAATGGCTGGGATGCCATATTAATAAGGTGCAGGAATACGTCAGCCTCGAACTCATCAAAGCCGTCATCGCCATGCGTGAGGTGAAGAGCGAACTCGAAATCGCGGAGATGGAACGCGCTGCCAACACCGCTTATTATATGCACACCACCGCCATGAAGATGTGTAAGCCTGGCATGATTGAACAGGAAATTGCCGGTGTGGTGGAAGGCCTCTCGCTGTCGGGCGGTGGCCCTGTGTCGTTCCCCGTCATCCTTAGCGTGGATGGTCAGACCTTGCATAACCACGGCCATCATAACGTGCTGAAAGAAGGCCGCATGATGGTTTGCGACGCTGGTGCCGAGACAGAGAACTACTATGCCTCCGACTTCACCCGCACCACACCCGTAGGTGGCGTGTTCAACACACGCCAGCGCGAGATTTATGAAATCGTGCTTGCCGCCAACCAAGCCGTGGCCGCCAACACGCGCCCCCACATGCCCTATATGGTGATGCACACCTTGGCTTGTCGCACCCTGATTGAAGGCTTGAAAGGCGTCGGCCTGATGAAGGGCGACACCGAAGAGGCCCTGATGAATGGTGCCCACTGGCTCTTCATGCCTCACGGTCTGGGTCACATGCTTGGTATGGACGTGCATGACATGGAAGGTCTTGGCGAGACCTACGTTGGCTACGACGACATTACGCCACGCTCCACCAAGCTAGGCTTCAGTGGTTTGCGCTGCGGCAAGACCCTGAAACCAGGCTTTGTGGTCACCGACGAGCCGGGTATCTACTTCATTCCGACCCTTATCGATATGTGGAAGGCCGAAGGTAAGATGAAGGACTTCATCAACTACGACAAGTTGGAAACCTACAAAGACTTTGGAGGTATCCGAATCGAGGACGACCTGCTCATCACCGAAGACGGCTGCCGTGTTCTCGGAAGGCCGATTCCCAAGACTGTCGAGGAAGTCGAATCCATGTGCGCCCAAGGGCGTGAATGGATTAAAATGACGGCGGTGTATTAAACGAAAAAAGCGAGGTTTTGCCTCGCTTTTTTCGTTTTAAAACTCCATTACCAGCTTCACGTTGAAATACCTTGGCGTGAGATAGTTGTTCACGCCGTAGTAGTTGTTGTCAATGTATTTCACCCAAGTGTAGGAAATCGTATTGGGGATGTCAAGCAGGTTGAAAACGTCAAAGCTGATGAACATGTTTTTCACATAGCGCAGCGGGTTACCCTTGCTGAAGCTGGTGGCCTCACTGATGAGCTGCTTACTGAAACCAATGTCGACACGACGATAGGGGCGATAGTGCCCTGCGGGTTCGTAGAAGTCGGAGTTGTTGCTGTTATAAGGCAAGCCCATGCCGAAAGATAGGGTCAAATTGACGCGCCAGGTCGGAAAACCGGGGATATAGTCTTGGAAAAACAGCGAGAAATTAATGAGCTGGTTTGAAGGGCGGTCGTGCCAGCCCAACGGAATGGTGTCGGCCACTTGCGCATCGCTGTGGTTATAGAAAGGCAAGCGATTTCCGTCGGCATCAACAAGATAGTAGTCGCCGCGGATGTCTTCCCTTGTTTGCATGAAAGAGAGGCTTGCCCAGCTGTCGATGCCTTTCACAAACTCGCCGTTCACCTTGAAGTCCAAACCAGCGGCATAGGCTAATGCCGACTGGTCGGCATAGTAGCGAATGCGCACATTGTCGATGTCGTAAGGGATGACGTGAGTATAGTACTTGAAATACGCCTCCGAAGTCAGGATGAAAGGCCGGTTCCAGGCACGAAACTTAAAGTCATTGCCCAAAACAATTTGATACGAATGTTGGGCTTCTGCCTTGTCATACAAGCTGCCGTCCATCATGCGTAACTCACGGTAGAAAGGTGTTTGGCTATACACGCCGCCCGACAAGCGATAAACCGTCTCATGCTTCGTGTTTTCTGGCTTGTAGGCGATGCCTGCTCTCGGGCTTACATACACCTTTTTATTATAGCCCCAGTAATTGGCTCTCACGCCGCCCGTGACGACCAGTTCGCCTTTGCCCTCTATGAAAATCGTCCAAGTGTGCTGAACGAAGCCATCCAAGTTGTTTACGGATAGTTTGTTATGCGCTTTGTGCGAGAAATCCATGCCAATGCCGGGCAACTCGAGGGGATAACCGCCAATCACATCGGGCGTGTGGGGCAAGACATAGCCAGCCGAGTCGAACACCTGCCACTCGTCCACCACATCGTCAACATCTTGGTGTTGGAAACGCAAGCCCCATTTCAGCAGGTTGTTGTCGTAAGCATAAAGTCCCTTATGGTCGAGGTTGTAGACTTGTGCATAAAAGCCGTTACGGGCGTGTTTGATTTGTGTCCCAATCTCATGGTTGTCAATTACTTCACCAAAGTCTTCGGAACCGAAGGCGGTATTGCGTACTCCGAAGAAATACTGTTCTTGGATGTCGAAGGTTTCGGTCTCATAGGCCGAATAAGCCGAAGCTATCCATTTTAGGTTCAAGTCTTTGTGTGGCTTATACGATAAGGTCAAAGCACCGAGGCCTGTGGTGTAATCGTCGATTTCTTGTCCGTCGAAGAAGATGGTGGCCCGCAAGGGGATGTCGAACGTTCCGATGTCGATAGTGGCATTTTGTGGGACGAGCATATAGCGGTTTTTGGAGTAATAGCCCAAAAACGTAAGGTCCCATTTGTCGTTGAAGTTGTATTTGAACTGGGCTTGCACATCGGTGAAGTTGGGCCTGTAGTCGCCTTTGGTGTTCAACATGCCGAGGGCCAAGGCGGTGTTCTTGTAGCGTGCGCCAATCAAATAGCTGAATTTCTCGTTTTTTGTCGCGCCTTCCACATGGGCTTCGACACCGAGAAGGCTAAGACTCAAGGAGGCCGCAAATTCGCGTGGGGTTTTATAGGTCACATCCAAAACCGACGACATCTTGTCGCCATATTCGGCTGCGAAGCCACCTGCCGAAAACTCAATGTTGCTGACTAGCTGCGAGTTGATGAAACTCAAGCCTTCCTGTTGTCCTGACCCGACGAGGAATGGGCGGTAAATCTCGATGCCGTTCACATAAACCAAGTTCTCATCGAAGTTACCGCCGCGAACGCGGTATTGCGAACTAAGTTCGTTGTTCGACACCACACCTGGCAATGTCTTGATGAGCGTTTCCACACCACCGCCTATTGTAGGCAACAAGGTGGCTTGCTTTGCGTTGAGGCGTGTCAGGCTGGAGGCTTCCACGCCACGATCGCTGATCACGGCATCAGGAAGCACCGTAGCTGTCGATATCAATGTGACGTCCAACTTACGGTTTTCACCTTGTTTCAGGCGCACCTGCACTTGCTTGGGTTCGTAGCCGACGAAAGAGAAATTAATGGTCAAGGTTGTGTCCGACAACACTTGAAGCTCGTATGCGCCTCGGGCGTTGGTGGTTTGGCCGACCAGCATGTCAAGCACGAGAACGTTGGCCATCTCGATGGGATGACGGTACTCATCAGTCACCTTGCCGTAAACCGTAGCCGTGGGCAGCTGCTGGGCCTGTGCCGCAAGTGAGACCAAAAACAATGCTATGAGAGCAAGTCTGAGACGCATGAAATGATAACTGACAAAGGGCGAAAATATTATCTTAGATGGTGATTTTGAAGCGATACCAAACAAAAAAAGCCGCCATGCAAGGCACAGCAGCTATATTTTGGTTCACCTACGGGGATTACCAACGCTCGAGGTTACCCTTCTCGGAAGCATCAAGGATGGCTTGGTAGACGCCCTTCTTGTCGATGGTGCGCAAACCGGCAGCCGAAACCTTCAGGACAACCCACTCGTCCCACTCGGGAACGTAAAACCTCTTGATCTTCAGATTCGGCTCAAACGTTCTCTTCGTCTTCTTGTTGGAGTGAGAGACGTTGTTGCCGTGCATGATCTTCTTTCCTGTGATTTGACAAACTTTTGACATGACTCTTTATCCTTTCTTGATTTACAGTTGCTTTTTATCTAACGGGCTGCAAAAGTACAAATATTTTCTTTATCCCAACAAAATTGAGGATATTTTTTTGAAACTCAACACTCAACTTTTGACGTGAACGTCGACTTGTGGGAAGGGGATGTTCAGTCCTTCAGCGGCAAAGACCTTGTAAACCCGCTCGTTAAGACTGAAATACACGGGCCAATAGTCGGGCGTGTTCACCCAAGCCCTCACGGTGAGGTCGACAGAGCTGTTGTTGAGATTCAACAACTCGATGAACACTTCTGGCGTTTTCAGGATGCGTTCGTCTTCTTCGCAGAGGCGTTTCAAGACCGACTTGGCCTTGTCGTAGTCGTCGCCATAGGCAATCGAAAATACCCAATCCACCCGACGTGTCGATTGCTTCGAGAAGACCGTCATGGTGCCTGTCGACAAGGCGCCGTTGGGTAGGATGACCGATTTGTTGTCCGTAGTCAGCACATGCGTGTTGAAAATCTGGATTTCTTGGACAAAACCTTCGTGGCCTTGTGCCGAGATGTAGTCGCCCACCTTGAATGGCTTGAACAACATAATCATCACGCCGCCCGCGAAGTTCTGCAAAGTGCCGCTTAAGGCCATGCCGACAGCCAATCCAGCCGAGGCCAGCAGCGCCACCAACGAGCTGGTGTTGATGCCCAAAATGCCAATGATGCTCATGATGAGGAAGAAGGTGAGCAGCACCGAAACGAGGCTCATCAGGAAGGTGTTGAGCGAAGGGTCGGTCTTGCGGCGCTCGAGCATCTTGCCCAAGCCTTTCTTGATGATTTTGATGAGCCAGCGTCCGACAATCAGCACAATGATGGCCACCACCAGCTTGATGGTAAAGGGAACCACGTAGGTCTTGACCATCTCGGGAAACCATTCCGAGAAAGGCGTTTCAGCAATTCGGTGTGCTGCATCGGCTAAATTCTGGATGGCCGAATCGTCCTTGACGACTTTTGAAACTTCAGCAATTATCGTGTCGTTTTCCATTTTTTCAAATTATTGAGCTGCAAAGGTAAGGATATTTCATAAAATGTGTAATTTAGCACCCCAAAATCTTGGTATGACAATTGACAAAATCAAAGCATATTGCAAGGATCCGAAAAACGAAAGCGTGGTCAATGTTGGTTTGTTTATCTTGTTGATAATCAGCTTTCATTTTCTTTATTTGGGATGGCAGGCTTTGGATTACTGGCCCATAAAAAATACCGTCCACAGCCTCATGGTTTGGTCGGTCGACTTGCTTTTCAACCAAAGTACTTGGGTGCTTGACCATGTTTTTCGCCTTGACATTACTACGGTGACGAGTGAGAGACTTATTGCCACGCCCAATCACGAAGGCGGCTGGGCCCGCGTTGCCGTGGCCCCCGAATGCGCCAGCCTCAAGCAGTGGCTCCACTGGATCTTTCTCATGGTGCTGTTTCCTGGTCCGTGGAAGCACAAGCTTTGGTACATCCCTGCCGGATTGGTCATCATCGAATGGACTAACGTGGTGCGCGTTTGTGGCATCCTGCTGATGCAGATACGCTGGCCCAACAGCTTCCACATCGCCCATGACTATATCTTCAAGGTGTTCTTCTACTTTGTCATCTTCCTCATGTGGGTGCTCTGGGTAGAGAAATTCAAGAACAAGACAACAACAAAACCTCAACAAAATGAATAACAACCCCATCATTTTCATCCTCGATGCCGGCGGCACGGGCTTCAAGTTCTCGGCAGTCCGCGACGGCCTCGAAATCATCGAACCATTCACCATCCCTTCAGCTGCACCGACGCTTGAGGAAGTGTTGCTTAAACTCATCTCTGGTTTCCATGAGTGCGAAACGCGCTGCGGAGCCAAAGCCACAGCCATCAGCTTCTGTTTTCCCGGTCCTGCCGACTATCCTAACGGCATTATCGGTGATCTGGAAAACTTGCCTTCATTTAAAGGCGGCGTGGCATTGAAAGCCATGCTCGAAAACGAGTTTCAGGTGCCGGTCTACATCAACAACGACGGTGACTTGTTTGCTTACGGCGAGGCCCTTGGCGGCCTGCTGCCCGAGGTGAACAAACTGCTGGCACAGCAACGCAACCCCAAACGCTACCAAAACCTGCTTGGCGTGACCATAGGGACGGGCTTTGGTGGTGGCATCGTCATTAATAAGGTGCTGCTCAATGGCGACAACTCGGCGGGTGGCGAGATCAACCGCTTCCGCAACCCGATTTATCGCCAAACCAGTGCCGAAGACAGCATCAGCATTCGTGCCGTGCGCCGTGTGTATGGCCGCGAGGCTGGCCTCGACTTTGAAGAGACGCCGCGCCCCTACGATATCTATAAAATTGCCATGGGCGAGAAGCCCGGCAACAAGGAAGCGGCAATCAGGTCGTGGAATGAGTTGGCCCTGGCCTTGGCCGATGTGTTGTCGGATGCCATCTCGCTCATTGATGGCATCATCGTCATCGGTGGCGGACTATCGGGTGCCTGGCCTGTATTTATGCCTACGCTTATCGGAAAGATGAACGAGCCGTTCATGAGCCTCGACGGCCACGAGCTCAGCCGCATGGAAACCGAAGCATACAACCTGATGGACCCCGAAGACATGATCCGCTTTACTCAAAAGCCCGGCATGTTAATCAAGGTGCCCTTCAGCGATCAAAAAGTATGGTATGACCCCACTAAGCGCGTTGGTGTGGGCATCACCAAGCTCGGCACTTCATCGGCGGTCGCCGTGGGTGCCTATGCCTATGCAATGCAACAACTCAGGCAGTCCTGATTTTGAGTTATCAACAGCCGTTGTTGAAAAAATAAGCCCCGAAAATCAATTTTTTCGGGGCTTTATTGTTTCATCTTTCCTAATTTTGCACCATCAAATTGGATATCACACAGTTGTTTTTTTTATCTTCATAATGGTGGTCGCCGGCGCAAGTCAGCGACCTTTTTTATGTCAGATTCAAAAACTTATTCCTTAAAGTTCTTATCCAAAAACGCTTGGGCTTCTTCCATGCCGCCGTCGCGGGCTTTGGTTATGAGGAGCTTGCTGTAAACGAGGTCTTGCTTCACGCCGTGTCCGGTGTAGTAAAGGATACCGAGGCGGTATTGTGCGCCTTCCACGTTTTGGTCGGCGGCCAGCGTCAGGTATTCGACGGCTTTGTCCAAGTCCTTTTCCACACCCACGCCATACAGATAGCAGTCGCCCATCTGTGCCAAGGCATAGACATTGCCTCCGTCGGCTGCCTGCTGCCATAGCTCGACGGCCTTGTCGACGTTTTTCTCCGTACCCATGCCGAAATAATAGCAGTTGCCGAGGTTGAGCGTAGCTTGGGCATCACCGGCCTCGGTGCCTTTCTTGAACCACTTGAAGGCCTCGTTGTTGTCGGCTTTCACGCCTGAGCCTAAGCGGTAGATGTTGCCGATGGCGTTATAAGAAGCCTTTTGTTCTTGGTCAGCAGCCTTCTTGTACCAGGCCAGCGCCTGGGCCGGGTTTTTGTCTACCCCCCAACCGTTCTCGAAACAGGCGGCATAAAGGTATTCATACTCCGCATCGCCTTGTTCGGCCTTGTAACGGATGGTGTCAATCTGTTCAGCGGCTTGCTCGCCCATTGATTTTTTCTGGTTGCCCATGAGTTGGCCCAAGTCGATGGGTTGGCCTTCTTCCATGTTCAGCATGGGGGGGGAGTTAAGCTCGCCTTGGTTTTGGGCTTGAGGCAATACCTGCTGCGTGGGGGCGATGGGCATCCCGGGCGGGACGACGACCTTCTTTTCTTCTGTGTTTTCTTGTGTGTTTTCTTGGTTTTTGGCGTCTTTCTGGCCACAGGCCGTCATGAGTAGTGCGGCGGCAAGCAACAAAAGGATTCTCTTCATGTTGAATGGTATTTTGGCTGCAAAAATAGGCATTTTTATTTCATCTTCAGCAAACGCACCATTTGGAAGCTCATGTCGGTGAAGACGAGTTGCGCGTTGCCGTTGCGCTCGATGTGACGTATGGCCTCATCAAATACTTCCGCGATTTGCGCGAGGTTGGCCGAATTGACGAAGGGCGCAAACTTCGAGTTGAAGGTCTTCTCGTCCTCGGGCAACATAACGATTTCCGTAAGGTTATTGTTGAACAGCAATGAATTGCGGATGATGCGCAGGCCGTAGTCCAGCAGCTCTTTTTGTTTCTCACGTCCGATGGTTTTGATGTTGGCCGAGAAGTCGATGATTTCGGGATAGGCGGCGCGGAAGCAGAGGCGCATCCACTGCTGGAAAGTGGCGAAGAAGAACTTGTGGTCCTCAAAGTCCTTGAACGATTGACAAGCAGTCAGCCAGTTGCCTTCCGAAATCATGGCTGCGTCGCGGGCCTGCTGCGGGTCGCAGCCATAGCGTTGCTGCAAGGCTATTTCTATGGAGGCGGTATCCAAAGCCGGAATTTTTACCAAAGCTGTTCGCGACTTGATGGTGGCCAAAAGTTCTTCCGCATCCTCCGCAATGAGGAGGAATACGGTCTTCTCGGGCGGTTCCTCAAGCAGTTTCAACAGTTTGTTGGCGGTGTCTGTACGCATTTTCTCGGCCATCCAGAGGATGGCGATTTTATATTCGCCCTCGTAAGACTTCATGCTCAGTTTGCGCAGCAACGAGGCCGCGTCGCGCACCGACATGTAGCCTTGTTTGTTTTCAATGTCAAGGAAGCCATACCACCCCGACTCGTCGAAGTAGCCTTCGTTTTTTAGCACAAACTCGCGCCATTCTTCCATAAACAGGTCCGACTCTGGATTGCTTTTGACGGTCTTGGTGGTGTTGGTCGGCACGACGAAATGCAGGTCCGGGTGTACCAGTTTCTGCACCTTTTGGCAGGTGGGACAAGTGCCGCAACTGTCGGTTTCGGTGCGGTTAGGGCAGAGGATATACTGTGCATAGGCCAAGGCCAACGGCAGTTTGCCGCACCCCGCAGGGCCCAAAAAGAGTTGGGCATGAGGCACGTGGTTCTCCTTCACACTGGCAATGAGGCGTTGTTTTATGGCGGATTGGCCTATGACGTCTTTAAACTGCATGATGTTTCGTTTCGGAGAGCAAAATTACAAATATTCCACGTTCATCGCCCATAATAACGGATTAATAACTAATTTTGCACGCCAAATAACGCATCTATCATGTTAAGCGAACAGGAACAAATCAGACGTAATTCGTTGGCCGAACTCTACAAGCTCGGCATCAACCCGTATCCGCAGGCCGCGTTCCCCGTGAACGTGTTCACCACGGACATCCTCAACAACTTCGATGACAACAACCCCGACCAGTTTCAGGAGGTCACCCTCGCGGGCCGCATCATGAGCCGCCGCATCATGGGCGCCGCCTCGTTCTGCGAACTGCAGGACTCGAAAGGCCGCATCCAACTCTATGTAAAGCGCGACGAAATCTGCCCAGGCGAGGACAAGACTTTATATAACACGGTGTTCAAACGCCTGCTTGACATTGGCGACTTCATCGGCGTGAAAGGCTTCGCTTTCCGCACGCAGATGGGCGAGATTTCGGTGCATGTCAAGGAACTGACGGTGCTGAGCAAGTCGTTGAGGCCGCTGCCCATCGTCAAGGAAAAGGACGGCGTGAAATACGACGAATTCAACGATCCCGAACTGCGCTACCGTATGCGTTACGTCGACCTCGTGGTCAACGACAAGGTGAAGAACATCTTCATCGCCCGTACCCGCATCATCGACAGCATCCGCCGCTTCTTCAATGAATGCGGTTATCTGGAGGTGGAGACGCCCGTGCTGCAAGCCATTCCTGGCGGTGCTACGGCACGTCCCTTCATCACGCATCACAACGCCTTGGACATTCCAATGTACTTGCGTATTGCCGATGAACTTTACCTGAAGCGCCTCATCGTGGGCGGCTTCGAGGGCGTGTATGAGTTCTCGCGCAACTTCCGCAACGAGGGCATGGACCGCACCCACAACCCCGAGTTCACGGGTCTTGAGATCTATGTGGCCTACAAGGACTACCTTTGGATGATGGACTTCACTGAAGAGATGATTCATCGCTGCGTGATGGAAGTTTTAGGTACAGACACCGTGAAGGTGGGCGACAACGAGATCTGCTTCAAGCGTCCCTTCAAGCGCATCACCATGATAGACTCCATCAAGGAGAAAACGGGCATCGACATCACGGGTATGGACGAGGCGCAACTGCGCGAGGTGTGCAAACAGCTCGGCATCGAGGTGGACGAAACGATGGGCAAGGGCAAACTGATTGACGAGATCTTTGGCGAGAAGTGCGAAGGCACCTACATCCAGCCGACCTTCATCACCGACTATCCCGTCGAGATGTCGCCGCTTTGCAAGCGTCACCGCAACAACCCCGAACTGACCGAGCGTTTCGAGCTGATGGTGAACGGTAAGGAACTGGCCAACGCTTATACCGAACTGAACGACCCCATCGACCAGCGTGCCCGTTTTGAGGAACAGATGAAACTCAGCGAGCGCGGCGACGACGAGGCTATGTTCATCGACCAGGACTTCCTGCGCGCCTTGGAGTATGGTATGCCTCCGACCTCTGGCATGGGCATCGGCATCGACCGTTTCGTGATGCTGCTCACGGGTCAGACCACCATCCAAGAGGTGCTGCTGTTCCCGATGATGCGCCCCGAGAAGGTCGTCAAGAACGCCTCCAAGGAAGACTTCATGGCCTTGGGTATGGCCGAGACTTGGGCGACTTTGCTCCTCACCAACGGCTACAACACCATCGAACAGCTGAAGGCCGAGAAAGCCTCAGCCTTGCGCGAGAAGTTGAATGGTTTGAGGAAGAAAAACAAACTCGACATTCCAGCCTTGCAGTTAGAAGACGTCGAGGCCTGGATGCAGGCATAAAGAAAAAAGCGAGGTTTGAACCTCGCTTTTTTTGTATCATTTCACTCTCAGTTTTTGTCCGATTTGCAGCGTCTTGGTCTGCTTGATGCCGTTCAGCTGGCAAATCTTCTTGACCGTCGTGCCGTGTTGTTTGGCAATCTTGCTCAGCGTGTCGCCTTTCTTCACCTTATAATATACCGTTCCACCCGAGCCTGAGTCAGAGCTCTTCGGGGGGTTTTGCGCGGCGGCATACGATTGGGAGTCGGACTGCCCGTAGTGCGAGTTGATGTTGAAATAGTGCTTCTTCAGCGTGAGCACGTCATCGCGCAAGGTGCCGCTTTGGAAGTCAAAGACGCGCTCGGGGTCAAAGGCTTGGCCCATATAGCGGGTCTCGAAGTGGAGATGGGGGCCGGTGGAGCGTCCCGTCGAACCGCCATAGCCAATCAATTCGCCGGCACGCACGATATCGCCGCTTTCCACGATGTATTTCGACAGGTGACCGTAATAGGTTTCCAATCCATTCACATGCCTGATGACCAACACGTTGCCATACCCCCCCGACATTCGCGTAGGCATGGCCACGCGCACTACGCCGTCGAAGGCGGCATAGATGGCGTCGCCTGTCGTGAGGCTGATGTCCACGCCTTTATGCGGGCGCTTTTTCCTGTATTTGAACGTGGAGCGAACGGGACCGGGGTGGGGGATGCAGTAGCCGTGAATGGAGTCCACCAGGGTGAGGGTGATTTCATCCGGCAGGTCTTTCAGGCTCACGTCATTCACATGAATGATATCGGGGTTCCAATGGTCGGTGTTCAGCGAGTCGGGAATGACGGGTTTCTCCAATATGAAATACAGCCAGGTGTTGTCATCGAAAAGCACCACCTTGCAGAACTTGTCTTCGGTGTCGATAGTGTCGATGGGTGTGGGGATGCCGCCCGACTTCTCGGACAAGCCGTCTTCTTCTTCCCCGTCTTCTCCTTCCTCATCCTCTCCTTCAATGTCGTCAAGATCTTCCATACCGACTAAAGTGTCCATACCATGGGCGAGGGAGTCGGCGTAGATATAAACGGTGTCGTGAACGACGAAAAGGTTTTTCAGGCGTTGGAAAAAGGGTTCCTTGTCTTGCGCAAAACCGGAAGCTGCTACAAACAGG
>Ga0310690_10007033_pt1 | contig 14598 bp, 11 predicted proteins | sample AusTroGonzalo_MG_2_FD_207661 | JGI IMG/M metagenome (GOLD analysis project Ga0310690, IMG submission 207661) | Bovine rumen microbial communities from tropical cattle in Woodstock, Queensland, Australia - Gonzalo_04 (v2) (version 2) | ecosystem: Host-associated > Mammals > Digestive system >...
AAAACGGTTGCCTGATAATCTTTACTTTTAACGGGGAAAATATGAACTTCTTTGAGTATCCACCCATTGTTTAGGGAAACTTCAACAGCGGTTGCCATACCCTTTACATTTTTAAACCCGGTTCTGCAGGATGCTAACCGAACACGTCCAAATGGCATCTCTGCATCCGGTGATATACCACCGTTTGCTTTATCCAATCCGGTCTGAATATTTTCTTTTATTTCTTCAAAGACAACATCTGCCTGACTCTCGGAAAAAGAGGTTAGGAATAGGAAAAGAGCAGTAAAAAAACAAAAAAAATGTTTCATTAAGGCAATTTTATCAAAAAAAAACTTGAATGTCACTAAAAAAATGTGTAGAATGACCCTGTTTTTAATTTTTTATATGGAGGATTTCATTAAACCGAATTATCAGGCACCGACTCAATCACAATCTAAATATGATTTTAGGGTCAATGGGCAAATTACAACATCGCAGGTTCGGCTGATTTTAGCGAACGGCGATAATTTTGGGATTATTTCAACACGTGAGGCAATCAAAAAAGCCGCTGAGCAAGGCTTGGATCTGATTGAAATTGCACCGGGGGCAATACCGGTTTGTAAGATTCTTGAGGTCGGAAAGTACCGCTATGAACTTCAGAAGAAGCGCTCCGAAGCAAAAAAGAAACAAAAGGTTGTTGAAATTAAAGAAATAAAGTTAACCCCCAATATCGGTGATAATGATTATGCCGTTAAAATGCGTGCGGCACGTCGCTTCCTTGAAGATGGGAATAAGGTCAAGTTTAACCTGCGTTTTCGGGGGCGTGAAATGTCCTATATTGATTTGGGTGCTGCCGTCTTAGAACGGGCCAAAACCGATTTAGCCGAAATCGCCAAAGTTGAACAGGAACCAAAACTGGATGGTCGCCAAATGGCATTGGTTGTCGCTCCGATTAAATAAGGTATCGTCTCGTTATATTTTTAATCCGCTTAACATGAAATGTTCGGAAAGCCTATCCCTTTCGTCCGAACAGTTTTTCCACGTCATTCAAATTCAACTTAATATAGGTCGGCCGCCCGTGAATACATTGTCCCGATGTACCGCATTGTTCCATTTGGCGCAACAGGGCATTCATTTCGTCAACGGTTAAGACCCGGCCGGCCCGTACGGAACCGTGACAGGCCATCTTGGCACAAACGTCTTTGATTCTGTCTTTCAATAACACGGTATCATCATATTCGGCAAGGGTTTCTGCTAAATCCTGAATCAATTTCTTTATATCTGTTTTATCCAATAAGGCCGGTATTTCACGAACGGCGATACAATCTGTCCCAAAGGCATCAATAACCAAACCGAATGCTTTTAATTCTTCTGCCCGTTTTGTCAATAAGATCACGTTATCTGCCGATAAATTGACAATTTCCGGTATCAACAGTGCTTGAACTTCAGGTTTTTCTTTAATCAATTTTTCATAGGTCAAACGTTCATGTGCCGCATGCTGATCTACAATGATAATACCGTCTTCAGCTTGTGACAGGATATATGTTTTATGCAGTTGTGCTTTGGCAAGTCCCAAAGGTGGAAATTTATCAAATTTTTCCGGTATCGGCTGTGTTTCCGTTCGCACGGAAAAACTGTCCCGTAAAAATGTGGGCATTGGTTCAATTTCTTTGCGATTATCAGACTTAAAATAAGATATTGTTTTTCCCCGATAGGACAGGGGGAGAGGATATTTTGACAACGATTCATTTTTTTCGGCCTGCTGAATGGCGCCTAAAGCAATTGTCGTGGCGGTTTTGTTTCCGTTTTGGGCCAATGTGTTTCGGATAGATCCGATGATGACACCTTTAATATGGGCTAAATCTTTAAAACGGACCTCTGTTTTTGCAGGATGTACATTAACATCAACTTCGGTATTCGGGATGTTTAAAGATAAAACGACCACGGGAAAAGAATCATGCCCTATCAATCCCTGGTAAGCTGCTCGAATGACACCGGCCATCATTTTATCTTTGATGCAGCGTCCATTGACAAACAAGTATTGATCGCTACCGGTTGCCCGCAGATAGGTTGGCAGACCGACAAAACCATCCAATCTGATTTCTTCATCTTCGGCATGGACAGGCAAAACATTTTCGGCAAAAGCATGCCCGATAACGGTGTCCAAGCGTTTCAATAAATCAGATGTGGCCGGGTAGGAAAAAATTAGCCGTTTTTCGTCTGACAGAGAAAAAGAAATTCCGGGATACGCCATAGCCAACCGATTGATGATATCCTTTATTGCCAATGTTTCTGTTTGGTCTGATTTTAAAAATTTTAATCTGGCCGGTGTCGCGTAAAACAGGTCTCTGACCTCAACAGTTGTTCCTCCTTTATGTGAAGCCGGTTTTAAAGTACTTTTTTGACCGCCATTTACGTTGATTTCATAGGCCATTTCACTATTTTTAGCCCGTGATATAATTTTTAATTTTGCGACCGAGGCAATAGATGGCAAGGCTTCTCCCCGAAATCCCAGAAAATTGATATTAAATAAGTCTTCATCAGGCAATTTACTGGTAGCATGACGTTCAATACACAAGGAAAGTTCATCGGCATTCATACCTTTGCCGTTATCGGTAACGGCAAAATAGGTTTTTCCTCCATTTTGAATTTTAACATCAATTTGGGTTGCCTCGGCATCAATGGCGTTCTCAATCAATTCTTTTAGGGCCGAAGCCGGCCTTTCTACCACTTCACCGGCGGCAATCTGATTGATTAGATTTTGGGGCAGTACTCTGATCATACCGAATCCTTATACCAAGTATCCGTATTTAAGGGCAGCCGCAATAAAGGCTTTGAAAATCGGGTTAGGATTGCCGGGACGGGATGTAAATTCCGGATGGAATTGAACACCGATAAAGAAAGGATGACCGGGTATTTCAACAATTTCCGGCAACAATCCGTCCGGTGATTTTCCCGAAACGATGACATTTTTTTCCTTCAAAGCACTTTCATAGGATATATCCATCTCATAACGGTGCCGATGGCGTTCCCGAATTTCTTTTGTCTCATAAATAGAATAGGCTAAAGAATCCTGCTTTAGAACACACGGATATGCGCCCAACCGCATCGTTCCACCCAAATCTCCGTTATCGGGTCTGATTTGTTTGATGCCGTCTTGTTCCCATACTTTCATTTTGGAAATGACGGGTGTGCAATTACCCCCAAATTCGGCAGAGCTGGCATTTTCAATTCCCAATAAATTGCGACAAGATTCAATGACAGCCATCTGCATCCCAAGACAAATTCCGAAGAACGGAACTTTGTTTTCTCTGGCATAACGAACAGCCTTTATTTTTCCCTCAATGCCGCGTACGCCAAACCCGCCGGGAATAAGAATACCGGCAAAGGATTTTAATTTATCATTAACTTCATCTTGAGATAAGTTTTCCAATTCTTCAGATTCCATCCAGGTAATACGCACTTTCGCATTATTGGATATACCGGCATGGACCAGAGCTTCATGGAGGGATTTATAGGCTTCCAATAATCCGCAATATTTTCCGACGACGGCTATTTTGACTTCTTTTTCATAGTTTTGGCAGATATGAATAATCTCGTTCCATTTTCCCATATCAGGTTCCGGCGAATTTTCCAAAAGACCAAAATGTTTTAACACTTGGATATCCAACCCCTGCTCATGATAGGTGAGGGGGATTTTGTAGATATTATCCACATCCAATGCCATAATAACATCTTCAGGTGCCACATTACAGAATAGGGCCAGTTTTCGACGTTCATCTGTTCCTAATTCCACTTTACTGCGACAAAGTAAAATATCGGCTTGAATACCTGATTCCATTAAGGTTTTGACGGCATGTTGGGTCGGCTTTGTTTTTAATTCACCCGCCGTATCAATGTATGGCAGCAATGTCAGAAACAAAAAGCAAACATTTTGCCGACCGACATCGTTGGCAAATTGACGAATGGCTTCCAAAAATAAAGTTCCTTCAATATCACCGACGGTTCCGCCCACTTCATACAGAACAAAATCTTCTCCGTGTAGGTCTGATTTTAAAAAGTCTTTAATTTCGTTTGTCACGTGGGGAATGGCTTGAACCGTTGCCCCCAAGTAATTCCCGCGTCTTTCTTTTTGTATAACGTTATAATAGATTCGTCCACCCGAAATACTGTCTGTTTTATGGCAATTCACATCAGCGAATCGTTCATAATGGCCTAAATCTAAATCTGTTTCGGCGCCGTCATCGGTTACAAAAACTTCCCCGTGTTGATAGGGTGACATAGTCCCGGGGTCAATGTTCAAATAGGGATCCATTTTCCGCATTCGGACGGAATAGCCGCGCGCTTTTAATAAAGCCCCAGTTGCGGCCGAAGCGATTCCTTTCCCCAAAGAAGAAACAACACCACCCAAGATAAAGATATATTTCGTCATTTTATACTCCTTAGACAAAAGAAAATAACCCCTTTATAATTCAAGGGGTTATTTAATGAAGCTAATGTTTTAATAAAGGGGAAATTCATCCTTGCGCCAACTTGGCGAGCAGAGATTAACCAACCTTTAATATTCATTTTCATACTGTTTTTTCCATATCAAAAAACATTCTACATAAAATATTTTCAAATTTCAAGAGGGAGATGTTAAAAATATTTTTCGTAAAATTCTTTTAAGGCATTGGCAATTAACTGATGCCCTTTTCCATTGGGATGGACACCGTCATCACAAAAATAGGGTCCGTAATCCAAACAGGATAAAAAATAGGTTGAAATATCAATAATCGGAACATCACATTCGCGGGCTATTTTGAAAATTTCCAAATTATACATGCTATGCCACCGATAGCAGATAGAAATATCATTTTTCAGAAAAGTCATGATATTGGCTTTATTTCTGTTTCGGCAGATTGATTTAACGAAATTTTCGGCATGCAGTGGCGGTAACGAAAACAAAATAGGTGTTTTACCGCGTTTTTGTGCCATCTGGATTAAGCGGATATATCGCTCATGAAAAGCTTTTAATGTCAGTTTCGGTTTATGGTTGGCATAGGGTGACAGGGATATCTTATCCCAATCATAATTACATTCATTTCCTCCGAAAGAAAACAGGATATAGTCGCTTTTCTGTACTTGGGACAGATGTGCTAAAAAGGCTTTTTCTCCTTCAATAACTGTTGAACCGTGCCTGGCATAATTGGCCCAGACGACATTCAGATTTTTTTCGGATAAAGCCACAAAGTTCTCTTTTAAAATTTTATATTTATTCTGTTGTGCATCATGAACGACACCCTGTAATAGCGAATCCCCGAAAGCACAAACAAGTAAGCTCGAATTGGTTGGTTTGTCCGATTTTCTGTTTTTAATCAACAGATCAATTTCATATCCCGATAAGAATAAATTTTTGACAATGGAAAAATTTTCCTTATTTTCAATGTAAAGCTGCTTAATATAGGAACATAGAGTACTTTCCTCAATTTCCTGAACATGATTATTTTGATTAAATTTAAACGGCAAATTTGTTGGAATTTGCGAAACCCAACGGGCAACGCTTGTCGGCGTTGTTTTTAAAACATGGGCCACTTTGTTTTGCGAAACCCCTAAGTGACATAAGGCAAGAGCTGTTGCCTTTTCCGTCAGCTCCCGACCGTGCAGAGCATCGGGTATAAATTGGTATCCGCATCTTTTACAACGGTAGCGTTGTGCACCGAAGACCAAACCGTTTTTCTTTATTTCATGTGATGAACATTTGGGACAAATCATGAGGTTATCATACAAAAAAAACATCAAATGTCAATAATTATTTTTAATGCTTATAATATAATAATAAAATAAATATTAAAAATCAATATATTATTTAACATTAAAAAAGTTAAATGATATTTATATATTCTTCTTATACCCTACATCCATCTGTTTTTTTATGAAAGGAGTCCTTAATGTATAAAAAGATTTTATTATCCTTGCTCGTGAGCTGCAGTTTTTCTACGCTGGCCGTAGCCGGCGGTTACCAACTGCAAGAATATTCCATCACTAATTTGGGCCGTGCTTTTGGTGGTGCCGGTGTGGCCGGTGATGACTATTCGGCCATAGCTTTCAACCCGGCCGGTATGATGCTGAAAGATGCAGGTGTTCAACTGGGGGCAGGGGCTATCGCCATTCGGGGACATGGAAAAGGGATTTTAAGGGACCGTGAAAATGAAACGCCTCTGACCGGACCCGGTAAAGGTAAGTTAAGAACAAACGCTTTGTTGCCGCATTTCTTTGGCCAAACGAAGTTGGGCGACCGTGTCCGTTTGGGGGCAGGTGTTTATGTGCCATTTGGTTTGGGAACTTATTATAAAAAAAGTTGGTTCGGTAACACACATGCTTTAAATTCTGAAATTAAAACTATTGATACGGCTGTTTCCATGGCCTTCCGGTTAACTGATACGATTTCTATCGGCGCTAGCGGCTTTTTAGAATATGTTGATGCCCGTTTAACAAATGCTTCATATGCACCGTTAGAGTCAGACTTAAACGCTGATAACTGGCATCCGGGCTATAGTTTCGGTATCATGTATCAGCCTCAAAAAGAAACACGTTTCGGTATTTCCTATCGCTCTAAGGTTGATCATCAATTGAAGGGCCCTCATTATTTACATGTGCCCGGGCATGATTTTAAAGGTGATTGCGGAACGAAATTAGTGATGCCTGAGCATTTAATGTTCTCGGCTTACCATGAAATCGGTGATTTCGGAATTTCCGGTGTTGCCCGTTGGACACGTTGGAGCCGTTTTGCTAAACTGAAGATCTACTCTGATGCTTATGCTCAGACAGGACAGGGAGAATATCTCCCAACCGTTGATGAGGATTGGCGCAATACTTGGACAATCGGGGTCGGCGTTGATTATCACTACAATCAAAATTGGACTTATCGGGCCGGTTTTGCCGTGGATCAGGGGGCTGTTAAACGGTCTGCCAATCGGACGGCTCGTGTTCCCGATTCCAACCGGTATCAGACTTCTTTAGGTTTCAGTTATACCAAAGATAATTGGCAATTTGATATGGCCTATATGCATCTGTTTTGGAAAACAACCAGATCATATAATGATAATCAAAAAACGATCATAGATGCCAGATATCATGTTCGTATGGATATTTTGGGCGCATCTTTACAATATCATTTTTAAAAAATTTGACAATTTAAGGATTTTATGCTATCCTCCCCTTGTTTAGAATAAGAGGAGGATAGTATGTTAACTGCAGAATATGGCGAATTTGTTATGATGGATGGTGTCGTCACCAGAGTTCCCGGTCAAAAATTTGAAGCCCCGAAGTTGCCAGATGAAATGCGAATCCCCGATCCTGAAAAGCGGCCAAAACAAAGACTGATTGATCATTGCAGAGAAGTTGATAATGTGGCCCAAATGAATGCCATTCGCGAGTACAATCATCAAAAAAGAGCCCGTCAACAATACAACTCTTTACGTAAACGCTATTATATCCAAGAAGCTCGCTCTACTCTATCCCGTTTAGGAGAACGAATTCTATCCTGCCTTTCTTCCCGTTCAAAGGGTTAGGCCCGATAATATGGTCTAAATCAAAAAATATCTAATCCAAATAATACTCTACCGTTGAAACAACGCGTACTTTTTTATTGATTTGTTCGCGTTCGCTCTGATCTGGAATATCTTCTCGCGGTAAAATGGAAAAGACCCCCTGGTTGGCCGATCTGATTTTTCCGACTTTGGATTTTGAATTTACAGCGAATTCATCAGCAGCCTGCCGAGCATTTTTGGTCGCTTCTTTCAACATAGCCGGTTTAATTTTGTTCAGACCCGTAAATAAATAGGAAACACCATTCCCGTAGGAATTAAAGCTGACGCCTTGTGAGACCAAATCACCGATTTGTGTATAGATTTGACTGACCAAATCAATCTGGTTACTTCTGACGGTTATCGTTTGATTTAAAGTATAGCGTGCCGATATTGTATTTCTGTCACGATAGGAATCAGCATAGGCATCTTGCATTGTCAAACCCTGCATAATAATTTCCTTATCGGTAAAACCCGCTTTTCCCAGGAAAATTTTTATTGTTTTTTCTTGATTTTCAATGTCTTTTTTAGCCATTGATAAAACGTTGTCGGCCGATTGAAAACGAATGTTCCAAACGGCAAGGTCCGCTTTAACATCTTTTTCGGCTAAACCTTTAACCGTTACCGTCCTCATATCAAAGCGCGTTTTGTAATAATAATATCCCGGAAAAAATCCTCCCAGGGCGATACCGCCCGCGATAATTAATCCCGTTATAAATGAAGACCCTGTAATAAATTCTTTTTTCGTTTCCATGATATACCTCCTATATCCGAGATGAGTATATATGAATATAATTTCAATTGCAATAAAAATTTTACCTTGCTGTTTTTGCCAGGATATGATACAATTGTGACATGAAAAAATTGGTTTTCTTACATGGATCCGGATCTGATAAAAATGCTTATCATGATTTAATGCATGAAACGGCAGATTATTATAATGCTGATTTAATAACTTTTAATGCTCCGTTTGGTCACCCGAATAAACCGGATAAATATACATGGTTTAATAAATTTGAAAACAATCGGCGACGTGATGCTGTTTTGGATCAATATACATATTCCTTAGGGTATATCAAAGAGCGGTTAAATAATTTAGGCACAAAGCCTGAGAATATAATCCTTGTCGGACACTCTCAAGGTGGTGGTATGGCCGTTCATGTCGGTTTGGAAATGGAACTTATGGGGGTTATCAGCATCAACGGGGATCTGCCCTATAATCTTTCCTATCAAAAACAAACAAATACTCCCATTTATTGGTTGGAAAGTAAAAAAGATACTTACATTGATGTCGGTCGTAAAAAATCCTATCAACTGATTTCAAGTAATGAAAATCTTTATTTTCTGATGTTACAAAACAGTACCCATACTGACTTTAAAGACGATTTTTTAAAACAAATTAGTATTGGAAATATAAAATTTTAAGATAAAATGAAAGAAAAGTATTCGCAAATATTCTGGCTGTTGGATCAACAGGAAGCATGGAAACCCCGGCTGGATAAAATTCATGAAATCGTTCAGCAACCTGATTTTAAATATAAGGTAGAGGATGGGGCTAACCTGATTCTTTCCGTCTTTTTGCGTAGCTGTTATTGGTTGGATAAAGAATTGTTTTATGAAGATTATTTATACAATGAAAAAAAAGATTTACTTCCCATTGAAAAAACGCATTTAAAAATGGTCCAAATAGGGGTTTCTCTGATGGAAAAAGGTTTCCCTTTGGCATATAATCCTGCTGAGTATGCCGCCGTCGGTCCGAATCAGGTTGGTACGTATGTCAAGGCTTTTGTGGCTCAATGTCATAAAAAATACGCCTTGTTACACGATAAAATAGCGCATCAGGATTGCCCGGTTCCTTTTGAAAATCAACAGAAAATCAGAAATTAAAAAAATAACTTCATTACTTATTCGTGGGTATTGACCCGTTCCAAAAGTTGGGTTGGAGGGTCAATTTTAATACGATGGGGCAGGGGAACAGACTTTCTGTCAACAATCTTCAATGGTTGGTTTAAATTGACTATCTTTATTTCCGGAATTTTAAAATAAATACGTCGGTCTGAAGGTAAAATCGGAATGGTCCAACCAAAGCCTCGCGCCGGTTTATTGGGTTCAAACAATGTATAGATTGTTTTTCCGATCGAATTTTGCTCTCTGGCCCGATCATAGACTTTTTGGACCTCGCCAAATAGCCGGTGAAAGTGTCGCGGATATTTTTCCCGCATTCCCCATATGTCGTTTAACAGTATGAATGATCCGCTGCATATAGCTGTTCCCTCTAAATGGATGCCGTCGACGGAACGGATGCCGTCACCGGAATCTTTCCCTTCCTTTTCCTGTAAGGTTATAATATTATCCCGTTCAGACCAACGCACATCAATAAAATCATTTTCATCCACACGCCCATTCTTATGTACTGGCCATAATAAAAGAGCATAATGGATCTTATCCGCATAAACGGTTGGCCTATTGTGGTTATTTCCCAGTAATTTTTGTTTTGTTATTTGTGTATTATGGGCGGATCCTTGGGGCCATTCAATATACATCAGGCGAGTCATGGCAGCCCGGTATTGCAGGCCGTTATCCATAGAAACAACTGCCATAAAGGGCTGCCCTTCCATAGCCATCGTATATTTTGTCGGATCGGCATTCGGACGTTTGATGAAATCGCCAATCACTTTTTCTTCCAAATTCGGATCAGGTTTTAAACGAAAAATACTTTTAACGTTGGCTGGTTGCGCTACTTTTAAAGCAAAGAAATACTCTTCTGCCTGTTGTGCCTGTTTTGCAGCTGCCCGTTTCCTACTTTCGTTCAGTTCTTTTTGAAAATCACTGACACTTTTATTCAGGGATTGTTCAATGGCATCGTATAAATCATCACTCATATTTTATCCTCGGTCTGATGAATAAGACAATAAAATACCTGATATTTTCAATATATATCATTGAAATAATATCCTGTCAAACAAAAAGGAAAAAGTGCGGATACACTTCCGGTTATCCGTTTTTACGCCGGTTAGATAAATAGTTTCTATAATTTCTTTATTTTCTGCGTAAGGCGTACATACAAACCGGTAATGCCGTCAATGTAATCAGAGCCGATATCCCATACATTAATCTGTAATTGGCTGTCTCAGATAGCAAAAATCCTAATAACCCAGGCCCGAAACCGAAAGCGATATCACTGAGCATATAATATGTTGAAACGGCGTAACTGAAACGATGTGTGGGAACGGATTTACAGGCAATGGCATAATTGGCGGATAAGATGGTACCAAATCCCAATCCGCACCCGATTGCGCATAAGATGACGGTAATCGTTGACGGATATAGGGCTAATACCGTCAATCCAATAACTTGTGCCAAAACAGACGAATAACATACAATTTTATTGCCGTATTTATCTTGAATTTTTCCGGCCAAAGGTCGTGAAAAAATTAATACAAATGCGTAAATCAAAAAGAAATAGGCAAAAATATGCATTAAGTTTTCCGATGCAGCGAACAATCGGCCGAATGTAACAATACCGATATAGCCAAAACCACACAAGGCAGAAACAGATGAAATAGGCAAAGCCTTCATTTCAATATAACGATTAAGACCGATGGGAGGATCAGCCTGAATTTCCTTTGTCTTTATAGCAGGACAGGTAGCCGGATCATACCGATGCACATCTACAAACCAGATGGAGATCAAAGAAATAAATCCCATCAACATCGCTGCTGTAAAACATCCCGAAGATCCGAAATTAGTGTAAATCAGTCCTCCGATAAAAGGTCCAAAACCGATTGCCAAAGTTGTCGCCAACATTAAGTACCCGCATCCTTCGGCGAATCTTTTTTGGGGTAAAATTGCGCGACCGATCGTTGAAACGGCATTTGAAGCAGCCCCAAAGCTTAATCCGTGGATAAAGCGCACCAATAACAATAACCCGATATTATCGGATAAAAAATACCCGCCGCATACCAGACAGTGCATCGCGGATGACCAAATAGCCATCTTTTTCCATCCGATCGTTTCCATAGCATGTCCCGAGCAAAACCGAGAACACAAAGAACCGAAAATATAAATACCCGATATCAAACCGGCAACCGTTGCACCGGCACCCAAGGCTGTCGCATGCTCTGAAATAGTCGTAATCAACAGATACATGACAATAGCTTGCGTCAATATTGATAAAAATGTGAGAAAAAACTTCTTTGTAAAAATGGGATCTTGTACCATTTTATATTTTCCTTGAATAGCTCCTTCAGTCAGTAATTTTTTCCGTTATACATTTTTTATTCATATTGTGCAACATATTTTTATTCTTGAATAACAGAAAATTTTACTGTATCATCCGCGTATGGCAATGGAGGTATAATATGCTGGCGCATGAGGCACTTGGATATAGTCGTTTGGGGCACAGATGTGTAACAAAAGAAGAATTAGATACTTGACTTTCTTCCCTTTTTTTGTGTATAATACCGGCTAAAAAAGAAAAGGAGTTGTCATGTACAAAGATTCACCATTTTTAGATGATAGATATGATGCCATTACCATTGAAAATCGTGGTAAAAAATTTTGGGAAGAAAAAAAGGTCTATCAATACGAGGCCACAAAATCCCGCCAAGATACCTTTATGATTGATACACCTCCTCCAACCGTATCAGGATCCTTACACATCGGGCATATCTTCAGCTATACCCAAACAGATGTGATTGCCCGTTTCCAACGTATGATGGGAAAAACTGTTTTCTACCCCATCGGATGGGATGATAATGGGTTGCCCACGGAACGTCGTGTCCAAAACTATTTCAATATTGCGTGCAATCCCAACCTTCCTTATGATCCGAACTTTAAGCCGGAGCATGTTGAAAACGATAAGTCTCCGCGCAAAGAAGTATCACGCAAAAACTTTATTGAAGCGTGTGAAATTTTAACAAACTCCGATGAAAAAATTTTTGAAGAGGTATTTAAAAATGCCGGCCATTCTTATGACTGGAATTTAAAGTATACAACTATCGGAAATGACACGATTAAATTATCACAAGAATCCTTTATTGACCTTTATGAAAAAGGGTGTATTCAATCTGTAGAAGCCCCCACTATGTGGGATACAACCTTCCAAACTGCCGTTGCCCAGGCCGAAGTGGAGGACAGGGAAGTGGAAGGCTTTTTCCATGACTTAAAATTTAAGGTAGAAGGGTGTGATGACACCTTTATCATTTCCACGACACGTCCGGAATTGTTGCCTGCCTGTATCGGTATTGTGGCGCATCCGGATGATGAACGTTATAAACATTTATTCGGTAAAAAGGCAATCGTACCTTTGTTTGATATTGCCGTGGATATTGTACCGTCCGAACATGCCGAAATTGATAAGGGAACCGGTATTATGATGGTATGTACCTTTGGAGATTCTGCAGATGTGGCTTGGTGGAAAAAGACAGGCTCACCCTTAAAACAAATCATAGATATGGATGGGCGAATGATGAACATCCAATACGGTACTTATCCGTTTGACAGCTTGAATCCCGAAAAAGCCAATCAAAATTACAGTCAATTGGTCGGGCTTACCACGAAACAGGCAAAAACAAAAATCGTTGAATTGTTACGATCGGATGGATCTTTACAGGGGGAACCGCGTCGTATCATGCATCCCGTCAAATTTTATGAAAAAGGGAATTTACCTTTGGAATTTGTATCTTCCCGTCAATGGTTCATTCATTTATTACCTGAAAAAGAAGCCATGGTGAAAGCGGGGCGTGAAATCGGTTGGAAACCCGCCCACATGCAGCATCGCTTTGAAGAATGGGCCTTTGGTCTTAACCAAGATTGGTGTATTTCACGCCAACGTTTCTTTGGTGTTCCTTTTCCTGTTTGGTATCCGATAAATGCTGAAGGCAAAACGGATTATGATCATCCGATTTTAGCTGATTATTCCCAATTGCCTGTAGATCCTGCCGTAGATGTTCCCAACGGGTATAAGGCAGAACAACGCGGACAAGCCGGTGGTTTCGTGGCCGATAAAGACGTTATGGATACATGGGCTACTTCGGCTTTAACACCGCAAATTGCCTTAGATAAAGCAAAAAATCCGAATTTATCTTTGCCATTTGATGTTCGTCCGCAAGCACATGATATTATCAGAACATGGGCCTTTTATACGGTGGCAAAGGCACTTTTGCACAGCAAAACAATTCCTTGGAAAGAAGCCTTGATCAGCGGGTTTATTTTGGATCCGGATCGTAAGAAAATGTCAAAATCTAAAGGTAACGTGATTACGCCGCAACATTTGATTGATACTTATGGGGCTGATTCCGTTCGTTATTGGGCTGCCAGAGCCCGTTTGGGTATAGATACGGCCTTTGAAGAACAAATTATGTCGCAGGGGAAAAAACTGGTCAATAAAATTTTCAACGCGTGTAAGTTTGTATTCAATATTGTGGGGCAATCTTCCTTAAAAGAAGAAGCAGATTACATAAAATATATTCAAAATCCAATGGATAAATCATGGCTTAAGAAACTGTCGGACAGTTTAGAGTATGCCACAAAATCCTTTAATCAATATGATTATGCCGGGGCGTTAGAGGCTATTGAATCAAGATTCTGGGATTTTTGTGATAACTATTTGGAAATTGTGAAATCCAGGGCTTATTCAGGAGACAACACTTCTGCAATTGCTTGTTTAATGAAGACAATTGATACCTTCATTTTAGCATTTGCGCCTTTCGTTCCGTTTATCACTGAGGAAGTTTATCAGGCAAGAAGTTGGAAGAAAGGGGATGAATCTGTCCACAGCGGCTCTTGGCCAAAAATCACTGATTTTGAGGCTTCACAGGCCAACGATTCGGTCTTATACAATTCCGTATCTGTGATTGCTTCAGAAATCAGAAAAGCCAAAACAGCGGCAGGTAAGACACAGCGCACACCTGTGGTTAAAGTAGAAATTGAAGCGCCCGAAAAGTTACGTACTGTGTTGGAAGCCGGCAAAACAGATATTGAAAATGTGGGACGTTTAACATCAACGGCTTTAACTTTCACAGAAGGCAAAGAATTGAAAGTCTTAAAC
>Ga0310690_10007034_pt1 | contig 14595 bp, 13 predicted proteins | sample AusTroGonzalo_MG_2_FD_207661 | JGI IMG/M metagenome (GOLD analysis project Ga0310690, IMG submission 207661) | Bovine rumen microbial communities from tropical cattle in Woodstock, Queensland, Australia - Gonzalo_04 (v2) (version 2) | ecosystem: Host-associated > Mammals > Digestive system >...
TCCCCTTTGGCGGCATGTTTGCCGCCAGAGACTGCACAGAAACAAAAATATTTTTGCTTATGGAACATAACACCGAAAAACCCGATTGGAAGAAAGTCTTGGTTGAGGTCATCGTCAAGATCCTCACACTCGGCTTCTACCACATCGAGAAACACCGCAAAGAGGTAAAATAGCCGCCTCTCTAAAGAATGGCAATTTCAATTTTCAATTTTCAATTTTCAATTTGAAATATCATGGGAGTAGTAAAGTATTCACCGGGTATCGAGTACGTAAAGGGCTCGTTAGCCAAACCGAAGAAAAGTGACGGTCACAACCACGGCGACTACCTGATTGGTACGCACCGTGAGGCCGCGACCACCAACCCCAACTGTACGCGTCTGTACGTCCGCAAGGGTGACACCTACGGCAACAAGATCGCGCAGACCGTTGAGGCACGTGCAGCCCGCACCCGTTTCACCGTTGTGTCACAGGCCGTCAAAGCTCGCAAGGAGAACATCTCTACACTGACCACCGACCAGGCTGCGTTCAAAGCGCAGAAGGATCTGCCGAATGGCAAGAAAACCTTCAAGGCCTACTTGTGGAAAGTCTGCGGCGACGCCTACGACGACCAGTACGGAGGCTAAAAAAGCCGTCAGCCAGGTCAGACCTGCATCAGCCGTCAGCCATCAGCCGTCAGCCATCAGCTAACAGCTAACAGCTAACAGCCAACAGCTAAAAAACTGAAGGCTGAAGGCTGAAAGCTAAAAAAAAACGCATTTCGGTGCGTTTTTTTTTGTGTATGTCAAATTTTTTTTGTAATTTTGCACGCAAAATTGTGTGTCATGATAGAAACATTCATACAAACAGACTGGATTGGGGTCATTACGAAGCTCGTTCTGGCGACAGCATTAGGTTATCTGATCGGCATGGAACGGGAGTTGCACGGCAAAGTGGTAGGTACCCGGACAATCTCGCTGATAGCTATCGGCAGTGCGCTCTACGTGCTGATGTCGCCGGCTATCTTCGGAGGGGATAACAGCCGTATCATCGCGCAGGTAGTGTCGGGTATCGGCTTCCTGGGCGCAGGTATCATCTTCAAGGACGGCGACACGGTGAAGGGTCTGACAACAGCAGCCACGGTATGGTGTGCGGCAGCGATCGGTTGTCTGTGCGGAAGCGGGATGTTTGCGGAGGCAGTTCTCGGCACCGCGGCTATCATGACCGTGAATATCTTCTTCAAGCACCTGAAGCATGAGAAGGAGGAAGGAAAGTAACGGTTATCGGTTAACGGTTATCGGTTATCGGTTACGGGAAGAAGCCACAAGAATAGACAACAGTCTGAAAACTGAAAGCTCAAGATAGAAAGACAAAAAAAGAGATAATTATGGCAAATGACAAACAACAAAGCGGATTGATGTTCAATGCATTGACCGCAGGAAGCAAGATTGTAGGAAACATCACTGCAGACAGTGATTTCCGGGTTGACGGCCTGATAGAGGGCGAGTTGAATTGTACGGGTAAGGTGGTTATCGGCGAGGCAGGGCGTATCAAAGGGACTGTCGTATGCGCGAACGCAGAGATCCTCGGCCTGATGGACGGCAAGATCACATGCAGCCAGCAGTTAAGCCTGCGCGCAAGCGGCAAGATACAAGGTGACGTGAAGACGAAGACGCTGGTGGTAGAGCCGGGTGCGCAGTTCAACGGCACTTGCTCGATGGGAGCAGAGAAGGCTGTGCCTTCTAAATGAATAATTAATCATTGACATCATGAAGATCAAGCCATTTAAGGGATACAGGCCACCGAGAGAGTTGGTGGAACAGGTGAGCAGCCGGCCGTATGACGTGCTGAATAGTGAAGAAGCGCGCGCAGAGGCGGCAGGAAATCCGAAGTCCTTATATCATATCATCAAACCGGAAATCAATTTTGCGCCGGGCACAGACGAACACGACCCGCGTGTGTACAATGCCGCCCTGGAACAGTTCAAGAAATTCAAGGCGGAAGGCTGGCTCGTGCAGGACCAGGAGGAGAAATACTATGTGTATGCGCAGACCATATTAGCCGAAAGTCAAAAGTCGAAAGTCGAAAGCCCGTTAGGAGGTAAAACGCAATACGGTCTGGTGGTCGGTGCGTGGGTGGACGACTATCTGGAGGGACGCATCAAGAAGCATGAGCTGACGCGCCGGGACAAAGAGGAAGACCGGATGAAGCATGTGCGTGTGCTGAACGCGAACATGGAACCCGTGTTCTTCGCCTACCCTCACCGTGATGACCTGGACGCGATAGTAGCCGAGGTGACCAAGGGTGCGCCGGAGTATGACTTCGTAGCAGCCCCCGAAGGATTCCGACACACGTTCTGGGTGATCAATGACAAAGCGACGATAAACCGTATCACGGCCATTTTTGCTGAGATACCGGCGATGTATATTGCGGACGGACACCATCGTTCAGCTGCTGCCGCCGGAGTAGGCGCAGAGCGCCAGCATTCAGCCATCAGCCGTCAGCATTCAGAAGAATTCAATTTCTTTATGGCGGTGTGCTTCCCGGAGAATCAGCTCAATATCATCGACTACAACCGCGTGGTGAAGGACCTGAACGGCCTGACGGAGCAAGAATTCCTGGACAAACTGCAAGAGGATTTCGATATCGTTGAATACCACGACGAGTTACGAGAGCCGAACTATGACCTGGTACGTCCGAGAGGTTTGCACTATTTCGCGCTGTATATGGGTGAGGTATGGTATCAACTCAAAGCCAAAGAGGGACGATATAACGACAACGACCCTATCGGCGTGCTGGATGTGACGATATCGAGCAACCTGATACTGGACAAGATCCTCGGCATCAAAGACCTGCGTTCGGATAAACGGATTGATTTCGTGGGCGGTATCCGCGGACTGGGCGAACTGGAGCGGAGAGTGGACAGCGGCGAATGGAAAATGGCACTGGCACTCTACCCTGTCACGATGAAACAGATTATCGACATCGCAGATAGTGGCAATATTATGCCGCCCAAGACGACGTGGTTCGAGCCGAAACTGAGAAGCGGACTGGTAGTGCACGAACTGAATTAAAAATTAAAATTAAGAATTAAGAATTAAGAATTGAGATTTAGTCGAAACATATTAGTCTTTACTCTTTGCTCCTTATTCCTTACTCTCTCCGGGTGCTCTATCCAGCAGCGGGTGAAGCGGGCGGACAAGAAATTCGCTATCGGTGAGTATTACACCGCAGCGGATATCTACAAGTCCTGCTACAGCCAGTTGTCCACGAAGAAAGACCGCGAACTGAAAGGCTACGTGGCATACAGGCAAGGCGAGTGCTACCGCGCCATCAATAACCCTCGTGCAGCCAACTGCTACCAGAGTGCACTGCGTTGCAAATACCACTTGCAGGACTCCACCATCTTCTTGCACGCAGGTCAAGTGCTGCAGTACCAAGGCAAGTACAAGGATGCCGCCAAGAGTTATGAGTTATACTTGCAGTCCCACCCGGACGATTATGTAGCAAAAGCCGGTATGTACTCGTGCCAGAAGATAGACGAATGGAAGAAAGAGGGTTCGCGATACAAAGTGCAGGAAGCCAAGGAGTTCAACGCGAAACGCACGAGTAACTTCGCGCCGATGTTCATCGGTTCGGCAGATGACGCACTGATGTTCTCCTCGAACCGGCAAGAGTCGAAAGAGAAAGGCAAGAAGAGTCTCAAACGTGCGAGTAACGTGACCGGCCAGCAACTGTTCCAACTCTATCAGACGCGCAAGAACGCCGCCGGTGAGTGGGAAGAGATAGAACTGGCGGAAGGCCTGTACGATGCGCCGGAAGAGGAGAAACAGGATAATGACTCGACCGGTGGCAAGCAAGCCGGCACGGCAGAGATGGGCGTGTGCTCGTTCTCCAAGGACGGCCGGACGATGTTCTTCACCTACTCCAAACCTATCAACGGTCAGGACCTGGGTGCCAAGATATACAAGAGCGAACGCGCAAGCGGCCAGTGGGGCGAGGCGCAGGAAGTGAAGTTGTTTAACGACAGTTCGATTACTGTCGGTCACCCGGCACTGAACCCCTCCGGAGACACGCTCTATTTCGTGAGTGACGGTCCCGGTGGTGTAGGCGGCAAGGATATATGGATGGCAGAGCTGGACGGTTCGGAATGGGTGAACGCGCAGCCTTTAGGGGCAGGCATCAACACCGCAGCGGATGAGATGTTCCCATTCGTTCACGAAGACGGGACACTCTATTTCGCTTCCAACGGTCACCCGGGTTACGGCGGACTGGATATATTCAAGGCTGTACGTGATACGACCGTCCAAGACAGCGTCGTATGGGAGTTGTATAACATGGGCCCTGTGTTCAACGGCATAGGAGATGATTTCGGTATCACGTTTGCCGGTAATACCCAGAACGGCTTTTTCTCATCCAACAAAGGGGACAAGAAAGGGTTTGACAAGATATACCGTTTCTGGTTGCCGGAGATGGAGTTCACCGCAGAAGGCATAGTGACCGACGAAGCCGGTAATCCCTTGTCGGACGCCGTACTGCGCATCGTAGGCAGCGACGGAACCAACAGCAAGCTGAACGCACGTCGGGACGGATCGTATAAGATCAAATTGAAACGCGACGTCAAGTATGTCATGTTAGCCACGGCGCGCGGACATTTGAACGACAAAGCCAAGTGGGACACGTACGGACTGAAAGACAGCAAGACCTACACGATGAACTTCGCCCTCAACCCCATCAGTCGTCCCGTGACGATGGAGAATATCTTCTATGAGTTCGGCCGTTGGGAGATTACCAAGGCCTCCGAGGCGGAGCTGGAGAAGTTAGTCAAGCTGCTGAACGACAACCCCAATATCACGATTGAGTTGAGTGCTCATACGGACTTAAAAGGTACGGACGAGTACAACAACGAACTGAGTCAGAAACGTGCGCAAAGTTGTTGTGACTACCTGACAGCGCACGGTATCGAGCAGGAACGTCTGACGCCGGTGGGTTACGGCAAAACAAAGCCGGTCATTTGCGACAAGGCGCTCAACAAACAATATCCGTTTATCCCTGTGGAGCAGGAACTGAACGAAACGTTTATTCTCAGTCTGCCTGCCGACAAACAAGAAATCTGCAACCAGATTAACCGACGCACGGAGTTCAAGGTTCTCAAAACAACGTACAAACTATACTAATATGCAACAATATTTAGATTTATGCAGGCGGGTGCTGAATGAAGGCACGGAGAAACATGACCGGACAGGCACAGGGACAATCTCGGTGTTCGGTCATCAGATGCGGTTCAGGATGTCAGACGGTTTTCCGCTGCTGACCACCAAGAAACTGCACCTCAAGTCCATCATCTACGAGCTCTTGTGGTTCTTGCAGGGCGACACGAACGTCAAGTACCTGCAGGAGCACGGCGTACGTATATGGAACGAATGGGCGGACGAGAACGGAGAACTGGGTCCCGTCTATGGTCATCAGTGGCGTTCGTGGCCCGATTATAACGGCGGCACAATAGATCAGATTGCCAATATAGTAAAGACAATCAAGGAAAACCCTGACAGCCGACGGATGTTAGTCAGCGCGTGGAATGTGGCGGAAGTGGACAAGATGGCGTTGCCGCCGTGTCACTGTCTGTTCCAGTTCTATGTGGCGGACGGCAAGTTGAGCCTGCAACTCTACCAGCGGAGCGCGGATATCTTCCTCGGTGTACCGTTCAATATCGCCAGTTATGCCCTACTCCTGCAGATGATGGCACAAGTGACCGGACTCGAGTGCGGTGATTTCGTGCACACCCTCGGCGACGCACATATCTACCTGAACCACCTCGAGCAGGTGCAGTTGCAGTTGACGCGCGAACCGAGACCGTTGCCCACGATGAAGATCAATCCGGACGTGAAGAACCTGTTCGGATTCCAATACGAAGATTTTGAATTAACCGATTATGACCCGCATCCACATATAGCGGGCGTTGTAGCAGTATGATATCTATCATTGTAGCTATTGCAGAGAATTATGCCATCGGCAAGAAAGGAGACTTGTTGTGTCACCTGCCGGCGGACTTGAAGCATTTCAAAGAGATAACCGGCGGTCAGACCGTGCTGATGGGCGAGCGGACTTTCTGGTCCCTTCCCAAACACCCACTGCCCAACCGTCGCAATATCGTGCTGACAGATGTTGCCGGCAAGACTTTTGAGGGCGCAGAGGCAGTCTATTCGATTCCAGAATTAGTCGAAAGAGCAAAGTCGAAAGATGAAAGCGAGGAAGCTTTTGTTATCGGCGGAGGAATGGTGTACAGGCAGATGATGCCTTTAGCCGACAAACTGTATATCACCCATATTCATCATAGTTGGCCGGACGCAGACACGTTCTTTCCGGAGATAAAACCCGAAGAATGGGAAAAGACAAGCGAAGAATATCACGAAGCGGACGAGAAAAACCCATATGACTTCACTTTTTGCACATATAATAGGCGGCGCGGTTAATATCAGCGAGCGGCAAGTAGCGGCGGTGCTGGCACTCTTGGACGAGGGGGCCACTATCCCGTTTATCGCCCGCTACCGCAAAGAGAAAACCGGCAGTCTGGACGAGGTGCAGTTGGCATCTATCCTGGCGCAGTACACCAAGCTGCAGGAACTGGCCAAGCGCAAAGAGACCATCTATGCACGACTGGAGGAGTTGGGTAATACGGATGAGGAGTTGCACCGGCGCATCGAGGATTGTTGGGACGCAACAGAGTTGGAAGATATCTACCTACCCTATAAACCGCACCGCAAAACCCGCGCCGATATAGCCATTGAGAAGGGTCTGTTACCCTTGGCGGAGGAGATACTCAAGCAACGGCCGATGCGGTTGCCAAGCAATGAAGAGGATCTGCAGGGGGCACGCGATATCATTGCGCAACGGATAGCCGAAGACGAAAAGAGCAGGAACGCTATTCGTCGGGAGTTTAGTTACACGGCGATGCTCACCACCAAGGCTGTCAAGGGAAAGACAGACACGCCCGAGGCGCAGAACTACAAGGATTATTTTGATTTCAAGTGCCCGCTCAAACATATCAGAAGCCATCAGTTATTAGCTATCCGACGGGCAGAGGCGGAAGGGTTCATCCGCGTGGATATATCTCCGGACACGGAGAAAGCACTGGATAAGTTGGCGCATCTATGGCTTCGTGCTAACAACGATGTGGCGTATCAAGTGGAACTGGCGATGGAGGACGGTTACAAACGTCTTCTGAAACCCGCCATCGAGACAGAGTATGCGGCACTGAGCAAAGAGAAAGCGGACACTGAAGCGATTCACGTGTTTGCAGACAACCTGCGGCAACTGCTCTTAGGCGCACCCTTGGGACAGAAACGTGTACTGGCTTTAGACCCCGGATTCCGGACAGGTTGCAAGACCGTGGTGCTGAACGAACAAGGAGACCTCATCACCCACGATGTTATCTATCTGCACAACCTGCAGAGCACCAAGCGCTTGCAGGAACTGATAGAGCAGTACCGCATTGAAGCCATCGCCATCGGCAATGGTACAGCCAGCCGGGAGACCGAGCAAATGGCGAGAGAAGCTGTCAGCCATCAGCCATCAGAATTCAGACCGCAGATTTTTGTGGTAAGTGAGGCGGGAGCATCGGTGTATAGTGCCAGCAAGACGGCCCGTGAGGAGTTTCCCGATGAAGATGTGACGGTGCGCGGAGCAGTGAGTATCGGAAGGCGACTGATAGACCCGCTGGCAGAGTTGGTGAAGATTGAACCCAAGTCTATCGGTGTCGGGCAATATCAGCACGATGTGGATCAGACGCAGTTGCGTGAGAGCCTGCAGCAGACCGTAGAGAGTGTGGTCAACTATGTGGGTGTGGATGTGAATACAGCCAGCAAACACCTGCTGACCTATATATCAGGTTTAGGACCGACTCTCGCACAGAGTATCGTGGATTATAGGGCTGCGAACGGAGCATTCAGCAACCGCAAAGAACTGCTGAAAGTGCCTAAGTTGGGCGCCAAGACTTTTGAACAGGCCGCAGGATTCTTGCGATTGAAGGGCGCAAATCCGCTGGATAACAGTGCCGTACACCCTGAGAGCTACCCTATCGTAGAGAAGATGGCCAAAGACCAAGGATGCAGTGTGGCAGACCTGATCGCTCGGCCGGAATTGCGGGACAAGATTGACTTGAACAAGTACGTGACCGTCGAAGTGGGACTCCCTACTCTGACGGATATCCTAAAAGAGTTGGCTCAACCGGGTCGTGACCCGCGCGGTGAGACCGAGGAGTTTCATTTTGACGAGTCGGTTCACACGATAGATGATTTGCAACCGGGAATGGTGCTACCGGGTATCGTGACGAACATCAGTGCATTCGGGGCGTTCGTGGATATAGGCGTACACAAGGACGGCTTGGTTCATATCTCTGAGATGGCAGACCGCCGTGTGAGCAATCCGCAGGAAGTGGTTAAGTTGCACCAACACGTCAAAGTACGCGTATTAGACGTTGATAAGCTGAGAAGTCGAATACAATTAAGCCTCAAACGAATTGAAAATTGATAATTGATAATTGACAATTATGGCAGACGATAAGAAGATTATTTTCTCGATGGTGGGACTGAGTAAGAACTTCGGTCCGCAGAAACAGGTGCTGAAGAATATCTATCTGAGTTTCTTCTATGGCGCCAAGATAGGTATCATCGGTTTGAACGGTGCGGGTAAATCGACTTTGCTCAAGATTATCGCCGGTATCGAAAAAGAGTACCAAGGCGAGGTGGTGTGGAGTCCGGGTTACAGTGTCGGCTATTTGGAGCAGGACCCGAAGTTGGATCCGAACAAGACCGTGCGGGAAGTGGTACAGGAAGGTGTGCAACCTATCATGGACATGCTGAAGGAGTACGATGATATCAATATGGCCTTTGCTGAACCTGATGCAGATTTTGACAAGTTGCTTGCTCGTCAGGCGGAGTTGCAGGACAAGTTGGATGCAGCGGATGCATGGAACATCGACCAGAAGTTAGACCGGGCGATGGATGCGTTGCGTTGTCCTCCTGATGATGCGAACGTCACTACCTTATCGGGAGGCGAGCGCCGCCGTGTAGCACTCTGTCGTCTGCTGCTTCAGCAACCCGATGTGCTGTTACTCGACGAGCCCACCAACCACTTGGATGCCGAATCGATTGACTGGCTGGAGCAACACCTGCAGCAATATGCCGGTACGGTGATCTGTATAACGCACGACCGCTATTTCTTGGACAACGTGGCAGGTTGGATTCTGGAACTGGACCGCGGTGAAGGTATTCCCTGGAAAGGCAATTACTCGTCCTGGCTGGAGCAGAAGACGAACCGTATGGCGCAGGAAGAGAAACAGGCGAGCAAACGGCGCAAGACCTTGGAGCGCGAGCTGGAGTGGATTCGGATGGCACCAAAAGCACGGCACGCGAAACAGAAAGCACGTCTGGAATCGTACGACCGCATGCTAAATGAGGAACAGAAAGCCAAAGAAGAGAAACTGGAAATCTTCATCCCCAATGGTCCACGATTGGGCAATAAGGTCATTAACGCAGAAGGTGTGGCGAAATCATTCGGCGACCGGTTGCTGTTTGAGGATCTGAACTTCATGTTACCGCCAAACGGTATCGTAGGTGTCATCGGTCCGAACGGCGCGGGAAAAACGACCTTGTTCCGGATGATCATCGGCAGCGAGAAAGCGGATAAAGGTACTTTCAGTGTGGGTGAGACGGTCAAGATCGGGTATGTGGACCAGCAACACACGGATATAGACCCGAATAAGTCGGTCTTTGAGACCATCAGTGGCGGTACGGAGTTCATTCGTGTGGCAGGTCGAGAGATTAACGCCCGTGCGTACTTGAGCCGTTTTAACTTCACCGGTGCTGACCAGGAGAAGAAATGCGGCGTGCTGAGTGGTGGTGAACGTAACAGACTGCACTTGGCGCTGACGCTGAAGAGCGAAGCAAACGTGCTGCTGCTGGATGAGCCGACGAATGATATCGATGTGAACACTTTGCGTGCGCTGGAAGAAGGTTTGGAGAACTTCGCAGGCTGTGCCGTGGTGATTTCACACGACCGATGGTTCCTCAACCGTATCTGCACCCATATACTGGCTTACGAAGGAGACGGCAAAGTGTTCTGGTTCGAAGGCAGTTATTCGGAGTACGAAGAGAACAAGAAAATGCGGTTAGGCGAGGAAGCGTGCGAGCCGAAACGAGTGAAGTATAGGGGGATTAGTTGAGAGTTGAGAGTTGAGAGTTGTTAAGGCGAGTAAGTACATATATCCGAAAACGGGAATTGCTCAGTAAAGACAAGCCCGTGTTGGTGGCAGTGAGCGGCGGTGCAGACAGTGTGGCGCTGCTGGATGTGCTGGTACGGGCGGGATATACGTGCATTGCTGCGCATTGCAATTTCCATCTACGCGGCGAGGAGAGCAACCGTGATGAGGTGTTTGTCCGGGATCTGTGCGCGCAGTTGGGTGTGCCGTTGGAGACGGGAGATTTTGACACCTTATTATACGCGCGCGCACACCGCGTAGGCATAGAAGTGGCGGCACGGGAACTGCGGTATAGATGGTTCGAACAAATAGCACAGGCACATGGATGTCAGGCAGTAGCCGTTGCGCACCATCAGAACGACCAGGCAGAGACGATATTGCTGAATCTCAAGCGCGGTACGGGACTGCGAGGACTGGCAGGAATGCGACCCATAAGTGCCAATCCGATGGCACCGGAAGGAGTGCCCGTTGTACGTCCGTTGTTGTGCACGACACGGGACTATATTGAACATTACTTGCGGGACAAGAGGCAGTTGAGTTGGGTGACGGACAGCACCAACAGCGACCTGACTATCAGTCGCAATGCCGTGCGGGAACAACTGAAGAGTTACAGCAAATCAGACATCGAGCATATGGCTCAAACCGCCGAATACGTGCAAGGCTATATAGATATACTAGAGGGCAAAAACACGCGCGAAGCAGGTATAGCAAAGCTTTACGAAGACATTCGCGAGTGCGGTTTTGCGGAAATAGATAAGATTTACGATGCGTTGCAACGCGGAGAAGGAGGTAAAACGTTCCGCTCAAAAACGCATCAGGCAATAATACGAAAAGGAAAATTATGCGTCACTACGGCATTATAGGATACCCACTGTTGCACTCGTTCTCTGCAAGATATTTCAATGAGAAATTTGCAACAGAAAAGATAGAAGCGGAGTACTCGCTTTATCCGGTTAAGGTTGAAGGTTTAAAGTCGAAAGTTGAAAGACTTTTAGACTCCTTGGACGGGTTTAATGTGACCCTGCCCTACAAGCAAGCCATCATTCCGTTCCTGGAGCGACTGGACGAGACAGCCGAAGCTATCGGGGCGGTGAACGTGGTGTACCAACGAGTCGGCTACAACACCGACTGCCTGGGATTCATGGATTCTGTTCAACCGCTGTTGCGCGAGTACGACCGGCAGGCACTGGTGTTAGGCACCGGCGGTGCATCGAAAGCAGTGTGTTACGGTTTGCGCAAGTTGGGAATCACTCCTACTCTCGTCAGCCGCACGCCAAAAGAAGGGATGTTGGGTTACAACGAACTGACAGATGAGGTGATGGCACGCCATACGATTATTGTCAATTGCACACCATTAGGGATGCTGCCGGAAGTGGATACGTGCCCGCCGATACCGTATGAAATGATTTCGGCACGACATTTGCTGTTTGACTGCGTATATAATCCCGAAGAGACGTTGTTCCTGAAGAAAGGCAAGGCGCAGGGAGCCACGATACGAAACGGCATCGAGATGCTGTATGGTCAAGCGAAGGCTGCATGGAAAATATGGAATTCATAATAAGGTTTAAAGTACGTTCAATAATATGAAAAAAGTATTTGTATTGCTCTTGGGAGCGATGATGTGGTGTACGACAGGTGCACAAGTGATGGAAGAAGGTGAATCAGCGTTGGTGTATTATTCGCCAAAAACCGCAATCACGGTTGATTTCACATATAGTATAGAAACTCACGAACAGGGTATCTATTCGGATTTCGCGGAGGCAATGTTAGGCACGGACGCCGCAGAGACGGAGAATAGAACGGTTTATACCCTCCAAAAAGCACAAATCGGGACAGCCACTTCAGCCGACTACTCCCGTCCGCACAAAGTGTTGCCGGACGCATGTGTGCCCATGTTGCTGACCATCAATGAGAAAGGGGTGCTGAAGGGATATAACTTGCCTGCGGAGCAGTCGGTGAAAAAAAATGATAAGCACAAAAATAGCACAAACATAGGACAAACCTCCGATAAATCTATGCCGATTACCATTGCTCCGTTCTCGGAAGAAGTGTTGGAAGCCGCGACCCCTCTGGCGCAGGCGAACGCCGTTGCCAAGCAGATTTTTCGTATCCGCGAGACACGGATGTATCTGCTGAACGGTGAAGTAGAACACCTGCCGGCTGACGGTCAGGCGATGAAATTAGTGCTGGAAGAGTTGGACAAACAAGAGAAAGCCTTGACTGAGCTTTTCGTAGGCAAGAAGAGCGTGCGCACCGAACACAAACGTATCCTATTAGAACCGACCGAAGAAGATAAACTGTTGTACTTCTCCGAGGAAAACGGGTTTACCAATTCCGACAACTTGGACGCAGACACGATTCGTATCAAAATGGCTCTGCACGCCCAGAGTTTCAAAGCGAATGACAGCAAAAAGAAAAAGAAAGGCGCCGAGTTGTCGCAGATAGTGTATAACTTACCCGGAAGTGCCTGTGTTTCGGTATCTTATGAAGGGGGCATCATTGAAAAACGGACGGTGGCAGTGGCTCAATTAGGCGTAGATGTGCCGATAGCAAAGGATGTGTTCACACGCTCTGAACTGCCCATAATTGTATTTAACGAGAAAACAGGAAATATCGTATCTATTTCAAAATGAGAAAGTTTTTAATTTGGCTATTGGCTTTTGGCTATTGGCCCTTGGCTTTTGCGCAGGAGTTGAAATGCACGGTGACCATCAATTCGGACCAGATAGAAGGTTCGAACAAGCAGGTGTATGAGACGCTCAAGACTTCCATCGAAGAATATATGAACAGCAACCGCTGGACGAACATGACTTTTGCCGAGCAGGAGAAGATAGAATGCAGTATGTTGCTGATAGTCAAGTCCGCACAAGACAATATGTACTCATGTGAGATGACGCTTCAAAGCCGCCGACCTGTTTACGGGACGACGTACACCACTCCACTGTTGAACTTTGTAGATAAGAATTTCAACTTCACGTATCAGGAGTTCGACCGTATCGAATGGCAACAGAACACGTTCACCACCAACCTGACAGCGATGCTGGCATATTATTGCTACCTAATTATCGGCCACGACATGGATAGTTATCAGCGTTTAGGAGGCACTCCACTTTTTCAAGTTTGTGAAGAGATTGTGAATACTTGTCAGTCAGCGAGTATGGAGCAGTCCGAACAGAAAGGATGGATGGCCTTTGATAGCAACCGAAATCGTTATGCGCTGATTAACAACCTGTTAGACGAGGCATTTAAGAAATATCGCAATTATTATTACGAGTATCATCGGCTGGGTTTGGATGAGATGAGTGGCAATGTGACGAATGGTCGAGCCCGCATTGCAGAAGGAATACCGGTACTGCGAGAGGCTTATCGTGCGCGCCCTGCGACGTATGTGATTAACACGTTTTTGGATGCCAAAGCAGACGAGTTAGCGGATATCTTTGCCAAGGGTACAGACAAAGAGAAGAAAGACGTATATGAGATATTGATGGATATTGACCCGACACGACAGAGCACGTATGATCGAATTAATGAATAATTAATATTTTTTTCGCCTCGCGAGATAATCATTATTCATTAATCATTGTTAATTAATTTATGTTAAAACATTTACACATACAGAATTATGCGCTGATCAGTCATCTGGATATTGACTTCGGAGAGGGTTTTTCAGTGATGACCGGTGAGACGGGTGCAGGTAAAAGTATTATTTTGGGAGCCTTGGCACTGGTATTAGGTGCCCGTGCTGACAGCAAAGCCATCACAGACGGCGAAGACAAGTGCATCATTGAGGCGGAGTTTGATGAAGGGATTATTAGGCGTGAGTTGTATTCCAATGGCAAGAGCCGGTCGTTTGTGGATGACAGCGTAGTGAGTTTGCAGGAACTCAAAGTGCTGGCTAACAAACTGATAGACATCCATTCGCAGCATGCGAACCTGCTGATTGAAAATGCTGATTTTCAATTGGAAGTGATAGACGCAGTGGCGCAGAACGATGCATTGATGAATACTTACAGCGCACAATACGAGCGATATACTGCAGCCTGTGAGGAACTGAACAAATTACAAGCTCTGGCCCAAAAAAGTCAGCAAGACGCAGACTACATTCAATACCGATATAACATGCTGGAGGAAGCACAACTGGAGTCCGGCGAGTTGGAGGAACTGGAAGAAGAGCAGTATCGTCTCAGTCACGCGGAGGAAATTCGAATGGCTCTGAACACAGCTATTCAGGCGCTGAACGGAGAAGAAGGGAGTGCCATCGATTTGCTTCGTGCGTGTCGTTTAGAGGAAGTAGCAGCGGACCTGCAGGAACGAATTGAGAGTGCACGGATTGAATTGCAAGACATCGCAGAGGAGGCAGC
>Ga0310690_10007035_pt1 | contig 14595 bp, 14 predicted proteins | sample AusTroGonzalo_MG_2_FD_207661 | JGI IMG/M metagenome (GOLD analysis project Ga0310690, IMG submission 207661) | Bovine rumen microbial communities from tropical cattle in Woodstock, Queensland, Australia - Gonzalo_04 (v2) (version 2) | ecosystem: Host-associated > Mammals > Digestive system >...
GCATAGGACTTAGCTACGGGCTGACGTCGAAGGAGATCGATCCGTCCTTCATGTCGAACGACGTGTACGGACGCCTGAAGGAGATCGCCTCCCGGCTCTGCAAGGCCGGCGCCGGGGAGGACAAGTTCCTCCGGCAGGTGGTGTGCTGGTGGGACGTCCGGGCGCCGCGCTACTGGTGGGCCGAGGCCGACACCTTCAAGGTGGGCACGGTCGCCCAGAGCGAGAGCACCATGCACACGGTCATGCGCCGCCCGCTGGAGGACTCCGACTTCGAGGCGCCCCTGCCGGCGTCCGTGCGGAACAGCCTCAACCGCGCGCACCTCGAGTACGCCGGGAAGAAGGACGAGAGCGTCTTCCTCGAGCTGAAGAACATGCTGCCGGAGGGCTTCCTCCAGCGCAGGATCTGGACGCTGAACCTCGCCAACATGAAGAACATATATGCGCAGCGGAAGAACCACCGCCTGCCCCAGTGGAGCGTGGCCTGCAATGCGTTCCGCGACGCCACGCCGGAGTTCCTGCGAGGAATGTACAGGTGAGCCTGCTGCATCCCTGTCCCTACTGCGGGTCCGACAAGGTCGCCCGCGAGGAGACGGACCTTGGCGGGTACGTCGTGGCCTGCCCGTGCTGCGGCATGTGCGGGCCGGAGGCGCCGTACAGGTGCATCGCCGTCCGCAGGTGGAACGAGCTCTGTGCCAAGATGTGCCGGAAGTGCAACGTCCATCTCGTCGCGGTCAACAGGGAGCTGAGGAGGAGGCTGAATGAGCTTGAACCAAGGAATGATGACGTCGAACTCGGACGAGTGGACGACGCCTAGCGCGCTGTTCAGGGCGCTCGACAGAAGGTTCGGCTTCGAGCTCGACCCGGCGGCGACCAAGGAGAACGCGCTCTGCCCCATGTTCTTCACGGAGGCGGAGGACGGGCTCGTCAAGTCGTGGAAGCCGTGGCGGGTCTTCGTCAACCCGCCGTACTCGCGCGTCGTGGACTGGATGTGGAAGTGCCGGGACGAATCGGAGAAGGGATGCCCGCTGATCTGCGCGCTGGTTCCCGCCCGCACCGACACGAGGTGGTGGCACGACCACGTCATGACCGCGGATCTGATCCACTTCGTGAAGGGCAGGCTGAAGTTCGGGGATGGCCTTGGCTCGGCTCCCTTCCCCAGCGCCCTCGCGTTCTGGTTCGGCCTCGGCAGGCTGAAGGAGGAAATGTGAAGGTCTACATGAGCATCCCCGTGGAGATGCTGGACGCCGCGCAGTCGGAGAAGCTCTACGCCGAAATGTCGGCGCTGCTCGCGGAGCACGGCTTCGAGGGCGTGGCGAACCCGGCCGCGGCGCAGGCTCCTTCGCCCGACCGCGTCTGGAAGCATCTCGCCTGCGCCATGCTTCTGCTGAAGGACTGCGAAGGCGTGCTGTTCTCCCCGGCGTACCTCGACCTGCGGACGAGGGCTCCCGCCGTGGAGTTCAACGCCGCGCTCGGAAGCGGGAAGCGGCTCATGTACGCATACCGCGGCGCGGACAGGAAGCTGGCGCTGACGCCGGACAGCCTTGCGCCGCGGGGCATGAAGTATCCTGAGAAGTAGAAGAAAGCCCCCGCTCCCCATCCGGGGTGCGGGGGCTTTTTTGCGTCCGGCGAAGGAGCGCAGGGGACGCCGGACTAGGACACGGTGAAGGCAATCTGGGCGGACGCCGTCTCCGTGCCGTTGAGGTTGACGGCGTAGAGGGTGAAGCTCACGTTCCCGGCGGAGGATGGCGTGCCCTTCATCAGCACGAGGTGGCCGTACCTGCGGACGGTCATCCACGAGGGGGCGGCGGACGCGTCGAGCGTGATCGGGTCGGAGCCGTCGAGTTCGGCGGAGCCCTGCCACGCGGCGCCCCTCGACGCGGCCGGAGCGTTCACGGAATGGAGCGTCACCGGCACGGCGGTGCAGTCGCCGTCCTCGCAGCAGTCGTAGTGGCAGATCAGGTCCTTCACCACGGCCATGACCGTGGGGGACACCGTGGAGACGCACGCGCCGTAGGGGTGGCGCACGCCCTGCGTCCCCTCGACGCCTCGCTCCAGCACCAGCGTGCCGGCGGAGAGGGAGCACTTGACCGTCTCGGCGTTGAGCTCGTCGCGGATCGTCAGGTAGACGTAGGAGCCCTCCTCCTTCAGGAGGGCCTTGAGGTCGGCCTCCGCGGCCGCATCGATGGGCAGGTGGACGTCGGCGGGGTCGAGCGCCCTGTTGAGCAGGGCGCTGAAAAACTCGGTCTTCATGAGCATGGCGGGCTCCTATGCGGTCCAGTTGTAGGGGTCGGAGGCGAAGCTCTGCTTGGCGGCCTGAGCCTGAAGCGCGTCGCCGGTCGCGCCGAGCACGGCCTCGTAGACGACGTCCGACAGGGAGCTGATCAAGCCGTCGAGCTGGGCCTGCGTGAGGGCGCCGTCCAGTCCGGCGGGGCCTGCGGGCCCCTGCGGGCCGCGGTCGCCCTTCTCGCCCTGCGGACCCGTGGGGCCGCGGTCGCCGCGGTCGCCCTTCAGGCCCATCGGGCCGGGAGCGCCCTGCTCGCCGCGCAGGCCGCGCTCGCCCTGCGGGCCGGGAGGCCCCTTGGGTCCGGTGTCGCCCTTGTCGCCCTTGAGGCCCTGAGTGCCGCGCAGTCCGGTGAAGCCGGTCTCGCCGCGCTCTCCCCGGTCGCCCTTGTCGCCCTTGTCGCCCTTCAACCCCTGCGGGCCGCGGTCGCCCTTGTCGCCCTTGACGGGGGCCGTAATCCATTTGAGCTGCCCCGGCTCCCTGTCGGAAAAGGACAGCACCTGCCCGTTCTCGGCGTTGCCCGGCAGGGCGCAGGGCATGAAGTCCATGGCCGGGGGGTAGCATCCGTGTATGGCCATTATTCGTCCTCCATGCAGCCCTCGGGAATCAGGGCCGCGATCTGGTCTACGTAGTGGTCGCCGCAGGACGGCGCGAGGTCGATGCCGAAGGAGGCGACGACGCAGCACCGGGCCGGTGGCGGTGGGGGAGGTGGCGGGTCGGGGAAGGGGTCGCCGCACTGGTTGAGCGCGAACTCGTACCCCTCCGGCAGGCGCACCTCGTCCGTCTTGGGCTTGCCGAGATCCCTGAGCGGGGTCAGGCACATGGGCTCCATGGGCGGGCAGAACCGCAGCTCGCCGTGGTAGCGTCCCGGCGGAAGCCCCCTGAATGCGTCCTTGATGCGGAACACCACCCGCCCCTCGGCGTCGAGCTCGAAGGCCTCGATCACGATGGCGGGGAAGTCCGGCCTGAAGTTTGCCACGTCGACGCCGGGGCCGGTCGTGGACGGGCCGGGCCAGCATCCGAGGAAGTACATGGGCGACCCGCCTCCGCACTCGTCGGGGCGGGGGCCCGGCGCCACGAGGAGTTGCAGGCCCCGCCACGAGGCGGCCTGAAAGTTTGGCCCCGCCTTGACGCGGAGCGCGAGGCGCACGGCGTCGGGGTCGATGCGGACTATCATTCCCATCCTCCGTGGTAGAGGTTCATGTTGGCGACGGCGCCGGAATAGTAGTCCGCCTCGCCGTCGAACTTCTTCCTGAAGGCGTCCTTCAGCGCGGTGCCGTCGTCGTCCGCGTTGAAGGCGGCCAGCAGGGGCTTGCGCCACGTCTGGTGGCTCTTGCGGATGGCGGCGTCGGCCTGCAGCATGATGTCGAGATCCTGCAGCTTGGCCTCGCTCCATCCCTTGTCGCGCAGCAGCTGCACCCGCCACCTGCGGTACTCGTCGGCGCCCTTCTTCCGCATCTCGTCGCTGTGCCACTCGACGTTCTCGCGCCGGACGTCCGACTCGAGGCGCCGCTTGGCGTCGTAGAACAGGTGCTTGTCGGCGTCGAGCTGGCGCCCGTAGTACATGGTGGCGCCGAGCGCGGTGAGAAGCGCTCCCATTTCCTGATTGGCGGTCTTCCTCTCTTCCTGAACGGCGGGGTTGTCGGACTCCCAGTAGGTGGTGAACAGCCTGCCGATGCCTCCGAGATAACCTCTGGCGATGGCCTGCACCTGCTCTGGCGCGAGGTCGACGCCGGTGGTTTCCAGCATCCACTTGGCGGCGTCTTTGTAGGCGGGAGCGGTGGCGCCGTAGCCGGACGCCGCCTTTGGCTCCATGCCTTCCTCGCCTCCGCCTGCCTTGTAGGAGATGGGCCTGCCCATGAAGTTGCGGTTGACGGCGACGTCGGCGACGGGGCGCGCCCAGACGGGAGAGAAGGCCTGCGCGATCCACGCGGCCGGATTCTCCTTGGCGGCGTACTCGGGGAAATCCTGCGACGACACGTTCTTCGCCACCTGCGCCATGACGGCGAAGGCTCCCTCGTCCGGGTCCATGACGCCGCGCTGGATGCGGTCCTCGGCCACGGCCATGGCGAGCGCGATGCGGGGCACGCCGAACGGCACGGGCAGGCGCCAGTAGTGGCCGTCGCTCGTGGGCAGGGGAAGCGACGCGGCTATCTGGCCGACGGACATGGCGTCGGCGTTGAGCGCGCCGGACTCGTCCTCTCCGAGGGAGTCGCGGATGAAACCGTAGAACATCGACCCGGCCGCGTAGGTGCCGAGCACCGTGGCGGCGGTGCGCGCGTCAGGCGCCTTGAACTTGCCGGACGCGTCGACGCCGAGGCCCAGCGTGCGGAGCATGGCCCGGGCGCCCTGCATGGTCGGGCGGGCGAAGGGAAAGAACGTGCGCATCATGTTCAGCGCCGTGCCGCCGATGTTGTTGTTCAGCATCTCGTTGACGGCGTTGCCCGCCGCCTTGGCGGACATGCCGTTCTTCCGCATGGCGACGAACTGGGCGAACGGAGCGATGTTGTTGAAGTAGCTGTTGTACGCCTCGATGAAATTTTTGAGCGGCCTTGCGTAGGGACCTGCGGCCTTCAGCGCGGCCTTGATGTTGTCCGGCAGGCGGGACGGAGTTTCGTCGCTGATGGCGGTTTCAACGCCCCTGTTGTTCGTGCCGAGGTCGCGCGTGTAGACGGGGTCGCATCCCTGCTGGTTGTACTCCGCATAGTAGCGTCCGTACTCCGTGTTGGGGTCAAGCTTGCCCCGTACCGCGTCCATCAGCACGCGCATGGAGGTCGGCACGTTGGCCAGCACCGACGCCGTGAGCTTGTAGCCCGGCAGGTGCTGTCCGCTTTCCGTGGCATAGTCGCGGTTCCACATGTTGACGACGCGCTCGCCCAAGTCGCGCAGACCGTTCATGGGAGCGAAGCCTGCGGTGAGCTTGGTGTACATCTGCCCCATGCCGCCGGTCATCTGGCCAAGAATGCCAATCTTGTCGGCGGACTTGCCCATGTTGCCGAGAATGTCGTTCAGCTGCTTGGCGCTGTGCATGCCCCGCCCGTTCGGCACGGCGCCGTCGAGCAGGCGCTGGTCGAACTGGATGAACGTCTTTCTGCGGTTTCCGGCCGCGTCCACGATGACGTCGGCCACGATGCCGCCGCCTCCGTACTCGTTGCTCGTGACGCGGAGGTACTCGTTGAAGTCTATGAGCTTGAGCTTATTGACGTTGTCCCACTGGCGAATGCGGATGCCGGATTTGTCGCCCTTGGCTCGCCACGCGTTGTAGAGCACCTGCGCAAGGTCGACGCCCCCGGCGCGGTAGGCGGCGCGGTTGACGAAGTGCGACACCGCATGCCAAGCGCTGGCCGGATGCTCGGTCATGCCCTGCATGGCCCTGAAGCTGCCGGGCTGGTAGACGTCGATGTTCGACATGGACTCGGCAAGGTTGTCCATGTACGGCACATACGGCAGGAAGCCCTCGATGTCGGGCATGCGCCTGATCTGGCCTTCGGAAATCTGCCCGTGCTGAATGAGGACGTTCTCCGCCTTGTCGTAGACGTAGTAGAGCCTGTCGTACATCGTGTCTATGAGCGACTCGTCGAATCCGCGCCGTCTGAGTTCGGCGAGATCTCTCGCCTCGAGCGCCTTTGCCTCGCCGTCGAGATAGCCGCAGCAGACGATCTTCTTGTCGTCTTTCGGCTGCTCTGCAAGGTGGCGGTTCTCCTCCAGAATGCGCGCGTTGGCTTCGTGGTGCGCCGCCATGCGCATGAGCTCGTCGTGCTCCTTGGTGCCCGGAGCATGGTCGACGGCTTCGGCGCGGGCACGCTTCGCCGTCTCGCGCCACTTTTTTATGAGGTACGAGTTTCTGCTCTCGGCCTGACGGTAGTTTATCAGATCGCCCAGAAGGTGCATGAGGTCGCCGCCATCCATGTCGGGCTGCTTGGCGCACAGCGTGTCGGCGTCCTTCTTGATGTCGGCCATCAGGCGGTTGAGATACCTGTTCAGGCCGACGGTGTTGTTAATGGACGAGTTGACGACCGACACGCCGATGTTGTTCTCGGCGTTGCGTCCCGTCTCGGGGAACAGGTGGAGGAAGAACTTCGCAAGCGCCGAATTGCTGTCGACGAACTTTTCGTTGAAACCGTTGGCGATGCGAAGCCACCACCCCGACTTGGACTCGGCGGTCTGGTTAAGGCGGTTCAGCATCCGCTCATTCTCGGCGAGCTGCTTCTCCTGCGCGGCGAGACGTTCAATCGTGCGGATGCGCTGAATCTTCAGCGGGTACGTCTTCAGCTCCTTCTCGATGCCGGCAGGCAGCCTGTATCCGGGCTGGATGGAGCCAGACGCTATGCCGTCTATGAGAGCCTGCTCGGCTTCGGCCTTTGCCTGCGCGTCCGTAAGGAACTCCTGCGCAATGCGGGCGTCCTCGCTGGCGGACTGGCGGAAGCGGTAGTCGCCTCCGCGGTGTCCGGTATTGAGAAGCTCGGACGCTTCTTCGGCGCCTTTGGCGTCATAGTCGGAAGTCGTGCAAAATTCTGCCATGTCGCGCTCCTAGCAGTAGGGCTTGCCTTCGTCTCTGAACTGGCGGGATTCTTCGATGCCGCTCCTGCGGTCGACGGCGTAATGGACGTCGGCAGGGGTGATGGGCTCGCCGGAGCTCCACTTCTCCGGGAAGTCATTGCCGAAGTATTCGGCCGCGAGGCTTTCGGGATTGGAGTAGGCGTCCCGCTTGGCGGCGGTCAGCAGGTCGGCCGCGGCCTCGTACCAGCCCTCGGTCTTCGGCTCCTGCTCCGCAAGCCTGCGGGCGAGTTCTGCATTCCGGCTTCCGGCGGTGGATCTGTCCATGGACGTCTGGTTGAGGATCAGGTAGGTGCGGCGGGCGAGCGACTCGCCTCCGTCGTTCAGCGCGCTAGAGTAGCGCTCGTGGATGGACGGCACCCTGTAGTAGTCGGCGAGGCGCATAAGCCCAGCCTTCTGCTTGGAGGAGAGGCTCTCCTCTCCCCTCTGCACGCGGTCGAGCAGGGCGGACGTACCGTCGCGGTCAAGCCCGGCGTCCTTTCGGAGGTTCTTGGCAACATGCTCGACCCCCCTGCCGTCCTTGCCGGAGCGGAGAGTTTCAAGCGTGCCGAGCGCCTTTCCGCGCTCCTCCGGCGTCAGCTTGTCCCAGCGGGCTAGCGCTTCCTCAGCGCCTCTTCCAGCAGGACGGCTTCCTGCACCTGCGCCTTCTTGATGTCCATCCCTTCCTGTGCCTTCACCTGTCGCTGCACGCTCAGAGGCTGTTGCCTCAGCACCTCGTTCTCGGACATCCCCTTCGGCTGCGGACTCGTGTCCACGCCCTTCATCTCGAGGGCCGCCCGCAGGATTTTCAAGCGCATCGGCGCCCCCTCCGGTCCCCCGGCCATCCCCGCTTCGCGGATGTGCCTGATTGCCAGCTCGAGGCGGCGCAGAATCGAAGTAGGCAGGGGTTCCAGAAGAGCCCTCGGCAGGGGTTGCCACTTGACGATTAGCTCCATGATCCTGACTAGGAGCTCCTCCCGTTCCGCCTTGTCCATCATGTCGTACGGCGGGAGCCTGTCCTGCGCCTTGAAGTCTTCTTTGTCCATTCGGTGTTCCTCCGGCAAGCATGAAAGTGTCTTCGCCGGGACGCATGATGAAGGAGTCCGTCGGCGTCTGGTTCAGAGGCGACAGGTTCTGGCGCGGATACTGCCCGGCGGAAGTCGGCGGCGGAGGCGTCGTCGGAGCTTCGCGATACGGCGTGCCGGGCTCGGGCTTCACGTAGTTCGTGTACGGACGCATGCCCATGCTGTCGGTCAGCGTGCCGTCCGGCCCTGCGAAGGGAGCCGCGCCTTCGGGCGCCTGTGCAGGACGCGTTGGGACGAACTCGGCATTCTGCCGCTCGCGGTACGGCGTTCCGGCCTCCCTGCGGGAGTAGTCCCTGTAGGGCCGCATGCCCATGTCGTTGGTCAGCACTCCGTCAGGAGAGGAGAACGGAGCCGCGCCTGCGGGAGCTTCGGCAGGCTTCGTCGGAGCGAAGGTTTCGCCCCGCGGCGTCTCGACGTAGGGACGTCCCGTCTCTGGCCGTGCATAGTTCGTGTACGGACCCATGCCCATGCTGTCGGAAAGCGTCTCGTCGAACTTCGGGAAGGGAGACGCGCCTTCGGGCGTCTCGGCCCGGGTTGGCACGAACTCCCTGCCAGTACGCAGAGGTACGTCGGAAGTCTTGGCGGTGCCGGGAGCGGGGCGGGCCTGCTCGATGAAGTCGCCAAGCTTGGCATAGATCTCTCCGAGGCCATGGGCGTTGCTGCCTATGGCTTCAGGGAAATTGCCCATCATGTACCGGCGGACGCCGCTGGAAGTCCAGCCGCGCGCGGACAGCACCGCGTTGATTTCGTCCACGGTGGCGTTCTTGGGGAACAGCTCGGCGAACTCCGACGCCGTGGACGGCATCTCCGCAGCTGGCGCGGACGCGGACTGGGAGGCCTCGCCAGTTTTGCCAGAAGAGGCCTGAGAAGTTCCGCCCGCCTTGCCGGCTGCCGCGCCAGCACCCCCCGCAGGAGGCGTGCCTCCAGAGGGAGATGCGGGCGTTCCGCTCTCGCCGGAAGGACGGGCCTTCCAGTCGGCCGCAAGCCTGCCCTCTGGCGACGTCCAGCCCGGCTTCGTGCGGAAGGCGCGGATGCCTCCGCCAAGCGTGGCCGGGATGCCGAACATGAGGCCCATGGCCGCAGCTTCGGGAACGCCCTGCGAGATGGGATCGTTCTGCCCGGTCAGCGCGTTGTAGTGGATGTTGCTCTCCAGCATGGCTCCGGCGTTGAGGCCGGACGCCATGGCGGCTTCGGGCAGCGCCACGTGCCTGATGGTTCCGCCAACCGTGCGCTCGGACTGCCGCACGAGGTCAGCCGCGATGGGTCGCATGGCGGCCTTCGCCACCTGCTCCTCGGCGTTGGGAGCGAAGGCGAACCTGCGGGCGTAGTCCGCCGTCGTCTCCGCCGCGCGCCAGCGGGGATTGGCGGCGAAATCCTTCGCCGCCGCGGCGGCGCGTGCACCAAGTTCGCCCCTGCCGGCCGCGGCCATCGCGGTGCGGCCCATGCGCCATGCCTGCGCTCCGCCAAAGGGGATGGCGTTGACGGCCGCGTTGATGCCCATCTCGGAAGCCTTGCCCTCCTCGTAGGCCTGAATGCGCTCGGCCTCGGACAGGCGGTCGTCCTGAGCAAGGCGCTCGCCAAGGTAGGTGTCGCCCGCGGCTGCGCCGCCCGCGCCCGCGAGGGACGCGCCGATACCCGCGCCGACGGGGCCGCCTATGGCGGCGCCCGCCACGGCGCCGGCGGCGATTGGCAGCGCGGACGGGTCGCTGAGAAGCGCGCCCGCCACGTTGGCAGCCACGCCGGACGCTCCTTCGGAACGCTCCCACAGGTTCTCGCCTTCGGCCTCCCTGCGGGCCTGCTCGCGGGTGTAGGGGTCGGCCTCGCGGATGGCCTGCTGGCGCTCGAGGGACTTGCGGCGCTTCTCCAGCGTCGTCTCCGCGTCGTCGCCAATCGTGTCGATGAAGGTGCCAAGGCGCTCGAGGCCGACCTGAAGGTTCGTCAGGAGGCCTTTTCCGGCTCCGGCGATCTCCTTCTTCTCGGCTTCGATCTCCGTCTTGTACGGCTTGGCCGCGCGCTCGATGACTTCCTCGACGGCCTCCGGCTTCATGCCCTCCAGAGCCTCCGCCCCCTTGAGGGAGCGGAACTCGGCAAGGGCCTTCTGCTTGGCGGCGTTGCTGGCCTTGCCGTTGCGGAGAACGCCCAGCAGGCGCTGGGCTTCGGGGTTGGCGTCGAGCCAGTCGGCGGTCTTGTTGAAGTCCTCGCCCTTGGCGTTGATCTCGCGCTCCTCCTTGGTCCGGCCTTCGACCCAGACCTTGTCGTAGCGCTTCGTCTCGGGGTTGTACTTCATCACCCACTCGCCCTTGCCCTTGCCGCCGGACTTTCCGCCACGGCCTCCCCCGCCACCGCCACCGCCCCCATGAGCCGCGGCGCGGGCCTCGGCAAGGCGTGCCTTGAGAAGCTGGTTCGCAAGCGAAGCCACGAGGGCCTCGTCGTCCTGCAGCTTGAATGGCTGGATGCGGTAGCCGTAGGGGCGGGGGATGTCGTAGGGCATGGTCTACTCCATGGGGACGGAATCGATCAGGTCGCGAAGCTCGGCGTCGTAGGCGTCCGTCCACGCCGGAGGAACCGGCGGGGACTCGGGCTGCACCTGCAGCATGGCGTTCTGGATGAGCGCCATACGGTCAAGGTACTCGGGGTCGGTCTGCTGCGCAAGCATGGCGTGCTCATGCGCGGGGAGGAAGACGTCGTCAAGCATGGCGGTTTCCTAGATGAGGCCGTACTGGAGGTCTTCCGGCAGCTGCGACGGAGACTGCGACTGCTGGCGCCGCGGGCGAGGAGCGGAAAATCCTCCTCCGCCGGAAGGCGACCCGTGGCGGACCCACGAGTTCGTGTCAGGATTCCACTGGGAATAGAAACCTACGCTAGGCTCGGACAGATTCAAATGCTGTCCCGGTCTCGGCATTCCGGGCAGGGACGGGCCGAACTGCTCGCCACCCAGCGTCTCCATCGACATGCCGGGCTGGAGAGGCCCGGCCTGATCGTAGTCCGAGTAGGTGTAGCCCTGCGTCTGCCCCGGCATGACGGGGCCAACAAACTGGTCATTGCGGTAGTTGTAGCCGTCGGCGCCCTGCATGAGGCCGCCAAGCTGCTGTCCCGGCTGCAACGGACCGACAAAGTCGCGAGAGTTCTGATAGTCGAGGCGGGTGGGACCGTAGGCCCACGCGTCGGACTGGTATGTATAGTCGCCGGGGTTCGCCAGTCCGACGATGTCACCGCGGAAGTCGTACTGGACTTCTGGATTGAGTTCACGCAGGCGGCGGAGCTCTTCTGGATACATTGCTGGCATGTGTCTACCTCAAAGGCTGAAGAGGGATGGGAACGTCGGAAGCGCCGCGAACGACGGTTTCCTCTACGGGCGTCGGTGTTCTCGCATAGTCAACAAGCGCCATGGAAGCTCCGCCATTGCCGCCCATCCGCACAAGACTGGGATCTACGCCGCGCATGGGACCGACAAAGCCATTATCCCTGTGGCTGTAAACTTGAGAGAGCAAATCTACAGGAGCGCTGCGCTCCGTGTCGATAGACCCGTCCTGCCGGGTAACGAACGGGACTGTCGGACCCATGGTGCCCATGCCGACGCCTCCGCCGCGGCCAGTCGCGTCATCGTAGGGGCGCCCGACGGCCCAGTCTGGGTAGACAAAATCGTAGCGTCCATTGTCGGGAGCTGGCGCGCCCGCAGGAGTTCCGGCAGGAATTCCGGCATCTGCACTGGCGCCTCCGCCGGAACCGCCAGAGCCTCCGCCGCTTCCCTTCTTCCCACCACCAGCGCCTGCGGCCGGAGCCGCGCCCGGCATTGGGAACATCTGGCGGTAGAGGCCCATCATGAGGAGGGGGAGCATCATGCCCATGGCCTGATTGGCGATGCCCGCGCCATAGTCGGAGTAGCCGCCCATGATGACGTGGGGGTACTTGGACGGGTAGCCTATGAGGGGCATCACGCCAAGGCCGGGAGTGTACATCTGCGAGGCGGTGGCATATGGCGAGGACTGGAACATGGTCGGCCAGAAGCCGAACATGTCGGCGCCCTCGCGGGAGCCGCGCATGTTGCCGTAGATCTGTCCCGGCACTATGCCGCCGTCGCGGTAGTAGGCGCCGTAGCGGGGCGTCTCGCCGTACATGTAGGTCGGCCCGCCCATCTGGTAGGCAAGGCCGTAGCCAACAGGCGCCGGAGCCTGCCTGACAGGAGCCTGAGCGGGGAGTCTGAACCCGCCCGACACCGAGGTCCTGCTCTGGGCCGGAGCGGCGCCCGCGCTTACAGAAATGTTTCCTGCCATCTTGTCCTCCTAGAAAAGCCTGCTGGGCATGCGCTGGCCATAGCCCATGCCGCCGAGTCCGTATCCGCCGTAGCCAAGGCCTCCGCCGGGAAGGCCCATCTGCGGCTGTCCGCCAAGCGCCAGCTGCTTGAGCAGGTTCCCGGACGCCTGCGGGTTGCCGTTCATCCCTGCGCCATAGAGCTGGCCCAGCATGTTGTACTTCATCATGCTCATGAGCGGAGCGTACGCCGTCTGCTGCCCAAGCTGCCAGTAGGCCAGCGGCTGCTGTGCATACTTGTAGCCGAGATCGATTCCGGCGGCGTGGCGCTGGAAATTGTTGATGATGGCGTTGTCCTTCATCATCTGCAGCCGGTCCCGCATCGCGTTTTCGTCGAACATGTTCTGCAGCTGGCCCGCCTGCACCTTGTTGTACTGGTTGAGGTCCGTCCAGTTGTCCTGAATGGCCTGCCTCTCGCCCTGCATGTAGCCGGGGAGGAGCCTGCCCACCATTCCTAAAGCTCCAAGAAAAGACATGGCTTCCTCCTTACACTGCGCCGAACTGGCCGCCGAATCCGGCGACAGGCTGGGCGCCGTAGCCGATGGACTGGCCTATGTTGGCGATGTTCCCCTGCGACTGCCCGAGGTAGGACGAGGGGTAGTAGGTGTCGAGACGGGCGCCGTAGTAGCCGAGCGCCGACACGAGGCCCTGCGCCGCCTGCTCCACCTGCCCGCTGATGGTGTTGAGAAGCCCCCGCGCCACGTCGCCGTACTTGAGGGCCTCCGAGCCGAGGTTGCGGCCGAGGTTCAGCACCGAGCTCCTGCGGTTCCACCGCTTGTCGTTGGAGTAGTCGCAGAACCAGCGGTCGTCCACGTAGTTGTAGTTGGCCGTGTCGGCGAGGGCGAGCGTCTGGGCGCGGTCGAGCCTGCGCTTGTCGGAGGCGTCCATGCAGACGCGGAGCTGGCGGGCCATGCGCCCGGCCCAGCCCCGCATGACGCCGTACGCCCTGCCGACCCAGTCCTTGGCGCGGTCCGCGTCGTCCGCGCAGTCCATCTCCTTCAGAGGCTCGTTCAGCACCTCGTTCAGGAGCTTCTTCTCCAGCGGGACGAACTTCTGGTAGAAGCGGTCCCACTTGTACTTGGCCATGTCGTAGTACGAGTCGGCCAAGTCCTGCTGCATGTCGGCCAGCTTGGACTGCGCCACGCCGTTCGCGATGGCGATGGCCAGCGCGGCGGCGCGGAAGGCGTTGTTCCAGAAGCCCTCGCCTATGGGGCCGTACTCCGGCGCGGCCCAGTTGCAGAACCGCAGGGAGCCAATGGCGCCATGCTTGCCGGGGCCGTCGTTTTCGGCCACCTCGTCGCCGTTGGCGGCTTCCGAGGCGGCGGAGCCTTTCAGCTCGGAACCGTAAAGAGTCTCGTCGATGGGACCCTTTTCGGAAACGGAATCGCGCACCTGCGCGACAAGGTTGCCTCCGCCGTCGCCGCCATTAACGGCATCGCGGATCTTCGACAGAATCTCGTAGCAGTCGCACCCCATAGGCTAGCCTCCCTGCTCCGTCCGCACGACGGCGTGGATGTTGCGCTGCGCAGCCTCCAAGCCCCCCTGCTGAACGCGCCCCTGCTGGAACTGTCCTCGCTGGACGATGTACTCGGTCGGGTACGAAGGCTGATTCCGCTCGGCATAGTAGCCGAGGTACTGGCCCGCCCCGGCGAGCCCGTCCCACGCCTGATTGAACAGGGAGCCGTAGATGCCCGCGGACGTCTTCGCCAGCGACACGTTGTCGGCCACGATGTCGCGGCCGCGTTTCGCCGTGTTGAGCTGCTTGGAGAACCGCACGTCGTCCCGCGCCTCGAGGTACGCTCGCTCGTTGCGGTAGCCGAGGCCCTCCGCCATGGCAAGCGCGTTGGCCTGCGCGGGCATGATCTCGAGGAGCATGTCCCGTCGCAGGCCTGTGCAGTATTTGGACGTGCACCGCACCGCCTTGCGCAGGAGCCCGCGGAACTCCAGCATGGCCGAAGTCCTCGCCCGCCCCTGCGCCGCCTCGTACCCCGGCGGCTCGTCCGTCAGGTTCATGGCCTCGTCGAGCTCCTGATCCTCGCCGGGGGCGAAGTTGCCGGAGTAGTAGTCGAGCCAGTTCTTGGAGATCTGCCAGTACTTCTTGGCCATCTCCCACTCGCGCTGCGCGATCTCGACGGCCTTGGCGGCGTTGTACGCGGCGGACAGGATTGCCGCCCCGGTCAGAATCGTGCCGAACAGCGAATGCTGGTCGTCGTTCGTGCCGTGCACCTTGTTGCAGTAGAGATCGGACGCGTAGACCATGAAGCTACTCCTTGACGAGCCGGACCTGCGACTGCCGGCCGGACTCCTTCCACTTCGCGGGCAGGGCCGGCAGGCTCTCCCCGTCCCTGAGAACGGCGAAGGCCTCCGGCACGCCCAGAAACT
>Ga0310690_10007036_pt1 | contig 14593 bp, 6 predicted proteins | sample AusTroGonzalo_MG_2_FD_207661 | JGI IMG/M metagenome (GOLD analysis project Ga0310690, IMG submission 207661) | Bovine rumen microbial communities from tropical cattle in Woodstock, Queensland, Australia - Gonzalo_04 (v2) (version 2) | ecosystem: Host-associated > Mammals > Digestive system >...
GGTGTCATCCCTGTTCGCAGTGCAAGTTCCTGTTGCGACATGTTTCTTTCTTCCAGAACTTCTCTTAATGTTTCACCAGGATGAATAATCATTTCACGAGATAAGCCACTCTTTTTTGCATTTTTCGTAAGTATTTGACCTATTTTTTTCTGAAGTAAATTTTGGGAATTAGCTACATCACATAAATCAGAGAAGTATTTCTGGATTGATTCATTAGAATATTGTAATTCCATTTAGTTACCTGATGGGTAATTATAATATTGTTCATTTGATTTGTCAAATATTATTACCGTTTGGGTAATTTTTTTATAAAGAAACGAACTGACTACTATTTCCAAAGCCGCAAGCCTGCTTCATGCAAGTGTTGAACAGATGCGTAGAGACTTAATGCTTGTATGACTTAGAGTTTTATTGCTTTTTTATGCCTCAAAAAATACAACCAGCACTCAATCTTATCTTCTGCCACCCCAAGCATGCGGCTGGCGGCTTTGCGGTAACATTCCTGCTGGCCGCGGTATTTTTCTGCGTCTATTTCTTTGTCTGATTTGTAGTCTACTATGGTGTAAGTGCCGTCAGGGTTTTCAAAAATCAAGTCTATGGAGCCGGTGAAAATGAAGCCGTCGAGCATCATGCGGAAGGCCCATTCGGCGCGGAAGAAGCGACCAGCTGATTTACAGACATCAAGCGCCTTACCCAAATCACTCTGCGCAAAACTTTGACACATTGATTTACACGAATCAAGGAACTGATTCATAACATCAGGGCTGTCCGGAAGATTTTTCAAAAGCTTTGGTTCAGGCTTATACTCGTCACATGGAGTTCCGTTTGCCTGTGCCTCTAAAAATGCGTGAACAAGTGTACCAAAATCTGCCGCTGTAAAGGTTGTAGACTGTAAGACATCTTCCGGAGAATCAAAACTCTGGCCGCTGTCACTGTCCTGGGCTGCTTGAGGAACATATTCCTTTTCCAAAGATGACGGAGTTTTTCTGTTTGATTCAGGCCATTCATATTTAATTGCAGGCTCACCCTTGTAAAGTTCTTCTGCCTCGGCAATACGTTCCTTTTCTGCACTAAGAGTGTTTGTGTTGTAAAGAAGGTCCTTCATTTCTTCGCGTTTAGCCGGAATTATTTCCAGGCTCTTAAACGGACTGCATGGTTTTCCTTCATCACTCTGGTAATATAAATCAAGCTTTTCTATAAGCCGTAGGGAATCTTCTTTTTCCCAGGAGTCGGTTGGTTCTGCTTTCCAGGAGCCGACAATTTCTACATAATCTTCGGCGCGGGTTATTGCTACATAAATCAAACGGCGGAATTCTGCAAGCTCTTCTTTTGCGGCCTGTTCTTTCTGTCGCATGAAAAAGTAATTTTCTGTTCCGTTACCAGGCTTTACTGTGAGTCCGTATTTCTGGTCAAAGAAGAATTGCGAGTCTCTGCTTTTTTTGTTTACATTTGTACAACCATAAACAAAAACATAACCAAACTGAAGTCCCTTGCTCTTGTGAATTGTCATGATGTTTACGGCATCGCCTTTTTCTATAGGGTAGGTAAGCTCGTCAAAATTAATTTCTACATCGTCACCGAACGAAGTGAGTTCCTTGTTTTTAATCTGACTCAACTGATCAGTAAACCAGGCAATTCCTTTGTCTTTCAAATCTGTCTGTCGTGCAAGTTCAAACAGCATGTCAAACTGTTCTTCGTAAAGTGATTTTTTGTAGCTGAACATTGTTTCATAACGGTAACCGCAGTCGTTCCACAAAAGCTCGAGTGTTTTTGCAAGAGGACGGCTAAGTGTCAAAAGCTTCTGCTCTTTATAAAAAGTCATAGCTGCCTGATATTTTGTGCGTTCAGTTTCATCTTGAATGTCATCAGCTCCGGCCCCTGCAAGCACTGCCTCTACTGTCTCTTCACTCAAATTGGCAAAAGGAGAAGCGAGGTAGCCTGCAAGCGAAATGCGGTCTTGGGGATAAACACAAAGCTGAAGGAAATTATAAATATCATTAATCGGGCCGTCAGAAAAAATGGAAGTGTTCATATCCAGCGTATAGGGAATATTAAAAACATTGAGCCATTTTATAAGATAGCGGCGGTCACCTCTTGCCCGGTCAAGAATTGCAAACTTTGAAAAACTATATTCTTTACCCTGGTCTTCCTTATTCTTTTTAAACGCAAGAATTTTTCTTGCAATACTAATGGCGAGCTGGTCTTTTACGCCAAAGTGAATTGAAGGATCCAGCGCATCAGGGTCGAGCCTTGAAATTGAAAGGAATCTGTTTTGAACGTCTGTAAGCGAAGCAGGAGGGAGCTCTTTTTGTGCAGCAGGATCAAACTTTATTGCCGGATCAGAATACTTTGCTTCATAAAGTTCTTCTGTCTGATTATCAAAAATATAGTCACAGTCGCCGAAGATGCGGTTAAAGGTTGCAAGCAGTTCGTTGTTTGAACGGTAGTTATAATTCATCTGCAAAAAGCAGTCGGCTCCAAGCTCTGTCTTTAGCTTATTGAAAACCGAAACATCAGCTCCGCGGAATTTATAAATTGACTGTTTTTCATCACCAACGAAGAATAGCTTTTGCCCGCCATTGTTCAACAAAAAGAGCAGCTCCTTGTTCTTGGCATTGTTATCCTGGAACTCGTCTATCATGATTTTTTCGTAGGCGTTTTGTTCCTGTGTGCGAAGATCTTCCTGTTCATTAAGAATCTTCAAGGCAAGTTCGCTGATATCTGCAAAGGTGAGGTTACCTGTCTGACGCTTTGAATCATTTACTATTGCAGAAAAATCATCGAACATTTTGTAAAGGTCTGTGGTTTCATCCAGCTGCTGGATATAAGCACACAGAGAAATAAAAGTTGGAGCAAAAGAATCTCTAAGAGGTTTTATTGCTTCCTTAAGGGTTACAACTTCTTCCTTCTGCTTACCCCCCGGAAAAGAGATTTTCTTTATAAGTTTAAGTCCCTTAATGATTTTTTCAAGCTTGTCCTTAAGGTCATCAAGACTGTTTATTTCATTTGTATCAAGCTGAGTTAAGAAATCAAGAGCCGGCTGGCAGGAAAGAAGGAATTTATTTCCTGGAGAAACAAATTCTGCTTCTTTGTATAACTGCTGCAATTCCGAAACTTGAATTGAGCAGACAAGCCGGTTCCAGCTTTGCAACAAAAACTCCTTCTGTGCCTCCAGTTTAGAAACAAAAAAGTCAGGTTCATCTGCAAGCGTTGTATATTTGTTCACAGCTTCTGCAAGCACGGAATAAGCAAAATCTTCAAGTCGTCCGGCCTGGGCATATTGCTGAATGCAAGGTCTGTCTTTGTTTTCAAGCACATAAGGAAGTGCAAGCTTTTTGATATCTTCAAGAGAGTCGCTGCTGCCTGCAGAAAAATCCGGGCGGATTCCATAGCGGTTTGCAGCCTGCTTTACAATTGAATTGCAGTAAGAGTCCAGAGTCTGAATGTGGGTGTCAGAAAATTCTTCAAGGGCAAGCGCGGCACGCTTTTTTTCAAGAGCAGGGGTTCCTTCTTCATTTGCAAAAAAATCGAGAGTCTGGTAGATTCGCTCGTACATTTCACCGGCAGCTTTTTTTGTAAATGTAAGCGTAAGGATTTGCGGTGCCCTGATATTCTGAGACATTACAAGCCAGGCAAAACGTGTTGCAAGTACCTGGGTTTTTCCAGAGCCCGCACCTGCTGCTACAATCGTATTGTCTGTTCTTATGCAAACGTCCCTCTGTTTTTTATCAAGTTTTTTGTGTCGTTTTTCAAGAAGGTCAAGATATTCGTAATCGCTCATTTTGCCCTCCCTGCAATTGTATAATTGTAACGGCAGATTGATTTGTAAGTGCAGGCGTTGCAATCTTCAAAAGCATCAACCTGAGTCAAAGGATATTCAGATTCTTCTATGCATTGAGCAAAGGTTTCGGCATATTCTTCAAAGACCCGGATTGTTTTTTCATATTCTTCCATTGTTTGTGCATAACGGCCTTTGCCGACAATCACTCTTGAGTTTTTTTCGTCTGCGTTGATTGCGTAAAAGGCTGCCTGAGTTATATCTTTGACTGTTTCATTTTCGCGGATAAGCGTGATGTACATTGGCATCTGGAAATCACCCAGAACTCCTTCGTCAGAAATTACTGCATCTTTTGCAGCTGGAATTGAACTATAACTGTTTTTGTAATCAATAATAGTCCAGCCTGTGTCTTCCGGATGATTTGAACCTGCTGTAAGTATGCAGTCAATTTTTCCGGTGTAATTCCATTCCCGGTCAGGGCTGTTTGCTCCATACCATTTTTCTACGCCACGTACATAATAGCCTTCAAACTTTTTGCAGAAGTTTTGTAAAAAGTTCATGATGTTTTCTGTAATTGCAGGAATTTGTGATTCAAGCATTGTCGTTGTAAGAGGGCTTTTGCTGTATTCCCTTTCGGGGTCGTGAATTGCTTCGTGGGCAAAACCTTTTATAATTCCTATAAGCTCCTGTTCGTTTTCGAACGTGTCATCAACGACCTTTGGAAACGGCTGATTATTTTTCATCAGATATTGTCCATACAGCTCCATAATTTTGTGATGAATGTTTCCCATGTCGTATCGGCCGATGAGTGAAGTTGAAAGACTGTCCGGTTCCAGATTGAGAACTTTGCCAAAAATCCAGTTGCGGGGACACGGGAAAAATGCCTTCATATCAGACTGCGAAATAGAGATTTTATTTTCGTCTGAACCTGGATTATGCTTGTTTCTGTTTTCTACAAGGTACCAGTTTATTTTCTTTTTGAGAGCCTGCGGAACCTGGTAAGGCACTGGAGTGGAGTAGCGTGAACTGTTAAAGGAGTGCCAGCGGAGGAATTGGTCTTGCTGCGCCTGTGTGGTCCCTGAGCCGACTGTGGTCCCTGAGCCTGTCGAAGGGCCTTTCAAAAACCACTTCTTCTCATTCTGAATAAAATCACTCTTCTCCAATTCCTCTTCGAACGGATTTTTATTGATTGGTCTTAAATAAGTATGCGCAATTGCAAAGCCCGCAAAGGTTTCTTCTGCACAAGAGAACATAGGCATTGTGCCGTCGCCTGATTTTGCGTAAAGGCGGATAAATGCTTTTGATGCGTTGAACCTTTTGTCCTCGTCGGTTAGCTTAAGCAAACTGCGCTTACCTGCATTAAGGAATGAAAGCCTTTTAAATGGCAGCTCAAGATTATTCTGACTTGAGTCAATTACAAACTGATATTTAAAAGCAGCCGCTGCCGAAAGCTTGTAAGGGTAAACAGAAATTCCCACAGCACTGTTTTGGGGAGTGTAAGTTTTTTTACTGAGCTCGTTTATAAAAAATTCATAAGGTGAATCAACAGAAAGGCCCATAGGCTCGCAGTAATTTTTTTCGATAGAAATAAGAGTGTTCAGCTCTGTAATACAGCGGCTTATGATTTTGTCTGCAGTTTCAGAAAATTCCGAAGATTCAAGGTAACGTGTTTTAAAAGCCATCCATGCAACATGAATTGCGGCAAACGTATTACTCTGACAAATTGCAGTAATATCTTTTTTGAGCTGGCTGTAAAAAGTGTACTCGCGCTCGTCGTGATTTATTTTAGAAAGCGCTTCTTTCCAGATGTCAATTTTCTGACCGCCGTTTTCATTATAACTGCAAATACATCGAAGCCTCTGACCTTCGCGGATAAGGTTTTCTTTTACTTCTTCAAATTCCTTTTTCCACGGAATGTAATTATCAAGCAGCAGGGCGCGCACACTGTCGTAAGAAAAGTCAGAAGAATAGCAGTCCAAGATTTCATTAAAAATAATTCCTGCACAATTTGAAGTAAGAGGAAAGCCCGCGCGGATTACAAAAGGCACGCAGTATTTTGTAAGCTCGCGTTCAAGATAAGGACGGTAGGTCTCTAGATCAGGCACATTCAAAGTAATGTCCGTCCAGTTTGCCTTTCCGTCTGCCACAAGCTTTCTGATTGAAAGGATTGTCATGCGTAGCTCTTTGCGCGAGTCGCTGTATTTTATGCAGGCAGGGTGCGGCGGTTCTTCTTGAGGCATAGTCACAAGCGTGATTGCCGGGCATTCATTAAAAACTTCTATGTAGTCTGCAAAATCTTCAAGAGTTTCCGGATAAATGATGAGCACCTTTTTTTGTGTCGCAGAAAAATCTGGCACAGACCACGCAGGTTCAAAAAAGTTGTTCTCCTGCAAAAAGGTGTTGTATTCGTTATACAAAATTTCAAAATCAGAATCTTCCTCATCGTCGGCGGCCCCAGTGTCTCCAGCCTTTTCCATCAAATCATGCCACAGCTTAAGCGAAGGAAGAATCTTTGCAATCCAGTCTGTAAAAGATCCTGCAGTTTCTGCATATTCCGGATTTATGATTTTCTTAAAAAACTTTTCTGTTGCATTGCGGCGGATTAAATTGCTCACAAAAATCTTTCGGAGCAGGGAAGGAATAACATTTTTATCTGCCTGATTTACCGAAGCATAAGCCCCCTTAAACTTATCCCACGAAACAAACCGCTCCAGCTCCACCGCCGAAACCCCCGACTCCTCTTCATGACAAATACACCAGTCAATCCAGGAGTTCATAACAACATCCGTAGAGAACACAAACAACACGTTCGGGTCTGGGAGATATTCTTTGAACAGTGAAGAAAGCTTTTCCGGGCTAACAGAAAGGGTGTTATTCATGTTTTAATTATACCACGGAATCTTGTAATAAAATAGTGTCATTGTCGGATAGTAAATAATGTCATTGTCGGTAGTAAAGAGTGTCATTGTCGGGCTTGACCCGACAATCTCTTATTTGAAGAAACTTCTTGCCTTTTTAAACATGTATTATTACCTTCAATATATGCAAGAATACTATGTTTATATTCTTTCAAACATTACAAATTCTACTCTCTATGTTGGTATGACGAATGATTTAAAGCGTCGACTTTATGAGCACAAGAATAAATTACTTCCAGGTTTTACTGAAAAATATAATGTAAACAAACTCGTTTATTATGAAAAAACAACAGATGTAAAAGTTGCAATTCAGCGAGAAAAGAATATTAAAAAATGGAATAGAGAATGGAAGCTTGAATTAATAAAGAAAAATAATCCGCTGTTTAAAGATTTAAGTTTAGATTGGAAGTAAATAATACCATCATAACCCAATAATAGTCTGTCATCGACGATAATAAAGAATATCATTGTCGGATAACAAAAAGTGTCATTGTCGGATATCGGAGAGTGTCATTGTCGGGCTTGACCCGACAATCTCAATAAAAAAATGACTTTTAATATGAGATTCCCGTGTCAAGCACGGGAATGACAATGTTGCTATGGGAATGACAATGCTATCATAAGAATGACCGGGGGTGGGGCACAAAGATTCCCGTGTCAAGCACGGGAATGACAGGGGTGGGTTACAGGAATCCCTGGAATGACAAAGAACTTAAAACTCGTTATAATACCTCATCATGTTTAAACCAGAGCTCTTAAATTCACTAAAATCTTACAATACTAAAACATTCGTGAGCGACTTGATTGCCGGCGTGATTGTCGGGATTGTTGCGCTGCCACTTGCAATTGCGTTTGCCATTGCTTCGGGAGTGAACCCGGCGGCAGGACTTTTTACAGCAATAATTGCAGGCTTTTGTATTTCGGCACTTGGTGGCAGCCGCGTTCAGATTGGCGGGCCTACTGGTGCTTTTGCAGTAATCGTTTATGGCGTAGTTGCCCAGTACGGACTTGGAGGCCTTGCCACAGCAACAATGATGGCCGGAATCATCCTCATCCTTCTTGGCGCCTTTAAGATGGGTGGTCTTGTAAAGTTTATCCCATATACAATCGTAACAGGCTTTACCGCAGGTATTGCAGTAACTATTGCAGCAGGTCAGCTCGGCGACTTTTTTGGTCTCCGCCCGGATTTCTCTTCCCCAATGCTCATCCTTGGCGAAGAATATTCAAAAATGCCGGGTGATTTCCTTCCAAAAATCATTGTTTATATAAAATCAGCCGCAACAGTAAACTGGTATTCAACAATTATGGCTGCAGTTTGCCTTGCATTTATCTTTATATGGTCAAAATTCATTAAAAAAATCCCCGGAAGCTTTGTAGTTATCATTGCTGCAACAGTTGTAAGCATCATTCTGGAAAAAACTACAGGTCTCCGCACAGATACAATCGGAACTTTTGCAGACGGAAGTGCTCATTTTGTTATTCCAAACACACTTCCAAAGCCTCAGCTCCCAAGTCTGAGCATAAAAACAATCACAACGCTGTTCCCGACATCTATTTCAATCGCAGTCCTAGCCGCAATTGAATCACTTTTAAGTGCTGTAGTTGCCGACGGTATGATTGGTACAAAGCACGATTCAAACACAGAACTCATTGCACAGGGTGTTGCTAACATTGCAAGCCCTCTTTTTGGAGGAATTCCTGCTACAGGAGCTATTGCCCGCACAGCTACAAACATCAAAAACGGCGGTAAAACCCCGATTGCAGGCATAATTCACGCAATTACACTGCTTTTAATCCTGCTTTTTGCCGGAAAATACGCCGCATATATCCCGATGGCAGCTCTTGCAGCAGTTTTAATCAACGTTGCATGGAATATGGCAGGTTTCCCGGCTATCCGCTCGCTTGTAAAAGGTCAAAAATCAGACATTACAGTATTTTTAGTGACTTTCCTTATCACAGTTTTCGTAGATCTTACAGTTGCAATCGAAGTTGGCCTTGGTTTTGCCGCATTCTTCTTCATTAAGAAGATGATTGATCTTTCCGAAGTTCAAAATGAGCGCGAAATTATTACCGGTGGTATTAAAAAGGACCAGCCTGCCGAAAATCTTGATATTCCGCCGCAGACATTTGTTTACGAAATTGAAGGACCGCTCTTTTTTGGAACAGTCCGCAAGTTTGAACTGGCTACAGAACGCGCCCGAACAGACTGTAAATACCTTGTCCTGCGCATGAGAAACACAATTTACCTTGATGCAGGTGGAATCCGTGCTCTTGAACAATGTAAGGCAGCGTGTGACCGCAAGGGAATTACAATCGTAATCAGCGGAATTCACACTCAGCCGTACCTTCTGCTCGAAAAAACAGGCATGGCAGACAAGCTTGGACGCGAAAATATCTTTGAAAATATAAACGAAGCCCTGAACCGTTGCAGAAATTAAAAAAATACGCTATAATAGTAGAAAGTGAGAGAAAATAAAAAAGTATGAAAAAAAAATATACAGTAATCCTTGCGTTATTATTATGTGCATCAGGATTCGCCACAGAATTTACATTAAAAATCACTCCAACAGCAATGTTTCCATTCCTTTCCGGCGAGAAAAAATATGAAGTCGCAGGTGGAGGTGGATTTGTAGATTTTGGAGTAAACTTCCTCGGCTTTTTAAATGCAGGCCCTGAATTTGGTTTTATAGTACTTCCAAAAAATAATTCAAAGAATCTCGAAAGCGGAATTGATCCGAACCTTTTTATAGTTCCTTTTGGTGCACAGATCGGAGCATATTTTACTCCGTTCTCACGAATGGAGCTTGATGCAGGAATAGGACTTGGTGCTTACGCAGGTATTACAAGCGGCAAAGAAACTCATTTTGCTCCATGGTACCGCGCTTATACAGATGTAAGTTTTAAAATTAATACAAAGCTTTCTGTAGGCCTTAATGCTTCCTGGTTCAACTGCCAGTACAATACATATTTTGGAAATCCTGGTGCAGCAGGAATTACTGCAGGTGTTTCTATTACGATTAAGTTCGATACAAAGAAAACTTCGGGCAATGTAGATGCAACTGCAGAATATGACGACAACGTATTCCCGCTGCTTTATACAATTTATAAAGACGAAGCTATCGGTACAATCACTATTCAGAATGATGAAGCTGCAGAAATCCGTAATGTAACAGTAAGATTCCGTGCAGAAGGTTATACAGCTTCTGAGCAGGAATGCGGAACCATAAGAATGATCAGAAAGCATTCAAGCGAAGACATTCCTCTTTATGCAGACTTTACAGACAAAATATTACGCTTCTCTGAATCTGGAAAAATCTCTGGTGAAGTTGTTGTTGAATACGAGCTTCTTGGCGACAGCCGCGTTGCTGTAATTCCTGTAACTATTCCGGTTTATAACAGAAACACAATGCGCTGGGTTGACCCTGCTGTAATTGCAAGCTTTATTTCTGCAAACTCTCCGGAAATCATGGAGCTTTCAAAAATCATTGTAGGTGTTGCCCGTTCTTATGCACGCACAGGCTTGAACAGAAACATGCAGTACGCAATGTATGTTCACGAAGGACTCCGTAATATAGGCATTGCTCTTGAAGAAAATTCAGACACTCCTTACAACACCTTCCATCTTAATTACGAAACGCTCGATTATATTCAGTATCCATACCAGACACTTTCTTATCGTTCAGGCGACAAGGATGATATTGCAATCCTTTATATGTCTATGCTCGAATCTGTTGGTATCAGTACTGCGTTCATTCCACTCAAAGATGATTTTATTGTAGCAATAAATCTTGGCGAGGCAGACTCAAGCCTCCTTAATCTGTTCAGTCAGACAGAACGCATTCTTGTAGTAGATGATCAGGTCTGGATTCCGCTTTCAATAAATGCAATTAATCAAAGCTTTATGAATAGCTGGATTACCGGTTATGAAGAAGTACAGGCTCTCCTCGACGCAGAAGAAGATCTTGATTTTATTGTATTGTCTGAAGCATGGCAGAGTTATCCGCCTTCCGGCTTTAGTGCAGGTGAATCTGTAGCAAAGACTCCTATGGAATCTGAGCTTACAGCACTTGTAGAAGCAGATATTAACGGATATATCAATGAGGAATTCGGACCTCAGATTGCAGCTGTTCAGGCAAGAATCAAGAAAGAAGGCATTTCAATTTCTCTGTATAATCAGCTTGGTCTTCTTTATGTACGCGCAGGCATGTATTCAAATGCAATTCCGATTTATGAAGTTTCTGCAAAGATGGGTTCTGTTGCTGCCATGAACAACCTTGGAAACATTTACTCGCTTCAGAAGCAGTATAATGCAGCAAAGAAATGGTATGAAAATGCTCTTGCAATTGATCCACAGAACGAGACCGCACGCAAGAATCTGGAAAAAATAGCTGTTGAATTGGAACAGTAAACGGGGTAGAGAAGTCAGATGTCAGGAAAAGCAGCCAGAAAGCTTCGTAAAAAAATGAATTTCTCAAAAAAGCTCCCGAAGAAGACTATTGCAGCTGCTGCAGGATTGTGTCTTTTTTCTGCTCCGATGATTGCAGATAACGAGGTTCTTGTAAGTGTATTCCCTCATTTTACAAAACCGTTCGGCGAAACTCACAATATTGAATATGGTATCGGCGGCGGATTAAAGATTACATATCGTCCGATTAAGAGCCTTAACATTTTTGCGCAGGGTGATTATCTTTCGATGGCACTTCCAGGTATTGATCCGATTTCTATTCTGGACGGTGGAATTGGTGCCGGTTATCATCTTGATGTTTCAGACAGAATCGGTTTTGACTTTAACGTAAATATTGGTGCTTACAACGCAAAGGCCGGTACAAGCATTTCCGGATTAACCGGTGGTGCTCAGATTGGTATTTCGTACAGAATAAATCCTGTTGTTTCTGCAGATGTTACAACTTCTGCAACTCATTTTATGTCGGGAAACAGTCCTCTTATGACTGTAAATGCAGCAGTTTCTCCTGGTGTAACATTTAATGTTACTCAGATTTTCAATTCTTCTGCAAATATAGAGATGGATCAGACAGCTCTTTCTCCTGTATTCCCTGTACTTTATTCCTGGTACGAAAACAATTCTTTTGGAAAGGTAGAAATTTTTAATCACGAAGATAACTCAATTACAGATGTTACTGTAAGCTTCTATCAGCCTCAGTATATGGCACATCCAAAGGAATGCGGAACAATTAAAAAAATCGGCAAGGGCGAAAGTGCAACCTTTGAACTGCTTTCCTTCTTTAATGAACAGATTCTTGAACTTACAGAAAAAACAGATACAAACAGTTATATAATCGTAAACTATTCAAGCATCGGACAGAAACGCACAAAGACATTTGCAATGACAGTTCCTGTTTACGGACGAAACAACATGTCCTGGGATGATGACCGTCGTGCCGCAGTATTCGTTTCTTCAAAAGACCCTGCTGCAATGCAGTTTGCAAAATATGTAACAAGTATTGTCCGTGAAAATTTCCGCGACGAGATTCCAATTAACATTCAGTATGCAACAGGAATTTTCGAAGCACTTAATCAGTTTGGAATTAATTACGTTGTAGACCCGTCTTCTGCTTTTGAAGACAACGTAGGTACAACATCCATAGACTTTCTGCAGTTCCCGTATCAGACACTTTTGTACAAGGGTGGTGACTGTGACGACCTTTCTATTTTGTTCTGCTCGCTTTTTGAAGCAGTAGGAATCCGCACTGCCTTTATTACAATTCCGGGGCATATTTTTATGGCCTTTGATTCGGGCATGACAAGCGAAGAAGCTGAGCAGAAGCTCGAGACAATGGATAATGTAATTGTTATGGGTGATGAAGTCTGGGTTCCTCTTGAAATTACACTTACAGATGAAGGTTTTTATAAGGCACACCGTGTCGGAGCAAGAGAATGGCGCGTTGCAGATGCACAGGGAAAAGCTGCCATTTACAAGATGCAGGATTCCTGGAAAGTTTATTCTCCTATAAGTGTTCCTGGCGCAAATGCAAGCCTGCATCTTCCAGACAGTAATTTAATCTGTGATGTTTTTGGATTAAGCGTAGATGAATGGGGCTTTGGAGAACTGAAGTCAGCCTTTGCACCGACTCGCCCTGTATATGCACAGACAATTGCACCTGTTCCTGAAAAAGTTACTTTGATGGATACAAAATCTCCTTACGAAAAGGATGTTGTAATTAGAGAAGATCCTTTTGCAGATTCTGCACTTCTTGATGTTCTTGCACTTGCAAGCAATGTTGTGGCTGTAGTACCTGTACCGGAAATAAAAGAAGAAGATCTGGAAGTCTTCGAAGATGAAGAAGACAAGACTGAAGGTCCGGAACCAGATGTGGCCCCTGAACCGGCCGTAGTGATAGAACCAGCCGTCATGGTTGAACCAGAGCCAGTGCCAGTTGTTATACCTGAGCCAGCTGTGGTCCCTGAGCCAGCTGTGGTCCCTGAGCCTGTCGAAGGGCCAGAACCAGTCGTTCAACCTGCAGTTTATGCAGAAGAAACCCCTGAACCAGCTGTGGTCCCTGAGCCTGTCGAAGGGCCACAACCAGAACAATCCGTTGTCGTAGAACCAGTTGTCATGGTAGAACCAGAACCAACTGTTGTGGTTGAACCAACCGTGGTGGTTGAGCCTGTCGAAACCCCAGAACCAACCGTAGAGGTTGAACCAACTGTAGAGATTGAACCAACTGTAGAGGTTGAACCAACCGTAGAGGTTGAACCAACTGTAGAGATTGAACCAACTGTAGAGATTGAACCAACTGTAGAGATTGAACCAACCATAGAGGTTGAGCCAACTGTGGTGCCTGAGCCTGTCGAAGGCCTTGCCCCAGTTCAAAAACAAAAATCATCACCGCTCGCAAAGATTTTACTTGCAATAGGTGCACTTTGCGCAGCTGCAGCAGGAATATTTATAATAGGAAAGAAGAAAAAGAAAGAGGGGGAAAAATGAAAAAAGCGTCTTTATTTTTAATCTCATTGTTTACACTTTTATTATTCTCATGTAGTTCATGGATGAAGGATGACAACCTTTATTCGGATATTGAAAACGACGTAAAGGTTGCAAATGCAGCACGTATAAACGTATACGTAAGATACGCCATGACTCGCCAGGGAAAAACAGACCCTGATGGAACCACAATCTTTAAGGTTGGAATTCCACAACAAATTTCTGCAACTACAGAAACAGAATACGGCTTTGTACGCTGGGCTGCATTCTCTACAAGCTATCTTGCTACCGGCGACAATCAGAGTAAAAATAAAGACTTTATTTTCAAAGATGAGGAAGACTATAACACACGAATTCTCCCTAACGAAATTGTCAGTCCTGCCGTTGTTTTTGAAGATGCAACAAACCCTACAACAAAGGTTATCATAAACGAAAGACGCGATGATATTTTTATTGTACCTGTTGTAACACAACGCCCTGCAATTGAACTTTCTATTCCTGCTTCCGGAACTGCCGATGTAGTTCGAAACATGGCTGTCCGCATCAGTTTTTCAAAGCCGATGGATCCGGAATCATTTAAAAATTCAGACAATGTTTACGATAAAATCACAGTAACTCAGGGTACTCAGACAATCTCTGCCGGTGAAATTGAAATTTCCAGCGAAGACATTACAGATCATTTCCAGGCTCCGATTTTCAGTGCAAACGGAAAAATGATTACCCTTAAATTTACAGATGAAGCAGCAAAGGACGGTTATGCATCAAAGTCGTCTGTTCAGATTACAATTTCTAAGGAAGTTAAAGATAAATACGGCTTCGAAATGGTAGATGACGGAAAAATTACCTTCACTGCCGGAAGTAGTATGGATACTTATGCTCCTCGTATTAAACAGCTTACTGCAGGTCCTGACGAACACTTTGGTAAAATCCAGGGTATGTATAAAGATAACAAGA